>Ga0209056_10001669_pt1 | contig 24416 bp, 23 predicted proteins | sample GraSoiAngelo_114_FD_185876 | JGI IMG/M metagenome (GOLD analysis project Ga0209056, IMG submission 185876) | Grasslands soil microbial communities from the Angelo Coastal Reserve, California, USA - 14_0903_13_40cm (SPAdes) (version 2) | ecosystem: Environmental > Terrestrial > Soil > Grasslands... | reverse complement strand
CAGAAGTAGTATCGTCGTCCGCGGACGAGCGCGGTGAGGTGCGTCCCCTCGTCCACGTACATGCCACAGACCGGATCCGTCGCCATCGTTCCCTCGGGAGATCGTGCAATCGCCCGCAACGGGGCGACGTCTATCTCCTTTGTCGTTTACAAATGAAAGGCCGCAAATGACGTTGTGCCTTCGGCTCAGCGGTACATGTCGGAAGGGACCGGCTCCGGCGGGACGACGGACCTCGCCTGCTGCTTCAGCTTCGTCAGGTGCTCCTCGAGCAGCTTCGCCTGCTCCTGCAACGGCCCGAGGTCGATCGTGATCTCCGGGAGGAGGGTGTCTAGCACCTTCACGAGGCCGACCGCCGCGGTCGCGTCCGGCAAGGCAAGACGGGCCTCCGCCAGGAGGGCGATCACGTCCACATCGCGCCATCGTCCTTCGTTCAGGAGGATGCCCGTGACCCCGGAGATCATCCCAGACTCGAGCTGCTGGATCCCGCGCTTCTTCAGTTCCGCGCGGGCGCGGTCCGTGCTGCCGACGCCCCAGACGGTCGGCTCGCCGGTGAGGGGGGCGTCGAGTTCCGCCGGGAGGCCCTCGAGGGGCACGATCTGCCGGCATCCATGGTCCTTCGCCCATTTCATCAGGGCGTAGGCGACCGGACGATGGGTGCTCATCGGGAGCGGCATCTCGCAGATGAAAATCGCGACCTTTTCCTTCCGCGAAGCGTACACGCGGGCGGGGAACTTCGGCTTGCTCCCGTAGATCATCGAAATGGACGGGAAGTCCGGCGACTCGAGCGCCGTCACCTGATCCGTCGGCAACGTCGTGATCAGGTACGTCGCGGTGATCGTGCTCACGAGGCCGACGCTCGGGAACGCCGCGACGACGGTCCCGCCCTTCATGTCGACTTCCTTGATCGTCCGGAGCTCCACGTCGGCCACGAAATCCGCCCTCGGTCCTCGAAGGGGCGTCCGGCTAAGTAGGTTTGTGAATGCGACGCTGCGCGATCCGCCGAGTCATCAGTTCCTCCCTCCGGACATCCGAACCGGGTTCCGCGTTTTCGAGGACGCCCACACAAGCGTGCCGTCGCGTTCTTCGAAGGACAACGTCGGATTCGCGGTTATATATATGTGCTGCATCATAATTTAATAAGCCGAGGCCCATCGCGCGGACGAGGCACACTCGATGGCGTCCCCACCTGGCCCCCCGACATACGGGGGACCGATGTACTACCCGCAACCGATCGAAGGCATGCTCACCCGCCGGAACGTGTTCGCCCTGAACGCCCTCGGACTGATCGGGATCTACCTCGGAATCCTGTTCCGACTCGCGACCTCGGATTTGAACGTCCGCGGTCTCGCGCACTTCCTCGTCATCTCGGGCGGCATGCTGGGGTCACTCGCCAGTCTGGCCGGGGGCCTCGGCTCGAAGCGCACCTCCGACCTGCAAAACATCGGCCTCCTGGTGTGGGCCGGCCTCCTGCTCACGTTCACCTTCACCGCCTTCGCGTGGATCTGAACCGACTCAACCAAGGGCCCGAATCGCGGCGGCGAACTCGGGGGCGACGCTCACCTTCGTGTGCGGCGATTGAATGGTGTCGGTGGCAATCACATCGTCGCAGGCTTTGAGGTTCGCTTCCGCCTTGCCCACGAAGAGGCCGTGGACGCAGGCCGCGATCACGCGACGGGCGCCTTGGGAACGAAGCTCTCTCGCCGCCGTGGCGATTGTGCCGCCAGTCGAAATCACGTCGTCAACAATCACGACCGACTTGCCGCGTACATCCAACCTCTTTGGCACGATCTTCACGTTATAAGAGTCAATCCGCTCCTTCTCCAGGTGATCGTAGGGCTTTCCACAAATTGCCGAAGCCGTCTTTGCGAACCGGATTGCGTTGTGGTCTGGCGCGAGTAAAAAGTCGACGTCGGTAGTCTTAAGATGGCGCCCGAGAGCGGGGATACCGTCGATATCCCTGGTGAATATGGGGAGGGTTTTCAGAATGTCCGGGTTGTGGATGGTCATTGTTAGGAGCTCGTTTGCGTCAACCGCGATATGTTTTCCGATTGCCCTAGCCGAAATGGCTTCCCCTTCCAGGAACAGCTTGTCCTGCCGACCGTAGCCGAAATATGGGACAATGGCGGTCAGTCGACGAGCACCGGCATCGCGGATTGCGTCCGCGAGGAGAAGAAACTCGACAATCATCGGGTCCGGATACGTCGTCTGCACGAGGACGACGTGGTCTCCCGCGACCGATCCCAAAAGACGGACATACCGCTCGCCATCCGGGAAACCACCGCGGTGCTTCTCGAAAGCGACATCGACAATTCCGGCGGACAGTTCGCGAGCAACCGCCTTTGCCAAGATGACTGACGCGGAGCCTCCGATGACTTTCATTAACAACCAAAACCGTCGAACGGGATTGGGCTATTTGAATGGTCTGACGCCTCGCACTCCCGATAACGGGCCGCGAGCTTTCTTATACGGTAGGCGAGGGTGAAACGAGCCGAGAGGATGAGAAACATCAGTACGATAGTTGGCGGACTGATCCATTCCAGAAAAGCGACGATCCTCTTTGCCTTGCTTGTGACGTTCATGGGGGTCGCGATTCTTATCGATCGACCGGAGGGGGTAGTCCTTAGTGTTCTCGCCCTCCCCTTCCTCGTTTCCGGAGGAGTCCTGCTCGTGTGGTTTGTGTCGCCACGCCGAACGGGGCTTGCTGGGAACCATGATTCTATTGCCGAACGGTTTCTGAAGAGAGTCAGTTTCAGCGGTCGATTGCTCCCGTGGTTCCCGGTAATAGGAGGCACCATCGTCGTCTTGGATCTCGCTTACAACCTAGCCTTGTCGTCAGCCCCGGTGTTTCGGACGGAGGACATGATAGTACTATTCGGGGGAGCAGTGCTGTTCGGTTACAACCTTGCCCCTGGTCGCTTCTCCAAGGAACGCGACTTCGTGCTGTTATTTGTTCTTTGTCTCAATGCCATCCTCGTCGCCCCGCTGCTCGTTGCCCGTCTCTACTTCGCTGACTTTGACAAGTCCGTTGATTTGTATTCTTGGATTGCTCTTGCCCCAGAAACGAGCGCCATGCTCAGTCTGTTCGGTATCCCGAACTCCGTGGGGCCGGTTGCAGGAGCCAGTGCTCCCGGATTGACGTTTACTCCAGTTCATTTTCAGATCGAGGTAACCGTTGTCATCACGACCGCTTGCTCTGGAATCTACTCTTTTGGGATTTTCGCGTCTGCGTTTTTCGCCTTCGTCCTGACCGAATTCGAGCGACTGACAAACCGGACTTGGGCACTCTTGTCAATGGGATTACTCACCTCCTACGCAGCCAATGTCCTTCGGATGGTCATAATCGTTCTGGCTGGATACTATGCCGACACGCCAGCGGCATCCCTGCAGAACCTGCTGATCGCCCATTCGTACGCAGGTTGGCTGATATTCCTCGGATGGATTTCGCTCTTTTGGAGCCTTCTGTTCAAGTTCGGATGGCGAAACGAGGAGCCCAAGTCGGAAGAAAGCCCCGAGCCTATAGCCCGCCCTCGCTTACCGAGATGCACGATTTGCCAGACGCCCCTGACGCCTGCGTTGGCGGCGGTGCGCTGTCAATGTGGGAGTTACCTTCACTCGAGTTGCATCTCGAGTTTGGGCAAGTGTCCAGCGTGCGGGAGTCCGCCATCGCGAGGAACGACGACCCTGTCCAGGACTACTTAGATGCCAGAAGGCTCGCCCCAAATGACCAAACGTGAAGCAACAGGGTTTTCGTTATCTACTGGGATAACGCCACGGAAGTCGTTAAGAAAGGATACTGGCTGTTTTGATGCGACGAGAGCCCAGAGGCACTCTGTTCCCGGGACTCGGTCGTCTTTCCAGATGAAGAGACACTCACGATGTCGAAAGACTCGTCAGACAAGAATCAACCGAGAGTAAAAGCCGATAGGATGGCGGTCGGCACGACGGCGACCCTCGGAGCAACAATTGTCTCCCGCGTAGCCGGAATCGTGAATTCGATTATCATTGTTCGTGCGTTAGGTGTGTACGACGTTGGAGTCTTGGCAATCATCGGCCTCATTGTCGCGGTTGCCTCGGTGACTGCGAGCATGGGCATCCCGCCTGCGATGGTGAAGTTCCTGTCTTGACCGACTCCGGGTTCGCTACGTGAACCGGGTCATCTTATTGGTGCAGGGTTGGTAATTGTGGGGATCTCTACCGCCGCGACCGTCGTAATCATAGTGTTACTAGCCTCGACCGTGTTTGTCTCGGTTTACAACGACTCTCGGATTCCAATGCTAATCCTCGTCTCCCTTGTGAGTGTAGTCACCAGTGTCGTTGCGTCGACCCTGTTTTCGGTGTTCCAAGGTTTCGAGCGAATTCTCGAAATGAGCATTCGCGAGATGGCGATTTCAGCGATCTCGATCCCTGCCACCTACTTCCTCGTGCAGGGATACGGCCTCTTCGGGGCTGTCCTGGTTGCGGTTGCATCGTCCGGAATCGCGGTCTTCGTGAAAGTTCCCCTCCTCCGACGGGTTTGGCGTGAACACGGCGTCAAGGTAACTTTCCCAAGAGAACCACCGCACTATCGTGCCCTCCTCAATTTTGCAATCCCCGCGTTTCTGTCGACTCTCATGGTAACGCCGGTTCTCTGGTTCAGCAGCACCCTCCTCGCGACCTCGGCATCATTTGTTGCGCTCGGACAGTACAGTGTTGCCAATGGGCTCGCGGGATACCTGCTGCTGGTCTCTGCGTCGATCGGAATCCCGCTGGTCCCGATCGTTGCTCGACTCAATCGCGACGATCCTGGCCAGGTCTCTCCGTTCCTAATCAAGACATTGAGAATCACGACTTTTCTGTCGTTGCCACCTGCGGTTGTTCTGGTGTCGCTGCCCTCTCCGTTTCTCTCCTTGCTCTACGGCTCACAATATATGACGGCGGCTCCTTTGGTCGCGATTCTTGGGCCCGCAATGTTCTTAGCCAGTCTTTCCAACATTGTGGGCTATTCGATAGCCGGTATCGGGCGGATGTGGGATGGGTTCTATCTCAACCTAATATGGGCGGTTGGTTTGGTCGTTCTCTCAATCACCCTAGTTCCCGCGTACGGCGCTGTGGGCCTTGCTTTGGCAGTTCTTGGCGCCTATGTGGGCCATTTCGTTGGGGTGCTTTTCTACCTGCGAGCAGCCCTGAGCGTTCCACTCAAAGCCTTGGGCCCGCCGGTCGGAACTGCCGGGATCGCCCTCATTGGCTCCGCCTTCGCCTATGCCCTGGAGAGACCCTGGAACCTCGTTGCCCTTTCTGTAGGTCTGGGCATGCTCCTAATCGTAGAGTACTTTGCACTATCGCCCAGAGAACTTGCAGTTCTTGTTGGACCAGCGAGGAGAGTGTTCAATTGGATAGGTCGGTCGCCTTGAACACACAGAGTCACTTCGACAACATCGCAGATGCCTACTATCGAATCGTCGACAGAATCTGGTACGACATTGGTTACTTTCACCGCCGGGAGAGAGATTTCCTCCGGGAACAACTGCGTGGTCCTGTGAACCTGGCGGTCGATGCGGGCTGCGGACCCGGTCGGCACCTTCCGACGCTCATGGAACACGCGCGCAAGGTAGTCGCAATCGACTTTTCCCGGCAAATGCTTAATAGCGCACGAATTGAAATTCCCCGGGAACAACGCACGGGAGTAGATTTCGTTCAAGCAGACGTCCGACATCTTCCCCTCAGATTCGGTGTGGCTGATCTCGTCATCAACTTTGAAGTCCTTGAACACCTTCCCGGAGGCCTTGCTGATGCGGGACTTGCCCTCGAAGAATTCGGACGGGTTCTGAACCCATTCGGAAGCCTTGTTGTCGAGGTTCCGCTGAGAAGACACCGACGGTGGAACCGTGTCTGGCCAAAAGCCCCTTCCTACCGGGAGTTAACCAATGAGGAGAAATCGAGATATTATGAAAAATTCCCGCTCACAGAAGAGCACTTCTTCTTGGACGAGGATGTAGATCGACTCCTTAAGCGCGCGGGGTTTCGACACGAAACGAAATGCTTCGTGCGGTTCCTACCCTCTGGTCTGATTGAACAGCATCCCTTACTTGAAAAGGTAGACGAGGTTCTCGAACGCGTGCCTGTTCTCAATCGTATATGCCGCGAAGCGCTGTGGTACGCGAGCGTCGATCACGCCCCTCGGAGGAAGGCAGCCGCATGACCGCCGCTAGGCAGCGTCGTCGGTTCCGTCGTCTCCGGTCCTCCGCTCTACTCCTACCGGCTTGGTTCGCCCCGAGCTCCGCGCTCCGAACAGCCTTCCATCGTGCGAGAGGGGTCCAAATCGGCGCGAATGTCGAAATCGGGTATTTCGTCATCTTGGACAATCTGTACCCCGCAAAAGTCGTTTTGGAGGCCAACGTAACCGTAGCGGCCAGATCGACCGTGCTTGCCCATGACGAATCCCAAGCATATACTGGTACGGGATCCGAAATCATCGAAGAGACCAGAATCAAGGAAGGAGCTTTCATAGGTGTTCATGTCGTTGTCCTCCCTGGCGTAACTGTGGGCCGTCGAGCGATTGTGGGCGCGGGCTCGGTAGTTACCGAGGATGTCCCCGAATTCGCTCGGGTTGCTGGCGTTCCTGCTCGTATTCTGTCGTCCAAGACCCGCTAGCCGACGCCCGCCGGTCGCTCGCTCACCGGGGCGTGTCGTCCTAGCGGCCAATCGAATCATAAAGATTAATCAATTCGGGTATGTAGTGTTCAATCGTGAACTCCTCGCGGAAAGGTACTCTGTGCGGATGAAACGATGCAGCATCCCCCAGCTGGTCCAAGGGTTGCCCGCAGTCATAGTCCCGAATGAACTCAAGCAACGGCTTGTAGGGCGATACAAGTACAGGCAATCCCGCCGCAACATACTCAAAGATCTTGTTCGGCAGTGCAAGGTCAAGGAGGGCTGCATCATGGTGAGCCAAGAGGACTAGCCCAGCGTCGTACCGTCCAAGCTCGCGATACAATTCATGATATGGCAGTGGCTCGTGCCATCGAATTTGCTTGTTCCCCCGGAGCCGTCTTACGACGCGATCGCGCTCAGGCTCAGGAATTATCGGATAGATGTGAGTGATCACGTCTCCTTGGGAGATTTTATCGAGCTGATCGCATATATCTCGATGATGGCCGGATTCGGAATCGCGAATGACCCCGGTGTAAACGAGGTGGAGCCCGCCTTCGATTAGCGAGAGTTTGTCGGGATCTGCCTCGTGAGGGAGCAGCTTGCCATATACCGCGTTGGGGATGACCACGCTCGGGCAGCTAATGGAATATTCCGATCGCGCGTAGTCCAGCATATGCCGACTCGTGTACACAAGACCTGCTGCTTGTTGGTGAGCTACACGCTCCCACCGAAGAACGTTTCGAATCACGTGGTCGAGCATCCACTTTCGGGGTCCGCGCAACCGTCGTCCCTTTCGAGTGAAGAGGGTCCTGATGTTGGTTACCTCATACAGGGAGGTTAAGTCGTACACCTCGGTGACAACGGGCAGACGCCCCCATCGAATCATGCCGGCTGAGAGGTGCTCAGTCACCGAGTTACAATGCAGCACTCGAAATCCCTCTCGTGCCAGACGCATTGAGAATCGAGCGTACGAGGCCGCGTTCGGGAGCTCCAAGTGCCGGAGGACAAATTCGTAGGCTCGCCCATCGTAATAGAACCGATACGCATGCGTATCCGCCGCTGAGGCATATTGACCGAACATCGGATGGTATGCATCCAGACGTACAAATTCTGAGCTCGATTGTCCGGCATCAGTGAGCGCCCCGCGAATCTTGTATGTACGCGGATCGACCTTATCGCGCAACATTGCGACACTAGTCAGCGGATCACAGCCTTGCGCGTTTGATTTGAAAAGACACGCATTAGATTTTCGGTCTGGATTTCTTAACAATGATTAACTCGGTGCGATTCATTTGCCGCATAACATGGCGGATGTTCGATCTCACGCGACCGTTGTTTACCTTACGAAAAACGGAGGGTCCGATTTCCTTCGAAGTCTCGAATTGGTGCGCACGCAGAAAGCGGTCTTCCATTATGATGTGCTCGTGATCGATTCTGGATCCACGGATGGTACAATCGAGGAAGCGGAGGGGAGCGGAGTTCGCGTGGTGCGGATTCTTCCGGAGGAATTCAACTACGGCGGGACGAAAAATCTGGCCGCGCGACTCGCTCGAGGAGAAATCTTGGTTTTTCTATCCCAAGACAATATCCCTTCAAGTCGCGATTGGCTCGCAACTCTCCTCTCACACTTCAAGAACGACGTTCACGCGGTCCAGGGGCATAGCATCAGCGAGGCCAACGGCTACTACTGGTGGGTTGCAGGGGGCTTTTTTTATACCCGAGAAACGAGGCGATGGATTCGCGAACACGGGCTCGGCCTCTCTTGCTGCAATCTTGCTATCCGTCGAGATGTTCTTCTCAGACTACCGTTCCGAGAGGTTCCTATGAACGAAGACAAAGTTCTACAGAAGGACTTGTTATCAGCGGGCGCCGTCATTATCGAGGCCGTTGACGCGCCCGTCTACCACACTCACTCGTACGACTTCCGGACGCTGGCTCAAAGGCTCAAGAACGAGGGACTTGGTTGGCGGTACGCAGGGGCCACGTACACAGTGGTAGACATGGTTTTGGACATGGCATCTCCAACCATGTGGACACGATTAGTGCGGGCCGCATCGTCTGGCGAGCTCCGCGGACTCCATGAACTACTTTTCCCTATTGTCCGCCCTCTCATGGTCTATAAAGGCCTTCACTTCGCCACCGCTTATGTGTGGGAGAAGGAGACAGCTGCCAAACCCCGTTCTCGTGCACGAGATTTGAGGAACAAGGGCTTTAGGTAAGTCAGTTCGATCAGCTCCCTCGAACCCTGATGTCTCGGATGATCGTCATCATTTGCACGTTTCGCCGATCCAGCTCTTTGGGCGCCTGCCTCGATTCCTTGACAAGTCAGGCCACTTCAGACTCGCATCTTCTTGTCGTAGGGGTGAAGGAGGATCCGGCTTCAGGCGACGTCGCGGCCGAAAGGGGGGTGCCTTTTGTCGCACAGGCCAAGCCGGAAGGAATTGCGTCTGCGAGGAATTTTGGGATCAAGAGCACTACCGATCCATTCGTTGCTTTCATCGATGACGACGCTCGCGCCCGGCCTGGATGGACAGAAGCGCTACTAGGGGCGTTCGAATCCGAAGAAGTAGGCGGCGTTGGAGGACCTGTGTTTGACACAAGGAAAGGAATCCAGTATGTCTTCGAGTGGCGAGTCGATCCCTTCGGAATTTCGCATGCCGTTCGGGACCACCAGCCCCTGGTGGGAATGCTTCCGACAATCAATGGGTGTAACATGGCATTTTCGCGATTCGCCCTTGACAAAATTGGAGGTTTCGATCCATACTACCGGTATTACTACGACGAAACTGACGTGTGTGTGCGACTCGCCCAGCATGGATTTTCTGTCCGATTCGAGAACTTGGCAATCGTGGACCATGACTTCGCGGAAGGACCCACCCGAAATCGATTTCTCTACAATTCCACGCGGACCCGAGCGTACTTTTCAGTGAAAAATTTCGGCAACACTGTTCCAATTGCTCGACTGCTCGCGGGCCAGGTTCGCCTCGTTCGTAATGATATCCGTGCCTATAGGGGTTCTAGGGAGAGATATAGGGGCCTACGGGGAGGCTTGAAGGCAATCCGAGAAGCCTGCACCGGCCGAATACATGGAATCGTTGATGGCGTTCAGGTGCTGAATGACCGGTCACTTCACCCAATGAGCGTGTAGGAATGTCGACCGAAGAGGAGGTGACCGTGTTCATTGCCGTCCTCAACGAATCAGAGACGATCCAGCAACTGCTCGACTCTCTTGTGGATCAGACCCGGCCACCAGATGAGATACTAATTGTCGATGGAGGCTCAACGGATGGAACCGTCGAGATTGTCCAGCGTTTCTCCGAGCGCTACCGGTCAATCCGGCTGATACTTGCGCCCGGAACGAACATCGCGGAGGCTCGGAATCTAGCTTTTGAAAATGCCCTTCACAATCTGATCGCTTCGATCGATGGCGGTTGCACTGCCCGCCCCGATTGGTTGTCAAATCTCATGGCAGCCATGAAGGTGGATGTCGACATGGTTGTTGGGGTTTACGTAGCAGATTCTGAAACGACATGGGATCGTGTCATTGAACACTTTTACTATCCGAATCTTTCCGCAATTCCTGACGATTGGGACAATCCGTGGTGCAGTTCGATTCTTATTAGACGAAAGGTCTGGAAACAAATTGGTCCGATTCCAGCAAATCTCTATCGTTCCGAGGACAAATGGTTCAATTTGGAAGTGCGCAAGCAGGGCTTTCACTCCGTTGTCGCGCGCAATGCGGTCGTGCATTGGAAGACCCGTTCAACCCTGTGGGACGTTTTCTGGAACGCTTTCGTTTGGATCAAATCTGATCTTGAGAACCAGGTGAATCTATCATTCGAGAGGAAGCGGGCCGTCCGAATATCCCTTCGCTTGACCGGAAAGATTCTGGCCGTTGCCTTGTGGATGGGCAGCCTCATCGTCTCTCCCATCGCCGGGTTAATGACCTTGCCTTTACTGGCTGTGAGTCTCGTCAAGTTCTCACACTCCATGAGGGGACTGCGCCACATCGCCCTTTTCAACATCGTTGATTACACAATCATGTTTGCCTCAGCATCCGGCCTGGTTGCGGGAGAAATGGCACGACTTCGAAACGGCAGACGTCCCGCGGGAGGCCGCATAACGACGAGCTGACCGGATGCCGATCCGTGACGGACCAATGAGGAGTCTTGACGACAATCATCAGGCTATTAGCCCACACGTCCGGAAGAGGGAAGCCATCGCCGGGGGAATGGTCTTGTTCCAATCATACCGTTCCGCGGCCAGTCGCGCGCTACTCGAAAGACAATCCAGTTTCGCCGAGTCTTCCAAAAGGCGGATGACTGCATCTGCGAACGCAGTTTCATCATGAGCGACAATCCCAGCGTTTGTCTCGAGTAGGAGGTCGTCGACACTTCCGCCTGGATGGCCGAGGTATGCAACTGGGAGGCCCATCGCAAAATATTCGAAAACTTTCGTGCCCACCAAGACTCTACTCGACTCCTCCGGGTAAAGGGAATAAATGCCAATCCGAGCTTCAGACATCAATTTCAGCAGCTCTTCGCGAGGAAGCTGCCCCCGGAACTCAACGTTCTTGTCGAGCCGGAGTTGCTCAACCTTCAACCGTGTCGACGCCACATATGGATTCTCGCGACAATCGGTGAATACTAGTCGTGTATGAGGCCTTCGGTTACAAATTCGTTCGAACGCCTTGATGAGACGCAGACTGTCATAGTACACGCGTGGCGAACCTGCGTGAATCAACTCGACGCCCGATCGTCGGGAGTTTCTGACTGGCGTCGGGAATCGATCCGAGTCGAATCCATTGTACAGGACAACGGTTCGCTGCCTGTCCATGCCATAACTCAGAACCAATTCGTCGAGCATCTTAGGCAGAACCACAAATGCGAAATCCACATGGTTGACAACGAATCGTTCGAGTAGGAGTTTCGGTTTGCGCCAGGGACTTCCCCTAGCGAAAACTTCGTCTTGGAGATACACATCTTGGATATCCATGACGAACTTTGCTCCCGTTGCTCGGGCAACAAGAAGTCCTTGGATCGGAAGAGTATACGAGGGCTGACTGGCGATGATAACGTCAGGTTTGAGCCGCTTGACCCGCAGCGCGAGCAAGAAGAGGAATACCGGCAGCACAAGAATCGCGAGAACTGGGGGAAACCATTGTCGAAGGGACTCGTATGTTACGTGTCGCTGAATCGACTCACCTGATTCTGAAGCAGCAGGAGGGACCTTTGATCGACCCGGTGCAATTACGGTGACATTGTGACCATGCCTTCGCAAGAACTTCACAAAGGCCACTCCTCGTACCGACAGAGCACGACCGAGCTCTTCGGGCGGATAGTGTTGCCAAAACAGGAGAATCCTCATCGATGCCTCGGGAATTTCGCCTTCCCGCTCAAGATAGCTTCACCCCGAACTCGGCCGCAATCGACGTTAGACTCGCAGGCGAAAAAGAGCTTGTAGCTTGCTCCAACAAGGTGGCCATTTCCTTGGTGTTCTCCTTGCATATCGCCAACAGCCAACCGGGAAGATCGTCTGAGGCTTGAGTCAGATCGATACACTCCCACGGGTGGATAAGAAAAGTCACCGGATCCCCCTTGGATTCGCAAAGTGCCTTTAGTGTATGATCGACCCCCTTCCAATTCAAGTATCCTGCACCGATTGGACCGCCCTCGTTCAACGGGTTGGAGGTGACTGGAATTTCGAGTATTGCTCCATTGCCCGGGTTCGCATGATCGGTCGCATCAGGCCGGTAAGGATTGACCGGTGCACCTCGATGATCCACTAATGGCCAAATTCCATACTTTCTGACGCACCGGTTCGGAAGCACGGATGAATCAACGAGAAAACCGCATCTCGATAAGAGAACCAGGGAGCGCATATTCACTGCAAAGTTCGCCTCCCGGTATACAACCGGCGAACGGCCGGTGGCTAATTCGAGAGAGCGCCTCGCTTGTCTCATTTTGGCCTCGAGGATTTCCCCCCGCAATTGACTTGCGAGTAGAGGATCGACGTGATCACCGTGGCATGCCAAATATGACCCTCTTCTCGCTGCTTGGGTCAGTATGACCGGGTACCTCGAAGCCACCGTTGCCTCGACAAACAGATCGGGAACGAATTCTGTATCCTTCAAAAGTTCGAGTAACGAAGGCATCGCCTGCTCGACGCCGAGGAACGAATCTCTGAGATAGCGTGGAATGTCTCTCTCTAGGTCGATGCTGACAAGGAGTCTCCTTTTCCTCACGAATCTACCCCATACAAATCCAGAAAATTCCTCGCGACTTGCATCCAGTTGAAAAACCTCTGCGCTTTCCATTCGGCCCTTTCTCCCAATCGTTTGGCTAGGACCGAATCCGAAAGAACGCGCGAGAGCATGTCGGCGAGCGAGTCGGCGTTCTGATCGGCAAGAAGTCCCTCAGTGTCATGAGTTATTGCCTCCTTCATGAAAGCCGTCCGAAATCCAACTATCGCGCAACGGAGACGCATCGCCTCTAGAACAGAGAGGCCCATTCCTTCCTGAAGGGACGCGTGGCAGTAAACATCGCACCCTGCATAGACGAACCCTGGGTTCGCCACCTCGCCAAGAAACAGGACTCTGCGCGAGACACCTAGCTTGTGAGCATACTTCTTCATGCCGTCAAGGAAAGACCCCTCACCAGCGACGGCTAAGCCCACCTCTCCAAGCGAAGGTTCGGCGAGAGCTTCCAGCAAGAAACCGAAACCCCGCGCCTTTTCGCGCCAATGAAATTGACCTACGTATCCGATACTTCTCGTGCACTTTCTGAGGAGAAATTCCGCTTGCAACCGGTTTCGAGCTTCCTCATCAATAGAAAGAAGTTCGGACCCCGGATAGACGACCTTCACCTTGTCCGAAGGGAGGGCGAGATGGGTTGAATCCCGGAGGTGTTGACTGGGAAAAGTAAGATGGTCGCACCTGGCCACCAATCTTTGGAGAAATCTTTTCCTCAGGATTCCTCTTGTTGTCCAGCGGGTATGGAAGCTGAAAACGACCTTTGAGTCAGGTCCGCGAGCGTCGAGGGCGGCGCGGACCGCGTACCAGTGCCCATGAGCATGAATCGCGTCAGGTTCGAATTTACGGGCAGCCAGGCTCGCCTGATGCGCGAACGTGATTGCGTCGCCGTGGAGGACTTGCACCCCGGCGTCGACCGTGCCTTGTCGGGAGAGAATCAAAACATGGGCACCCTGTTTCGTCAGTTCTTTGGAGAGATTACGAACAAACGTCGTTATACCCCCACGCACGGGTTCTGAAAAGGGAGTAATCATGACGATGCGTGGTCGCTTCACTCACTCACCCACCCAGGAAAAAGATTGACTCCTCGGAGTCTTGATAGATAGCATACCTCGATTGATGGGCTGTCTGAAGAAGCGGCGACGGGTAGAAGTTGGCATAGGCAGTGTACTGCCCCTCGAGCGATCGCGATTCGAGAGCGTAGTGCACATCGTAATGCGTGTAAGCCTGAGGGATGCTGTCAACCGGAGCCAAGAGGAAAAACGCCCAGTCGGCCTCCGCTTGGACTCCCGGCAGCTCGAATGGCGAATCTGAGTCAATCGTGAGTTGAGTAAATGGGACGAGCCGAATCTCGCTCAAAACGTTGGTTCGATTGACGAAGCCAAACATTAGCAATTCCGGACTCTGGAAGGCAGTGGTGGCACCTCCCACCGGTAGAAATGGCACACCCGACACTGCGGATGCACGACTTCCAATCAGTCCTTCGTTCGCGATAACGGCACCATTCGCATTGACTCTTACATAGAGAGCCATGGAGTACGTTCCGTCCGACATGTGAGAGGTCGCCTGGACGTTGTAGGCCGAAATCGCAGCTGAAGAACCAGCCACCAAGGAAAGAACGAGGATTATGCCAACCGCACGCAGCCGGTTCGAATGAACGGATCGGCCGAGGGCATACAAACCGTAAGCAACAAATAACGAGGTAAATGGAACGGTGTAGAAACCAGTATATTCCCTCAAAAAAAGCATGGGTGTAAAGGTGAGCAGGGCGAGAATCATGAACGGCTCAGTTAGGCCCTTGTTGCGCTTCACCGTTAAAGCGAAGAGACCCGCAATCGCAACTGGCAGTAATATCCCAGAACTTCGGGCCAAACTGATACCAAGATTAAGCAGCTGGACCGCGGGCGAAGTACCTGAAACAACCACGCCGGCAGAATATTCCGATAAGACACCGGTGAACAAGACTGTCCCTGCCGCAACGCTGCCAACCACCGAAACCGCCAGGATTGGAACACCCCTGACAAATGTGCGCCGGTAAAACACTCGAGGTTTCCAGAGTCTGAGCGTTTTGTATCCAATCAAGACAATCCCCGTCAGAACGTAGGATACGGCAACGAGAGAGACCAGAACCGTTAGCCGATGGAACGCCGCCATGAGGATGATGAACAACGCGAAGAAGAACGCGTGTTGGCGCTGGGGGTTTCGGGCCAGGCGAATGAGCAGCCATAGGAAAAACGGAAGTAGAGTTGTAAACATAATGCGCGTCGGGATTTGCCATGTGAGTCCGCTGATCATTGTTGGAGTCAGCGAGAACACAAACGACATGAGAAGCGCAAAGCGCACATCATGCGTGAATTCCAGACCGAGTACAAACGCTCCCAAGACTGCGAGGGTTGTAATCCCCAAGTCAACCACTAGGATCGCGCCTTCGATTGGCACTCCACTTAGATCCGAGACGGCAACTACCAGAAACGGGCCACCACTCGGATGGCTCAGTGGGAAAAGACCCAAGTACGACAGCGGGTTGAGAGTCCATAACGCCAAGCCGTTCGCCTGAAGCGAAGAGGCCAAGCTGTGGAACAGAAAGCTGTCGACTCCAAGCTCGTGAGGGGTCGAAGGGTACCTGAGGAGTAGATTCAGGATCACGAGGGAAGCCAACGCGCTCAAACCAGAGCGCCTATGAAGCGGCAAGTAGTACCTCCGACACCCGTTGACCAACACGGTCCCAGCCATATGGTTGAGCCGCACGCACACAATCCTCCCGAAAATTGCCTGCGTCCTCGAGGTGAGCCTCCAAGACACCACGCAAAGACTCCGGAGAGCCATTAAAGAAATAGCCGGTCCGCCCGGGTACGATGACTCGAGGTAAGTCACCCACCGGCGTTGTTGTAACTGGAACCCCGCACGCCAGCGCCTCCAACGCGATAGTGGGCATCCCTTCAAAAGCGGATGGAAGCACTAGAAGGTCTGCTGCCGCAATCACATTCGGCATCCCGCCATGCTCAACTGGGCCGAGAAAGACTGCGTTGGTGCCGCTCGCCTTGGCTTTGATCGCCGCCTCGTTATGCCCGCTCCCCGCAATCATGACCGTTGGGGGATCGCGCATCGATGAGACAGCTTCGAAAAGTACACCCACACGTTTCTCCGGGTCGAGCCGTCCTGCATAGAGAATTGTGGGCCGATCGCGAATTCCAAGCCGATCTCGCTCCTCTTGTTTATTCTTCGGGGTAAACTTGTGTAAATCGACTCCATTGGGAATGTGCGCCACTTTTCCCTCGAGGAACGGATACCTCACGAGGTATTCCGCGAGAGCGCTCACGCTCACTGAAATTACGTTATGCGACGCGGTGAGTCCGGCGCCCTCGGCCATACCATAAGCCATCGCCTCCAGGGGGTGACGTTGGTGAATCGCAAAGAAAGGATTGCCATGAAGAGTCGATACCAGACTAAGTTTCGCGGAATTCCTAATGAACGAGCGAAGGAAATCGGGCCGTTGGGCATCGATGACGTCTCCGTCCGCGAACCGGGCGCGCCGCACCCATCTCGATAGTCTCCGATGATATTCGAAGTTGGAATTCAGCGATTTCTCTGACACGGCCACAAACCCAATGTCCCCGTCAATAATAGGCGGTCCATTTCCCACAATTGTGACTATGAGTCCCAAGTTCGTCAGGCTCCGGCCGAGCCCGAGAGTGTAAGTCCGAGTGCCTCCGACGTTGGGGCCGTTCGGGTTCACCGGGGCGACGAGGAAAACCTGAATTCTTGCAACCTCCTGTCCTACGGCCCCTCGATTGCCGCTATCATCGATGATGCCCCCCATCCGGACTCCTCGGCATAGCAGAAAGGTTCGAGATGATGCTGGGTTCGCTTAAGCTAGCCGAGAGGGAATCCAGAAATTGCCGGACCACCTCACCGACCTCAGGCCCTAAACGGACGGTTTCCAGTGCCGGCGCTTCGTTAAGTCGGGCAATCGCGCTGGCTAATTCAAGCGGATTCGTGACAAGCGTAACCCACCCGAGTCTCGCAAGTTCCTGCGCGAGATCTGAGGTGGTGTGATACGACACTTCGCCGTGAGACCACATCCGCGGAACCACGACAACCGGTTTACCTGTGAAAAAAGCGTCTCCGATCGATCCTGCCCCGTCGTGTGTGACGACAACATCTGCGAGGCGCAGGTGCTCGAGCAACGAGTCACGCGGGAGGAAATCGAGGTAACCATAGTTGCGAGGCCTGTACCGTGCGTGGCCCACCTGGGCAAAGACGTTGGCCTCCAATTCACCTCGCTCAAGCAATTCATCAATGGATGCGAGGAGTCGATCAAAACCTCGGCTATGGGTGCCTGTTAGGACCACGATGTTAGGAACTGACGGTACGGTGTCACGTGTGCCTCGCGGCCGAAAAATCGGTGCGGCGAGAACAGAGCTAGCATATGTAATCGAGAGCCCGGGCCATTGGACCACCGTGAGTTGAGCGAAACGGTTGATGATCCTGCCGAACAAGGAAGGATTCTCTGTACGGGCCATGCTCTCTACGAAGACGACCGGAATACCAAGACAAGCAGCCCAGAGGGCAGTGGGGAGAGCGTCGCCCGCTCCGGTGGTGAGGACCGCGCACGGTCGCTCACGAATTAGTATTGCTACACTCTGGGCAGCGTTCAAGACAAACCCGATTGGGTTTCTCAAAATCTGATGAACATAGTGTTTCCTGGTCTTCGGAAAGACCGATAAGGCTTGAGGCGAACGTACAGTTACCAGATACAAGTCGTAATATTGCAATGATGCCGCTATCGCTTCCAATTGAGCCAAGTGTCCGCCTGACGTCGAGGCCAAGCAAATAGTCCCTCTACCCGCAAGGCTGCGTGATTGTCTTTTTGTTCGGCGCAGTTCTTGCGCGATCGGTCCACCGGTCATCCTAACACCGCAAGGGCCACAACGAAGAGAGAAACACATCCCTCTAGGCACCAAAGGGCAGCAACGATCTGCCACTCTTTCATTGGCCGCTTCTGCATGATAAGATGTGTGAGTGATCCAATCTGTCCCGTGTGGTGGAGTCTTCCGACATCGTCCGGGACTCCGTAGTTCTCCGCATGGAAATGGCTTCGAAGTTTGAGTCCAAACTCCACAATCATTGGGGCAAACAGAATGGCACCAATGGCCTTCTGGTGGGAAACTATTGCAATCGACGCGATGGCGGCTCCCATGAACAAAGTCATTGAGTCACCTGGAAAGACCCGCGCAGGATATTTGTTGAACGCAAGAAATGCGACCAAGGCTCCGACCAGCGGAAAGGCTATGAACAATCCACTGTACGACCCCTGTAAGAACGCAAGGGTCACCAGGGCAACAGTCATGATGATGCCCATGCCCGCTCCGAGTCCATTCAAGCCTTCGAGCATGTTCGTGGCGTTCGCAGCGCTGGTTACTCCAAGTGGGACAACGAGGACAGTCAGGAGCCCGAGGTTGACCCCAAGGAGGTACGTGTCGCCCGAGCTGTACGCGACCGCGCCCAACGGAATCGCTAGTAAGTATGGAAGTATCGCTTTCGCTCGTTGTCTGAGCCCAAACATATCGTCGATCAGACCGACAAAGCCGGCTCCAAGCGATGCCGCTAGCGACGCGTAGAAAACGGACGGTGGCAGGCTTGCCGCGAAAACGATCAGCAAAGAGACGCCGATGTAGAAACCGAGCATCACAGCCAGGCCACCCATTTCAGGAACCAGTGGGCGCTCGCGCTTGTTCAGATCCTTACCAACTGCGGTTGTCCCTCGCAAACTGTGAATTAGCCACGGGATAAACGCGTAAGTAGCACCGAAGGCCGCTAGGGCTGCGACTATCAGGAAGAGGATCTCCGTTCGGCTACCTCATCTCGCCGATGCTTGCCCCGTGTATTTCTCCGTTTAGACGACATTACGAAAAACGAGAACGCTCGCGTAGCCCTGGCGTACCAATTCTATCATTGGCGATAGTCTGCAAGAAAGATACTTAACCCATCTTGGAGACCTCTTTCCCAGATGCACGCAGAAAAGATCCGAACTGCAAATCTTCCCGGTCTGCGCTTAGAAACCCGGGACGCGATGATTCTGATGAGTTTCATCGGCCTCTTGGGATTTGTGCTCGGTCTCTTTGTTGGCGTACCGTAGCTTCACGCCGTGTTTTGACCTCAGCCAACCTGGCTCCGCAAAAGGTACTATTAGTGCCATAGACATTTGCGACCGATGTCCGGTTCGGTTCATCCCACCGCAGAAGTCTCTCCCTCGGCGGCCATCGGCGACGGGACTCGGATCTGGCATTGGGTTCAAGTCCGCGAGGGGGCCCGCATTGGCAAAGGCTGCAACATCGGGAAGGATGTGTACATCGACGTTGATGTCGTTGTAGGCGACCACTGCAAGATTCAGAACTTTGCGACTCTCTACAATGGCGTCACCCTGGCCGACAATGTCTTTATCGGGCCCCACGTCTGTTTCACAAACGACACATACCCACGAGCTACTAGTCCGGATTGGAAAGTTGTGGCAACAAAAGTGGAGGAGGGTGCCTCGATCGGGGCAAACGCGACTATCCTATGCGGCCTGACCATCGGCCGGAACTCGATGGTCGCTGCAGGTGCCGTCGTTACCACGAATGTCCCTCCGCAGGCCCTTGTCGCAGGGGTTCCCGCAAAGCGAATCGGTTGGGTGTGCGACTGCGGCCGACCCCTGGACCGAAACATGCGGTGTACCTTTGACGGAAAGTCCTTTCCCGCGTTGAAGTCGAAAGGTCGAAAATCTCGTTCCCGTCGTCGCAAGTGAGCGGCGAACCTTCATACTCCCACGGCTCTTCCGCGCCCCGATGATCCCCATCGCTCGCCCGATCCTCGGTAGCGATGAACTTGCCGCGGTCAAGGAAGTCCTCGCCTCGGGGATGCTCGCGCAGGGCCCGAAGGTCACTGCGTTCGAGGACGCGTTCGCGAAAGAAATCGGCCGAAGGCATGGCATCGCAGTGGCGAACGGGACAGCGGCCCTGCACATCGCGCTCCTTTCCCACGGAATCGTTGCAGGCGCAGAGGTCCTCATTCCTCCGGTTACGTTCTTTGCGACAGCGTCGGCCGTCCTGGTCTGCGGAGCGAAGCCTGCCTTTGTCGATGTCGATCGCAATGGCTACAATATGGACCCCGCGAAGGTCACTTCGGCAATCACCCGAAAGACTGCGGCCATCATGCCGGTCCACCTCTACGGCCAAACGACGGAGATGGAACCGATCGTCGACTCGGCGAAGGAACACGGCATCCCGGTCATCGAGGACGCCGCTCAGGCCCACGGCGCCGAATACCACGGGAAGAAGGCGGGCAACCTCGGTGACACGGCGTGCTTCTCCTTCTACGCGACGAAGAACATGACGACGGGCGAAGGCGGCATGATCGTCACGGACAACGACGAGATCGCGGACAAGGCACGCCTCCTCCGGGACCACGGCCAGGCATCCAAGTACCAGCACGTCCTCGTCGGCTACAACTACCGCATGACGGAGATTGCCGCGGCCATCGGCCTCGTGCAACTAAAGAAACTCGACGGCTGGGTGAAGCAGCGCCGGGCGAATGCGGAAGCCCTGACGAAAGGCCTCGAAGGGATCGAGGGCCTCGTCCCGCCGTCGGAAGGGAACTGGATGGTCCACTCGTACTACCAGTACATCGTTCGCCGCGAGGACTCATTCCCGATCTCCCGCGACGAGATCGTCCGCCTCCTCACTGAGGACGGAGTCGGTTCCCGACCCTCCTATCCGATGCCCCTATACCAGCAGAAGGCGTTGCGGGACCTCCGGATCCGAGGACGCTGCCTCGTGGCAGAGGACATCATCCCGCGACTCTTCGAGCTCCCTGTACATCCGGGGGTCGGCCCCGCGGAGATCGAGCGAATTCTGGCTGCGGTCGAGAGAATCGCCAGACCCGCCTAAGCAGGCAAGCAAAGGGAGAAATCGACAGGGGCGCTTAGGCGCGCCGAATGGCGGACGCCCGGGAGGCCTTTGCAAAGGCGCTCCACGAAGGCCACGAGCGAGAGCACGACCAAAGGTGGCAGGACGCCGTCGACACATACACGAAACTCCTCTCTTCCCTCCGACACACAAAGGATCCGGAATCCTGCGCGATGCGAGCGATCGCCCTCATGCGGTCGGGCAACGCGCTCATGGAACTGCGCCGATGGGACGATGCCCGCGTGGCGCTCGACGAGGCCTTGCACGAGGCGAAAGGGAGCGGCGACCCGGCCATCGTCGCCCAGGCTCTTCTCGCCGCGGGCGTGTTCGCGGCGAACCAGGACGACCGCGAACGGGGCGAGGCCTTCCTCCTCGACGCCCTCGAACGGTTCCATCGGAAGGACGACCGCGCCTCCCTCCAGGGCCGCGGCTGGGCGTTCCTGAACCTCGCGACGCTCTACGGCAAGACGGGCCGGCTCGACCTGGCCTTCGTCACGTTCACGAAGGCCCAAGACGTCCTCGGAGCCGTCGAGGACTGGGCTGGCGTCGCGGCGGCCTGGGAGGCCCAGGCTCAGTTGCGTCGCGCGATCCACGACGAGGACCGATGGCGCGAGGATCTGGCAGAAGCGATCGTCTTCTACGACCGCGAAGGAATGAAGGCGAAGGCCGCCCGACTCCGGACGCTGCTCGGCAAGAAACGCGTGTGACCTGGGGCATCCATCCAACCATTAAAGAGCCGCGGGTGACTCTCGCCGACGGTCTCATGGCGCTCACAATCGACGTGCAACAGCTCTGGAAATCGTACGAAGGGAAGCCGGCCTTGCAAGGACTCTTCCTCGATGTCCGCGCGGGCGAAATCGTCGGCCTGATCGGACCCAACGGCGCAGGCAAAACGACGACCCTAAAGATCCTCGTCGGCCTCTTACGGCCCGACTATGGCGTCGTCCGGGTGAAGGACCACGATGTCCTCGTGGACCCGGTCAGCTACAAAGCCGACATTGGCTACATGCCCGAAGCCCCGACGCTCCCCGAGTACCTCACCCCTAGCGAGTTCCTCGGCTACGTCGGCCGGATCCGCAACCTGCCCAAGGAACGCCTTGTGGTCCGCACACGGGAGCTCCTCACGATGCTCGACCTGGTCCCGAAAGCCGACGAGACCATCGCCTCCCTCTCGAAAGGGATGAAAGCGAAGCTCGCCTTCGCGGCCGCGATTATCCACGAGCCGTCGATCCTGATCCTCGACGAGCCGCTGATCGGGATCGATCCGGCGGGGCAGCACCTGCTGAAGGAACGACTCATGGGGATCGCGCGAGGGGGCGGGACGGTCCTCGTCTCGACCCATCAGCTCGACACGGCGGAGAGGCTCTGCAACCGCGTCGCGATCGTGAACCACGGCCGGAACGTCGCGACGGGCAGCCTCGAGTCCTTGCGCGCATCCGTCGACACCGGGGAGCACGCGAGCCTCGAGGAGATCTTCCTGCGGCTCACGCAGGAGGCGACCGCGCCCGAGGCCGAGGCCCAGCGACGGCGCGGCTTGTTCCGCCGAGGCTAGCCATGGGACGCTCCCTCGCCCTCTTCACCTACAAGATGCGGTTCTTCTTCGGACCGGCCCTGCGCGGCCGTTTTGGACCCCTCGCCTACCTCGCCCTGATCCTGATCTTCCTGCCACAGGGCTACGCGTTCGGATACGCGATCGGGCTGTCCCTGCGGACCCTGGACGCCGAGGCCGCGATCCTCGTGTTGAGCGCACCGCTCGCGACGATCTTCTCCATCGGCCTCCTCTATTCCCTCGGCGCCGGCGTCACGGCCCACGTGTCCGAGTTTGATTTCTTCCTCACGGCGGACGTGCGGCCGCGCGAGTACCTGATCGCAGACTTGGCCTTCCAGTTCGTGAGCCTGCTCGCGGCGGCGGGCCTCGCCGCCGGCTTCGCGGCGATCGCCATGGTCCTCGCCGCAGGCCGGTCCATCGTCGCAGCTGTGCCCCTGTTCGGGGTCTTCGCGCTCTACGTCGCCTTCGTCCTCCTGACCTCCCAGGTGTTCGTGATCCTCCGCATCCGATTCCCGAAGGTCCCAGTCCGCCTCTTGACTCTCCCCGTGATCGGCCTTTCGCTCCTGCCCGCCCTCAGTGTCGCCGTCCCCGCATTGCCCATCCGATTCGACGAACTGCCGCTGCCTTCGATCGCCTTCGCGGCCCTCGGACTCGCGGTCCTGCGGGCGACCCCGCCCTCGTTCCTCGACATTGCGGTCGCGGCCGCCTACCTGGTCGCGATCGCCGGCGTCTGGCTGACCTACTCGAAGACGTACATCTTCCACGGCCTCAAGCCCACGCTGACCGCGGGCTTCGGCCAGGTTGATTTCCGCTCGCGGATGGAGATGCAGCGGCGCATCATGGCGCGCCTCGGGGGCGTGACGACCCGCATCCGCCTGCGGACGGACCGCGGCAGCGACACCGGGCTCATGACGCGCTTCCATCTGGTCCGGATCTGGCGGGACGGGAGCGTCGTGTTCGTCGGCTTGTTCGCCCTCCTCGTGATCCTGCCGACCAGCCTCGGTGGCGCCAGGGCGGGCGACATCGCCCCGATCACCGTCACGCAGACCCTCACGTTCCTCCTCGGAATCCTCGCGATGAACTGGGCCTTCTCGGAGCGGGAGAACCTCTGGATCGTCCTGAGCGCGGCGAAGTCGCCCGGGACCTACTTCCGCGGGCTCATGCTCAGTTTCGCGGTGATCGGCCTCGGCATGTCGGCCGCGTTTCTCGTCATCCTCGAACTGGCGCGGCCGTCCCGCCTGGCGGTCGAGAGCCTCGCCCTCCCGGTCGCCGCCCCGATCGCCGCGGCGTTCGTCGCGACCGCCGTCCTGACGCGGGTAAAGCTGAAGCCATCCGCCTTCTCGTTCGCGGCCCTCGGCATCTTCTTCCTCGTGTCCGTGGGCGGATTCCTCGGCGGGTTGGCGGCGCAAGCCGCCGTCGTCGCGTCTCGGGTCCTCGGCGGATTCGCGGCAGGCGCCCAAGCCGTCGTCCTCCTGGGATTCGTCATCGGGCTCGCAGCCTTCGGCCTTCGTGCCGTCACCCGACTGGCGGCCTCCTTCCGCCTGTGAAGGCGGCTCGGCCTTTCCCAAAACTTATATTTACGGGGGCTTCCTCGCACGGGCACCCGTCGGGGAGGAATGTCGTGGCTTCGGAAACGGTGACCGTACCCAGCACCGCACCCGCTCCCGCGAAGGCCCCGCGCGTCGAGGACCGGATCGTCATCGCGCGCAAACTCGTGAAGACGTACGACAGTGGCGGCGTCGAGGTCCACGCCCTCCGCGGCCTGAACGTGGACATCCGAAAGGGCGAGATGGTCGCGATCATGGGGCCATCCGGCTGCGGGAAGACGACTCTCCTGAATTGCCTGTCCGGCATCGATGATTTCACGTCCGGCGAGGTGTGGATCGCGGGCCAGCGGCTCTCGACCCTCAACGACAACGCGAAGACGGACTTCCGCGCCATGAAGATGGGTTTCATCTTCCAGAACTACAACCTGCTGCCGGTCCTCCGGACGGTCGAGAACGTCGAGCTCCCGCTGCTCGTCCGCGGCGTCGACCCGAAG
>Ga0209056_10001668_pt1 | contig 24433 bp, 19 predicted proteins | sample GraSoiAngelo_114_FD_185876 | JGI IMG/M metagenome (GOLD analysis project Ga0209056, IMG submission 185876) | Grasslands soil microbial communities from the Angelo Coastal Reserve, California, USA - 14_0903_13_40cm (SPAdes) (version 2) | ecosystem: Environmental > Terrestrial > Soil > Grasslands... | reverse complement strand
ACTCCTTTTTCGTCGTGAAAATAATGCGCGGTTTCCTCGTTTCCGTCGCGCACCTTTACCAGATAATTCGGAAGCTTGCCCGACTTAGAATTCCGGTGGGCGAGATAAGTTTCAAAATCGCCGCCGTGACGTCGCACGGCTTCGCTCAACTTGGCGAGTTTCTCGAGTGATTCGAGAATGTCCTTCAGTTGCGCCGCAGTAATTTCCTTGTCATCGGCCAAATTTTTCAGACGCACATCCTCCGCGCCTAGGGAAATCAGGATTTTGTTCAGACGCGCATCGTCGTCGACATATTCTTCGCGTTTCTTCCGCTTGATTTGATAGAGCGGCGGTTGCGCAATGTAAATCCTTCCGGCGCGCACCAGCTCGGTCATTTGCCGGAAGAAAAAGGTCAGCAACAGCGTTCGAATGTGCGAGCCATCGACATCCGCGTCCGTCATGATAATGATGCGACCGTAGCGGAGTTTTGCGATGTCGAACCGGCCTTCGTCCTTGCCGTTGGCTTCTTCCTTCGGTTTGCCGATCCCCGTGCCAATCGCCGTGATCATCGCCTGGATCTCGGCGTTTTTAAGAAATTGATCTTCGCGCGCTTTCTCGACGTTGATTAACTTGCCGCGAATCGGCAAAATCGCTTGGTAACGCCGGTCGCGACCCTGCTTGGCGGAGCCGCCAGCCGAGTCACCTTCCACAATGTAGAGCTCCGTCAATTCCGGATCGCGCTCTGAGCAATCCGCCAGTTTCCCAGGCAATCCACCGCCCGTGAGAGCGCCCTTTCGAATTGTTTCCCGCGCTTTACGCGCAGCTTCACGCGCTCTGGCCGCGGTGAGAACTTTGTCAAAAATGCGTCGGGCAATTGGCGGATTCTTGTCGAAGTAAGTCATTAGCCCGTCATAGGCGACCGAGTTTACAATGCCGTCGATCTCGGTGTTCACGAGCTTCACTTTGGTCTGCGATTCGAAGCGTGGATTGGGCAACTTGATGCTGAGCACGCAAATCAACCCTTCGCGCACATCATCTCCGGAAATCGAAGGATCTTTCTCCTTCAAAAGATTGTTTTGCCGTGAGTATTGGTTGATTGCCTTCGTGAGCGCTGTGCGGAATCCCGTTAGATGCGTGCCGCCATCTGGGTTCGCGATTGAATTCGCAAACGGCAAAATCTGGTCGTTGTAGCTGTCGTTGTATTGCAGGACCACGTCGATAAAAACTTCGTCACGCTGACGTGAAATAACGATCGGCTTGGGATGCAGAACCTGTTTATTTTCGCCCAGCTGCTTTACGAATTCTTCAATGCCGTGCTTGTAAAAAAATGTCTCTTTCTTCGGAGGGTCGGCACGCTCGTCTGTAAGTGTGATTTCAAGGCCGGGATTAAGAAATGCTAGCTCGCGCAACCGCGTGGCCAGACGTTCAAACTTAAACTCCGTCGTGATTGTGAAAATCGTCGGATCGGGCAAGAAAGTGATCAGCGTGCCGGTGGTCTTTTTGTTCGTAACTTCGCCGATGACAGTGAGTTTATCGGTCGTTTTTCCTCTGGCGAAAGCCATGTGATAGACCTTGCCGTCGCGAGATACCTCGGCTTTGAACCATTCCGAAAGCGCGTTTGTGCATTTCGCGCCCACGCCATGCAAGCCGCCAGAATATTTGTATGCGCCTTGTCCAAATTTCCCGCCGGCGTGCAAATTTGTCAGCACCAGCTCGACTGCCGGCATTTTCCATTTTGGATGTATATCGGTTGGAATCCCACGGCCATTGTCACGCACCGAGATCGAGCCATCGACGTGAATGGTCACTTCTATTTTGGTGCAAAATCCTGCCAGGTGTTCATCGATGGAGTTATCGACGACTTCGTAAACCAAGTGATGCAGTCCTCGCTCATCGGGATCTCCGATGAACATTCCCGGCCGTTTCCGAACCGCTTCGAGGCCTTCTAATTTGTCGATCTGCGCCGCGTCGTATTTTTGCGTGGCGGCGATTCCGGTCGAGCTGCGAGATACTTTTTCGACCGGAATTTCTGCTTGAACTTGCGGCATAGAAGAGGGCCTACCCGACCCTTACAAAAGACCATAGCCAGAAACGGCTCGGAAACAATTAATAATCTCGCGGTTATAAGTAGTTTATTTCCCCTACCTGTTGGAGGCGAACGGGTCCAAAAGCCCACGATATTGTGGTTCAGGGTTCAGGTCGTTTTTGGGCATTTTTGGTGCCTTGACCGAGCTCTTTCAAGTTCCGAATATGGTGCCCTTTATGCGTCTCCAAACCATCTTGGAAGCACGTTGGATCTTAGGCGTCTTTGCGCTGCTCGCTGTGGTTTGTGGGTTGTTCTGGACATGGACGTTCTGGTTCTTTTTACTGCTGTTTTTATGCACTGTTGCGTTCTTCCGCGATCCGAAGCGCACAGTGCCGGCAGATCCGAATCTAATCGTAGCCGCTGCCGATGGCACAGTGATGGACATCACAGAATCGGATGAAAACCAGGTACTGAAAATGAAAACGCGACGTGTCGGAATTTTTTTGTCAATCTTTGATGTGCATACGAATCGCGCGCCAATCGATGGTCGCGTCATTTATCGCGAACACCGAAAAGGACTCTATTTCGACGCGCGCCGTCCGGAGTGTTCCGAGAAGAACGAATCGATGACGTGGGCTTTTGAGAATCCGTGCGTCACGGTTGTCGTGCGCCAGATCACAGGCGCTATTGCGAGACGCATTGTGGCATGGGCGAAAATTGGAGATGAGTTGAAAAAAGGTGACCGGTTCGGAATGATTCGCTTCGGTTCGCGAACGGAATTATATTTGCCGTTAAACGCTGAGCTGCTCGTGAAAACAGGCGATCATGTTTTCGGTGGATCGACGATCATAGCGCGGCTATCCCGCTCATGAACGAACACCCTCCGAAGATTTACCTGCTGCCGAATCTCATGACGGCGGGAAATTTGTTTTGCGGGTTCACGGCGACGCTCAAAATTCTGGAGGGCGCTTTACTCCAAGCTTCCAATCCAGATGCGGCATCCGATCTTTTTCATGCTGCAATCTGGTTTGTTCTGGCCGCTTTCGTTTTTGATTTTCTCGATGGACGCCTGGCGCGGTTGGGTGGGCATGAGAGTCCGTTCGGGCGCGAGTTCGATTCGCTGGCAGACATTGTTTCATTCGGGTTGGCCCCGGCGCTGATGGTTTACCGCGTCGTGTTGCAGGAGTTCCCGCGCGCGTGCTGGATTATCGCGTTCATTTATCTGGCCTGCGGCGCGCTGCGCCTTGCGCGGTTCAACTCGGTGGCTGCGAATCATCACGGAACCAATAATCAAAACACTTTCACAGGTTTTCCCATTCCAGCCGCGGCTGGTCTCATTGCCTCAATCACGCTGTTCCTGCTCTGGCTCGCTGAAGGTGAACATCAGCTTGGCAACTGGCGCTTCGTTCTACCGCCGTTGCTACTCTTTTTGTCCTTCATGATGTTCAGCCGGTTTCAATATCCCAGTTTCAAGGCGGTTAATTGGAAGACGAAGAAATCGATTCCTCGATTCCTGGCCATCATCCTTGTTCTCATCTTCACCGTGCTTAATTACGAATGGATGCCTGCGGTTCTGTTCCTGGCTTATTTGCTTTACGGAGTGCTAAGGCCGTGGCTCTCCCGCGAGTGGCGACGCGAAATCGAAGAAGAAATCGGCGAAGAACCAACTGCGGAACCGCTCGAACAAGTGCGGTAAGATCGACCACTCTGTAGCGGCGATCTCTGATCTTCGCGATTCGGCTGTCGAAAACCGCCGCTACAGTTTCTGATTCAAGCGCGCGAGAATTTCTGGGTCACGGACGTCGGCCCACTCGCCGGTGAGCTCCAGCGCCTGCACTTTTCTTCCGGATTGTGCAAGGTCGCGGATTGCATCGGTTAGCTCGTATTCTCCACGTGGCGATGGTTTCAATTTTGCAGTGAAATCGAAGATGCTTGGTCGGAATGCGTAAATGCCGGCGTTGTACCAGGGGCTGGTCGCTTGGCCCGGCTTTGCTTTTTCACGAAGATCCACGAGCTCCATTCGCTCGTTTACAAAAACCGCACCGCCTTTGCTCACATCTTCACCGCGCGTGACCGTAATGACTGCATCGACATTGTCAGGCAGGTCGGCGACGCGTTCGTAATTCACCGGATCAACCAGGATGTCACCGTAGCTCAGGATAAATGGAAAATCGCCGACGAAATCCCGCGCAAGATCAACAACGCGACCTGTCCCATCCTGTGCTGTCTGCGTTGCATATTGGATCGCGATATTGTGGCGCGAACCGTCACCAAAAAAATTCCGCACAGCATCAGCGCGATACCCCACGACAACAAGAAATTGGCGAATTCCCGCGTCGCGTAATCCTTCTATGATGTGCTGCAAAACTGGTTTGCCGCGCACCTCGATCATTGGCTTGGGAACTTCGGCCGTGAGTTCGCGCATTCGCGTGCCGCGCCCGGCAGCCAGCACGACAGCCTTGTCAATCTTGCTCATCGCCCGAAGATGGAGATCGAGCTTTGCGAGCCCGTGGCGTCGCGGGAGCTCCGTTCTTCGGTCATCATCCGGTTTTCTTTTCCGTGATGATTAGCGCAGGCAAATTCGCCTGTTTGATCAATTCACTCACCTTGGGCAAATCTTCGTTCTTGAGCTGCGCCCATTTCTTTAACTGTTCGTCGAGCTGGCTGCTCAACATTTGAAATACATCGAGCTGCGGCTTGGTCGGCTCACCATCGCCGGTCTCGATCGTATGGCTAAACGTGTCGAAGCGCTCGTTCAACATGTTTGGGAAGGCGAGATTCGCTTCAGAGCCTTTCATGTTCACCTGGATGAGCTTCTGCTCGACCTCGGACATTTTGCGATCGAGATCGTCTGCCGCTGCGAGCGCGGGTTTCAAACGCTGATCGTCGCCGAAACGCTTGTGTAGGGTTTGAATTTGCGTTCTGAGATCGCGAATTTCATTGACGGCTTGATGCAGTTGCGAAATCCGATCGTTCACCTGCGTCGCTAAGGTGAATTGATTTTGCAATCCCGCTTCATCGCCTTTTGTTCGCGGATCAATTACTAAATGGAGCGGGGCAGTTTGTGACTTGCCGTCGACAGTTAGTTTGACCTGATAATCACCGGGCAATGCTAACGGGCCCTTCGGACCAGTGCTGGAATAAAACGCGCCCGGGATTTGAATCGGGTCGTCGTAACGCAGATCCCATGCGAAACGATTCATGCCTTCGTTGGCTGGAATCGTTTTCACGCGCTCGATGCGATCCGGCCATTCAGGCGGTTGCTCCCCTTCTTTTTTCTCTTTACTGGAAAGGTGCCTAACGACTTTGCCTGAAGCGCCAATGATATCGAGTGAGACTTCTTCTTTTGGCACGGTCTTGAAATAGTAATCGATGATTGCCCCAGACGGCGGGTTGTCGCCCACGGGCTGGCGCTTGTCGAATTCCTCCGGGTAATGCAGGCGGAATGCGGTCTGCGGTTGATAAAGAATGACGCCTGCCGTGGCGGATTGCGTGTTGAATTGACGTAGCGGCGTCAAGTCGTCCATCACCCAGAAAGAACGCCCGTGCGTCGCGATCACGAGATCGTCATCTTTAACGACAAGATCATGAATCGGTGTTACCGGCAGATTCAATTGTAACGGCTGCCAACGGGCGCCGTCGTCGAACGAAACAAAAACGCCAAGCTCGGTTCCGGCGTAAAGCAAACCTTTGCGCTTGGGATCTTCACGCACGGCGTGCACATACGCGCCATCGGGTATTCCATTTGTAATTGCGCTCCAGTTTTTTCCCAGGTCGGTTGTTTTGAAAATGTACGGTTTGAAGTCGTCGAGTTTATGTCGCTCCACCGCCACATAAACACTGTTGCCGTCGTGCGGCGAAGCTTCGATTAGATCAATAGTGCTCCACTCGGGCATTTTCGGTGTGACTTTTGACCAATGCTGCCCGTCATCCGTCGTGACGTGGACGAGCCCATCATCTGTGCCTGCCCAGATGGTTCCTTTTGTTACTGGCGATTCGGCCAGCGCAAACACAGTATCGTAATATTCAACTGAAGTGATGTCGTTCGTCAGCGGACCGCCGCTTGGCTGCTGTTTCGATTTGTCATTGCGTGTGAGATCATCGCTGATTTGTCTCCAGCTTTGTCCGTGATCGGTCGATTTGAAAACGCACTCCGCGGCGGTGTAGAGCACATCCGGATTGTGCGGCGAAAGCATCAGCGGCGTGACCCATTGAAACCGGTGCGCCAGATCGACAGCGCCGTGTCCCGAATTATCCAGAGGAACGGGACTGACGTCCTGTACGTCCTCCTTATTTTTGTCATAGCGACTGATGTATCCTTCACTGTTTGAATAGATGATGTGCCAATCGCGTGGATCGGGCACGACGAAACCGCACTCGCCGCCACCTGCTTCGAACCAATTCTGCCGCCCGATCACGCCGGAATCCGTGCGACTGGCGATACCGACATTCGAGTTGTCCTGTTGCGCGCCGTAAATGTGGTAGGGAAACGCGTTGTCCACAGCAACGTGATAAAACTGTGCAGTCGGTTGGTTGTTTTGGGTCGTCCAATTTTTGCCGCCGTCAGTTGAGACACTGGCGCCACCGTCACTGACATTTGCGATACGGTTTGGGTTTGTCGGATCAATCCACAGCGCGTGATGATCTCCGTGACGCGCGGGAAGCAGATTGAACGTCTTTCCGCCATCTACTGATTTAAAAAGGCCCGTATTTAAAACGTAAACTGTGTCCGCGGACTTTGGGTCGGCGTAAACTTTGCTGAAATACCAGGCACGCTGGCGAAACCGTCCATCATCATTCACGCGCGTCCAATGTTGCCCTGCATCGTCGGAGCGGTAGAGACCGCCTTCCTTGGCCTCGATAATTGCAAAGACGCGATTGGAATCTGCTCCCGAAACCGCGATGCCGATCTTGCCCAGGATTCCGCCAGGAAGACCGTTACCCTCGAGCCGCTTCCATGTGACGCCATTATCTTCTGATCGGTACAACCCGCTGCCGGGACCGCCGCTGGAGAAAAACCATGGCTGCCGGCGCGCTTGCCAGAGCGATGCGAATACGATGTTCGGATTATGCGGATCAAAGACAATGTCGATGCCGCCAGTGTTTTCATCCTTCGACAGAACTTTGGTCCACGTTTTCCCGCCATCAGTGGTACGAAAAATTCCGCGTTCCTGGTTTGGACCAAACGCATGTCCCAACGCCGCTACGAGAACCACGTTCTCATTTCTCGGATCAACAATTAGCGCACCGATTTGCCGGGTATCTTTCAAGCCGACGTTTTCCCACGTTTTGCCGCCGTCAATCGATTTGAAAACTCCAGTGCCGTAGGTGGTATTACCGCGAATCGCCGCTTCACCCGTGCCGGCATAAATCACATTGTGGTCGGACGGCGCGACTGCGATCGCCCCAATCGAAGAAATCGGTTGTTTGTCGAAAAGCGGAATCCAGTTTGCGCCGCCATCGGTCGTCTTCCAGACTCCGCCCGCGACTGCTCCAAAGTAGTACGTGTCCGGCTCGCCGACGACCCCTTCGATCGCGAGTGCGCGTCCGCCGCGAAACGGACCGATTTGTCTCCAACGCATTCCATTGAACAATTTTTCGTCGATCGTTCCAGGAGGCGTTGGGGTGGCGGAGGGGCCGGATTGAAGAGGTGCTGCGAAAAGCAATACGAAAACTATTTGAACGAACTGAAGGCAACGATAACCCGGTGAAATCATCCGCCTAAGGTGTAAAGCTCTGCGCTACGTTCAACTGGATTTGCGCTAGATACTCTGGTAGGGTCGGCACGCTGCGCCGACCGGACGCCGCCGCGCGGCGTCCCTACCTAAGCGTTGATCGCGGCCAGGTCGGGCGCGCGAGCTTCAACTGCGGTTTCACCTGATGCTCCTCCACCAAAGTGGCGTGCCGCGTAATAGGAGCCAATCACCAGCACTGCTGCAATGACCTGCGCAACGAGTGTTTCGACTGTCGGGAACACGGCAAACCAGAGACCCATCCAAGGCGGAATGTAAGGCTTCAACGAATCGATAGGCGTCGTGGAAATCCAATGTGCCAGCTGCATTTCCTGGGCTTGTTCGCCAACCATAACCAGCAACACAACTCCCAGCAGAATTCCGGTGGTGATCAACATTTTGCGGTACGGCAACCGCTGTTGGAGAACAAAGGTCAGCACGGCCACCATTGCTGTCAGCATCATGCCCAGCAGCGCCCCTTTTAGTACCACGCCACCGCCCAACCGCAGATTATAACTCTGTAAAAAGAGCACGACTTCGAAGCCTTCCCGATACAGGGAAGTGAATCCGAGCAGGATCAATCCCCACCACAGACGCGACTGCGAGATCTCAGCGGCGCGCGCATTTTCCAGTAACGTTTTGCGGCGGCGATTATGCGCGCGAATCCAGCCGCCCCAATAAATCTTATGGAAAAACCAGTTCATGATCACCAGCAGAACAATCACAGCAAGCAGCCCTGTTGCCGCTTGGAGATCGAGCGCCGACATGTTGTCGCTAAGCGAGCCGACAATTCGCACCGCGATACACCACGTGATTAAGGTCGCTACAAACGCCAAACCCGCGCCGAAAGCGACCGGCCGTCGGTGCGTCCGCTTCGGGCCAGTCATGCTGGCGGTAATAGCGGCCAAGACGAGTATGCACTCCAATCCTTCGCGAAACACCAGAACACCGATATCGAGGAACGCGACGGTCGGGCTTGTATTGGGACGCGTTGGATCCGGCGCGCCTTGTGCACTGACTCCCTGCCAGACGAGCATCGCAATCACAAAAAGCGCGGCCGCGACAACGCCGATGCGCAAAGCAGGCTTCATGTTAAGTTTTAGACCTTATCATAGAGACAAGGCGTCTGCTGGCGATGGATTGCTTTTTTTTAGCGACTGTTTGCTGGCGAAAACTGAACGCCGATTCGTCAAATAGCCGGGAATTGCCGGTCCTGTGATCGTCCACTAGCATCCCGGCTAGAATGCCCAAATACGCTCTGGGTCATCATTTGAGAGGCGAAGGGAAGCGCCTGGCGTTGATGTCAGAACTGCTCGATCCGATGCGTCGTCGGTATATCGAGTCGCTTGATGTCGTCAAACCGGGTGCGCAGACGCTCGAAGTTGGGTGTGGCAACGGATCGATTTCAGCATGGCTCGCGGAACGCGTGAGTCCCAATGGAAAAGCAGTGGCGTTCGACCTCGATATGTCGCTAATCGAAGTGCGCGCGCCGAATCTCGAGTTGCGCCAGGGCGACATCCTTGCCGGTCCGGTGGAGCGCGGAGCATTCGACCTGGTAACTGCGCGCGCTGTGCTTCACCATGTCAATAATGTAGAAGCGGCAATCAGGAATTTGGTCGCAAGCGTCAGACCGGGCGGCGCGCTTTTGCTCATTGAGCCTGATTTTCTTCCTGTCAGTGTCGCCGAGCCGCCCGAGGTGCGAGCATTCTGGGACGGCTGGCTCGCGTGGTCGCGTGAACGTGGGATCGATTATTATGTCGGGCGCACTCTGGCGCCACGACTGGCAGCGCTAGGTTTAACGCAAATAAGTGGCACTGCGGAAACGGCGATCTACAACGGCGGCTCGCCGTGGGCCGAGTACTGGATACAGACAATCACCGAGCTGCGTGATGACTTGATCGATTCCCGTAAGCTGGACAACCCGTTGGTCGATAAATTTCTTGACCATTGCGCCGATCCAAATTGGTGGACTCGGACGATTGCCTTTACCGCGGTGCACAGCCGCGCGCCCGCCGTCTGAGTAAAGTGCGCGCAAATCGCAGGCAGGTTGTGATTTTGCGTCAATCGAGTAACTTCGGCGGTGCAACGTTTCCGCGGGTTTACGTTAATCGAGATTGCCCTGTCCATTTTCATCCTGATGCTACTGTTGATGCTGGCGGTGCCTAGCTTGACTGGAGTGAGCGCAAGCAGGCGACTGAAGCAGTCTCTGGATGGATTTAACAACCTTGTGCGCCTGGCACAGCAGCGAAGCGTGACTGAGCGTCGTCCTTACTTGATTGCTTGGGGAAAAAACTCCGTCTATCTACGTCCGGAAGTCTTCGCGGAAGACGAGGAGATCAAAGCAACGGCGGAATTTCGCCTCAGTAAGGGAACATCGCTGAGACTCTCCTTGCCAGCCGCGTTAGCGGATGACCACCCTTGGGAATGGATATTTTGGCCGTCGGGAAACTGCGAACCCGCGACCGTTCAATTCAGAGGCCCGCCTGGTATTTGGACGGCGAATTACTCGCCCCTGACCACGCTGCCCGACGTCATTCAGTATGCGGCAAGGTGACCGACAGTGGAGTAATGGAGAAGTGGAGTAATGGGATTTTCAACGCTCCAGCACTCCAAGACTCTAATACTCCAGTAATGCGCGTTACGAAAGATCGGCTTCGCATAACGTCCAAGGCCGCTTTTGCCCTCTACGAGGTTCTTCTCGGGGTGGCGGTCTTTGCCATTGGCGTCATCGCGCTTGGCCGCGCGGTCGAGAATTGTCTCAATGCCAGCACGATCAGCGCGGAAGAAAAAGCTGTGCGGCAGATTTTATCGGATCGAATGGCGGTGATTCAGGCTGCGCCGGGTGTGCCCGAAGCAGAAAAAGAATTCAGGATCAAAAGCAATTATGGCGTTGTAAGACTTGTCCAGAAAAGCGGACCCACTGAATTGGTCGAACCGGATCACACGGTCCTCAGCGGAATCAATCTTGTGATTTTGACTGTTTACTGGCAGCACGCCGGTATCCCGCAATCGAAGCAGATTCAATTTTATGTTTATCGCTCGGCATAAAGCGAGCAATCGGCGCGGCTTCACATTGCTGGAGGTCATGCTGGCTGTGGCAATCCTTGGAATGATGTCGCTGGCGATTTTTCGCTTCGTGCAAGCGAATTTGACTGCGCTTTCTTTGTCATCGGAAACAGTCGCCGCGGATGCGCAGTATGACGGATTGCGTGATTTGCTCACGGCGCATTGGCAAAGCTTGAGTCCAACTCGAGCGGCGATGATAGGAGAAGTGTTCAAGTTAAGCGACCGCGAACGCGATGAGATAAAGTGGAATTGTAGCGCAGGACCGGGAATGCTCACCCGATACGCGCCTACCGACTTCACCGTTACGCTGCGGCTGGAACCGGAAAAAAAAGGCGACCACCTGGATCTTGGTTTATCGCGAAAACCGCAGAAGGCTTCAGATCTTGGTGAAGTAAATGAGAGCTGGGTGCCCTTGATTAAAAACGTGACCAGCCTTCAAATCAGTTATTTCGACTCGAACACGAACACATGGCTGCCGAAATGGCCAGGTGGCGGCCGGTTACCGTGGCTCGTCAAAATTGAAGTGGGACGGCCCGATTCAGCGGTTCCATGGGAAACGGTTATTCCGCTGAGACGAACACCGTATTGAGCAAGGTCGATCCGATGAAGAGACGTTCTGAAACTTCAAAATCAGACGCCGGAGCTGCGTTGCTCCTGGCACTCTGGGCGCTACTCTTGCTTAGCGCGATGGTGATCGGATGGGCGCTCACGATCAATTCAGGTCTGATAGTGTCGAGCAACGCGAATCACGTTCTGCAAGCTGAAGCAATGGCGTCTTCGGGAGCCGAGGTGGCTTTAACTCGAGAAGTCTCGCCGAGCTCTCCAAACTTGCACAGAAAAATGGGCAACGAAAGTTACGACGTTCGGATGACAGGCGAGTGTGGCCGCCTGAATTTGAATTTCCTCGCGCAGGGCGAGGATCCCAGGAAACTCGCAATTTTGCGGCGCTATCTTGATCTAAAAGGCGTAGAGCTAAATGATCAGGATACAATGATAGATTCGTTGCTCGATTGGGTGTCGCAAAATCAGGGCCTGCATCACATGAACGCGCCAGAGGACAGCGACGACTATCATCCGCCCCACGCGCCTTTGAATTCCGTGGATGAGCTCAAAAAAGTTTTTGGCTGGGCTGACTTTACTTCCAAGCCCAACTGGGACCAAGATTTCACCGTCGTCGCCAACTGTGGGGCCATCGACATCGCCTGGGCTTCGCGTGATGTCTTACGGGCTTTGGGCATAGGCGACGATTTCGTCGACCGGTTCTTGCAACTACGGCAGGGGCCGGACGGAATTGATGGCACGGAGGATGACTTTCAATTCAACACAACTGCTGGAACGACGGTGCCGCCTGAAGTCCAAGGCGCGTTAGGTTTAAATCCGCAGCAATTTCAGCAGATTCAGCCATTCGTGCAATTTAAAGGCCCTGTGTTACGCATCGTCAGTGTAGGCAAGTCAGGCGACATTACGCGATCGGTGGAAATGGTTGTGCTAAAGCAAACGCTGCCCGGTGGGCCAGCAGTTGGCGCAGCCCCCCTTGCCATCGGTCGGCCTCAGGTATTTAGCTGGAAGGAGCTTTAGTATCGACCCCCGGACTCCATCCATTTTTATACTTCCAACCGCGCACGGATGGAATTTCCTCCGCTCGGCCGCGTCGGCATCGGTTCCTGCCCGCACTGCTGGCGAAGGCGGGCGCGAAGCTGCTGCGGGCAGCGCTGAGCAAAATGGTTCGTGGAACGTGCGCAAACTGGAAACGCTGGCGGAAGCAGTGCCGCTACTTGATGCCACTGACGAATTTGTTCTTGGCCTTCCTGTTTCGGCTGTGCTAGCGCAGCGATTTCGTCTTCCCAGCGTTGATCCGGCGGAATTTGCAGAAATGATCCGAATCCAAATCGAAAAGCTGCTGCCGTTTTCCGCCGATGAAGTGACCACCGATTTTGAACTGATCGAGCAAAGCGACACCGAGAGCGTAGTTTCAACCGTCGCGATTAGAAACGAGCGACTTGCCGAGATCGCTTCGCCGCTATTGGAGCGCGGTTACATCCCGCGCCAAATCACGGTATATGCTGCACAGCGCGCGACGACCCATGCTCCGAGTGGCAATGCTGTTTTAATTTATCCGGAAGGCGAGACGTTGGTTTATGCCGTGACGGAGAACGGGAAGCTCAGCCTTGCCAGAGTTTTTGAAGGCGGCAATGGCGATCAGTTGCAAATCGAATTGCCACAGTTGCGACTGAGCGCCGAACTGCAGGGAATCGATGCCGGATCGCCGAATGTGTTGCTGGACGAGACTTGTTATGGAATGCGCGATTCAGTTGAGGGAATTTTGTCCAGCCCGACTGAGATTGTTGGGATAGAGCTGCCGCCCGCGCCAGTCAAACTGAACCTTCTCCCGGAAAGCTGGCGACGACGCCGTTTGCAACTGACAAGGCAAGCAGAATGGCGAAAAAGGCTGGTTTGGATCGGTGGAGGTTACGCTGGGCTTCTCTTACTCTTGTTCGCGTACCTGGGTATCTTGCGCTTTGAAATAGGCCTTTTTGACCGACGTATAGCGCACGACGCCCCGGGGACTGAGTTCGTACGCGCCACAGACGCAAGATGGAAAGCGCTCGCACCGGCGATTGACGCGCACTATTATCCCGTCGAATTCTTGCTGCATCTTTTTGAAAGTCTGCCATCTGCGGACGTGCGCATCATAGGTTACAACCAGTCGGCTCGACAGATTTCCGTCGATGGAGAAGCGAACACGGCTGCTCTCGCTTACCAATTCATTGAGAAGGTAAAGAAGAATCCAGATTTGCGAGCGTTTCAATTCGACATGGCTGCGCCTCGCATTTTGCCCAACGACCATGCGCAGTTTCGATTGGAGGGAAGAGCAAAATGATGCCGGCGTGGTACCAACGAATGAATCCCCGCGAGCGTGTGCTCTCGTGGGTAGTTGTTGGAACGGTCTTCGTGTTGCTCAATCTGTGGATTATCAGTTGGATTTTCGGTGCGCTTGGCGCTGCGCAGAAAGAAGTGGCGACGCGTCGAGCCAAGTTGACCGAGCAAGCTCTTTACATGAAAGAACGGGATCTCTGGACGAAACGTGACGAATGGATCGGGAAGCATCAACCAGCCCTCAACAATCCTGCCGAAGCCTCAGCGCTGCTTGATCAATTAAAAGAAGTCGCCGGCAAATATGATATCCAGATCGAGAATCCTGTAATTGGATCGGGGGAGACCACGCCTTATCATCAAACCGTTTTTGCTTCGATTGAAACTAAAAGTCCCTGGCCGCCGCTCGTACATTTTCTTTATGACTTGCAACGACCGGATGCGTTCGTCGTGTTCGAAAATGTTAATTTGGCCATCGACGGCAGCGACCCGACAATGATGCGCGGCAAATTTAAAGTCGCCCGGTGGTTTGCACCCGCGCAGAAAACCAAGTAATGATACGCCACTGTCGATGATTGCTCGTATGAAATATTCCATCGCATTCGCAACTGTCGTTCTTCTTCTCGGGCCGATCCGCAGTCAGGCCGAGGAGGTTCTTCCGCCACATTTTAATTTCGAACGCTACACAAAGATGGTGGATCATTCGCCGTTCGCAGTCGCAACGTCAGTCGCGGCTCCGGCGGCGACACCTGATTTTGCGAAGGACCTTTACATTGCCAACGCCGCGCGTTCGCCCGACGGCGACATGGTGACCCTGGCTTCCACTTCCGACCACAACTTTAAGAAATATCTTACGACCAGGGAGCCAGTAGATGGCTACGGCATCGCCAACATCGAATGGTCGGACAAAGTGGGAGCGACGAAGGTAACGATTAGCAAGGACGGAAACTTTGCGACTATCACATTTAATCAGGCGCTATTGTCGCAGGGCGCGCAAAATGCAGGGGTTCCTGCAAGAGCATTCGCGCCGGCGCTGCCGGCTCCCAATCCCGTCAACCCTAATTCAGCCTTATCGAAATTACCACCTGGTGCGCCGCCAGAATTGCAGCAGTTGATTCCGACTGGCAAAGACGTGCCTCGGCCCCATTCGCGCGGGATGATTCAGCGCAACCCAAGAACGTCACAGGCGCCATCCCAGGGAGCAGCACCGGCGCCGGCACCGCCTGCGAAAAATTAGAGGCGAAGGATTAGCGCTCAGCGGCTAACCGCCTCCCCAATCGTCGTCCGCTGTGTCGGCTTGTCGATCGGGGCCGGCCGAAAATAGATCATAGCCGCCGGCGTTTTTCTGACCAGGATTGCGATAAATGTAATTGCTACCCCAGGGATCTTTTGGCATTTCCTTGAACAACTGATACCAGCGAGTGGGTCGCGGGTCGCCCGCCGGCTGCGCTACCAATGCCTGCAAACCCTGGTCCGTCGTAGGATAAAATCCGTTCATGCTTTCATACAGTTGTAGCTGTGTCTTGATAGCCTGAATATCAGCTTGAACGCGCATGGTCTTGGCGATTGCAGTGGTATTGCCAAGTTTTGAAATCGCTACTCCCAGTATGATCACAATGATGCTCACCACGAGCATGATCTCCAGTAGCGTGAAGCCCTGCTGTTTTCTTTTCGTTCTCATTTGAATCCGGAGTAACACTCTGTCCCGTGAGCGATTATGCTACGCTGGTTTGCAGGAATTGCTAGTGCCCTGCGCGCAGAAGATAATCCGACTTGTCCCAAATATATTTTAGTTGAATCTGCGTCGCGCGGATTGCCGAAGATCCGCCGCCAACTCCATTGGCGACAGCCAGGTCATTCTGTCCGATTTTCAGGATCGCGGGCGGCACAATTTTCTGAGCTCGCAGCCATCCGGTATAATGGAAATGCATTTGAGGCGTAAGCGATTCCACTTCGCCGCGGTAAGCAGGGTCAGCCAAATCCGGCAGCGTCAGTGAAACCGGGCCAATGTCCTGGCCATTAACGAAAATTTCCGGCGGAGCATCAATGGTGGGATTGCCGATTTCGAAAGTAAGCAGCGCTGTCAGCGGTTGCGCTTCAATCGGAAATTGAAACACGGTATTTCGCTGAGCTCCTTCATCAATTCGGATCGGGTCAGCGGCGAGAGTTGCGGTAACAGTTCCAAAGTTCTCCATGTCTTCAGGCGGGGCGTGCAGCGCCGGTACCGATGAGAATGGCTCGGGTATCACGTCGCGATGTTCTGCGTTCACCGGATGCGCTACTTCACTACTCGTCATCCAATCGAGATAGGCTGCGCGGATCGTTTTTCCATCTCCTGGAACCTCGATATCGATAGCGGAGGCGCCTGTCATCGGAATCAGGACGGAATCTGAACTGGGCAGATTCATTCCCACGCCAAGCGTACCCGAGCGCAAAACGTGCGTCCCAGATTCATCCCACGCCACCAATTCGGGTTGCTGATTCACTTTGTCGTCGAAGAACAAGCGGAAAAAGAGTACGTGATACTCGGGCCCTGGTTGCGCCACGCGGATGCGAAAGATGCTCTTGGACGTGCCTCCGGTCTCAGTTGTCTCCGCCGGCAAGAGCGTGAGCGCTTCGACCCATGCTGGCGCATTTTGAGTTTTCGAATTTCGAGGCGCAGTTTGACGGAGATCGAGCCAGGCGCTTTCGGGAATCGGCTGCGCAATCATTTCAGCCAGTGAGGGCAATGCGTCGGTCAAAGCTTCCTGCGCGCATACGCGGCAAGCCGCGGCGAGGAAAATCGCAAGAGTAACGCGAACTAACATTGGGCTGCGGAGATTATTCGCGCAAAACGTGCTTTGCAAGTTTTCAGTTCTAATGCGCTCTGAATTGCAAGCTGTGTGTCATCTCAAACACAGCCGATAGAATACTGAACACAATCAGACCAACCACAACCGCGATTACCACGATGATGATCGGCGGAATCAATTGTGAGATTACGCCTACGCTGCGGTCCAATTCGCGCTCATAAACGTCGGCAATGGCTTGCATTGTCTCGGCGAAATGTCCGGTCTGTTCTCCGACCGCCATCATATCCGTAAACAAATCCGGAAACATTTTTTGCTCCTGCAAAGCAGCAGACAGCGTTGCGCCGTCGATCACTGCTTTGCGTACCTCCCCAAGTTTAACTTCGAGAAAACGGTTGCCGGCGATTTCCGTGACAAGGTCAAGTGAACGAAGAAGAGGAACGCCATTTTCCATCAACGTCCCCAGTGTGCGCGCAAACTGCGCGTAGTAGCGGTGTCGAATGACCCGTCCATAGCCAGGGATCAATAGCCGAAAGCGATCCCATCCAACCCGTCCTTCCTCACTGCGGACAAGGGCGCGGAAAGCAACGATTAAACCCACCGCGGCCAGCACGCCGACCCACCAATAGCTCGTAATCGCATGATGAATTTGAAGCAGGATCCGCGTAGGCAATGGAAGCGCGCCGCCGGTTTGCGCCATGAACCCGCTCAACTGCGGTACCATGAACGTGATAAAAATTGTAACGAGAACGGCGCCAGCGAGGGCGAGAAATGCCGGATAAATCAAAGCTTGCTGCACCCGATCCCGCAGGTCCTTTGCCTGCATCAAATGCTTGACCAGGCGAAGGAGAATTTGCGGCAGCGCACCGCTTGCTTCGCCCGCGGCCACCAAATTCACATACAGCGGCTGGAAAATCCGCGGCATCTCGCTCAAAGCCCGTGAAAAACTGCGGCCATCGATCAGGGACTGATGCAGCGAATGCGTCATTTGCTGAACGCGCGGCTGTTTTAAGCGTTTTTCTAAAATCGACAACGCTTCGTCCAGCGTCATCCCCGCTTTCAGCAAATGAGCAAGTTGCTCGGTAAAAATGAGCAACTGACCATGCGGGATTTTTAGATTTTGCGTGGAAGCTTCTAGTCGCCCGCCAGCAGGTGGGCGGACCACTTTTGGACCTTTTGGTTCCGCGCCCAACAATTCGATTCGCACGGGAATGCAGCGTTGTAATTCAATTTGTTGAATTGCAACGGCTCGATCTGCGCAGTCGAGAATGCCTTCAACCAGCTCGCCCTGTGAATTACGGGCACGATAACTAAACTGTGGCATTGCCGTGTAAAATTATCCCGAAACGCGAAATCGCAAAGTTGAAAGTGGCTTCGCCAACCATTCACTTAGCTGCTCGGCCGCTCTTGGCGATCGGGACTAGGAAAAAATTGTACTTGTCATCCTGGCGGATTTTGATAAGAGCGCCGTGCATGAGATGTGCAGCAGCAGCGATCCTAGTCGTTTCCCTTGCGTTTGCTTCGCAAGCATCCGCAGTATTACGACCGCTTTTTCCGGCGAAAACGGCACCACCGTTTGCCGGGGAGGCGATCGTCATAGGAAACGGTTCGATCGCACATCATGCGAAACAAGTGCCTGCTACAGTGGCGCGATAACCACTGTATCAGCCACGAGACGCAGGCGGTTTCGCCTGCGTGACAGGAGCTTTTTCACTCTGCTTACGGGTTTCGTTGCTCCGATACAGCCAGTGTAATGCGTTGCCGCTGCGCGTTAACAGCCGAGTGACTGATTTTCTTTCGACAAAGATTCCGCTTGTCCTTCCTGTCTTTCGGGGAGGTGCGCACTTGCGATCAAACAGGCGGGGGCGGGAATCGAACCCGCGAATAGCGGTTTTGCAGACCGCGACCTTACCACTTGGCTACCCCGCCGTTTCTGCGAGAGCGGACAATATCGTTGTCGCGGCGCTTGTATCAAGCGCCGACCGTAGACACATAGATGTTCGCCGCGGCGAACACCTCTACAACTCTGCCGTGTCAACGCTTTAACGCTTCAACGAATCCGATTATCGTGACGGCGTGATGAAGTCATCGCAATTTCTTGCGCGCGCCCGCAAACGGATTCCCGGCGGGGTGAATTCGCCCGTGCGCGCGTTTCGTAACGTTGGTGGCGAACCGTTCTTTATCGCGCGTGCAGAAGGCGCGAAAATTTGGGATCTCGATGGAAATGAATATCTCGATTACGTCGGGAGCTGGGGGCCGGCGATTCTCGGGCATGCGCCGAAAGTGGTCGTGGACGCCGTGCGCGACGCTGCCGCGCGCGGGTTGAGCTTTGGAATTCCGAATCCGCTCGAAGTGGAAATGGCGGAACTGATCTGCGAGTGGATGCCGTCGATCGAGAAAGTGCGGATGGTGAATAGCGGCACGGAAGCGACTATGTCCTGCGTTCGGCTCGCGCGCGCCTTCACGCGACGCGACAAGATCGTCAAGTTCGACGGGTGCTACCACGGACATGTCGATGCCTTGCTGGTAAAAGCCGGCAGCGGCGCGCTCACGCATGGACAGCCAAGCAGCGCCGGTGTGCCGCAAGCATTTGTCGATCTCACAATTTCGTTGCCTTTCAATAACGCCGAAGTGGTGAGAAAAGCGTTTCGGGAAAACAACAGTGAAATCGCAGCTGTAATTGTCGAGCCGATTCCGGCGAACGCCGGACTCTACTTTCCAGAAGAAAATTTCCTCCCTGTTTTGCGCGAGGAATGCGAACGAAACGGTGCGCTTCTGATTTTCGACGAAGTGATCACAGGGTTCCGTGTGGCGCGCGGTGGCGCGCAAGAAGTTTTCGGAATCAAACCTGATTTGAGTGCATTGGGCAAAATAATCGGTGGCGGGTTAGCGGTTGGCGCGTTTGGCGGGCGCGCCGAAATCATGGATCAGCTTTCGCCAAATGGTCCCGTTTATCAAGCCGGTACGTTGTCCGGCAATCCACTTGCGATGGCTGCCGGACTGGCACAACTGCGGGAACTGGATCGGATCAACGGCTGGAAATTGCTAGAAGAACTGGGTGCGCAATACGAAAAGCTCGCCCGCGACGCGATCAACAATTCAAATATCGACATCACGTTTCACCGGCTCGGCTCGATGTTTTGTGTGTTCTTTGCCGCTGGTCCGATCGTTGATCTAGCGAGTGCGCAGCGAAGTGACCTCAAAATGTTCGCCAAGTTTTTCCACGGATGTCTGAAGCGCGGCGTTTGTTTCGCGCCGTCTCAGTTTGAGAGCGGATTCATTTCGACCTCGCACACGCCGCACGATATCGAGGCCACGGGAGCAGCTGTACGCGAAGCACTGGCGGAGCTTTAAGAGAGGCGACCACCTTCGCCAGGGAGCTTAGCAAGCTTTGACGGTTCGCGTATTTCGTCTTTGTCATTCCAAGCGAAGTCGAGGAACCTCTTGCTCTAAACAAGGAGAGGATTGAATTCACAGACGTCTCGACTTCGCTCGACATGACAACGACCGCCAACTCACGAATTCGTCCTGCTGCGAAATTCTTTTTCAATGGCGACAAAAAGTTTTTCGTCAAAGGCGTGACGTACGGTCCGTTTAAGCCGGATGCCGAAGGGAACTATCTTGGCCAGCCTGAGCAGGTCAATCTTGACCTCGCGCTTATGCGCCAGGCCGGTCTGAATCTTGTGCGGATTTATCATGCGCCGCCACGCTGGTTTCTGGATCTTTGTGCTGCTGCCGATATGCGTGTGCTGGTAACGCTTCCCTGGGAAAAACATATCGAGTTCCTGCGCGAAAGATCCACGAGGAAACAAATTGCCGAAAACGTTCGCGCTGCCGTGAAGGCACACGCGAGCCATCCTGCGATCTTTGGCTACCTGGTGGGCAACGAGATTCCCAGCACAATGGCGCGCTGGCTCGGTGCACGGCGCGTGATTGAGTTTGTAGAGGCATTAATTCGCATCGGGCGCGGCATCGATCCTGATGCGCTGTTTTCCTATGCTACCTATCCGCCGACCGAATATCTGTTGCCGCAGAATGCCGACTTTTGCTGTTTCAATGTTTACCTCCACAATCAGCGGGATTTCGAGGGCTATCTGCTGCGGCTGCAAAATCTCTCTGGCGAGCAGCCGCTCATTCTTGGTGAATTCGGCATGGACACGATCCGGCATTCGCAGGATGAGCAGGCGGAAATGCTCGGCTGGCATATCGACAGTGTTGTAAAATGCGGCCTTGCAGGGACCGTTTTTTTTACCTGGACCGATGAATGGTTTACCGGTGGCGAAGAAATCACAGATTGGGCGTTTGGGATCGTCACGCGCGAGCGCAAACCGAAGAAAGCGTTCTACACGCTTGAGGAAAAACTGGCGCGAAGGGATTCAATCGTTCCGCATCTGCCGTTGCCGCGGACGCCGTTCGTCTCGGTGGTTGTGTGTTCGTACAATGGGGCTCGCACCCTTGCGGCGTGCCTTGAGTCGTTGGGTAAACTGAACTATCCCGAGTATGAAGTTATTCTTGTCGATGACGGTTCGACCGATGACACAGCCTACGTTGCAGCGCAGTTCCCACAGGTGCGCTACATTCATCAGAACAATCACGGACTAAGTCACGCTCGTAACACGGGGGCCATTGCTGCCAAAGGCGAAGTGCTTGCCTATACGGATTCTGACTGCATGGCAGATGCCGATTGGCTCTATTATCTCATCGGCACGCTTGTAAGCGGCGATTACGCCGGAGTCGGCGGACCGAACATTACGCCACCCGCGCAAGATTGGATTCAAGCATGCGTCGCAGCGGCGCCCGGCGGGCCGAGTCATGTCTTGCTTACTGATACAGTCGCCGAGCACATTCCCGGCTGTAACATGGCGTTTTATCGCTGGGCGTTCGAAAGCATGGGCGGCTTCGATCCCGAATATCGCAAGGCGGGGGACGACGTCGATTTCTGCTGGCGCATCCAGCAGGCAGGCTGGGTCATTGCTTTCAGTCCAGCCGCAATTGTCTGGCATTATCGACGTTTTACACTTCGCGCTTTTCTAAAACAGCAGGACGGGTACGGGGAAGCCGAGTCGCTGCTTCGCTTCAAGCATTTGATCTTTTTCGGGCCAACCGGCACGGCGAAATGGCGTGGTCAAATTTATGGCGCGACGCGGTTCAGCTGGTTCGTTAATCGTCCGGTGATTTATCACGGGATTTTCGGTGAAGGATTTTTCCAATCGATTTATCCCACGCCACAGTCGGATGTAGCCGCGTACCTGAGCAGCATTGAATGGTTTGCGCTGACGATTTTTCTTTTTGGCCTGGGCATCTTTCTGCCGGCGCTCCGAATCGTTCCGTACCTGATGGTGGGCGGCACGTTTTGCGTAGCGCTTTCCTACATGGTGCGCGCTCAGATCGAGCCGAAATTCGACACTGTGCGCGCGCGACTGTTCGTGATTATTCTGGCGTTTGCGCAGCCGCTGGTCCGCGGATTTTCTCGATATTTCACATGGCTGCGGTTCAAACGCACACCGGCCAACGTCATTCGGCGGCACGAGCATTTACCGGAGCGCGCCCGCTTTGCAAGCAATCTGAGTCGCCGCGTTTTCTGGAGCGAGCAGGGTAGGGACCGCCACTATTTCCTGGGCGAAATGTTCCAGTTGCTCGAAGAGGAGGGCTGGCGGTATTCCGCGGATAGCGGTTGGAATGAGTGGGACATTCAAATCTACGGCAACTTCTGGTGGAGCATAGCGCTGCAGACCGTCACTGAATATCACGGCGCCGGAAAATGCTTGACCCGTGTTCGGCTTCGTAACCGGCTAGTTACGACGACGATTATCTTAAATCTTATTGCATTGAGTTTCTTGATCTATCGCCAGCTTAACGTGTCGCATATTGATCTTTGGTCCATTGGTGCATACCTGTTTTTTCTATTTTTCCTGTGGACGCGGGCGCGCGCACTGAAGTCACGAGTAGCAGAGCTTGTCGATCTCGCAGCGCATCGCGCGGATCTCCAGCGGGTAACGCGCAAACCTCGAATCGCTCCGGCCACCGCAGCGCCCGAAGTCGAGGTTGCAGTGAACGTCGCCGATCCGGCGTCGCCAAATTTGCCTGGGCAGCGCACCTACTGAGCTGCAGCTGGAGTCGCTGACTCCGGCAGCCGCGCTCACCGATCGCGGCTACAATCATCAGAACTGCAAACGCACCTTGCCTGAACCGCGCACGACGTGGCCAATTCGTTTGGCCTTCAATCTCGAGATCACGCCTTGTGCATTTTCCTCCGCAATAACCGCCACCATGCCGATGCCCATGTTAAACACTTGATACATCTCTCGAACGTCGATCCTTCCATTTTGCTGCAGGATTTTGAAAATACGCGGTACGCGCCAGTTTTTCGTCTCGATTATGGCATCACAATTCAGAGGAAGAATTCGCGGTATGTTGTCGATGAGACCGCCGCCGGTGATGTGGGCGAGACCTTTGATCGCGCCGCTGGGAATTTTTGCCAGAAGCGGCTGATAGTTTTTGTGCACGCGTAAAAACTCGCCCCCGACAGTCAACTTTGAGCCGGGCAGGCGCGAAGTGACTGTGAGCTGCATTTTGTCGAACAAGATTTTTCGCGCCAGCGAGTAGCCGTTCGTGTGCAACCCATTTGATTCAAGGCCGAGAACAGCGTCACCCGGTCGAATCATTTTGCCATCGATGATCCTGCTGCGCTCCACGACGCCGACGATGCAACCCGCGAGATCGTATTCGCCCTCGCGATACATCCCGGGTAGTTGCGCCGTTTCACCGCCGAGCAGCGCGCAGCCCGCGGATCGGCAAGCGCGAGAAAGGCCACGAAGTAGTTGTTGAAACACGCGGGGCTCGAGTCTCTCGCAACCAATGTAATCCAGAAAGAAAACAGGGCGCGCACCCAGCACTGCAATGTCGTTTACGCAGTGATTTACGAGATCGGCGCCCACGGTATCGTGTTTGTCCGTGGCAAACGCCACCTTCAACTTCGTGCCGACGCCGTCAATGCTTGCGACCAACACCGGCTCACGCATTCCTGGAAAATTCGCGCGAAACAACCCGCCGAAGCCGCCGATTTTACCGAGAACGTGCGGGCCATGCGTTTGCTTCACGAGCGATTGAATTTGTCGTTTAAGCCGGTTCCCAAGATCGATGTCTACGCCCGCAGATGCGTATGCCTTTGTTTTTTTGTCCGCAGATTTGAAACTCGCTCGTTTCCCAACTCGCTCGCTGCTACCCTTTGCAGCTTTGCCTTCTATCTCGCTACTCCCATCAGCTCGATTCACAGATTTTCGCAGATTAAATTCAGAATCTGAATCTGTGTAAATCTGCGTAATCTGTGGATGTCGATCTTTATTTTAGATCGGCAAACAACCTCGGCTGCGCTTCCTGGTCGGCCAGTGCTTTGGCACGCTGCTCGCGTTTTTCCATGATGAATTTGTCCAATGCAGGATCGACGGGCAGGGGATAATCGCCAGTAAAACAGGCGAGGCAAAAACTGTTCAGTGGTTTTCCCGTTGCGCGTACCATCCCTTCGACGTCGAGGTAACCGAGACTATCGACCCCTAGATATTTGCAGATGTCTTCCATCGACATCTGGTTTGCGATTAATTTCTCAGGGTCAGGAAAATCGATGCCGTAATGGCAGGCAAACCGGTGCGGCGGACAACTGACGCGCATGTGCACTTCTTTGGCGCCAGCTTCGCGCAAGTTCACTACGCGCGCTCGCGAGGTGGTCCCGCGCACGATCGAGTCGTCCAGAACCACTACGCGTTTTCCGGCGACCATTTCCTTGATCAAATTCAACTTTACGCGCACATCGAAATCGCGGATCAACTGACTTGGCTGCAAGAATGTGCGGCCAATGTAGTGGTTGCGAACGAACGCGTGGGCGTAAGGGATCTTCAGTTCCTGCGCGAAACCAAGAGCAGCATAATTTCCCGAGTCCGGCACCGGCACAACGATGTCTGCTTCAACCG
>Ga0209056_10001665_pt1 | contig 24447 bp, 9 predicted proteins | sample GraSoiAngelo_114_FD_185876 | JGI IMG/M metagenome (GOLD analysis project Ga0209056, IMG submission 185876) | Grasslands soil microbial communities from the Angelo Coastal Reserve, California, USA - 14_0903_13_40cm (SPAdes) (version 2) | ecosystem: Environmental > Terrestrial > Soil > Grasslands ... | reverse complement strand
CCGCCCTGGGCAGCAATGCGAACCCGGGCACGCTGCAGGTCGAAGCGCTTACCGAGGTGCGGGCGATCGACCATGTGCAGGTGCAGGGCTTCTCCCTGGTGGGCGCGGTGAGCGTCGGCAAGTCGGAGGTGCTCACCAACACGCTGGCCGCGGTGAATGTGAACGGCGCCGCGCTCATCAACAAAGCGGGCGACGTCACTCTCAGCGCGAAGACCAATACCGAAGCGCGCACCGACGTTCAGCTCACGGTCGTCTCAGGGCTGACCGGGGTCGTGGACGCGATCGCCAACGTCGACATCAGCGAAACCAACTCGATCGCCCTCAACAACGCCACGGTGAAGGGCGCGAACGTGAACCTATACGCCGGGCGCAGCTCGCTCGGCCAGGTGAACCTGGTCGACGGCTTTGCCAACACCGACATCATGGCGTTCTCGCTGCTGCCGAACATCGCCACGCCGAACCCGGCGGTTGACATCGACGAATTCAACTCCGTGAGCGTGCTGGGCAATTCGAAGATCCAGGCGCTGCAGGACGTGGTGCTGCAGGCGCTCGAAGGACTGGGCGGCAGCGAGCGCGGCACGACCGACGGCGCGGTAACCTCTCTTTCGCTTATCCCCTACGCCGTCTCGGTGCCCGATCAAGCCGACGCCGACAGCAGCAATACCGTCACCATCGCAGACAGCGCCAAGGTCGAGGCCGGGGTCAACAACCAGGCGCTCGTGCACATCGAGCCGATCACACCGCCAGACGGCGCCCCGCTCCCGCTGAACCGCCTGGGGACGGAGCTGACCCCCGATGAAAAAACGGCGCTAGGCCTGTCGCCCGACATTGCATACCAGTACTCGCGCCTGAACCTCGACCAGATTCCGTTCAACCTCAACACCGGCACGATCATTCAGCGGGTGGCGGGCGCCGGTGTCGGCGGCATCGTCGGGCATTACTACAAATTCCTGCCGGTCTCGGACAGCTCGATGAACGTCGTGCTCGAGAGCGAGAACTACAGCAATACGCTGCGCTGGCAGGACCTCGGCTCGACGACCCCGGCATCCGGCGAGAACACCGTCGTTTATGCCAGCGACGTCACGGGCGCGCTGCGTACCGCGTTGAACGACAAGTTCTACGTCATCAAGCCGGTCGATCTGGACGCGCCGTCGTTCGTTTACCGCAACCTCGGCAACGTGCTGCTCGAGCAGCGCGACAAGGTACTGGCGTGGATCGAAAGCCACGGCTCGGATGCCGAAGCCGTCGCGCGCTATCAGGTGCAGCTCGAGCTGATCAACGACGCGCTCGTCGCGCTCGGCCTGGTCGAGACGGTTAACGGGCAGACGCTGGTGAAGAAGGAGCTGGATATCCTCTTCGTCGAGCTGCCGAACGTCTACGCGACCCCGGGATCGGTGTTCATCGAGGCCGACGCAAGTCAGCAGGCAGGGATCAGCGCGCGCCTCCTCGACGGCGACATCGTCGCCCGTCCCGGCGCGAAGATCGAGATCGTCAATCACAGCCCGTTCACCATGCAGGTGGACGACGCGGTGATCAAAGATACCAGGCATGTCACCGTCAACAACGGTGTGTACACGGTGCTGGCGCCGGGCAATGTGTACTTTAACAACGCCTCACAGACCACCAACGGTGACAGCGCGGCCAAGACCATTGGCATCACCCAGGAGAGACTGTCGGCGTACGACATCGACACCAGCAAGCTGCCGGGCTTTTCCGGTGCGCCCAACCAGGACCTCTACATCGTCGGCGACATCATCAACGAGGTCGGCGACGTCACGATCGTCAATAACAGCGGCAGCATCACGGTCTCGGGCGAGATCCGCGCGGACAACGTGAACATCAGCGCCCTGGGCGACTTCTCGCTCAACGCCGATGACTGGTTCCATACCAACCGCGACCCGCGCCAGCTCATCAACTTTGATCCCTATCGCTCTTTGACGAGCACCGGTCCGGCGCCGACGCTGACCTTCGACAACGCCTCCGATGTCGGCGGCCTGCAGGCGGCGATCGACTTCGACAAATCGAAGATCCTGTCTCAGGGGCAGATCGCGATCACGGCGCGCTTCCTCGACATCAACGGCCTCATTCAGAGCGGCGTGCAGACGGTCGCCATGACGATCGGCGGCTCGTTCGTGCCGAGCGCCAGCGGATCATTGATCGGCAACGACGGCCACCCGGTGGCGGGCGTGTCCTTCGGCGACGGCGTCCCGGTCAAGGCGCATTTCGATCCGCAGAAGCGCGCGATCGTGGTCGACGACATAGTGCCGCAGGGCGGACGGGTGATCCTCGCCGGCCAGATCCTCAGCACCGGTCACGGGCAGGTCAAGGTCGCGTACGGCCTGCCGAGCGTGGACATCGTCAACCAGACGAACTATGACCTGATCATCAACCGTGTCGACGTCACGCACGAGCGCAGCGGCAAGATCACCATCATCGACACCGCCCGCATCGTGGATGGTCCGGGCAACGATACCGCCAAGCACGAATACATCGTCGCGCCTGATGGCAGTGTGACCGAGAACGTATACGACGCCGACTTAGTCGCGGCCGTGAGCGGCGCGGGCGGAGAGGGTAGCTTCAGCCGCATCAATTACACGCTGGTCGAGACCGACAGCCACAAGGCCGGGGAGAGCATCCAGTACCTGCCGCGCGATGGGCTACATTACCTGTGGACCGAAGGGCAGGCTTTCGTCGAAAGCGTCGTCACAAAGTACGAGAAGAACACTTTCAATCTGTTCGGCGGTAACACCAGCTTCGAGGACTGGATCTCCTCCGATAACAGCTACGTGTGGCGAACCCGGGTGGTGCTCAATGCGACGCCGCTGCTGGAATCCGAAGTGCTGGTGCTCGATTCCGGCGCCGGGGCGCTCGACGCGCCGGCGTACGCGGCGGATCAGGCCTACACCATCTCGTACGAGCAGCAGCGCGACACCTTCATCACCGTGCATCCGAACCTTACGCGCGTGTTCGACGATCGCAGCGGCTCGCCGACATTCGGACAGGGGTTCAGGTACATCGGACCGGACGGCGTCAAGCTGCATCTTCCCGACCAGGATTTCCAGCAAGAATCCTCGACGCATCCGGCGAACACCAGGTGGACTCCGGACGCGACCGTGAATGCGGGCGTCGTCGATGCCTCGCTCGGCGACCAGAAATACCGTGCCACGTTCGAGAACATGACGCTCTCCGTCGACCAATGGACCACCGGCGGCGGTTGGCTGCAGACCAAGACCGAGCACACCAAGATCACCACGGTCACCGGATTCAAGAATTACTGGACTCATACTCTCGAGGCCGACTACCCGATCGCGGTCTCGTTTATCGGCCCCGCGGCGACGCCGCACGTCAACCTGTCGAGCAAGGGCAACCTGCTGTTGCAGAGCGACATCGCCGTAGCCGCGGGAGCCGTGACCACGCTCACGTCGGTGAATGGCGAAGTGAGAGGTACCCGGACTACGGCGGTGTTCGGCGATCCGACGATTGTCTCGGGCGGGGATGTGAACCTCGTTGTACAGGGCGGCCCGGGAACGCTCCTTAACGTGACCGCCGGTGGCGACATCAACGTCACCGCAATCCGCGACATAGGTAGCACGAGCAGTGCCCTCAACGTCGGCGTAGTTCAGACGAGCGGCGGCAACGTCAAGCTGATCGCCCCCGACGGCATCGAGGCGCTCGATCCGGCGACCTCGCTCATCAAGGGCAACCGTATCGAGCTGTGGTCCTCGAACGGCGACATCGGCGGCAACGGCGTGGTGCGCATCGACAGCAGTGCGAAGGCCACGGGCGGCTTTGCCGCGCTCGCCGGTGGCGACGTCCACGTCAGGGAAATCGTTGGCGACCTGAGGCTGGTGCAGGCAAACGGCTTCGCCACCACCGCGTCCGTCCAGGGCGGTGGAGATGTAACGCTCGAGGCTACAAAGGGCTCAATCCTCGACGCGACCTTCGAGCTCGATGTCGTCGCCAGCGGCGACTTCGTTCTGACGCCGTTCCAGCAGCACTTGATGGACGTGGCGAACGGTGACGCGCCAAAGAGTTTCTCGACGGTCACGCCGATCGACAAAAGCGGGACGGTAGTGCTGGACCTGGGAGTCGATGGCGCGTTCAAGGACCAGCAGGAGATCTTGTATAGCTACGACGCCAAGACCGGCAAGCCGATCGGCGGTCTCGTCGATGGCGGGAAGTATTTCACCGTCCTGCGGCCGGACGGCAATGTGGAACTCGCGGCCTCGCTCGACGACGCGAAAGCCGGCAAAGCAATTGACCTGGTGCTCGATCTCGTCGATGGCGGGGACGGAGTCACCGGAACCGGGCACCGACTCGGTGTCTTCGACACCGATCCCAGCAACGACATCACCGCGGACGCGTTCCGCTTCCCGCTTTCGCCGGGGCTTTACAGCTCAATCTATCCGCATGCGGCATTCCCTGGCTCCGCGCCGACAACGGTCGCGCCCGAGATCAACAATGTCGTTGGGCAGACCGTGACGCTCGTCGCCGATGGCGGCGGGGGCATCGGTCGCGCCGAGCCCGCGACGATCATCGACCTTTCGCACGGGTTCGACAAACTGAGTGACGCCAACAAGGGGCTTCTCTCGACCGCGACGTCGAGCGACGTCATCGGCGTGCAATATGCGGTCTACCGCAACATCGGCGCGAGCACCGCAGGCACCTTCGCCGATATGGTGGCGGCGGCCAAGGCAGCCTTTAAGGCCGACCTAGAGGACGGCGATGGGGTCATCACGACACCTACACCAAGCGACCATTTCGCCAGCTTCTTCGGCACGAACCCGAACCAATGGCAGAAGGTGACGCCGATCGTCACCGGGGTGAGCCGGGCGCCGAATGTGCAAACGGTGGCGCACGACGCGATCGTGCTCGTCGAGTTCGATTCTGCAAGCTACGGCCTGTACCAGTACAAAGGCACGAGCGGTAGCTTTAACCTGTCGGCCGAGCGCTTCGACAACGCCGCCCGCTGGGACAAGCTCACGCTGCGCTCAACTGACGATACGCTCGACACCGCGATCGCGAGCAACCAGCTGGTGCTCGACAAGTTCGTCGTCGAGCGGGTCGCATTGCAATTGCAAGACGACGTCGATATCCACGCCGACCGTCTCGTCGTCGAAGCCGATGGCAACGTCGCGCTGCAGTCGGCCGATGAGCTGAAGATCGATCACGCGCGCGCGGGCGGCGATGTCCGTCTCAATTCCGGGCTTTCGATCATCGACCTGCACACCGCGGGCACTGACGCCGCGGTGAGCAGCTTCGGCGCCGAGGTGGTGATTACGTCCAACGGCGCGATCCAGGGCTCGAACCCGGCCGATGCCTTCCGCATGCAGCTCGCCGACACGACCCAGCTCTTCGCCGATGCGCCGGGCAACATCAAGCTGCAGCAGGTCGGCACCGACACGACGATCAATGGCGCTTCCCGCGCCATCGACGACCTCCATATCGCCAAGGTGCACGGCGGAGCAGCGGTGGACATTCGCGTCGCCGAAGGCGACATGACGATCGAGAAGGTCGATGCGGCCACGAGCGCCGTGCTGATCGCGCAGCATTCGATCGCCGACGCGCAGGACGATGCCGCGGCGCCGCTGATCAACGTCGCCACGGGCGACCTCTACCTCGAGGCGACCACCGGCAGCATCGGCGCGTCCTCGAACCTGCTCGACATTCATGCTTCGGGCGACGTATCGGGTCTCGCCGGAAAGAGCGCTTATCTCAACAGTCCCGAGGATCTGAACATCACGCTGCTGCGAGCCCTCGACGGTGCGGTCGTACTACGCGTGAGCGGCAGCAGCACGCCCGGCAACACGAACATCGGGCTCATCCAGGCGCACAAGGGAACGGTAGACATCATCACCGAAGCGTCGATCATCGATCGGGACAAGAGCAAGGAATCCGATGCGGTCATCGAGGCGAAGAATCTCGACCTGGTGGCGCACAAGGGCACCATCGGCACGGTCGACAACCCGCTCGAGATCGACTCCTCCTATTTGAGCGACGGCTACGTCAACGCCGACGCGCAAGGCCGCGTGTTCCTGGTCGAAACGAAGGGGACGCTGAACGCCAGCATCATCCGCTCGCACACCACCGACGTCGACCTCGACGCGGACGGCTCGATCCTCGACTTCGGCGCCGATACGGCGAACAACGTCACTGGCGTCAACATCAATCTCACCGCGCGCCACGGCGACATCGGCACCGCGACCGACGCCCTCGAGATCGACTCGTCGAATCCGTCGCAGGGACGGCTGAACGCCTCGGCGCTGAACAGCAGCATCAACATCGCCGAGACCGACGGACCGCTATACGTGGGCACGGTGCTCGCGGCAACCGGCGATGCCCGGCTCTCCGTGCGCGACTCGACCAATTCTGGCGAAGACCTGATCATGGACTCGAAGGCGTCGATCAATGCGCCGTCCGGGTTCGTGCTGCTGCGCGTGGGCGACAACGTCGACCTGCAGCCCGGCAGCCAGATCCATGCGGGCGTGAGCATCACCATTCACGGCGACACGGACGACCTCGGGAAAAACGCCGACCCCGAGCCGACGCTCATCCAGATCGAAGGCACTCTGACCTCGGCATACAACGAGATCGCCGGCGAGCGGCAGGGCGACACGATCATCGTACGGCCGGAGCTGATCGTCGGCTGGACGAGAGTTCTGGGCGACACCGACGGCTTGCCCGGCGGCGACGACCTGATCGTCGTCGACCACATGACGACGCTGCAGACGACCCACGATCGTTCGGATGGCGGCGTTGCCGTACGCGATACCCTGGACCTCGACGGCCGCGGCGGCACGGATACTTACATCGTCTACACGCACGGCAGCGAAGCGGCGGGCAAGCACGACTACATCGTCAACGTGCTCGATTCCGGCGCGAAGGACGACGGTCTCGACACGCTGACCATCGAAGGCACTCGCGACAACGACATCTTCCTGCTGCGCAGGATGAGCGCGATCACCGAGGGGGCGTCGAGCCCGCTCTCGGCGAACACGCCGGCGTTCGTTGCACTGCTCCATGGAACGCTCGCCGACGTGCGCAATCCCGATTTGGGGGCGAGGCGGCAGGACGTCGAGCGCATCAACTACGACGAGAACGCGAACTCGCGGCTCATCGTGCGCGGCTTCGCCGGCAACGACTACTTCGCTGTCGACGACAACGCAGCCATCACCACGCTCGACGGCGGAGCGGGCGACGACACCTTCCAGATCGGCCAGATCTACGGCTCGCCGCGCATCTCGATGCCGGATGGCGGCCATGCCGCAAGCGTCGCGGCGGGCGACGAGTTCTTTACCGTGGCGACGACCGCCGGGTTCCTGAGCCGCGGCGCAACGTTCGCCCTTACCGCCTACGGCGGCACGGGTAACGACAAGTTCACCGTCTACAGCAACAAGGCCGAGCTGCGGCTCGAAGGCAACGACGGCAACGACGACTTCATCATCCGCGCGTTTGCGCTGGTGAGCGGCACCGGAGTCTCGACCGAGGACACCACCCAGGCGATCGGCGGCGAAGGCACCGACACCATCCAGTACAACGTCAACGCGCCGGTCGATCTCGACGGCGGCGCCGGCTTCGACAAGGTGATCATCATCGGCACCGAGTTCGCCGACAACTTCGTGATCACCGACCAGGGCGTGTTCGGCGCCGGGCTGAACGTCCGCTACCAGAACGTCGAGGCGGTCGAAGTCGACGGCCTGGAGGGCGACGACCACTTCACCATCCTGAGCACCAACCGCGACGTCGTCACCACCATCATCGGCGGCCTGGGCAACGATACCTTTGACGTCGCCGGCGACGTGCCCGACGGCTCGATCGTCAGCCAGGACCTCGAAGGCAGGAGCGGCATCATCAACCACCAGGTGAGCGCCAACCTCGGCACCGACCCGGTGTACGACGGGCTGCTTGCGGCCGGAGTCAACCTGCACGTGGCGAGCGCGAAGAGCGGCCAGGTGGTCATCGAGGAAGGCGACGGCAGCACGGTGGTGAACGAGCAGGGCGAGACCACCGACACCTATACGGTGAAGCTCGCCGCGGCGCCTGAGCACGACAAGCCGGTGTACATCAACGTTTCCGCGGCACGCACCACGCAGGAGGAGGAAGACGCATCCGTCGCGGGCGACTCGATGCTCATCAAGGCCGGCGGCGGCCAATTCGGCCGCTACCTCGTCCTCAAGTTCGACGACAGCAACTGGGATGTCGCGCAGACCGTGACGGTGAAGGCGGTCGATGACCAGCGTATCGAGGGCGAGCGCGTCTACGCGATCAGCCACAGCGCGCAGAGCGCCGACGCGCGCTTCGACCATGCGGCGATCAAGAACGTCAAGGTCACGGTCTTCGACAACGACAAGCCTGAAGTGATCGTCGCGGGCAGCGGCGATTCGAACACGCTACTCGAGGGCAACGCGACCACGCAGATCACCGATACCTACTCGGTACGGCTCGGCAAGCCGGTCACCTCGGGAACGGTGACCGTGTCGCTCGATTTCGATACAGCGCAGCTCTCGCTCGCGAGCGCCGATGCGCGCTTCGACGCTGCATCGCGCACGATCGTCTTTAACAGCACCAACTGGTCCGATCCGGTCGCGCTGCTCATGACCGCGACGTCCGGCGACGGACCGGAAGACACGATGATCCAGTCGATCCGCCACACCGCGGACGCGGGTTACGGCGCCGCGACGTTCAACGTGACCATCGTCGACGGCGACACGCCGGGCGTCTACGTCAACGAAACCGACGGCGGCACGCTGGTAGTCAAGGACGATCCGGCGACGCCGGCCAACGAAGGCGTAAGCGACACCTACAGCCTGCGCCTGACGAAGGCGCCGGTCGGCACGGTCACCATAACGCCGGTCACCGACGGGCAGACGTTTGTTACTCCGACGCCGCTCAGCTTCAACGCAGCCAACTGGTGGATTCCGCAGGTGGTGACGGTGAGCGCCGATCCGACCTTCACGCCGCCGACGGGGCAGCCGACGAAGGAATTCGCGATCGAGCCGCACACCACCAACCGCATCCAGGGGCCGCTCTACATCGAGGGCTTCACCGGCGAGGGCGCCGACCGCTCGCTCGTGCGCGCCATCACGCTGCCGCATGAAGTCGATCCCGCGCTGCCGAACCATGTCGTGAGCGGTGACGAGTCGAAGAACATCGACACCCTCAACATCCGCAACGACTCGAGCTTCACGAACTTGACCGGTTCGATGGACAGGGCCTCGGCGACGCAGATCAACGTGTCCGGCCTGGGAATGCGCTCGACACCACTGGTTTTCGACCTCGATACGCCGGATACGAAAGATGACCTAAAGTTTGCCGCCGGCATTACCTTCCGCGAGATCGAAGTCGCCGAGGTGCTGCTCGGCCAGGGCAACGACACGTTCACCGTGAATGCGACGCTGCATACCACTGCAGACCACGGCGGGCTGACGGTCATTCATGGCGGCGGCAACAGCAGCCTGACGGCTGGCGACAGCATTTACGTCAACCGGCAGGCGACCGATCCCGGTAGCGATTCAGCCCTCCTCGTCTTCGGCGATACGTCGCAGGACGGCTCGCGCTACTCCGGCAAGTCGGGCGTGAAGTCGGTGAACGGCATCGCCTTCGACTTCGCCGGCAACGACACCATCGATGCGCGCAACTCGAATGCCACGCTGACGATCTACGGCGGCGCCGGCGACGATCTTATCTGGGGCAGCCAAGCGGGCGACACCATCGCCGGCGGCTCCGGCAACGACGTCATCTCGGGCCAGGGCGGCGACGATCACATCTACGGCGACTCGGGCGTCAATATCGCGGTCAATACGCGCGTCCTGGCGATACCGACTGTCAACTCGAGCACAAACCCGAACCGGGACGATCTCGTCGTCGGCAACGACAAGATCCACGGCGATGGCGGCAACGACATCATCTTCGGCGATCACGGCGTGATCGACCAGACCGCGGGGACACTGCGCATCCTCACCACCGGGAACGTGACGCACATCGCGACGGTGAATCCGGCACTAGGCGGCGACGACACGATCAGCGGGGACGACGGCGACGACCGCATCCTCGGTGGTTTCGGGCAGGACACGATCTCCGGCAACAGCGGCAATGACGTCGTCCTCGGCGACGACGGCCTGATCGACTACGCCACGGACGGAAAGCTGGCCCTGGTCCGCAGCACCGATTTCGCTACCGGCAGCCGCGACAAGATTTCCGGCGACGACAACGACGACCTGCTGATCGGCGGGTTCGAGAACGACACGATCTCGGGGGATGCCGGCAACGACATCGCGCTAGGCGACAACGCGGACGTGACGTACAGCGGCGGCTCGATCCTGCGCGTGGAGACCACTGCGCGCACCATCGGCGGCGCGGACACGATCCGCGGCAACGACGGCGACGACGTTCTCGTCGGCGGCGCGGCGAGCGACCGGATCGACGGCGGCGCCGGCAGGGACCTCATCTTCGGCGACAACGTCGCGCTGGATCGTTCGACCGGAAGCGATCTCAACCCGCGCTTCCGCGCCCTGCAAGGCACGCAGATGTACAGCACGGCCACCGCGACGGCGGGAAGCGCGCTCGTCACCAGCGCCGAGCAGGCGGTGCCGGGCGGCGCGGCGGTATGGGAGAACTTCGCGGTCACGCTGCTGGACCACAGCTTCGCCGACCAGGCGGCGGCGCTCAACAACTTCGGCGATGACTATATCGCCGGCGGGGCGGGCAGTGACCAGATCTTCGGCGAGCTCGGCAACGACACCATCCAGGGCGACGGCTCGATCGACAGCCTGACCTCGGGAGGATTGGGTGTCGGTGCTTATCGCGACATCACCACCGGCCTGCTAGTGGTACGGCCCTCGTTCGAAGCAGACACCGACGGCGATGACTACATCGAAGGCGGCGGCGGCAACGACGTCATCTTCGGCAATCTCGGCCAGGACGACATCATCGGCGGCAGCTCGAGCCTGTTCAGCCTCACCAACCGGCTGCAGCGGCCGGACGGCGCGGACCTCATCTTCGGCGGCGCCGGCACCGACATCGCGCGCAACGACCTGGGCGACACCGCAGCAACGGGCCACGCGCGCGACGCCGACGCGATCCTGGGCGACAACGGCAATATCTATCGCCTGGTGGGGACGAACGGCGCGTCGAGCGGCGCGTTGCTGCGCTTCAATTACGACAATTACGACGCCACGCTGAAGATCGTGCCGCGCGCAGTACAACTGCTCGACTACACGCCGGGCGGGGCGGATTACAACGCCACGGCCCAGGCGTCGGACATCGGCGCCGCGGACGAAGTGCACGGCGAATCGGGCGACGACTTCATCTACGGCCAGGTCGCCAACGACATCATTTTCGGCGATGGCCAGAACGACAGCATCGTCGGCGGCTATGGCAACGACTGGATCTCAGGCGGGACGGGGGACGATGGCATCCTGGGCGATGATGGGCGCATCTTCGCCAGCCGCAACAGCACCGCTTTCGGCGAGCCGCTGTATGGCATTGCCGCGATTCCCGCCGCGAACATCAACCAGTTGATCTCGACTTCCAACGGATCGCAGGTTGCGCTGCTCAACGTCGATGGCGCATTGAAGTACACCGCGGATTTGACTCCAGACAACCTCGATCCGAACCGCGCTGCGCCGAACGTTCTCTTCCGCCCGCTTAACGCCAACGACATCATCTACGGCGGCTGGGGCAATGACTCGATCCATGGCGGGGCGGGTGACGACGCAATTTCGGGCGCCGAGGCGCTGCCGCTGTCGTACGCGACCAACTACGACCAAAACGGCAACCAGATAGGAACGGTTGTAGAGAGCGACTTCTATCACCCGGTCAACCCCGGTAATGTGATGGGATACAACCCGACCACGACCAAGTTCGCGCTTTATGACGCGAACGACGCTTCGCGGAAGATCCTGCTCGCGCCCACTGGAACGCTGTCCAAGACTGGTACTGGACTGGAGTGGATTCTCAACTTCGATGACAACGACAATGCACCGCTCGATGCCAAGTGGACGGTGGGAACGTCCTACGCGCCGGCACATACTGACGGCGACGACGCCATCTTCGGCGATCTGGGCAACGACTGGCTGGTGGGCGGCACAGGGCGCGACAAGCTGTGGGGCGGCTGGGGCGACGACCTGCTCAACGCCGATGACAAGCTCACCTCCAACGGCGGTCTGAACAACGTTGCCGACACCAACCCGTCGTACGAGGACATGGCCTACGGTGGCGCCGGCCGCGACGTCTTGATAGCCAACACGAACGGCGACCGCCTGATCGACTGGGTTGGCGAGTTCAATACCATGCTCACCCCGTACGCGCAGTTCGGTGTGGCGTCGGTGAGCCGGTTGTTGCAGCCGGCATTGCCCGATTACCTGCTTGCGCTGTCGAAGAGCGAAGGGGCCGATCAGACGCTGGCGGCCGAGCACGGCAGTGATCCGGCGCGAAACGGCGAGCCCTTCGGCGAGCTGGGTATGGTGCTGCAGCAGGACGCTGCCTGGCAGGCGCAGACCGGCGCGCCACGCGATCCGCAGGGTGGCAACCTGCCTGGTGGCAAGGTCGATGTGCGCACGAGTGCCGGGACTCAGCCGATCTGGCAGAGCGCGGCCGGGCCGGATACGGTGACGAGCGACGCGGAATCGCAGTGGTCGATCAATGAGGCGACGCTCGCTCCGATCGTGGAAGAGGCCAAGCTGCGCTGGAGCGAAGCCCTGGGCGCCGGAGACAGCCACCTCGCGGTGCTGAACAGCGTGACGGTGCAGATCGGCAACCTGCCGCAAGACAGACTTGGCGTGACGCTGGGCTACGACGTCTACATCGACGGCCGTGCCGCGGGACGCGGCTGGTATGTGGACCTCGCCCCGCAGGACAATGCGGAATTCGCCCTCCACGCCAGCGCTTCCACGCTGATGGCGAGCAACGGCAGCGCCGCCTTCAATCGCATGGATCTGCTCACCACGGTGATGCACGAGATGGGCAATGCCATGGGATTCCAGGAGACGAGCGGTCACGGCGTCATGAGCGACACGCTTTCGCCGAGCGAGCGTTTCCTGCTCGACCACCTCGGTCTCGATGGAAACCCGGACCGGCCGATCAGCGATGCGACGCTCATGCAGCTCGCCAGGAAGGCGGTGGAGCTCAACTTCGACCTCGGCACGATCGGTGCCGGCGCGAGCGGTAGCGTCGACTGGCACGCGAACGCGGACGTGAACTGGGATCCGAGCTACTCGCCGTTCAAGAGCGGCAAGGATGTGAAGGGCGCGGCGCAGAACTTCACCGACTATCTCGTCAAGGTCACGCCGAGCAATGCGAAGGACGCGGGTGCGGGCGGATACGACGCGCTCGGCAAGGCGCTGAGCGGCGCGAAGAAGGCTGCACGCTAGCGCGCGAAGACGGACCCGCGATTCAGAAGATCCTTGGGGTCGAGTTCCGACTTGATGCGGCGAAACTCTTCGTAGATCGCCGCGCCGAAGCACTGCTCGTAGATCTGCGGCCCGGCAGGCAGCTCGCTCTGGATGTAGCGCCGGCATCCGGGCCGCGACAGGGCGAGCGCCATGAAGCCGCGGTCGAACGCGAGGAGCTTCTCCACGGCCTCGCGTGACGCATCGCCCAGCCAGCCCCAGGCGCCGGTTGCCGTGAACGGCCGCGCTTCAGGGTAGACCAGCGGCGCGACCCTGCCGCGGTGACGGATCGGATAGCAATAGCGCTCGGCGAAGCGCAGCGCGCCCGCGTGCCGGGCTTCGAGCGCGAGCAGCTCGCGCTGCGCCCCGGCAAGCTCCTCGTCCGGCACGAAAAGCGTGAACCAGAAGAGGCGCTCATCCCCTCGCGGCGCGAACTGCAGCGGGATGTGCTGCTCGGCGAGCCTGGGCGCCCCTAGCGTCTTTCCTTCGGGGTACTGCGCTGCGCCTTCGAGCGGAACGATCTCGAGCGTGGCCTCGGCAAAGATCCCGAGCTGGCCCATCGAGCCGAAAAGCCAGGGAAACAAAGCATCGTCGCGCGCAACCCGGCGCAGACGTCCGCTGCCGTCGACGAAAGTCAGCCCGGCGACGTTGTCCCAGAAGCCGCCGTGGATGCTCGAATTCGGACCGAATCCGCCCGCCGCCAGATAGCCGCCGACGGTCGGCCCGGGATAGCCGTCGTTCAGCACCGGCAGGTCGAAGCCGTGGGCGCGCAGCACGCTCTGCAATACCCACAGCACGGTGCCGCAGCCGGCCGTGACGCTGCCCGGCGACGCAAAACGCACCTCGCGCAGGTCCGCGGTTCTCACCAGCAGCTCGCCCGCAGCGGGCAGGGTGGAGCCGTTCAGCGAGTGGCCCTGCGCGCGCGTGCGGACAGGCATCCCGCGCGCGTACGCCGCGCTCACGATGCGGCACAGCTCGTCGGCGGTGCGCGGCGCCACCTCATGAAAGCCGGCGGCGCTCCATCTCAAGCCCGAAAAATCGGCGATCGGCCGGCCGGACCGCGTCGCCTCGCTCAAAGTCCTTCGATCTCGTAGTAGACCGTGAGAAAGTCCTCGCCCTGCCTGCCGAGCCCGCCCGAGAGATGACCGAAGGCGCGCTGGCCTCCATCGGCCAGGATTCTTTCCAGAACGTTACCGGCCAAGGCGTAACGCTCGGCGAGCGCCGAGAGCGCAGGCCGCAGCTCATCCACGCGCAGCCCGGCCTTGTAGAAGTTGAGGTCGAAAGATTTCCTCGGATTGCCTTCCTCGGCGGCCTCGACGTAGACGAAAGAGTCGGCGCCGATCCGGCGGGCGGCAAGCTCGAGGATTTCGCGTGCCGCCTGCACGGACGGGCCCCGCTCGTCGTAGAGAGCGTCGAGCCGCCGCCGAATGCCCTGGATCGACAGCAGCGGGTAGCAGGTGTATCGCGCGATCGCCGGCGCGCCCCGAGGCGCCCACTTGAATCCGAGGAACAGCAGCGCAGGGTCGACGTTCGCCGGCTCGCGCTGCAGCCGCCGCACCAGCTTTTCCCAGAATTCCAGGTAGACCTTGTAAGTACCGTGCTCGAAGCCGAAGCCCACGGTGTTCGCTTCGGCGAGCACCGCGCCGAACTGCGCAATGAAGGCGTCCGGCATGCCGAGCGCGCGGCAGACCGACAGAAGCGCTTCCCGGGCCACGAGACCGGTGCGCACGCCGAGAATCATCCGATCGGCGTCGAGCAGCGCCGGGCTCATCTTGAACGACTTCTCGAAGCCGAAGCCGACGCCGAGTCCGCGCACCAGCGCCAGCATCGGCCTCGCTTCGGCCGGCGCGTCGGCGTCGGTGGCGACCGACTGGATGCGGCCCGCCGGCGTGGCGTTCAGCTGCGCTTCGTACTCGCGCACGATCCCCGCCAAGCCCGCCGCGAGCTCTTTCGCCATGGCCGGTCGCATGATGATCCGGCGCTCGAGCTTCTCGCGCGTGCCGAAAAGAAGAACGGTTTCTTCGCGCGTGCTTTTCACCTGGCAGACCTCGGCGCGCAATCCCGGCACGCCGGGGTCGAGCCAGCGCTCAGGCATGGGTCCGCGCCAGCAACGCCTTCTTCGCAAGGTTCGCCAGCACCTTCTCGAGCGCCGGCCCGAGCAGCCGGCGCATCTCGCCTTCGTCGGTGACCGGCGCCTTGTCGCTGTCGCGCTGCAACACCAGCTCGCCGCGCTTTAGGGCTGTCATGAGCGACTCCGTCAGCTTGCCCAGATCATGCTTGCCATCGAGCTGCTTCAGGGTCTGGCGGTGCATCTCGTCCAGCGTCACCGTCTCGCCGCGCATATTAGTCACCTTGTATCCGCGCTCGGCCTGCAGGCGCGCGAACGGCGTGGTTCTCGGTGTGCTGTCCACCGCCGTCGTGAACAGCACCGGTGTCAGGCGCCACTCGACCACGCCCGCCGCCATGCAGGTGAGCATCTCGCCGGCGAGGAATTCCTCGGCGTTGGCATCACCGTTTCCGCACCGACGGTAGAGATCGGAGAAGGAGACGGGCATTGGCCACTGCTCGTGCAGGATGCGCAGCGCCGATTTGGTGAGCGGCGAGCGGCAGCTGATGCTGTGGCCGGCCGGCGTGCGGAAGCTCTGGGTCTCGCCCGACTCGCCGGCGGGCGCGGCGTCGGACGACAGCAGCACGCCGCGCACCACCGCGGGGGTGAGCGTGCGGTTCAGCCGGATGCCGCTGCGGCAGACGAGCGACTTGCGGAAATAGCGGCAGCGCACGAAATCCATGTACTGCTCCATCTGCACGATGTCGTGCGCGCCGAGCTCGTGCAGCTTCTTCGCCACCTCGGGGGAGAAGTTGGTCGACACCATGGTGGAGAAATCGGCGTCGCCGAGGTACTGCAGGCCGTTCACCGCCAGCCTTCTGGCGAAATCGTAGAAGTAGATCGGCTGGTTGTTTTCTTCCAGGTGCTCGTGGTGCAGGTAGTAATCCTCCATCTGGCCGATGTGCTTCAGCTCGCTTTGCAGCAGGCGCTGGTACGGCGTGTCGGCGCCCTTGGTCGCTTCGGCGACGAACTCGACTAGCGCCTTGGCCTGCGCGAGGCGCGCCCCCGGATCGGCGAACTGCGCGCCGCGGTAGATCATGATGTCGCGCACGATGCCGCGGATGTGCCAGCCGGGGTAGGTGTTGTAGCTGAGGTAGGCGACGCCGTTCGGCGCGAGATGGCGCTGGCAGATCTCGAGCATCTTGTTCTGCACGCGCGCCGGCACCCACGAGAACACGCCGTGGCTGATGATGTAGTCGAACTCGCCGAAGTCGGCTGCCACGTCGAGAATGTCAAGATGTGTCAGGCGCAGGTTCTTCAGGCCGAGCAGATCGACCGTTTTCCAGCCTTCGGCGATCTGGCGCGAGGAGGCGTCGATGCCGACGAATTGCGAGCGCGGGTGGTCCTGCGCCATGACGATGAGGTTTCCGCCCATAGAGCACCCTAGCTCCAGGACACGGCAGGCATCGGGGGAGGGCGCATCGAGGCCGAACAGCTTGGCCACCGCGGCCAGGCGCTCCGGACGCGTCTGCCGGAACGGGTTGCTCGGATAGGGAATGGCGTCGTAGGTGGTCTGCGTTTCGGGCATCGCCAGCTAGTATAAATGGGGTATTCTCCATTCGGGGACCAACCAATCAGGGGGGAGACATGGCAACAAAGCAATCGCAGGCGGCTGCCGAGGCTGCCGATACCAAGGGCGCGCAGCAGGGCGCGCGCATCAAGTGGGACGACTCGGCGATGAAGAGCTCCTACGCGAACGTGTGCAACGTCACCAGCACGCGCGAGGAGGTGGTGATGCTGTTCGGCATCAACCAGGCCTGGAACCGCGGGCAGCAGGAAGTGACGATCCAGCTTACCGACCGCATCATCATCAGCCCTTATGCCGCGAAGCGGCTGGTCGCGTTGCTGGAAGGGGTCGTGCAAGAGTACGAGAAGCGCTTCGGGACTCTTAGCGTGGAAGGCCCGGCCGCGAAAGGCTGAGCCTTGCCGTGAGCTCGAACCCGGAGATACGCCACCCGTCGGCGCGTTTTGACCTCGCTGAAGCGCAGCGCAGCGAGCTCGATGTCGCGTGGCGGCGCTTCGCCGCGGCGGCGAGCCCCGAGGAGTTCTGCCAGAGCTGGCTCGAGCTGCAGTGCCATGCCATCAGCGGCGTGAACGACGCGCTGGTGGTGCTGCAGAAGCCCGGCATCGAGACGTTCGCTCCGCTCGCGTTCTGGCCCGAGGGCCGGCGCGAGCGCCCGCAGCTCGCGCAGATCATCGAGCGCGCGCTGCGCGAAGGGCGCGGGCTGGTCGAGCCGCGCCGGCCGAATTACCAGATCGCCTACCCGGTGCGGCTCGACGGCAAGGTGCGCGGCGTGGTCGGGCTCGAGGTGGCGTGGCGCGACGAGATCGAGCTGCAGGCGGCGATGCGCCAGCTGCAGTGGGGCGCGGGCTGGCTCGAGGTGCTGCTGCGCCGCGCGGCCGACCCGATGGAGGCGGCGCGCCTGCGCCTCAACATGATCCTGCAGCTCATCGCGGCATTTCTCGAGCAGGGCGAATACCGCGACGCCGCCACGGCGCTGGTGACCGAGCTCGCCTCGCGCCTGGGCTGCGATCGCGTGGTGCTCGCATCGCTCGAGCGCGGCGCGGTCTATATCGAGGCGGTGTCGCACGCTGCGCAGTTCGACCGCCAGGCGAACCTGCTCGGCGCGACCATCAATGCCATGACCGAGGCGCTCGATCAGCGCGAAGCGGTGGTCTACCCGGCGGAGCGCGAGGCCCGGCCGGTGGTGACGCTGTCGCACGCCGAGCTCGCGCAGGCTTCGGGCGCCGGCGGCATCGCCACCTTCCCCTTGCTGCACGGCGGCCGCCAGACCGGCGTGCTGACCCTCGAGCGCGCGCACGGCTTTCGTTTCGACGCGCAGTCCCTCGAGCTTCTCGAAGGCCTCGCCGGCATGCTGGGGCCGCTGGTCGACCTGCGGCGCGCGCAGCAGCGCGGGTTGCGCGCCCACGCGGTGCAGGCGGCGCAGGATTTCTGGAGCCGGCTCGCCGGCCCCGGGCATGGCGGACTGAAGCTCGCCGCGGGACTCCTCGCCGCGCTCGCCGTGTTCCTCACTTTCGCCACGGGGAGCTACCGCGTTTCGGCCGATGCGCGCATCGAAGGCGAGATCCAGCGCGCGATCACCGCGCCGTTCCAGGGCTATGTGCGTGAAACCGCCGTGCGCGCCGGCGACGCAGTCCGTCGCGGGCAGGTGCTCGCCCGGCTCGACGACCGCGACCTGCAGGTGGAGCGCACGCGCCTCGGCGCGCAGCGCGACCAGTATGCGCAGCAGTACCGCGACGCGATGGCGAAGCAGGACCGCGCGCAGGTGCGCATCGCGAGCACGCAGATCGCGCAGGCGGAAGCGCAGCTCGCGCTGGTCGAGGAGCAGCTCGCGCGCACCGAGGTCACGGCGCCCTTCGACGGCATCCTGGTGAGCGGCGATCTCACGCAATCGCTCGGCGCCCCGCTCGAGCGCGGACAGGTGATGCTCGAGGTGGCGCCGCTCGACGCGTATCGCATCGTCCTGCAGGTCGACGAGCACGACATTGCCGCGGTGAAGGTCGGGCAGAAGGGCGAGCTCGTCCTTACCTCGCTGCCGGGCCACCGTTATCCATTCAGCGTCGCCAAGATCACTCCGGTGAGCACCGCCAGGGAGGGCCGCAACGTGTTCCGGGTCGAGGCAGACCTCGGCGCGAACGCCGAGCTGCGCCTGCGGCCCGGAATGGAAGGCGTCGCCAAGGTCGAGATCGACGAGCGCCACCTGGCGTGGATCTGGAGCCGCCGGCTGGTCGAATGGCTCAGCCTGAAGAGCTGGGCATGGTTGCCCTGAAGGGCTGCTGATGGCGCAGCAGCTCATGAGCGCGTCGTGGTACCGCGTCGCCGAGTTGCGGCCGAGGTTGCGCTCGCATTTCCGCATCCATCGGCACCGCTACCGCGGCGGGCGCTGGTATGTGCTGCAGGACCGGATGTCGCGGCGCACGCACCGCTTCGACGCGCGCGCCTATTTCGTCATCGGCCTGATGAACGGGCAGCGCTCGATGCAGAGCATCTGGGACGCGGCGCTGGAACGCTACGGCGACGAGGCGCCGACCCAGGAGGAGGTGATCCGCCTTCTCGGGCAGCTGCACCTCGGCGATATCGTGCAGTGCGACGCCACACCCGACGTCGACGAGCTGCTGCGCAGGACCCACCGCATTAGCTCGCGCACGCGGCTCGGTCGCTGGCTCGCGCCGCTCGCGGTCAAGATTCCTCTTTTCGACCCGGAACGGTTCCTCGATCGCTGGCTCGCCTGGTACCGGCCGCTTTTCGGACGGGTTGGCGCGCTCGTCTGGCTTGCCGTCGTCGGCTGGGGGGCGTTCACCGCGGTCCAGCACTGGAACGAGCTGACGCACGATCTCTCGAGCCGGGTCCTGGCGCCGGAGAACCTGCTCGTCCTGGGCCTGGTATTTCCGGTGCTCAAGGCGCTGCACGAGCTGGGCCATGCCTGCGCGGTCAAGGCGTGGGGCGGCGAAGTGCACGAGATGGGCATCATGTTCCTGGTGCTGATGCCAGTACCGTATGTCGACGCGTCAGCGGCGAATGCTTTTGCGGAGAAACGGCGCCGCGTGGTGGTCGGCGCGGGCGGCATGATCGTCGAGGTGTTCATCGCCTCGCTCGCGCTCGCGCTGTGGCTCGAGCTGCAGCCCGGCGTGCTGCGCGCGGTGCTGTTCAACGTGATGCTGATCGCCGGCGTTTCGACGCTGCTGTTCAACGCCAACCCGCTGCTGCGCTTCGACGGCTATTACATCCTTTCCGACCTGATCGAGATCCCGAACCTGCGCCAGCGCGCGCAGCAGTATCTCGCCGCCCTTTTCGAGCGGCGGCTGTTCGGGCTCGAGGTGCCGCTTCCCGACGCCGGCCTGCGCGAGCGCGCCTGGCTGCTGTTCTTCGCCGTCGCCTCTTTCATTTACCGCATCACCATCACCCTTTCGATCGCCGCGTTCATCGCCACGCAGTATTTCATCCTCGGCGTGCTGCTCGCGCTCTGGGCGGTGATCGCGGGGGTGGCGCTTCCCATCGTCGCGCTGCTCAACTATCTCGCCTTCAGCCCGCGTCTGCGGCGCTACCGCGTGCGGGCTGCAGCATCGAGCGCTGTACTGGCCGGCATCGTCCTCTGGCTCGTCTTCTTCGTCCCCGTTCCTTCGTGGACCAATGCGCAGGGCGTCATCTGGGGCGCCGAGCAGTCCTCGGTGCGCGGTGCCGCCGACGGCTTCGTCACGCGCGTCATCGCCGCGCCGGGCGCGCGCGTGAGCCGCGGCGATGCGCTGGTCGAGGCCGTCGATCCGCTGCTGCCGCCGCGCATCCGCGGTCTCGAGGCCCGCAAGGACGAGTTCGAGGCGCGCTACTACGCGGAGCGCGTCGACAACCTGGTCAGGGCGCAGATGACGCTCGAGAGCATGAAGACCGCCGACGCCGAGCTGCGCCGCGCGCAGGAGCGGGCCGCCGATCTGGTGATGCGCAGCCCCTCCGACGGGGTGTTCGTCCTGCCGGCGCCGGGAGACCTGCCTGGCCGCTACGTGCGCCAGGGCGAGCTCGTCGGCTACGTGATCCCGGAAGGCAGCACCGCCGCGCGCGTCGTCGTGCCGCAGCAGTCCGTCGACCTTGTGCGGGCAATGACCGAGCGCGTCACGGTCAAGCTCGCCGAGCGGCTCGGCGAGACCTTTCCCGCGCGCATCGTGCGCGAGGTGCCGCGCGCCGTGGATCGCGTGCCGAGCATGGCGCTGTCGCAGGCGGGCGGCGGCGACATCGCGCTCGACCCGAGCACCGCCGGCGCGTCGATGAAGACGCTGCAGACTCACTTCGAGTTCGAGATCGAGGTCCTCTCCGCGCACCCGTTCGGCGCCGGCGGCCGCGTCTACGTGCGCTTCGACCACGCCCGCGAAACGATCGCCGAGCAGTGCTGGCGTCTCGCGCGGCAGCTCTTCCTGCGGCGCTTCGCGACCTAATGGCGGCAACGCAGTCGGCGGTCGACCGGCTGTTTGCCGGGCTCGCGTTCCGCTTTCAGCACGCGTTCGGCCGCACGCTGCGCTCGCCGGGGCGGTTTGCAGCGCAGGTCGACATGCAGATCCCGCGCTATCGTGACGCCGAGCCGGCGACAATGCTCAGCGCGCTGCGCTACCGCCTGCGGCGCGACGGTCTCACGGCGCCGCTGCTCGGGGAGTGCTTCGCGCTTTACAGCGGCGCGCTGCGCGCGCCGCTGTCGCGCGATGTGCTCGCCGCGGCGCGCTGGCTCGCTCAGGGCGGCATCGTCGAGCTCGACGACCCCGCCTCGCGGCGCCACGCGCTCGCCCTCGCTGCGCTCGCCTGCGCCCTGCACGGCGACAACGTGCACCTTCTCGCCGCGAGCGATGCGGCGGCGAAATCGCTCGCCGCGTCGATTGCGCCTCTATTCCTGCGGCTCGGTATCCGGGTTGCCTGCGTGGCGCGGGACACTGCCGCCGCGGCGAGGCGCGAAGCGTACGCCGCACCGGTGGTTTGCGCCGCGCATCGCGAGCTCGCGCTGGATTACCTGCGCGAAGGCATCCAGGCCGGGCGTCCCGGAATGCTGCGCACCACGCTCGAGCGGCTCTCCGGCACGGGCGCGCCCGCGGTCCTGCCGCGCCTGCAGTACGCCCTAGTGGAAGACGCCGATCTGGTCATGCTCGACGACGCGCAGGCGCCGGTCGTGATCGCCGCCCAGGCCGACCAGTCGCGCGAGCGGCTGATGTACGAGCAGGCGCTCGAGCTCGGGCGCGCCCTGGCGCCGGAGACGGACTACACCGTGGAAGAGGGATCGATCCGGCTGACCGAGCCCGCGGCGCGCCTGCTCGAGCGGCTGGTGGCGCCGCTCGGCGGCATCTGGTCGGCGCGCTCGCGTCGCGAGGAGCTCATCACCTGGGCGCTCGAGGCGCTGCACTTCGTCGAGCGCGACGTCGATTACCGCGTGGAGAATGGACGCGTCGTCTTCTCGCCGCCTGCCGAAGGGACGCAAGAGCCGGGACCGGACGAGCTCGAGCTGCGCAAGCTCGTCGAGGTGAAGGAAGGCTGCCGGCTCAGCTCTCGTCCGGAGGTGCTCGCGCGCATGTCGGTACCGCGGTTTTTCGGGCGCTATGCCAGGGTGGCGGGCGCGTGCGCCGACGCGCGGGGCCTGGAGCACGACTTCTGGTCGCTGTACGCGCTCAGGACGGCGCGCGCCGGCGAACGGCCGGCCGGCCTCACGCCGGCATGCCGGGTTTTTCTGACCGCTGCAGCCAAACGCGCTGCCGTGGTGGAGCAGGTGCGGGCCGGCGCGGCCGTCATTGCGGTGCGCTCGCGGGCCGAAGCGCAGGCTCTGCAAGCGGGGCTCGCCGAGGCCCGCCTCGAGGCCGCAATTGCCGCGCTGCCGGTGCTGCAGGACCACGAGCAGGTCACCGAGATAATAGTCGCGGAACTGCCCGCTGCCCGGCGCCACATCGCGCAGGCCTGCCGCGCGTACGGGGTGAGCTCGTGCACGCTCCTGCTCTCGCTGGAGGACGATGCGGTCGGCGGGCGCTTCGCCTGGATCGCTCGCCTGGGCGCCGGTCCGTCGGGCGAGCTGTCGCCGCGCTGGTCGCGCTGGATCGCGCGCGGCGCTCAGCGCGCGGCTGAGCGCGCGCAGCGCCTGGCGCGGCAGGATCTCGGCGCCAGGGATCGCGTGCTCGACGACCTGCTCGCCGTCTCGGGCCGCGGAGAGTGAAGGACGCCGGTCAGAGGAACTGCACGCGGCAGCGCACGCCGGCCGGGATGGCCCCCTTGCGGTTCGGCAGCTCCAGGCGCACGCCCAGCGTGCCGCTCGCCGCGTCGATGACCGGATCGACGATCGAAACCGGGATCTCGTAGCGCCCGCCGATCGCCGTCTCGGGCACCACCACCGCCCGCTGGCCGCGCTTCACCTTGCCGTACATGCTCGCCGGCAGGATCGCCTCGACGTGCAGCGGATCGATCTCGGCGAGCTTCATGATCGGATCCTTGAAGGTGATGGCGCCGAATTCGCCGGCCTTGCGCATCACCTCGACCACCACGCCGTTCACCGGGCTGCGGATGGTGCGCAGGGCGAGCACCTCGGCGGCGCGCTGCGCCTCGAGCCGCGCCAGGAGCTGCGTCTCCCTGGCGCGCTGCAGCTCCTCGGAGGCGAGCTTGAAATCCGCCTCGGCCTCGTCGCGCGCGTTGGCGGAGATGAAGTTCTGCTTGAACAGCTCCTCGGCGCGCTGCCACTTCTTGCGCGTGATCCCGACGCGCGCCTCGCTCACCTTGATATCGCCCTGGGTCTCCGCGCGCCCCTGAGCGAGCGCGAGCGCCGCGCGCTCGGGGCCGGACTCGAGCGTGACGATCACCTGGCCCTTGGCCACGAAGCTGCCGCGCGTCACCTTCACCGACTCGATGACCGCTTCGACCGAGCTGCGGATCTCGACGGTCTGCCGCGCCTCGATCATGCAGTCGAACTCTGCCGCGGCACATGCCGACGAGGCGAGAAGCAGGGTCAGAAAGCGGAGCATCGACTAGGATGATAGCGTAGCCCTCATCGATGCGGTCGCGTTAAATTCTGTGTGCGTACCGCCAGCTTAACAAGCTATAGTCTTGCGCGAAGGAGGCATCGATGATCGCGGTCATCTTCGAGTTCACTCCCGCCGCAGGCAGGTTCCCGGAGTACATGGACCTGGTCGCCGGCCTGAAGGCCGACCTGGAAAAGGCCGACGGGTTCATCTCGCTCGAGCGCTTCGAGAGCATTACCACGGCGGGCAAGTTCGTCTCGCTGCAGTTCTGGCGCGACGAGGAGGCGGTGCGCAAGTGGCGCAACCTGCAGAAGCACCGCGCGGCCCAGGCGAAGGGCCGCGCCGGCATCTTCGCGTCCTACCGGCTGCGCATCGCGCGGGTGCTGCGCGACTACACCATGGACGAGCGCCGCGAGGCGCCCGCCGACAGCGTAAAGGTGCACGGATAGACCACACTTTCCT
>Ga0209056_10001660_pt1 | contig 24500 bp, 20 predicted proteins | sample GraSoiAngelo_114_FD_185876 | JGI IMG/M metagenome (GOLD analysis project Ga0209056, IMG submission 185876) | Grasslands soil microbial communities from the Angelo Coastal Reserve, California, USA - 14_0903_13_40cm (SPAdes) (version 2) | ecosystem: Environmental > Terrestrial > Soil > Grasslands... | reverse complement strand
CCGGCGTATCCGAAACACGCCCGCCCCTGACGCGAGAACAAGTTGATGCCAATGCCAAAACCTACCTCGCGCAGGTCTTCAAACTCCTCGATCCCAAGAAGACCGAAGTTCGCTATAACAGCGAGTGGCTCGAAAAGCTCTCCAGCTACGACGTCGTGCGTTTGTGCGGCCACTACCGCCTGGCGCGCATGCTCGAACGCGAGGATTTTCGCTCGCGGCTCGCCAACAACCAGCCCATCTCCGTTCACGAGCTTCTCTATCCGCTCTTGACCGCCTACGACGCCGTGGTACTTCAGTCCGATGTCGAGATCGGCGCGACCGAGCAAAAATTCAATCTGCTGGTGCACCGCGACATCCAGCGCGAGTACGGCGTGCCCTCGGAAGTCGCCCTGACCATGCCGATCCTCGTCGGCCTAGACGGCCAGCGCAAAATGTCCAAGAGCCTCAACAACTACGTGGGCATCACCGAATCCCCGCAGGAAATGTTCGGCAAAATGATGTCCATTCCCGACGAACTGATGGAGCCCTACTACGAACTCCTGACCGACCGCACGCCACAGGAAATCGCCGCAATAAAAGAGGAAATCACCAGCGGCAGGTTGCATCCCATGGACGCTAAGATGAAGCTCGCGCAGGAAGTAATCTCCACTTTTCACGGCGAAGAAGCTGCGCGCAAAGCCGCGGAGAATTTCCAGCGAGTCTTCCGCGACCGCCAAGCGCCAGAAGAAGCGCCGATCTTCAAAGTCCCGTCGGGGGAGCCGCGTCGAGTTGTTTCACTGTTGGTGGATGCTGGTGCGGTCCCTTCTCGAAGCGAAGCAGAGCGTCTTATCAAACAGGGCGGAGTCGAGCTAATCGGCGATTCGTCGCCAATGAATGTGCAACGCTCAATTGCACTCATCAAAGGCCAAAGCCATCTCCTCCGCGTTGGGAAAAAGAAATTTCTCCGTATTTTGGTCCAGTAGTCCTATCCAAGCACTTCCGCGACAAGCGATGAGACGTGCTCGGCGATGGCAGGAGCCGCGGTAAGTCCCGGCGACTCGATCCCGACAAGGTGAATCGCTTGCGGCGCATTCGAATCGCGAGTGATCACAAAATCCGCGATGCCCTTGCCGCCCGGTGGCACGAGCTTTGGGCGTAGCCCGGAGTATCCAAGTTGCAGGTCGCGTTCCTCGATCTCCGGCAGCAATGTTTTTGCGCTCTCTGCGAACGCGGAAATCGGCAGACGATTTTTCTCGTAATTGTCTTTTCCCTCCACGTATGTCGCCGTCGGCCCGACGAGAACCGTCCCCCAGAGCGTCTTCGTGAAATGAACCCCGAGGCTAAGCCCATCACTGTGCGGCAGCGGATAAACAAGATTCTTGATCAGCAACGATTGCGGCCCGCGGATTTCGCAGTATTCTCCGCGCACCGGATAAATCCGCCAGGAGTGGTTTCCGAGCAGCGCCGCAACTTCATCCGCAAAAAGCCCCGCCGCATTGATCACGCATTTCACCTCAATCGTTTCGGGCTGCGAATCCTCTTCATCCCCGATCCGCAGTCCCACGCGGATGGTGTCCCGCGAAGGCTCCAGCGACACAACCTGTGCGCGCGTAACAATGTTCGCCCCCTGATTTGTTGCCACTCGTGCGTAGGCATGTACGAGTTCTTCCGCAGAGACGATCCCTGTGGACGGCACATCCAGCGCGGCGGCGCCTTTGATAAACGGTTCGCGAACGCGAATCTCGACCGGACTGATAATCCGCAAGCCCTCAACGCCGTTATCCTCGCCGCGCTTCTTCAGCGCAACAAGTTCTTCTTCCTCATGCGCATTGGCCGCCACCACGAGTTTCCCCGTGTGCCGGAACGGCACGTTGTGCTTCTTGCAGAAATCGTAGGTGAGGCGATTCCCCTCAACGCAGTGCCGCGCCTTCAGCGAATTTTTCGGATAGTAGATTCCCGAATGATTCACCCCGCTGTTCCGCGTGCTCGTCGCCATGCCCAGCTTCGGAAACTGCTCCACAAGAAAAACGTCCTGCCAGCGCTCGGAAACCGCGCGCGCAATCGCGCAGCCGACGACTCCACCGCCTACGATCAGAATGTTTGCCTGGTCCATGAAATAAAAAGAATAAAATAGAACTTCAGCCCGCGAGGAAATATTGAATTCGAAGTTTCCTTACGTTCTCTTCCGCGGAAACTTCCTGTTTATTGATCGCCACCCACTTCATCGAAGAAGGGCTTGCAAGCAACCAATCGCGACTCGCTCCCATCGTGCACCGCGTAAGAAGCCTGCTTGTTTTCTTCATAGCCGTTGCGCCAGAGCGAAGCGGCGCCATGCACGCCGTCCTTGTTCAGCGCATAGAAATAAATGTGGAACGTCCCGAGTTTCTTCTTATCGTTTTTGTAGTGCCGCGCAATGCGCCCCAGCGCTTCCAGGCACGCTTCCGTCGGCGTCTTCCCCTGCCGCATCATTTCGATGATGGTATGCCCGCCGGAAATCTTGATGTTTTCTTCGCCCTTGCCGGTGGAGCCCGCGGCCCCGACTTCATTGTCCACGCAGCATCCCGCCCCGATGATCGGTGAATCTCCGACGCGGCCGGGAATTTTCCATGACAGTCCGGAAGTCGTCGTCGTCCCGGAAAGATCGCCTTTGGCATCCACGGCCATGCACGGAATCGTGCCAGTTCGCGGATGCGCGATGACGTGCTTGGCATACGCGATCTTTTCTTCGTCGTGATCGAAAATTGTGGAAAGGTGCTCCTTCCATTCCGGCGAATCGATTCCTGGGCGCCAATTGAAGGAAGATTTGGCCTTCCAAGCGAGCCAGATCTTGCGCGAATGCTCGGTGAGGAGATTCATCTCCTCGAACCCTTCGGCCACCGCAAAGCGCCGCGCGCCGTCTCCGACGATCATAACGTGATTTGTTTTTTCCATCACCGTCTTCGCAAGTCGCGAAACATTCTTGATGCGCCGCACGGAAGCGACGGACCCGGCGCGGTGCGTTGGTCCGTGCATCACGCTGGCGTCCAGCTCGACTTCACCTTCTTCGTTCGGCAGCCCTCCGTAGCCCACCGAATCGTCATTGGGATCGTCCTCAACGATAGTGACCGCCGCAACCACCGCATCGAGCGTGTCACCGCCCTTCTTGAGAATCTCCATGCCCTTATCGAGGGCGTGCAATCCGTTCGCACTCGAAATGATCAGCGGGCGCTTGCCCTGCGCCGCGGGAGCAAGGCTAGCAAGGCTGGCGAGCGAGAGCTCGCCGCTTCCATTGGACGGCGTCCGGCCAAAGAGCTTGCCGGCGCCCGCGATGGCGCTGCCAGCTAGCGAAGTCAGAAAGAATTTACGTCGTGACCACAGTTCCATATTGAATGCCTCCTGGATGCGCGCAGGCACTATACCGTTGGCTGCAGGAAGTTGAAAGGGAGGAGTATCTTGAACTGGAGAGTTCGCTCTCAAAGAATACCGAACACGATCTTCAATCTGGAACCCCGCTACTCCACACGCAATGCCACTAGCGGATCGATGCGTGTGGCGCGGCGCGCAGGAAGATAGCAAGCCAGCAGCGCGACGCTCATCAACAGCAAAGTGATCCCAGCGTAGGTCAGCGGATCGGTAGCGCTCACGCCGTACAGCAGGCCCGCGGCCAAGCGTGCGACCGGCAACGCCACTAATATCCCCACAATCGCGCCAACACCCGCCAGGAGCATGCCCTGTTTGAGCACCAGTCCCACCACCTGACGCGGTTGCGCGCCCAACGCCATGCGCAGCCCGATTTCGCTCGTTCGCTGCGCCACCGAATACGCCAGCACGCCATAAATTCCAATCGACGCCAGGATAAGCGCGAGCGCGCCGAACAAGCCGAGCAAGGCCGCGCCCATGCGCGCGGCCCACAGCCCTTGCCCCAGAATTTGTTGCACGGTCTGCCCGTTGGTGAACGCCAGATTTTTGTCAATCTGCTGGACCTGCGTGCGCACGGCCCCAAGCAGAGATTCGGGGTTGCCCGTGGTGCGCACAACGAGCGCGGCAAAGGGAGAGTATTGCTGCCGCATGGGGACGTATGCGATGGGTTGAGGCTCTTCCCCGATCTGACCGATGACCGCGGTTCCCACAACGCCGACAACCTGGAGCAACTTTGGCTCCGTCACAATGGAAAAGCGCTTTCCCAGCGCTTCCTGGCCCGGCCACATCATCTTGGCCATGGCCTCGTTGATGACCACCACGGGGGTTGTGTTTTCGCGGTCAAAGTCCGTGAAGTCGCGGCCGCTCAACAGCGGAATGCGCATGGTTTCGAAGTGGCCGGGGGTCACGTCGTCAAAATTGACGAGCGTGCCGCGATTGTTGGTGTCGGTCTGTTCGCCTTCGCGAAAGACGGTGCCCGCAATGCCGCCTCCGAACACGCCGTTGGAGGACACCGAAGCACTGACGACGCCGGGTACCGATTTAGCGCGCTCGATCACGTCGCGGAAAAACTGTTGGCCATGATCGGCGTCATAACGAAGAGCGCCAAGGTCGAACAATAATTGCAGCAGGTTCTGCGACTCGAACCCGGGATTGAATTGCTGCGCATTCTGCATGCTGCGAAGAAACAGCCCCGATCCCACAAGCGCCACCAGCGCCAGCGCAATTTCCGAAATCACCAGCAAGCTCCGCAGACGGTTGTGCGTCCAGCCCAGCACTCCGCCTCGCCCTCCGACTTTCAGAATTTCGTTGATGTCCGTGCCGGAAGCTTTAATGGCCGGGATGATTCCGAAGACCAGGCCGGTTACCAAAGAAATAAGCAAAGTGAATCCCAGGACACGGGCATCGAAGGAAAGATCAATCGAGCCGTCGAGAAGAAACGGAGGCCGGAAGGACCACAGCACATTGCGGCCCCAGTACGCCACCAGCAATCCGGCCAAGCCGCCGAGCAGCGAAAGCACCGTGCTTTCGGTCAAAAGCTGGCGGACCAACCGGAAGCGTCCTGCACCCATCGCCGCGCGAATGCTCAATTCTTTTTCGCGTTTGGCGGCTTGCGCGAGCAATAGATTGGCGAGATTGACGCAAGCGATCAGCAGCACCAAACCGACCACGCCCATCAGCACGCCGCCGGCCAGGGAAAACTGTCGCCGCTGATTGATTCCCAGCGCCGATTGGTTCAGCGGATAGAGTTCGACGGTACGGCCCTTGTTGTCACGCGGATATTCCTTCTCGAGACTGGCCGCGATCGTTTTCATCGCCGCCTTTGCTTCCGCAACGCTGACCCGTGGTTTCAACCGGCCGACGATCGAGAGCCAGCGGAAGCGCCGGCTATTTTCCCAAGCCTTGAGCTGCCCGGTGAGCACGTAGTCGCGCATGCTGATGGGGATCCACAGCACGTCTGGCCGGCCCAGCGAGACGATCCCTTTGAAATTCGGCGGCGCGACCCCCACGACCGCATAGGGTGTCCCATTGAGGGTGATGCTCTGGCCGATCAGCTTGTCGTCGGAACCGAATCGCCGGGCCCACAGGCTGTAGCTCAGAACCACTTCCGCGTTGGCGCCGAGCTTCTTGTCTCCGTCGGCGACAAACGTGCGGCCCCGGTAAGCCTTTACGCCCAGCACATCGAAAAAATTCCCGCTCAATTGTTGCGGCTCCGCTTGCCCGCCCCAGTTCAGTGGGATGGGAAAAGTTACGGTTGCCAGTTCGGAGAAGGCGGTGTTCTGGTCGCGGTAGTCCTCATAGTTGGGGAGCGAGGTGCCGGTAAGTTGAAAATTGGCGTTGGCATTGATGGTCAAGGTGTCGTGGGTGAACACCTCCGCCAGCCGCGAAGGTTCCTCGACCGGCAACGGGTGCAGGAAGACCGCATTGATAATGGTGAAAATCGCGGTGTTCGCCCCGATCCCCAGGCTGAGCGAAAGAACTGCGACGAGGGTGAATCCCGGGCTCTTGACGAGGTTGCGTATCCCTCCGCGAAGGTCCTGCCAGAGGTTTTCAAGCATAGCCGCCTCCCTGCTCAGAAATAGTAAGGATAGTAGCTGAGACGTACGGAAGAGAGAAATGTTTCCAATTAGGATTAAGGACCCAGGTCCCTCCGGGAACATCGGGCAGAAAGGATGCGTGTATCTATTAGAAAGCCGTCAAGCGCGGATACTAGCGTTGCGCAGCCGCTTCGGGCGGGAACTCGCCTTCCCAGCGCGCGATCACCACGCAGGCGAGGCAATTGCCGAGCACGTTGACGGCGGTGCGCCCCATGTCCATCAGCTGATCGATCGCGAAGAGCAGAAACAGCGGCTCGGTCGGCAGATGAAACGAAGCCGCCGCCGCGAAAACAATCACCAGCGACGCGCGCGCCACACCCGCCGTTCCTTTACTGCTTACCAGAAGAGTCAGAAGCATGACGGCCTGCTGGCCGATGGTCAGATGAACGCCCGCGGCCTGCGCGATGAAAAGCAGCGCCAGCGATTGGTACAAGCTGGAGCCATCCAGATTGAAGCTGTAGCCCGTGGGTAGCACGAACGCGACCGTCTCGCGCGGCACGCCGAACGATTCCATCTGTTCCATCGCGCGGGGCAGCGCCGCTTCCGAGCTCGCCGTGGCGAACGCAATGGTCACCGGCTCCGCAGCGGCACGAAGGAATCGCTTCACCGGAACGCGCGCCAGCAAAGCGATTGGAAACAGAACGCACGTGATGAAAAAAACGAGAGCGACGTACATCGTCGCCAGCAGCTTCAGGAGCGGAAGCAATACTCCCAGTCCCAGATGTCCGACCGTGTAGGCAATCGCGCCAAAGACGCCGATGGGCGCCGCAAGCATCACCAGATTCGTGAACTTGAACATCGTCTCCGAGAGGCTTTCCGCGAAAGCCAGCATCGGCCGGCGCTTCGCTTCGGGCACCAGCGCCAGCGCCATTGCAAACAAAATACTGAAGACGACGACTTGCAGCACCTGGCCTTCGGCCACAGACTTCGCGATGTTCTCCGGAAAAATATCCGTGATCAGCTGCGTCGCGGTGTGCGGCGCCACGTTCAGCGTTTCCGCCGCCGTGGATGGCGGCAGCCGCACGCCTTCTCCCGCGCGGCTCAAATTGATCGCCGCAAATCCGATCAGAAGCGCGATCGTGGAAACAATTTCAAAATAGACGAGCGACTTGATGCCCAGCCGCCCGACTTTCTTCAAATCCGCATGCCCGGCGATGCCCACAACGAGCGTCCCGAAGAGCAGCGGCGCGATAATCACCTTGATCAGCCGCAGAAAAATCGTGCCCAGGAATTGCAGCTTCAGCGCGACGGAAGGCGCGTCGTGCCCCAGTTCCGCGCCTGCCAGCAGACCCACTAAAATCCAGCCGGTGAGCGACCGGCGAGGCGCGGCATTCGCCGCGATCAGAAGAATCGCAATCCAGCGCAGCAGCGCCGTAGCCAGCGCCGGCAACGCCACAATTTCCGCGCCTGCCAGCAGCGATGCCGCAATCGCAATCGTTCCAGCAACGATGGCCGCGGCAAGTAATCGGTTTTTCATCGGCGCTTGGCGAGGGATTCCATCGGTGCCGAAAGGTATGCTGCTTCGCCTCGCGTGTCAATGCTAGCGCCTGTTCGTGCGGAGGCTGAGTTCCCTTCGCAGCGACCGCTCCCCTCTGAGCTCGGGGCAAGCTGGGTGAACCCTTCGAGCATCCTCTGGGCAAGCCAAAAAGGGAATTGTTGGTATACACCCGGCAGTTTTCGTAAGAGTGAGAAGCAAAGGAGTTACAGGATACGGAAAATAAAAGAGTGCGCAAGCATCTGAAAACAAAGGGCGAAAAAAGTGACGATTTTACAAACATAGAGTGGCGAGCGCAGGAAAAGTTAAAGTAACACTTTAAGAATGGAAGCGCTGACCCCCATACCCCCGGGGCATTTGTAAGGATGTGCAAGGAAAGGATTTGCTCCAGGGGGCATTTGTAATTGGCAGGAACTAAAGGAGTTGCAGTGGCGGTTTTTTCGTAACGGGGAGGGATGTGACGGGGACGGAGAGCGGCGGGAGCCAGAGAAGTGGATCGGCGGAGATTTTCGATTGGCAAACACGAGGGAGAATAGCATGAAAGTATATTACGTGTCAATTACTTTCTTGACAGCATTCGAATGGAGTGACAAATTGTTGAAATGTTTACAGGTTACAGGTTCGAAGGTTGGGATCAGGGGATAAGACCCGGAGGCGGGGGAGCGGAAAAGGCAAAACCTGCACGCTTCAAGAAGCGAAGCATGCGGCACCCCGGCGATCCGAATATGTTCCATCGGGCCGGTCCAAAATAACCAGCCTGGTTGTACATTTCAAGGTACAGTAGTACTATATAAGGTGCTGGATGGCGGAAGACCGACAGCCGCGGAAAATTCCACTGATTTTTTACCGCCTGCGGCCGGGAAGCGAGCCGGTGCGGGAGTGGCTGAAGGGATTGCCGGAAGCCGAGCGGCACGCCATCGGGAAAGACCTGTTGCGTGCGCAATGGCGATGGCCGGCCGGGATGCCGCTTTGCCGGCCCTTGGGAAACGGGTTGTGGGAGGTACGCACGGACCTGCCGACGCGGCGGACGGCGCGCGTACTACTCTGCCTTTTCCAGGAGCACCTGGTCGCGCTGCACGGGTTTATCAAGAAAACGCGCGCGACGCCGGAGGATGATTTGGCATTGGCGCGCAAGCGCCAGAAGGAGTTAAAACGATGAGCAAGAAGCGCAAACAGGGCAAGAACCACATGGGTTCGAGCATTGATGATTTCCTGAAGGAAGAGGGGATCTTTGAGGAGGCGCAAGCACAGGCGGTCAAGGAGGTCGTCGCATGGCAGCTCGACGAGGCCATGAAGAAGCGGAAAATATCAAAACATAAGATGGCCACACTGCTCAAGACCAGCCGCACCCAGGTGGACCGGCTCCTGAATCCGAAAAGCGACATCACGCTTTCCAGCCTGCAACGGGCAGCGGCCATGGTTGGGCGGCGGGTGGTGATCGAGCTGGTTTGACAAAACGGATCATGAGGTTACGCCATCCCAGCGCTAAGGATGCGCCACTGGCCGTCTATTCGGAGTTGCAAAGAGGAGAAATACAAAATGGTTCGCTCTTTTGCGCTTTGCATCGGAATGCTTTTGTTTTCAACGGCGGCGCACGCGCAACTGGAAGAACTGGCCAAGCGTGCAGGCCTTGGCAATGCCGGCGGATCAAGCGATTCGAAGGTGGCCTCGGGGTTAAAAGAAGCGCTCCGGGTTGGCACTAACAATGCCGTGAAGCTGACCGGCAAGACGGACGGCTACTTTGGAAATCAGGCCATCAAGATCCTGATGCCCAGCAACCTGCGCCCGCTGGAAAGAGGGCTGCGGGCGATCGGATTCGGTCCCAAGGTCGACGAGTTTATTCTGAGCATGAATCGCTCGGCGGAAGCCGCGGCAGCGGCTGCAAAAAAGATTTTTGGCGATGCCATACTGGCGATGACCTTCGACGACGCGAGACAAATTCTTTCCGGGGGAGATACGGCGGCCACCGAATACTTCAAGAGCAAGACCTCCGCGCAGCTAACTGCGGCATTTCAACCGTTCGTCGAGAAAACCATGAGCCAAAACGGAGTGACGCAGCAATACAAAGCGCTGACGGATCAATACCAGTCGATTCCTTTTGCGAAAAGCCAGAGCCTGGACATCAACAAGTACGTCGTTGCCAAGGCTCTCGACGGATTGTTTTATGTATTAGCCGATCAGGAACGACAAATCCGTAAAGATCCCGCAGCCCGAACCACGTCACTTCTGAAAGAAGTGTTTGGCAAGTCGAGGAGATAGACGCTCAGGAGGCGGGTGGGAAAGTGTTGAGAAAACTGGGCGGGATTGTCGAGATCCGGCCGGGAAATCGCAAAAAGTCAAACCCGCACGGTTTGATAGCCCAAATTTCAAAGGGATGCGGCACCCAAAACGTCTAAGCCCGCTAAGCGACTGTGAACATTTCAAAGCTCCACGATTTGGGAGCGCCGGTCGAACTAACGTTCCACACGCCTTTCTTCAGCAGTTTCAGTTTCACGGCTTCGTCTAAGTCTGCTGGCGAATACGGGGTTGGGGTTAAATGAAAATCCGCACCCGGAGATAAGAAACCGACAGCGTTGCCCTGCACGACATAACCGCAGTTCACACCCTGCTTCTTCAAATCCGAAACCATCTTCTCAATTCGTGGCTCAGCCATTCCGAAGCTCCTTAGTTTACTTTGTTGCACGTACAGCTTCCCATAATGGCCTGCCCAAAAAGCTCCAGAAATCCCTTGCTGTATCTTGCTGATTACTCACAGAAAAATCCGGCATGCCGGGATTGCCCAAAAGGATGTGATTGGGGGCGGCGCGTGTTGGAAGGAGCCCTTATTCGTTCGGGCCAATCACGACTTTGACTTCATCTACGGTTGCGAGACCGGGCATCAGTGCCGCCTCAACTTTGAAGCCCATACTTCGCAATTCGGTTATAAGAACATCTGCCGCAGCGGGGTGTGTTTCCACGCTTTTGATGAACACGGCCATCCCTGTAGAGCCATTCGGTTCCGGGGTCAAAGCGCTTCCATCTGTTAGTATCGGCCAATTGAGACGCTTGAACACGTCAACCAAATCGTTCCCAAAGCCCTGCACGTCATTTCCGGGCCAACGAAGTATGTTCATTTTGGGGACGGGCAGCTTCACAAGCTTGGCAACCAACGCTTCCTTCTGCTCTGGTGACAAGTGACGTTTTGGCGCGGCATTGTTGATTGTGATTTCGCCGGTGACGATGTTGGGACTGTTGGGGCCGCTACTGTGTTGCTCAATGCTGACGTGCGGCAAGGGCTTATCCTCTGGCTTTGATTGCGGCTTAGGTATTTTCTTCTTAACGCTTTCGGGCGGTGGTTTTGGTGTCGCACCTGTATCCAGTGGTGGCTTGCTGGCCGTGGGGGATGCCACAGGAGGCGGCGCAACCGTTGCAACTACGGCCTTCTGACTAAATGTATGAGCCAGGAAGTAGGCAAGAGCAATCAGTGCGATCCCGCCGGAAATTCGCTGTCGCCAATCGAAATTCATTGGATTGGTTCCAACCAGAAGCAACTTGACTAGAATTAACCCAGCCCTGACGGACTGGGCTAAAGTATGACGCGCCTACGGCGCTGCGACAAAGGCCGACAAAAAGATGGCGACGTAAAGTCGCCGCTACAAAAGGCGGAAAGAAGGATGGCGCCCTAAAGGGACGCCGCTACGACCGCAAATTCGAAGAGAGGGCACAATGTATTGTGCCCCTACGAGGGCAAATTCGAAGAAGGGCAGCGGTGTGGTCCTACAGAAAGAACGGGTCTGAAGACCCGCCACTACAAAGGCCGACCATCACGGAAGCATGGAATCAGGGCGGCTAGCCCTTCCAGACGTATTTTCCGCAAGAGCAGGGAACCGTCTCGGTGGGATTTTTCTTGGCCATTGGTTGCCGGCAAACGGGACAATTTTTACGCCACATCTTGGATCAGCCTTTCCTTCAACTACGTACCCAGCCCTGACGGGCTGGGCTAAAGTATGACGCGCCTACGGCGCTAGCAGGCGGCAATGCCGGCGGGCACGTCCTGCTGACCGAACATTGCGTAGAATTCTTCGAGTTGTTGCAGGACTGTGAGAAACGAGAGCGCTTGCCCGTAGGCGGCTATCGCGCCGGTCAGATTGTGAAATTCCGGAGAATCCTTAACCGTCCCCCGCCTTCGTATGTGCGCATCCGCGGAGAGTTCGAGGACTCGTTGTATGCCTTTGTTCGCAAGACCCATGTTGGCTTTCCTCATCGGTTGGGCCTCCTTCTGTAAATAAGGGTGCGAGCCTGCGGGATGCTGGATAAGGGGAAGCCTCCAATCTACCGGGGGATTTTCACGGAGGAGGGGTACGGGAGTATGCCTGCACGGGGCAGGTGCCAAAACACGTTGGAACGTTTGAGCGTTGGAAGGTTGAGGAGAAAAGCAGATCCCTGGCTGCGCTCGGGATGACAAAGGGCAAATTCGGGGAGTGGGCACGATGTATCGTGCCCCTACGCAACGAGAAAGCACGGGTCTGAAGACCCGCCACTACAAAGGCCGAAAGAAAGATGGCGCCCTAAAGGGACGCCGCTACGAGGACAAGTGCGAAGAGTGGGCACGATGTATCGTGCCCCTACGCAACGAGAAAGCACGGGTCTGAAGACCCGCCACTACACAGGCCTGAAAGAAAGATGGTGCCCTAAAGGGACGCCGCTACGAGGACAAGTGCGAAGAGTGGGCATGATGTAGCGTGCCCCTACACGGGCGAGGCGAGGGCGCATTCGGGAAGCGTAAGCTGCGGCGGAACTTAAGTTATGGGGGCGTGGGGAGAAGACCATGGTTCAGAGCAATGGGATTCGGGGCAATGCAATTCGAGATTCGGTTTTGCAGGCGATTGGGAATACGCCGGTGGTGAGGCTGCGGAAAGTCGTGACGCCGTCGATGGCGGACGTGCTGGTCAAGCTGGAGTACTACAATCCCACGGGCTCTTACAAAGATCGCATGGCGCTGGCGATGATTGAAGGGGCGGAGGCGCGCGGCGAGCTGCGCCCGGGGATGCGCGTGGTGGAGTGGACGGGAGGGAGCACGGGATCGTCTCTCGCGATGGTCTGCGCGATCAAGGGCTACCGCTTCACGCCCATTTCCTCGGACGGATTTGCGAAAGAAAAGCTGCAGACCATGCGGCTTTTCGGCGCGGACTTGGAGATTTTTCCGGCCGAAGGCGGCAAGCTGGTGCCGGAGCTGTACCAGAGAATGAAGAAGCGCGCGGAAGAGTTGGCGCAGCAGCCGGGCACGTTCTACACGGATCAATTCCATAATACGGACGCGATTCGCGCGTACATGGGAATCGGCACGGAGCTGGTCGAACAGGCGGGCACCGGGCTGGCGGCGTTTTGCGGCGGAGTGGGCACGGCCGGGATGATCTCCGGCGTGTCGCGCGCGCTGAAGGAAGCCGGCAGGCTCGCCGGTGCTCACCACGGGGAAAGGAGGGCCGCACCGCGTCGAGGGGATCGCCGCCGGATTCCGGCCGCCACACCTGAAGGACGGCGAATACGACGAAGTGCGCACGGTGGAGGAACCGGCCGCTCGCGAGATGGCGCGACGCCTGGCGAAGGAGGAAGGAATCTTTGCGGGCACGTCTTCGGGCCTCAATGTCACGGCTGCGCTGCAACTGGCACAGGAACTGGGGCGGGGCAGCACTGTCGCCACAGTGGCCGTAGATAGCGGTTTCAAATACCTCGCTGGAGACCTATACCAAACGTAGTCGCCGAAGCCTGGAAGCTAGCGGCCAAAAAAAGAAAGATGGCGCCCTAAAGGGACGCCGCTACGAAAAACCACACTTATTCTGCGCCGAGGGGGAGGAAATATTGGGTGCCTTTGACGGGGTCCTGAAGGCGGCGGAGGAGCTGTTGGAGGTCTTCGCTGCGCTCGACGAAATCGATGTCGGAGGTGTTGATGACCAGGAGGTCGGAGGCGGCGTAGCGGAAGAAGAAATGTTCGTAGGCGCGGGCGACTTCCTCGATGTATTCGGGGGCGATGTGGGATTCGTCGCGGGAGGCTTTTTTGGCGATGCGGGCGCGGAGGACTTCGGGCTTGGCTTGGAGATAGATGACCAGATCGGGAGCGGGAATGTCCGCGGTAAGGGCGGTGTAATAGCGCTCGTAGAGCTTCAGCTCTTCGTCGTCGAGATTGAGGTTGGCGAAGATGCGGTCTCTCTCCATGAGGAAGTCCGAGAGGACCGGGCCGGGAGCTTCGACGGCGAGGGCTTCGCGGAGGCGCTTCTGGCGCTCCAGGAGGAAGTACATCTGGGCGCGGAAGGCGGAGCCGGGCTTGGCGTTGTAAAAATCGGCGAGGAAAGGATTGTCCTCGCAATCGTAGATGCGGCGGGCGTGGAGGCGTTCGGCGAGGATCTTGGCGAGGGTGGTTTTGCCGACGCGCAGCGGGCCTTCGATGACGATGAAGCGGGGCGTTTGCGGACCTCGCTGAGGAGTGCGAGCGCGCTTGGCTGCGGAAGAGTCGTTGGCCGCCATCGTGGACGTGGCACCCCGACCGGGCCGGGGCGCCAATGGTGGGGATTATAGCAGAGTCAATCTTGCAGCGAAGCGAAGTTCGCGTGCCCTCAGCGGCTAAAGCCGCGTTGATCTTGTGGCGCATTGGCACGGCTGAAGCCCTGCTCTAACGCAAAAACAGCGTTGCTTGGGAGGCTGGGGACAGGAAATTTGGGCCTGCAGAGGCAGCTTGGCGGAGAGGCAGGGCCGTGCCACGAATGTCAAAATGTTTTCACAATTATGGACTAGTACTGCCGTTTTAGTAGTCCCAAACGGAGGTGCCAGAGGGTCGTACTAATCAGAATGTGACCAATGGGCCAGTGCTACCTGTCCTTTTGTACAGTAAATTGCCAGTATTGCGAGTGGGGACGGACTTGCAAGACCCACAGGCAATACTGAGGTGGTAAATGATCCTTGAAGCACTTCTCCTGATTGTTTCCATCCCGCAGATGGACGACGCCGCGAAAGCCGTTTCCGATACGCCAGCCGTGGCAGCCAACAGCACGACAAAGGATTCCTCGTCCACATCCGAGCTACCCGCGATGCCGACTCCCAAGGCCGATGCGGCAGCGATTTTGCCAGCCGCGCCGGCCCAGCCCTTTCTCCCCGTGAAGCCGGTGTATACGCGCCCACGCGAAACGCATCGCCAGCGCGTGATTTGGTACAGCCTGGCGGTGGCCGGACACAGCGGCGCGGCGTTTGATGCGTGGTCCACGAAGCGCGCGGTCACCGGCGGGTACGGGCAAGAGTCCAATCCGTTCTTGCGGCCGTTTGCGAATTCGAATGCGATTTACGCGGCGACGCAGGTGAGCCCAGCGATCATGGATTATCTTGGGAAGAAGATGATGGTGAACCAGAATCGCTGGATCAGAAAGATGTGGTGGGTGCCGCAAGCCGCAGGCGCGAGTTTTTCATTCGTTGCCGGCGCGCATAACATAGGCGTTGTGCACTAAAAGTTCCCTCAAGCCCCAAACTGAAAGCGTCCCGGTGACCCTCCTCGCCGGGACGCTTTTGTTTTTTGTCAGCGGCGGATTCGTGCCGCGCGGGTGAGTTCTGGCTATTTGCCGAGGACGAGAAGGACGAACGAGCCGGGCTTCATCTTGCCGCGGCGTTCGCCGGGAGCAGGCGGATCGAAATCGGCGGCTGGGAGAAAGATGTTGTGGGTCTTAAGGTCGAGGGCCATGGTGCGGGAGCTCTTTTTGGTGGGGACATTTTCGACAACTGTAAATTTGTCCGGGGAGTCCTCGTGGACAACGGTAAGGGTGCCATCACCGTTGGAAGCGAAGGCGAGCTGAGTGGCCGGATCGAAACCGTTGGCGTCCACAGCTTCGCCAATCGGGGGCGTGGCGACCACTTTTCCAGAGTCCGCGTCCATGACAGCCATCATTTTATTGTCGCAGCCGGAGAAGAGGCGGCGATTCTTGCGGTCGATGGCGAGGCCGGAGGCTTCCTGGCAAGGCTTTTGCGGCCAGCGATGGGTGACGGTGAGCTTTTGCGGATCGAATTGCACGAGCTCGGAAGTGTCCTCGATGTTGACGTAGATGCTGCCTTTGCCGTCAGCGACGGCAAATTCGGGCTTGCCGCCGAGAGCAAGCGTGCCGGCGACGGTGCCGTCGGCGGCATTGATGGCCGTGGCGTCCTTGCTGCGGCCGTTGAGCGTGAAGACGCGCTTAGTGCCGGAGTCGTAGACGATGGCGTCGGGATTGGCGCCCGTGTTTACCGTGCCGATGGTCTTGAGAGTTTTCAGATCGAAGATGGTGGCGGTGTTGGTGCGGCCATTACTGGTGAAGCCGCGGCCGAGGTCGGAAGCGATGGCGATGCCGTGAACGCCTTGCGTGTCCGGGATGCTGCCAACGACTTCGTACGAATCCGCGTCCAGCACGACAACCTGGGTGGCGTGAGACACGTAGACGCGGCGAGCGTCGCTGTCCACCGTCACATAATCCCAGCCGCCTTCGCCGCTGATGGGAACGGTTTTGATCACTTTATAGCCGGACGCGCCGGGGGCGGCGGATACGGCGAGCAAAAATGCGCCGGTGAAAACGGCGACGCCGAGTGCTGCAGCGACTGCGAGAATTGGGATGCGCTTGTAGTTCATGGAACACCTCTTTCTGTGCGATTAGGGCTTGGCCTTATGTTGGTCGAACCAGCCGGCCACGTAAAGCATTTTAGCGATGTGGTGGCTGGGGCGACGGCCGATGCCATGTGGTTCTTCGGGGACGCGGACGAGTACGGTATCCACATTGAGTAGCTTGAGTGCGGTGTAAAACTGTTCGGCTTCGGAAATCGGGGTACGGTAGTCGGCTTCGCCGGTCATGACTAGAGTTGGAGTTTTTACTTTAGCGACGAGATTGGTGAGGGAACGCTGCATGTAATTGTCGGTGTTGTCCCAAGGGAGACCGGGGAACCAGTATTTGGTGATGAAGGGGATGTCCGAAGTGAGTGCAAAGCTGTACCAATTGATGACCGGATAGAGGGAAGCAGCGGCGCGGAAACGTTCGGTGTGCTCGATGGTCCAGCAGGTGAGGACACCGCCACCGCTGCCGCCGGTGACAAAGAGATTGTTGGTGTCGATGTAGCCTTTAGCGATGACCGCGTCCACGCCGCTATTGAGATCGTAATAGTCGTCGCCGGGATAAGCGTGATGGATAAGGTTGGAAAATTCTTCGCCATAGCTGGTGCTGCCGCGTGGATTCGTGTAGAGAACGACGTAACCTCGAGAAGCGAGCACCTGTTTTTCGAAGTCGAAGCGGTCGCCATAGTCAGCAAAAGGGCCACCGTGAATCTCCAGGACAAGAGGATATTTCTTGGAAGCGTCGAAATCCGGAGGGTGGATGATCCAGCCCTGGATTTTGCGGTTGTCTTTTGACGATTGGTACGAAATTTCCTCGACATGGCCAGGTTTCTTCTGTGCGAGGAGCTCCTGGTTCAAAGAGGTGAGCACTTTCATGGCCCCCAAGTTGTTAATGGCGACGTCACCGGGGTTATCCGGGCGGCCATAAGTCAAAGCGATCAAACCATTGCGGGAGAGTGAAAATGTGCCGCTGCCGCCGGCGCTGAGTGTGGAAGCGAGATGATCAGAGATTTTCTTGCAAGTGCCGTCGAGCAGACAAAAGCCAATTTTGGAATCGCCTTGATCATCGTAGCGGAAGTAGACGCCGCCACTGTCGGGGGCCCATTGCGGATCCTGGACGTCGCGGTCGAGTTTGTCGTACAGGGAGTGAGAGCCGGTGCCATCGCGGTTCATGAGATAGAGCTTGGTGGTCTGGTGGCCTTGATAGCGATCGTCGTAACCGGTGTAAGCGATGAATTTTCCGTTGGGAGAAACGGCCGGCGAATTGTCCGGTCCTTTGCGGTTCGTGAGCGCGCGCAAGGAACCGTCGGCGACACTAAATTCGTAGACTTCATCGTCGCGGTATTCGTGATCCGACTCGGGGTGGCGATTGACGGAAACGATCAAGTACTTGCCATCGGGGGTCCAGGAGGCGCGCGAGGGGCCGCCGAATTCGTTGCCGCCGTTGGGGAAATTGCCGTTGGTGATTTGCCGTGGCGCGCCACCCTCGGCGTTGACGACAAAAACCTGCATGTAGCCGGGCTTCAAGTACCCCGTGCCATTGAAGCGATAGACGAGGCGGTCGTAGGCGGCGGGAGGATCGGCCCACTTTGCGCCAGACGGAGGAACGGGAAGATCAGCGAGATGGGGACCCTTTCCGAGGACAAGCGCGGAGAAGGAGAGCATCTTTCCATCGGGAGACCAGGCGATGGCGTCGGGCGCTTGATCGAGATTGGTGATCCGTGCGGTCTGGCCGGTGTCCATCCAGCGGACGTAGAGTTGCTGCTTGCCGTCGGTATCGGAAAGATAGGCAATGCGTGTGCCATCGGGAGACCAGCGCGGAGACACGTCGGCGCGATTTCCAGTGGTGAGGGGACGATGATCCGATCCGTCGGTGTTGATGGTCCAGAGATTTGAATAGCGCTTGTCGGTCATGGAGTCGGCGAAGCGGCGCACGTAGACGATTTTCTTTCCTTCGGGAGAAATTTGCGGGTCGGTGGCGGTTTGCAACTGGAACTCATCCATGGCCGTGAGCCGGTCGGCAGAATCCTGGGCCCGTAGGGCAGAAGAAGATGCCAGTAAGACAGCCACAGCCAAAACCGCGCCAGGAATTCTTGCATTGAACGTCATGCCGAAGGACCTCCTCACACGGGGGAGTTAACAACGTGAATCCCCGCATGTCAAGGTGTTGAGAAAAGGAGCTGCGAGAGGATGCGCGGGTTGCGTTGACAGTACTGCGCGGGCTATTGCAGCCGATCGGAAGCCCGGAGCTTTTTCAAGGCCATAGCGGCCGAGTGCGACTTGCCCCAGTGGCACATGGTCACCAGCAACGGCCGCAGAGACTTTCCGAGAGGAGTAATGGCGTATACCACTCGCGGGGGCGTGTCCGCGTAGACCGTGCGCTCAACAATTCCTGTGTTCTGCAGATCGCGGAGTTGCTGGGAGAGCGTTCGTTGCGTGATTCCGGTAATAGAGCGTTTTAGTTCAGAAAATCGCTTGGTGCCTTGGAAAAGTTGCTCGAGAACGGCAGCTTTCCAGCGTCCGCCGACGATACGTGTGGTGGCTTCTACCGGACAAAGCTCTGGGCGCTTAGTCATAGTCAGACTAGTTCCATATTGTATACCATGTATCGCTTAGGTGTCACGTATTCCAATGTAACCATGCTTGCTCCGTCTTCATCTATCTAAGCCACGACGATAGCCGGACTGAATTTGGATGCAGTGCGGCTGGCTTCGGGCACCAATCTTCGAAAGTCGGAACGAGAAACGCCAAAGACAGCTTGGGAGAAACAGATGCAGCTGGAAATAACGAATCCATTGAAGAGTAAGAACCACAGCACAGTGCCGCCGCGGCGGCTGCTGGCCATCGGCTTGGCGACTCTTGCCGGCTTAAATGCCGGGTGTTCCAGTTCAGCTCAACCCAAGGCCCCAGCGCCGGTGGAGGTGAGCGTAGCGGAAGTAATCTGCAAGCAATTGGGCGACAGTGACGAGTTCACCGGGCGACTTGAAGCAGTCAACGCGGTCGAGGTTCGGCCACGCGTTTCCGGCTATTTGCAGAGCGTGCATTTCAAGGAAGGCGCGATTGTCCGGCAAGGGGACCTCTTGTTTCAGATCGATCCGCGTCCCTTCCAAGCGGAAGTAGACCGTCTAAAGGGCGATCTTTCGCAAGCGCGAGCGCAACGTTCGCGAGCGCAAAGCGATTTTGAGCGCGCCGAACGGCTTCATAACAATGACGGGATGTCAGCCGAGGAGTACGACCGACGGGCCGCGGTTCGCAACGAAGCCGAAGCTCGCATCGCGTCCACAGAGGCGGCGCTTCGTGGCGCGGAACTCAATCTTGAGTTCACACGTGTTACAGCCCCAATTACGGGCCGCGTAGGACGGGCGGAGATCACGGAAGGCAATTTGGTCGAGAGCGGCGCCGCGCAGGTCAAGCCCCTGACGACTCTGGTTTCGCTCGATCCGATCTATGTTTACTTCGATGTGGACGAGCAGACCTACCTCAAATATGCGCGCGTAACGCAAGCCCACGAGGCAAGTTCGCACGATCTGCGTAGCGCAGCACAGTTAGGCCTGGCGGACGAAGACGGATTTCCTCACGCCGGCCAGGTGAGCTTTGTGGACAATCAGGTCAGCTCCTCGACAGGGACGATTCGTTTGCGAGCGACTTTTGCGAACAAGAATTTGGCTCTTACGCCGGGGCTTTTTGCGAGGATTCGATTGCAGGGAGGCGGGGTGCACGGTGGCTGTCTGGCAAAAGACGAGGCGATCATTACGGACTTGAATCAAAAGTACGTTTTCGTGCTCGGAAAAAACAACACGCTCGCCTATCGCCCCGTGAAACTCGGCCCGATGGCGGAGGGATTGCGTGTCGTGCGTGATGGCTTGCACCATGGCGACGTCATCGTCGTGAACGGCCTGCAACGCGTGCGTCCGGGAGACGCTGTCACACCCAAGAAGATTTCCATGGCGAGCCAACCTAACTCATTGGGCGACACATCCGCGCAATCCGCTCTTGCGGGTCGCGAAGAGAAGCCGCGCGAGCCGGAAGCGCGGGAATAGGCCGGAGCCGCCATGAATATTTCTAATTTCTTCATCAAGCGCCCCATTTTTGCCGCCGTAATTTCCATCATTATTTTTGTCATCGGAGCGCTTGCCTATTTTCGCCTTCCATTGAGCGAGTACCCGGAAGTCGTGCCCCCTACTGTCGTCGTACGTACGAGCTACCCGGGCGCAAATCCCACTGTCATTGCGGACACCGTGGCCTCGCCCCTCGAACAACAGATCAATGGCGTCGAAGGCATGCTCTACATGTTTTCGCAAGCTACGGCCGACGGCGTGATGACTCTGACGATCACGTTCGGACTGGGCACGGACCTGGACAAAGCACAAGTGCAGGTGCAGAACCGGGTATCGCAGACGCTACCGCGATTGCCGCAGGAAGTCCAGCGCCTCGGCGTAACGACGGAAAAAACCTCACCGGATTTGCTGATGGTTGTGCACCTGGAGTCGCCGGACAACCGTTACGACATGTTGTATCTGGCGAATCTGGCCATTCTCCAAGTGAAGGACGAATTGGGGCGGCTCCCTGGCGTCGGCAACGTACAGGTCTTCGGCGCGGGCGATTTCAGCATGCGCGTATGGCTCAACCCAAACAAATTAGCCTCGCACAACTTGACGGCAACGGACGTGGTCCAGGCGATTCGCGAGCAAAACGTCCAAGTCGCGGCGGGGGTGCTTGGTGCGCCGCCGACGAATACAGGGAGCACAGCGTTTCAATTGCTTGTAAACACGCAGGGGCGCCTCACGACGGAAGAAGAATTCGGCAACATCATCGTGCGCGCGGCCAAGAATGGCCAGATTACGCGCATCCGCGATCTGGGCCGTGTCGAACTGGGTTCCAGCACATATGCACTCCGAAGTTTGCTGGACAACAAGCCGGCTGCAGCTCTTCCCATTTCGCAGCGGCCCGGTTCGAACGCACTCCAAACTTCGCAACAGGTGCGCGACACGATGGAACGTCTCAAGAAATCATTTCCGGAAGGCGTGGACTACAAGATCGTCTATGACCCAACGGTTTTCGTGCGCGAATCAATTCAAGCGGTCGGACATACCTTTGTTGAAGCGTTGATCCTGGTTGTGATTGTGGTGTTGGTCTTCCTCCAAACGTGGCGCGCGTCCATCATTCCGCTGCTGGCGCTTCCGGTGTCGCTCATTGGAACGTTTTCGATCATGCTGGCGCTGGGCTTTTCGCTTAATACATTGTCTTTGTTTGGGCTGGTGCTGGCGATTGGAATCGTGGTGGACGATGCAATCGTCGTTGTCGAAAACGTGGAGCGAAATATCGCACTAGGACACGAACCGCATGAAGCGACGCGCCGCGCGATGGAGGAGGTTAGCGGACCGATCGTGGCAATCGCTTTGGTGTTGTGCGCGGTTTTTGTTCCCACGGCGTTCATCGTGGGACTTTCGGGAGAGTTCTATAAACAGTTCGCGCTGACCATCGCCATTTCCACAGTGATTTCAGCGTTTAACTCGCTTACGCTGAGCCCGGCTCTGGCTGCGTTGCTCTTGAAACCTCACGGGGCGAAAAAGGATCGCCTTACACGGGCGATTGATTTCGTGCTCGGCTGGTTTTTCAAGCTCTTTAACCGGTTTTTTGGCCGCGCATCGGGCGGCTATGGAAAGCTCGTAACGCACACGCTGCGCTCCAGTGCGATTGCGGTTGTGGTCTACGCCGGTTTGGTTGGGCTTACCATTCTCGGCTTCTCGCGTGTGCCCACGGGGTTTGTTCCCACGCAGGATAAGGGATATCTCGTGTCGTTCGCGCAGCTACCGAACGGCGCGACGCTCGATCGCACCGAAGATGTGATTCGCAGGATGTCCGACATTGCGTTGAAACATCCGGGAGTGCAGAACGCCGTCGCATTTCCTGGCTTATCGATCAACGGTTTTACCAACAGTCCGAATTCGGGAATCGTGTTCGCCACATTGAAACCTTCAGAGGAGCGAAAGTCTCCTGAGCTTTCCGCGAATGCCATCGCAGCGGATTTAAACAAACAATACGGGTCCATCCAAGAAGCATTTATCGCAATTTTCCCCCCGCCGCCTGTTCAAGGATTGGGCACGGTGGCCGGGTTCAAACTCTACATTGAAGATCGTTCTGGCATGGGCTTGAAATCCCTCTACAAGGAGACGACTTCGACCCTGCAGAAAGGCAACCAGACACCGGGGCTGGCCGGAGTGTTTTCCAGCTTCGACATCAACGTGCCGCAAATCGATTCTCATGTGGATCGCGAAAAGGCGAAGACCTATGGGATTCCTCTCGGCGACGTGTTTGACACCATGCAGGTTTACCTGGGTTCACTCTATGTGAACGACTTCAACCGTTTTGGGAGAACGTATCAGGTGAATGTGCAGGCGGAGTCGCCGTACCGGCTTCAGCCGGAAGATATCAATCACCTTAGGACAAGAAACCTGGCCGGAGAAATGATTCCGCTGGGATCGGTGGTCACTGTTAAGCCGATTTACGGCCCGGACCGCGTCATGCATTACAACGGATTTCCAGCGGCGGAAATTAATGGAGCGGCTGCGCCGGGATTCAGCACAGGCCAATCGGAGAGTGCGATCGCCAAGGTGCTTAACGATCAATTGCCAAACGGAATGAAATACGAGTGGACGGAGCTCACCTACCAGAAGATTCTTGCCGGCAACACGATGGTTTACATTTTTCCACTTTCTGTCTTCCTCGTGTACCTCGTGCTTGCCGCTCAATACGAAAGCTGGTCGTTGCCCCTCGTAATCATCCTGATTGTTCCGATGACCCTGTTTTCCGCCATCGCCGGGGTCTGGCTGCTGAATGGCGACAATAACGTCTTCACCCAGATCAGTTTGATTGTTCTCGTCGGTCTGGCCTGCAAGAACGCCATTCTTATTGTGGAGTTTGCAAGAGAAAAGCAATTGCAGGAAGGCATGAACCGGGTTGAGGCCGTGCTGGAAGCGTGCCGGTTGCGTTTGCGTCCGATCTTAATGACTTCTCTCGCCTTCACGATGGGTGTCATTCCTCTGGTGCTGTCCACCGGAGCTGGGTCAGAAATGCGCCGTGCCATTGGAGTTGCAGTATTTTTCGGGATGCTTGGCGTCACTGCGTTTGGCTTGGTGCTGACCCCGGTCTTCTACGTGGTAGTTCAGCGATTTGTGGAAGGGCAGGAGACCAAGAAATCTGCTACTAGCGCAGGACTCTCGCCCAGCGCTTCGGTGGAGGCGTAAAACCATGTTCATGCGCCTCTTGAAAACCTCTGTGTTCTTCGCCGCTGTACTCGGCGTAAGCGGCTGCGCGGTCGGCCCGCACTACAAGGCGCCACAGCCTGCGGCAGTGACCTACCACGCGGCTGATCCGCAACTGGTCACCGAAGCGCAGTTCGATCCGCGCTGGTGGAAACAATTCGAGGATCCGGTTCTCGATTCGCTGATCCAAAAGTCGCTTGGGGCGAACACCAGTATTCGCGTGGCACGAGCGAGGCTCGCGGAATCCCGCGCCTTCTTCGATGAGCGAAAACTGGATCGTTATCCTACGGTTCCTGTCGAAGCGAGTTACAGTTACGCAAAACAACAGATACCTGGATTTCGTGACGATCCGAGCACCATTAATACGTTCCGTTCAGGCTTCGACGCCTATTGGGAGGTCGATTTATTCGGACGCGTTCGTCACGGAGTGGCTGCCGCCAGAAGCGACAATCAGGCGGTTGAAGCGGACCTGCACGATGTAGAGGTCAGCGTGGTGGCTGAACTGGCGCGCAACTATTTTGAGTTGCGCGGAGCGCAGTGGCGCCTTGCGGTGGCAGAACGCAGCTTGAAGAATCAACGAGACACACTGCGATTGACGCAGCTCCGCCGCGATGCTGGAGTGGGCGAAGAACAAGACGTGGCGAGCGCGGCCGCACGCGTTGCGGCTACGGACGCGACGATACCGCTGTTGGAACTAGAAACGAAACGGGCGGAATACCGGCTCGCGGTGCTGACGGGAACACGACCAGGCGAGCTTTCTGCAGATCTTTCTCCGCGGAACTACGCTCCGATCGACAAGGCCTTGCCCATTGGGAACGCCTCTGATTTACTGAGGCGCCGGCCGGATGTACGCGCGGCGGAACGGCGTCTTTCTGCGGCTACCGAACGTCAGGGAGTTGCGGTTGCCCAATTATTCCCGCAGGTCAGCGTCTCTGCCTTTGTTGGATTCCTGGCGGGGCGCGGCAGTCTCTTCTTCACGACGCGATCATTTGCGTCAACGGCGTCGCCCAGCGTGACCTGGTCAGCCTTTGATCTAGGCCGTGCGCGAGCGCGTGTGCGCGCTTCAAACGCAGCTACGGACGAAGCTCTCGCTTCCTACAATGAAACCGTGCTGCGCGCTCTCGAAGAAACGGAAAATTCTTTCTCCAATTACCACGCGCAACAAAAACGAC
>Ga0209056_10001659_pt1 | contig 24501 bp, 26 predicted proteins | sample GraSoiAngelo_114_FD_185876 | JGI IMG/M metagenome (GOLD analysis project Ga0209056, IMG submission 185876) | Grasslands soil microbial communities from the Angelo Coastal Reserve, California, USA - 14_0903_13_40cm (SPAdes) (version 2) | ecosystem: Environmental > Terrestrial > Soil > Grasslands... | reverse complement strand
TAACTCAGATGCGATGCGGGTTTCGAGCGCAATCCGGGTGCTGGAGTTGACCACGGACTCCTCATAGCTGACTGGTCCGGCCCGCCACACCTGAACATAAGTCGCTGCAACAAACGCGAAAAAGACGAAAATAATAATGGCTTTGCTTCGCACGCTTGCGGCAAACCGAAGCAAAGCGTACGCGGCGACCGCGGTGAAAACCGCAAATGCCGGCAGCATCTCGATTCCGTAACGCACGTTGTAGCGCGAGAACGGCCACCAGACGGGCACGAACAGCGGCACTCCGCTATATGCGATCGAGACCATGTAGAACGGCACCGGCATCCAAAGCAGAAGAAAGGGCCAGAATTTTCTTTGGAAGAGCAGTGCCGTGGCAGTCCCGAGAAGCAGCGCACCTAACCAGAAGATTTGCCACTTTCCTTCTGCCACATTCAGTTCTGCGGACTTGAAAAAGTACCGGAAGGCCACGGGCAAGTCATTCGTACCGGGACGCGGCGGCGTTCCCGGCACAGCTGTCTTCTGCTCGATCGCTTTGGCCGAGTACGGTCCATTTGCGAACTCTAGAGGATTTCGATAGACAGCCGCGTTGTAGCCTAGCCACAGCAACGGAGCCGAGGCAGCGAGCACTGCAAGCTTCCATGCGCCCGGACGAAGCGCGGCGAAGTTCCCAATCCAAGCCAGCGATACCAAAAGTGCGACGATGGCGGCAGCGAGCAGCCAGCCGTCATAACGGGTCATGCAAGCGCCAAGAACGCAAAGCCCGCATCTGACCAGGAATGAGTTTCCAAGTTTCGGATCACCGTTGGCGCAGCTGCGTATCGCCCGGACAAAAAAAACAACCGCCCAGATGAAGAAGGCCAAATAGATCGGCTCCGTCATGGCCGTCGTCTGCAGGTAGATCAAGTTGGGATTTAGCGCGAAAGTGCCCGCGGCAAACCAGGCGGCAAACCGCTCGGCACCATCAAGCAGGGTGCCCGAGATCTCCCTGTTTTTGGGAGATCTGGGAAAAACGTCCCTAACCAGCAGGAAAATTCCGATCACGCTGAGCAAATAAGCAACCAACGACGGAATCGCACCACCAATTCCCGTCTGCCACATCCATCGGGAAACGATGAATGGGAGCATCAGGATGTGGGGGAGCGGCAACCAGACCGTTCCGAGCTGTAATGGCCCCGGGGTCTGCGAGTCGAACACCCGACGCGCGATGTTGATATGGGCAACGGCATCTCCATAGAGAAGCAGGTCGCCATGCCGCAAGTAATAAAAGAACGATGCGATAGACACAGCCGCAGCTAGCTGCGCGACCAGGAACAGATCGCTGTGAGAGGTGGAGGGGCGCTTCTTCATTATTCCAGGTGAGTCAGCTCGCGAAAGACTTGGAAGCGCGCCTCAATCTCATTGTGCGTTAGGGATTGCAGGCGTTCCGTGCCGAAGCGTTCGACCGTAAATGATCCCATCACCCCGCCGTAGAACAGCGCGCGCTTGATGACTTCGCGGTTTAGTTCAGGCTGTGAGGCGATGTATCCCATGAAACCCCCGGCAAAAGAATCACCAGCGCCGGTCGGGTCTTTTACTTCTTCAATCGGCAACGCCGGAGCGCGAAATGGATGGCTGCCCACTCCGAACGCGCCCTCGCGGAAGAAAATGGTCGCGCCGTATTCTCCGTGCTTAATGACTAGGGCCTGCGGCCCCATAGCAAGCACTTTGCGCGCGGCACGCGGGAGGCTGGGTTCATTGGCCAGCATCTTGGCCTCGCCATCGTTGATCAAAAGAATGTTGACTAGGCGCAAGGTTTCGCGTAGTTCGGCATTCGCGCCTTGAATCCAGAAGTTCATGGTGTCGCCGCCGGTCAGCTTGACATCCGAGATTTCCAGTCGCACTGCGGCCTGCAAGCTGGGATGAATGTTGCCGAGGAACAGATACTCGGAATCCTTGTATTCAGGCGGAATACGCGGTTGGAATTTCTCGAAAACATTCAGCTCGGTGAAATCAGTTTTCGCTTCGTTGAGGTTCTCGAGGTAATGACCGCCCCAGCGAAATGTCTTCCCTTCGGCATGCTCAATTCCGCGCGTGTCAATGCCTCGCTTCTTGAGGGCGTTTTCATGTTCTGTCGTGAAGTCTTTGCCAACAACCGCAACCACGCGCACGTCTGTGAAATAGCTGGCAGCAAGAGCAAAGTAGGTCCCGGAGCCGCCGAGGACATTGTCGGCGCGGCCGGAAGGAGTCGTGATGTTGTCGAAAGCGACAGAGCCAACGGCAAGTATGCTCATTTGCCTGCCGTTTCCACTGTAATCATGTGTTTGGGGTTAGGTTTCAGTTGCGACTCTATCGTGCAGCGGCTTTTGTCGCAACCAATTTTGGGAGCGCAGAAGTCTTCGTCTCCGTGTATCACACGCAACCTGTATTCCCCAGGTGCTATGTCATCCAAATCGTACCGTCCTAGCCGATCAGTGGTCACCTTGCGGACTGCAGACCTGCCTGCGAGCAGTTCCACACCAAATCCTTCCAGGACGGCACCGTAGGGATCTTCGAAACTTGCGGAAAGGTGTTGGGGCTGAGGCAATTTGAACTTCTTGGATGTCGAACATCCACCCATAGCGTTTGAATTCGCTGCGAAGATAGAGGCCCCGATCAGGAATGTCGCAGTAAGCATTCTCTTCTGCCTCATTGTGCCTCCAGGTGCTTGCCTAGGATCAGCTTCAACCGCTCTTTCGTCGCCGCCGGTATCTTCGCTTTATCGGTCAGAATCGCGTGCGCCAGCGCCGAGCCGCACTTGCAACTGCGCTCTTTCGGCATCGCCGCGACCGCTTCGCGAACCACGTTGCACGCGTTCTCGGCATTCTTCACCAGCACCGCGACAATCTGATCCACTGTTACTGAATCATGATGCGGATGCCAGCAGTCGTAGTCCGTAACCATCGCGATCGTCACGTAACAAATCTCAGCTTCGCGCGCGAGCTTGGCTTCCTGCAGGTTGGTCATGCCGATCACGTCCATGCCCCACGAGCGGTACAGGTTCGATTCTGCTTTGGTGGAAAACTGCGGGCCTTCCATGCAGAGATAAGTTCCGCCGCGCTTGCCGACGACTTTGGCCTTCTCGCAAGCCTTACCGACCACTTCCGAAAGCTGCGGGCAAACGGGATCAGCAAATGCAATGTGCGCAACTACCCCGTCGCCAAAAAATGTATCCACGCGATGGCGTGTGCGGTCCACAAACTGGTCGGGCATGACGAACTCCAGCGGCTTGTGCTCTTCCTTCAGCGATCCGACGGCAGAAACGGAAAGAATTCTTTCCACGCCGAGCTGCTTGAAACCATGAATGTTGGCGCGGAAATTCAACTCGCTGGGCAGAATGCGATGTCCGCGTCCGTGGCGCGCAAGGAATGCAACGTTCCTGCCTTCCAGCCTTCCCAACACGTAAGCGTCGGAAGGCACGCCAAATGGAGTTTCCAATGCGACTTCCTGAATCCCAGTCAGCCCCGGCATTGAATAAAGTCCGCTGCCTCCAATGATTCCGATTTCGGCTGGCGACAATGTTCCCTCGCGCGTCATGAAATTAAAGCGAACGGTGATTATACAAAAGCGCCTGGACATCACTTGAGGAAACCGCTCCGATAGGTGTTAGGATGTGACCCGCTATAGCTGTCGTTCGAATGACGCGCTTAAAACGAATGAGGGGTAATCATGAAAGAGATTTCGCGCATCGGTTTGGTGCTCGTGCTTGTGACAGCATCTCTCGTCGGGCAGAAAAAGCCACAGACCGCCTCGCACAAGCATGACATCGCCGAGAGCTGGATCTCCGCATGGAACTCACATGATCCAGACAAACTGACCGCGGTCTTCACGCCCGACGTGACCTACGAAGATGTGCCGTTTGGCGCCGTCAATCACGGCTCCGCAGAGCTACGCAAATTTGCTGCGTCTGAGTTTGAAGGGTCTCCGGACTTGCACGTCGAATTGGCAAGCAGCTCAATTGAAGGCGAGCACGGCAGCATTGAATGGACCTTCAGCGGCACGGACGCAGGAATATTCAAGACCGGCAAAAAATTCAGCGTTCGCGGCGTGAGCATTGTCACGGTTAAAAACGGAAAGATTTCCCGCAACCTAGATTATTACGATGTAGCGACGCTGATGAAGCAGGTTGGACTATTGCCGCCGGAGGATTCAGCACCCAAGAATTGAACCAGGTCACTTGTCGTCGTCGAGCGGGATTGGTTCGAAATATTTCGGCACGATCACATTGGTTTTAGGCGAGGCAGCTGTAACTTCCTGGATGAACGATTGCAGAGCGTCAATGGCAAGCTGCTGAGAGGCGCCATAAGGTTCGGTGTAGTTGTCCCAATGCGTGGGAAGCACCAGGGCAGGAAAGTCCAGAGCGCGGAGGAGTCGCCCGGTGTAGTCATAGATTTCCCTGCGAGATGGGCCAGCGCCGACCAGGACCACATCGGGGCTGAGCTTATCCAATTCGCGCTCAATATAGTTATTGGCGCCAAAAGCCAGGATCTGATGCTCGTGAAACCGTATGAGGTAGGCGAGCGTTCCGCCCTCGGAATCCATCTGGCGTAGCGTCAGCGGCGCTTTCATGCCGGCGGGCTCCTTCTCCGAACTGAAGTAGCGCTTGTGGTCGAGCGGGCTATGAAGGCTGGGGATGACCTTGACCGAGAAATCGCCGAAATCGTAGTCCTCGCCGCCGCGGACGGTAATCAGTTGGTCCTCAGGCACGCTGAACGCCCGCATCACATTCTCCGTGCTCTCGGTCCCGATCACTGTCGCATGAGTCTTGAGTGCGATATGCGGAACATCCATGACGTGGTCAATGTGAGTGTGCGTCACCAGGATGAAATTGGCTTGATGAATGTGCGCGTCAACGGTGGCGGCATCAGGTTCAACGACTTCGTTCCAGTCGTGGACCGGTCGGGGATCGGCGGCTTGCCCGCTCGACGCAGGGGCAGAGGGCGCGCGGATTTGAATTCGCGAAAGATAGGGATCGATGAGAATCACGGTCTTGCCGTCGCTGATTTCCCAAGCGGCGGTGCCCATGTAGGTGAGGGTGACTTGCGATTTCTTCGCCGGCGGGGGTGGCGCGGCTGTCGACTGAGCGGCAGCGGTGGCAACGAGTGTGAACGCGAGCCCCAGAATCCAGATGCTACGCTGAAGAGCCATTTTCATTGCAGTCTGTCTTTTCGAGCGCCTAGAAGCTTGTTTGATGTCATGGGTTCGATTTTCCGCGGTGTTTGTTAAGGCGTCGCGAAGACTGCGCGGCGGAATTCTTTGCTAGTACCCGGCTCCAAGCTCTCGGTCACAAGGACTGTGTCTTCTTTCACGCCGATGATTACGTCACCGTCTTGCGTCTTCCAGGCATGATCGCCACTCAAGCTCCCTAGCATTTTCAGGTCTCTGGGCAAATTGCTGTCAGGCGGGGCCTCAGCGGCCTTATATCGCTGTTGCACTCCGCGCGCATAAATCGCGGCAAACTGCGCTGCAGCTTTCGAGCTCGACCACTTCGACACAAAGATCAGCCCGAGAGGAGCGGATGCATTTCCCTTCAGCCGCGCCGAATAATAGTATCCACCGCGCCAATTGGGATAGATCTTGTCCGCGGTTTCGTGGTCTGCATATTGTTCGGCCAGCACTGCGACATCGAATTCCCCAATCGCGCCGACGTCAAAACGGTCGTAATTTTTCAATATGTGCTTGAAATCGGGTAATGGCAGCGGCGGCAAGTGCTCCCCTGAAATGTAAGTCTCGGGTTCCATAATTTCGCGGCTGGTCTGCGGAGGATTTGCGAAAGTCGCGGCGAAGGCCTTGTCTTTGCCCTGGGCGCGCAGCAATTCTGCTTCAAACTCCACCCCGTAGTGATACGGGAACATCAACTCTTCCTTCATGAAGATGGGAGCGTTCTTGTATTGCACGGAATCGGCCGAGCCACTGGCCATGCCTTCATTCAGCATCTGCACGACTTCAGGCGCGTCTGCAACGGTGCGATGCATGGGCGCGAGCATGTAATCCACCAGCACGACCATCGCCTGACCTTCAGCCACCGCCTCCCGAGCTTCACTGTTTTCATCTTTCGTGATGTCGTCAGGCGTGAGGTCCTTCTTGGTGTCGAGGTCCTCAGCGCCGCGCTTCAGCCATTTATCCAGGGCGAATGATTGATCTTGGAGTGCGTGCGTCAACTCGTGCGCCAGCACCGGACGCTGCAAGTCGGGCAGTACCCAATCCAGCAGATTCACAGTTTTGGATTTTGCGTCGTAGTAGCCCGCGACCTGCTCCTGCAGCAGGCTGACCAGGAAGGTTTGCAGATCAAAATCCTTGGGCAGCAGACCGAATTTTTTCAGCACCAGCTCGGTGCGGCGGAGGCGCTGCACGTCCTTGTCCTCGGCCATGTTCTTTTTGAGATAGCTGACCACCTCATCCCGGCTTGCAAGGCGGCGCTTGACTTCGTGTTTGATAGGGAGCGCGGTATCCTTGCTGGCAAAGTCGAGAATCGTGTCCACGTCGCGGAAGAGCTGCTCGGCCTGTTGCGGAGTGATCTTGTCTTCGGGCTTGCCGGAGGTCTTTTCGTCGGATTGCTCAGCAGTTTTCCGGTCGGGCTTCGATTCGGCTTTCTGAGGCGAATTCTGTTGCGGCGATCGCGGGGCAATCGGCTCTTCAGCGAAGCACAGGCCAGACAGCAGAAGAACAACAATCAGCGCGGTGTTTGTGCGAAACCGCCCCGCTCTGAAGAATCGAGACATCCCTTAAACATACTGGGGATTGGGTGATTCAACAAGAAGGCCGGAAGTGCATGCCTTGTCTGGAACTCCAATCGAGAAGGACAACACCGAACCGAACCGTTCATCAAAGGATAGTCGAAGTGAGGAGACGAAAGTTTATGACGCGCTGTGAAGTATGTGGAAACGAGTACGACAAGATGTTCGCTGTTGTCGCGAATGGAGAGCAACACTTTTTCGACAGTTTTGAGTGCGCAATTCACGCTCTGGCTCCGACGTGTGCCCATTGCAGTTGTCGCGTTCTCGGCCATGGCGTGGAAGCAAGCGGCGCAATTTACTGCTGGGCAAACTGCGCCCGGCAAGCCGGAGTTTCCAACATAGCCGATCGCGCGGCCTGAAGGCTTTAAAGCACAAAACCTAAATTAGCGAAGGACGGGAATTCGATCCTTCCCGGCTTTGAAAGATTTTGCCACCGCGGCTACGCAAAGGTTGCATCGGTCTCCTAGTAAAACACTACTGATTTTCCCGTATGCATTACTGGGGAGAACCCTTTCGGAAGGAAACCATACCCGCATGCCGCCGAATCGAAATCTCAGACAAGGAGCGCTAAACCTATGAAATGGCAATCTACGATTGTTGTACTGCTACTTTGCCTGGGAACTTTCGTCTGGGCGCAGAACGACCAAAGCTCGAGTGCCAACCAGAATGCAGTAAGTACTGCTGGCAGCTCCGAATTGCAACAAGCGACGGACGTGGTTGAACACATGAGCGCAACGGCTCCGGACAAAGGTGTACCGAAACAAGTCCTTGAGGGGGCAAAATGCGTCGCCGTCATTCCGAAGCTGGTGAAAGGCGCCTTCGTTGTCGGCGGTGAACATGGAACGGGAGTAGCCACCTGCCGAACCAGCACCAATAGCTGGAGCGCGCCGGCACCATTCTCGGTTTCCGGCATCAGCTGGGGTCCGCAGATTGGCGGTAAAAGCAGCGACTTGCTGATGTTCATCATGAACGACCAAGGTATGAACGACCTGATAGCAGGTCATATCAAAGTGGGTGCTGATGTATCCGCTGCAGCAGGCCCAGTGGGCCGCCAAGCTTCTGTCGAAGGCGGCTGGAAAGCTGGGATCCTCACCTATTCAGGCAGCAAGGGCGCATTCATTGGCGCTTCGCTGAATGGGGCGGAACTGCACCAGGATGGCAAGGCTACGCGAGCTTGGTACGGAAAAGATGTTCCCTTTAAGGACATCCTTCAAGGAAACACTCAGATGCCAAACGAGCAAGCTCGAGCGTTCGTAAACGCAGTGCAGAACGCGAAGGAAACTGCGCAGATGCACTAAGCGCAAAGCATGTCAGAGGGCGGCCCATCGTTCGGAAAGAGTGCGGCCGTCCCTCACATCCGACGGGCAGAGCCGAAGCCTCGCACACAGGCTGCGAGCGCTGGTCACTTCACTCCCTTGCTCGCGTCCCACGAGCCTTGCTCCTTGCGCACATACACGATTTCCCCGAGGTGGTATGCATTGTGCGCGCCGATGTGAGCAACGACGGAATACCAATCTTTTAGCTTCGCATCATCTCCGGCCTCGACCGCCTTCTCCCATGCGGTCATCACTTCGTCTAATTGCTTGACGGCGGCGGTCCACTGCTTGGCGTCGAAGTTGAAAGTGTCATCATTGTTCCCGCTATATTTCGGGGGCGGCTCGCCTTTGAACTTTGCCAGCTCTTCCAAGTTCCAGAAGATCAAGTGATTGACCAGCTGTCCGACCGAATGGTTTCCCTTGCCATCTTTCCAGTTGGCCTGTTCCGCCGTTAGTCCTTCTACGGCGACATTCGCCGGCACAAACCACTCTTTCTGGTTGTGCGTGGTGCGCAGTTGTTCGAGCAGTATGCCTTTGAGCGTGGGGGCAGGCTTCTGGTCTTCAGCGAATGCCAGTAGCGGCAATACAAACAGTGACAGGAGAATCGTGAGTTTCATCATGGGCAGCTCCTTCAGCGATGTCCTTGGGAGTATAAGTCATGCTGCTCAGCGGGCCGTTCCCCCATGCGGCATTACTCAATTCGGGTTACAATACGCGTGAGGAAAAGCATGGCGAGGCGCGGATTAGTGCTCGGATTTGTGATTGCGCTTTCGGTCGCGGCGTCGTCTCGGTGGACGATTTATGCGCAGCCGCAATCCGCCGCAGCACAAGAACAAAGGACCCCCGCTTTCAATCCAGAGCCGGCGCCGAAGGGAACAGAGTTACCGCCAATTCTTAGCAAGGGCCAGCTTTGGGGCAACAACGATCAGTATCCGTTCCAGTCGCATGCTTACGAGTTAGCTGCGAAAATCCCCAATATTATTTATCAACAGCCTTGTTACTGCTATTGCGACCGAGGCATGGGGCACAAGAGCCTGCACAGTTGCTTCGAAGGCACGCACGGTGCGCAATGCTCCACCTGCATCAAGGAGCTCTACTATTCGTATCAAATGACCAAGCAGCACAAGACTGCGGCCCAGATTCGCAAAGGCATCATCGCGGGAGAGTGGAAGACGATTGATCTGCAGCGGGCTACGACAATTAACTAGCTCTTAGCCATTTGCTCTTAGCGAACCCACGTGCTCTAGCTTGCCGCTAAGAAGCTAAAAGCTTTAGAGCTGATTTTGGATTTCCTACGACAAACCGAGGCAAAATTCTTCAGATGGCACAGAAACCCACAGCCAAGCACACGCTGGTGAGCGATCCGCAATTGGCGCAGCTCCTGCAAGCTTACGAGGGCGGACTGCGCGCAATGCAGGAACACAAGTATGACAAGGCCAAAGGGCTACTGCAGAAAGTAGCTTCTGGCAGCAATCGGGAGCTCGCCGACCGTGCCGGCGTTCATCTCAACGCGTGCAATCAGCAACTGGAGCGCGAGAGCGTACAGTTCAAGACGCCCGAAGAGCACTATGATTACGCGGTTTCGTTAATCAATGTCGGCGATTATGTTGGCGCTCGCGAGCACCTGGACAAACTTTCGAAGCAGGTGCCAAAAGCTGACTATGTGGCTTATGGCCAGGCGGCGCTCGACTGCCTAACCGGGCACGTGGAAGACTCAATGCGGAACCTGGGTCGAGCCATAGCCCTGAATCCAGCGCTGCGATTTCAGGCGCGCAACGATTCGGATTTCCAAAACCTTTCCGAAGATCCGCGCTTCACCGAACTGCTCTATCCCGATCCTGGGGGCGAAATGCCGCTTCCTCCCGAAGAAGAGGTTGGGGAGCTCGGCTGAATACGATGTCCGGTCACCGCGGACGCGACCTGCGCGTAATAGCCATCGGCGGAGGCACCGGACTTTCCACGCTGCTCAAAGGCTTAAAAAAATATGCCATAGGCCCAACTTCCGCTCTGCCGGATGCCCCTCGCATTTCGCAACTCTGCGCCGTGGTTACGGTCAGTGACGATGGCGGCTCCAGCGGCCGCCTGCGCAAAGAACTCAACATGCTTCCGCCGGGCGATGTGCGCAACTGCATTGTCGCGCTGTCGGAAGACGAGGCGCTCCTTTCGCGATTATTTCAGCATCGGTTTGAGAAGGGGCTCAGCCTCGAAGGCCACAGCTTTGGCAATCTTTTTCTTGCCGCGCTCACCTCTCTTACCGGCGATTTCGGTGAAGCCGTTCGCCTGTCTTCGGAGATTCTGGCCACCCGCGGTCATATATTCCCGGCGACGACGGCCAATATCGAACTGGAAGCTCTGATGCAGGACGGCACGCGTGTCCGCGGCGAGACAAGAATCACTGCGAGTAAGGAGCGCATTGAGGAGTTGTTCCTGGTGCCTGCCGAACCCGAGCCGCTGCCACAGACCTTGCAAGCGATCGCCAGCGCTGATCTAATAACGATGGGCCCAGGCTCCCTGTTCACCAGCCTTATTCCAAACCTGCTGGTGCGCGGTATTCCCCAGGGAATTCGCGAATCGCCGGCGATCAAGGTTTACGTGTGCAATCTGATGACGCAGGTCAACGAAAGCCTTGGCCGCACCGCCGCCGATCACATACGCGCACTGAATGACCACGCCGATTGTCAGCTATTTGACTATGCACTGATCAACCGCATGCCTGCTTCGTCCGACCTGAAGGCGAAGTACGCGCTCGAAGGCGCGTCGCAGATCGTTGCCGACCTCGAGGCAATCGAGGCCCTCGGTGTTTGTCCGGTGCTGGGTGATTATCTATTCGAAGATATTGTGGCGCGCCACGATACCGACCGCGTAGCCAAGGATTTGCTGGAACTCGCGATGCAAGCGCCGTCGCATAGGGTTTCCTCCCAAGCCAGTGGATAGCGCCAAGGCCCGCTCGGCTTGTTCCAAGGAAGTCGTTTTTCATTAAACACGGCGCGGCCCTCGACCGCGCCGTCGAAATGTTGATATGTCGATGTCTCGCCTTCCGCGCCGGAAAGTTCCGACTTATTGTGCTGCTATACCCTGACTGCCGACTGGAACAGAGACCGTCCCAATTGGAGAAAGCGTGCTGTCATTATTGCGGAAGATCAGAGTTTTTCCCTGAGCGGACTCGACGACATATAGGAACCTACTGTCGCGGGACAAGGAGGAGTCGATCGGGGCACCACCCGGATTCGCCGCCACTGCGTTGAGCAAGCTCAACTCTCCTTTGCCACTGATCTGGAATGAAGAGATAGTGCCGCTGCCGGTATTGGACACGTATGCCAATCGGGCAGATTTGGTTACAGAAATCCAGCAAGATGCCCTCTGCGTGTCAGTAACCGCACCGCTGATCACGTCCAGGGTGTCATCGCTCTGGCGATAGGAAGAAGCCGATCCCGCCGCCTCAGAAACGATCACGACCCCATCGTGGCCAAAGGCGATTCCAAACGGACTGGCTCCGGCGGAGGGCTGCGCCACTGGAACGCCGGCAACACCATCATCTCCTACGTCAAACAATAGAATCTCATTTGTTCCCGAGACCGTCACCAGAAGGTGGCCGCCGTCCGGGGTGAATCGAATGTCGTTGGCGCCGGTGCTTCCGGAAGGCAGGTTTACCGTCGCGTTCGGAATGGCATGCAGGGCTCCGTTTGTATCCAAGCGGAAGCCAGCGATGTTCGGTGTACCCTGCGCATTCAGCACGTACACCAAATCGTCGAACAATGCCACGCTATTGGGGAACGTGCCACCGGATGGCGATTTACTACGCCAAACCAGTCTCCCGTTAATCACGTCCAAGACAGAAATTTCATTACTTCCAGCATTGGCAGCCAATAGAATCTTTCCCTCGCCGCCTAACACCAGTGAATTCTGCGAACCCAGAGGGTCCGCGCCGTTGGCGCCCGTCCCATTTCCGCCAGTTGTGACCTCGTTTAGCCAAGTCAGGGAACCATTGCCAGAGCGACGGTACTGAATGACCGAGTTTCCTGTGTTCTTGTTTGTCATTACGTAAACGAAACCCGTGCGGCCTGAGTCTTCCGCAGCCGCACTCACAGAATGTAGAGCTATGAACAGCGCTGACGCCGCGGTCAGGGCCGTCAGCCACCTTCGAGAGAGAGCTTTCGAATGCATGACCTTTCACTTTCCTTTCAGAATCTAGTTTTAGGTACGAGCCACAGTCATCGAATATGTCGGCATGGAAAGACGATTTCCCCCTCGCTGTAATCTGTTTTGCGCGAAATTAATGTTTGACTCCGGACACAACCCGCTCGCAGCCTGCGTGCATCCACGCTCAAAAATGCGTCATGCGAAGTTTCTACTGTTGATTCCTGCGGTGCTTGCCATTTCAGTTTCAGCGCGGACGACTTACGTCGGAGCCAGTGGCGGGATTGCAACACTTTCCGCCGACGCGGGATCGCGAGGAACGGCGCAGGGATTGAGTTTGTCTTCTTACGCACCAGCAAACGGAGGCGCGCTGAATGTCTTTGCCGGAGTACACCTGCACAACTATTTCAGCGTGCAAGTGAACTACATTTGGAACGAGAACGATCTCATCCTCAATTCTTCCTCATCGAGTACAGGTGCGTTCTATCAAGAATCGCGGAGCAGTTCGCAGAATTCCGGCATCTTTGATTTCCTCATCTACTTTCGGCGGCGCAGCAGCCGCGTGCGCCCGTACCTGGGAACCGGAGTAGGCGTAGTCCATTTGGCGAGCACGCGGGAGAAATTGATTGCGTCCAGCGGCGCACCCTCGCTGTCACCGTTGACGTTTACTTCCACCGGACTAGTTTTCCGCTCGCATGTAGGTATTGACCTCAGACTTGCGCGCAAGCTGGATTTTCGCTACAGCTTCAGCGAAATGATCGGACAAAACGAGATCAGCAAACACCTGGCGCCACCAGCACCACGTGGACTCGAAAACTTCCAAAACCTATTCGGATTCATCGTTCGCTTTTGAGGCTACGTCACGATTTCTTGAACTCCACGTAGGGGCAATGTGGCCAGAAAATGGGCGGATTATCCAACTTTTCTGCCAGCACCCGCGCATGGCACACCTCACAGAAGAATGGCGATTTCAATCTCTCTGCCACAGGCGCAATCTGCACCAGTTTCTCGAAGACACAAATTTCATGACCGGAAGCCACGGTTGCATCCAGGCTGGCCAGCGGGCCGCTTTCCTGTTGACTCCGGACCAATGCTGAATATAGGCGTGCCTTGAGAGTGGAAGGCGCACCACCGCCTGCTTCCTCGGGCCTTTCTTTCGGTTGAGAAAAGAGTGACCTGAATTCGAAATCGAAATCAGCGGGCATCGTTCCACCTCCTGCGGAAGTTTTCACGCGCACGCGCCAGCAACCGCTCAATTGCTTTTTCCGTCTTGCCGGTCAGTTCCGCCATTTCTCGAGCGCTCTTGCCATCCCGATACCGCCAAAGCAGGGCCAGACCGTAAGCCTCAGGCAACAGAGCCAGCGTGGCTTCGACCCGCTCCTGCCGCATTGCCGAATCCAGTTGCTGTTCAAGCATCGGTGTTTCTGCTAGCTCAGCCGCAGAACCTGGCTCTGGCGATTCCATTTCGCGGATGCTCCTCCGGTAATGCTCTTCCACTTTATGACGGGCGATTCCTAAAACCCAGGAACGCAGGTTGCCGTCCCCGCGAAAGTTTGGCAAGCTTTGCCACGCTGCCAACAAGGTCTCCTGTGTCAAATCCTCCACCATTTCGGTGCGCGGTGTTAGCCGATACCGCACGAATGAATACACCCAATCGGAGCACCGCCCCACGAAGTCGGCAGTAGCTTTGCGATCTTTGGCCAAAACTTCTGCCACCAGTCGCTGCTCGTCAGCTGGGCTTGCCTCAGATCCCATTGAGACTTGAACTCGCAACTCCATCAGTTCGGAATGCACCTTTCCCTCATAGTCGTCATTGCGGCCCAGTTCCCCCGCGGGAAGGAACGCCCGGGTAGATCGGTCGATTACGATCAAACTGCTTGTCTCGATTTGCAACTGACGAATGCGAGAGATTCTCAACCATCATTTTCATGGTTTATACATGCTGATAAAGTACACTTTCATAGGTACTAAGCATCTATTTCGGTGTCGATTTCCGTCCGGAGGATCAGATGCAAGTCGCGGTTGTCGGTTCGGGATATGTTGGATTAGTGGCGGGAGCTTGCCTAGCGGACCTTGGACATGATGTGGTTGTAGTGGACAACGACCAGGCGAAGCTGGCCGCACTCAATCGCGGCGAGGTGCCCATCCATGAGAATTTCCTGCCAGAACTGCTGCACCGTCACCGCGGCACGCGGCTGAAGTTTTCTGACGATCTCGAGAGTGCGGTCCGGGCCAGTTCAGCAATATTTGTAGCGGTAGGCACTCCCCCGACAGAGCAAGGAGAAGCCGACCTTTCTTATGTGGAATCGGTGGCGCGCGGCATTGCGGGCGCGATTGACGGATACAAAGTCGTAGTCGAGAAGAGTACAGTTCCGGTTTATACCTGCGATTGGGTGCGCAGGATCATACAACGAAACGGCGCAGAAACCGATGGATTTGACGTAGCTTCCAACCCTGAATTTCTGCGCGAAGGCACCGCGGTCACCGATTTTCTTTACCCCGACCGTATTGTCATCGGGGCTGATACAGATCGTTGCGCCCGCGTGCTGCGTGAAATCTACGCGCCGCTCGCGGACGGGAGCTATTACGACCGGCCAGACGCGATTCCCCGCCCCGATCGCGCCATGATACCGCCGCCTCTCATCGTCACCAGCGCAAAAAGTGCAGAGCTGATCAAGCATGCCTCAAACGCGTTTCTGGCGATGAAGATTTCGTTCATCAATGCGGTGGCCTCAATTTGCGAGAGTGTCGGCGCCAACGTGCAGCAGGTATGCCAGGGAATCGGGACTGATAGCCGCATTGGTCAGCGCTTTCTAAATCCAGGAATCGGGTATGGCGGCTCTTGCTTTCCCAAAGACCTGATGGCATTCCGCGCCGTGGCCCGCGAGTGCGGCTACGATTTTCGCCTGCTCGATGAGGTCATGCGCATCAACGAAGATCAGCGCCAGCGATTTATTCGTAAAGTTCGCAGCGCCCTATGGACGTTACGAGGCAAGAAACTCGGCGTCCTCGGGTTGGCGTTCAAAGGCGGTACCGATGACATTCGCGAATCGCCGGCAATTCTGCTGATTCAATCATTGCAGCAGGAAGGCTGCCAGATTTCAGCTTACGATCCAGCAGCGCATGACCGGGCACGCGAGGCATTGAATTCGGGCATTACCTTCGCTGAGAGCGCCTATGAAGCTGCCCACGATGCAGACGCCCTGCTCATCCTAACGGAATGGGAAGAGTTCGCAGTGCTGGATTTGAAACGCCTGCGCGAGGAGCTCAAATATCCCATCATCATTGATGGACGCAACCTGTATGATCCTGACGTAATGGCGGCGCACGGCTTCACTTATTACAGCGTTGGACGCCCGGCTTCAAGCCCGGAGCCTCAGCCTGTCCCCACCGCGGAGCGTCCGGCAAGAAAGAACGCGAAGTTATGAGGCCGCGCGCGCTGGTTACAGGGGGAGCTGGCTTTCTCGGCTCGCATCTCTGCGATGCTTTGCTGGCCGAGGGCTACTCGGTCGTCGCGGTGGACAACCTACTCACCGGCCGCCTGTCGAACATCGAGCACCTGCGGCGGGAAGGCCAGTTCGAATTCCTGCAGCTAGATATCAACCGCAAGGTTGATTGTGGCGAAGTGAACTACGTTTTTCATTTTGCCTCTCCGGCGAGTCCCGTGGACTATATGGTCCACGGAATTGACACGCTGAAAGTCGGATCCCTCGGTACCATGCGTGCGCTCGATATTGCACGCAAGAACCACGCCAAGTATCTGTTAGCTTCCACCTCGGAGTGTTACGGTGACCCGCTCGAGCATCCGCAAAAAGAGACATACTGGGGCAACGTCAATTCCATAGGACCGCGTTCGGTTTACGACGAGGCCAAGCGCTTCGCCGAAGCGGTCACGATGGCTTATTACCGCTATTACGGTGTGGACACACGCATCGTGCGCATATTTAATACCTACGGTCCACGCATGCAGTTGAATGATGGCCGCGTCGTCCCTAATTTTATGAAGCAGGCGCTGCGCGGCGAAGATCTTACCGTTTATGGCGATGGCACGCAGACCCGCAGCTTCTGCTACGTGAAGGATGAAGTCGAGGGCTTCCTACGTCTCGCCGAGTGCGACGAACATTTCCCCGTGAACATTGGCAATCCGGAAGAGTTCACAATCGTTGATTGCGCCCACCGCGTGATTGAAATCACGGGATCCAAGAGTCGCATCCGCTACGAGAAACTTCCGCAGGACGATCCCAAACAGCGCCGCCCCGACATCACCAAGGCCAAAAGCTTGTTCGGATGGGAGGCAAAGATTGATCTCGACACCGGCCTGCGCATGTCGCTCGACTATTTCCGCGAGGCAGTAGCGGCGGAGGCGGCGGTACGTGCCTGATTGCTGACTTCTGAGTGCTTCGTTACTTCCGTCATCTCGATTTTGATCCGCGCAGCCGATATTGTCGCTATGTACCCTTCTTCCGGTGGTGAAACACCGTTTACATAGGGCAAGGACTCCTAATGGGCAAGGCTAGCGGCTGGGCAATCGTCGGCGGATGTTTTCTCATGGTGATTGGCCTTGCATTAGTGCCCGCAGCCTTGGGTCCTCATCCAGACGACAGCATTCTCGGTCTCGGCATCTGCACGTTTTCGTTCGGATCCCTTGCGGGCGCTGCCGGGCTTTACATGAAGGCCCGCGCCGTCCAGGCAGGGCCAGCCGCACCTAAACCTCAGCCCAAGAGGATTCGCGGCGGATGCGACCTTTGTGGCTCCGAGACTCCCGTTATTCATTGCCGCGTTCATGATGTACACGTCTGCGGCAACTGTCTCGCCGACCATTACGACTTCCGCTCCTGCGCGTATGTTCCTAGCACGCGCCGCACGGCCTCTTCCAAAGCCGCGAGATTCGCCGCTAAAGCGTAGTAACAACTCCAACCAAGCTTTCGGACCGAACAGGTAGCGTGGCTGACGGATCTACGGGACCGCCGTGATCGCCGTGGAAGAGCGGCCATTCATGGCCGCGTCAAATCACTTTTTGAGTAAAGCGAGCTTTAGCTCGAAACAGGCCTGTATCATTGATCGAATCGGAGGTCCTGTGCCGGAGATTCGCGCTCTATTTTGGGACGTCGGAGGAGTTCTGCTCACCAACGCGTGGGACCACGAGGAACGCAACCTAGCCATTGATGCATTTCATCTCGACAAGGACGAGTTCGAAAAGCGCCATAAAGAGTCGGTTCAGCCGTTTGAAGAAGGCCGCATCAGCCTCGACGAATACCTGCAACGCAGCGTCTTCTATCAGCCCCGGACCTTCCAGCCGGAAGAGTTCAAACAATTGATATTGTCCCTATCAAAACCGAAGTCGGACGTTCTGGAGATCGCACGCCGTCTTCGCGGCAAGTTTTTGATGGGAACCATCAACAATGAATCGCGGGAGCTCAATCAATATCGGATCAAAACCTTTGGCCTCGCGGAATGTTTCAGCCTATTTGTGAGTTCTTGCTTCGTGGGAATCCGCAAACCTGATGAGCGGATTTACCGGATGGCACTAGATTTCGTACAGCGGGCGCCAGAAGAATGCGGTTTCATTGACGACCGCCCGGTCAACGTTGAAGCCGCGGCCAAACTGGGTCTATGTGCAATACTCCTGCGGAGTCCGTCGCAACTGAAAAGCGATTTGCAAAAATTTGGTGTAGAGATTTAAGCGACCTACTTACGCTGCGCGCGAATCGGAAGAACCGGAGCGCTTGCCGATGCCGGTGGCGCCTTGGGAGCGTCCATGCACCAGGAATCGGCAACAATCTTCCACTGCCCGTTTTCGCGCCGGGCGACAATCAGATACTTGCCGGTTTGTTCGTGGCGTTTCGCTGGCGCGGTCGGAACCAGCATCTTACTTCTGCCGGTTAAGCAAGCGAAGTCGCCTACGATTCCAATATCGGCGCAATCCAACTGCACGTCTCCCAACCCTGCGTCTAGCGCGGTTTGCAGAAGCTGCCGAACGGCCTCTTGTCCGTGAGCTGAGGCCGAATTTGGGCGAAGCGCTATTGCGTCATGCGAGTACAGATCCACGAGCTCGTCCAGCCGCTTCGAATTGAAGCACCTGCTCCATGTCTGCACCAACTCCTGGATGGCATCATCGTGCTCAGTATGGGGGTCGGTGGAAACTGATGCTCCTACCTCGTTCGTTGGCGTTTGGCTGCTCCAGCGAATGTCCGAGTCTTTCGCAACCCCTGGCTTTTCGTTCTCGGAAAAGTAGTGGTGGTGATAGTGATGATGATAGTGATGCTGGCCTTCTGAGCCAGTCTGCGGCTGACTGATTTGCGATTTTGTATTCGGCCTTTCCGCTCTGTCCATCAACGTTCCGCAGTAACCACAAAACCGGTTCGCGGGGGAGTTGGGTCCGCCGCACTTTGGACAGTTCTCTGCCGAATTTTGGTCTGGCACTTTAGGCGGGCATTCGAGGATGACTTCGCCGGTCAACTTCTGGACAGCCTGCAGCGCCGAAGCGATCGCTGCCTCGCTCGGCTTAGGCCGCCGGAAGTCGTGCTTCATACGGCCAAAGAACTCATCGGCAGCGGAGTTCGGCAGGACCTCGTCGTGCTGGTCTTCCTCCGGGTCTGGATGCTCGTCGATCACAGTCCCATTCTACTTCGGATAGTTACGAACACCACGCCAAGCCGGAAGTTACTAGCGTACGGGTGCAAAAGTTTGCGCAAGTGGAGCAGACCGGCACGCCCCCGCGCGGATTGCGGCGATGCGTTATTCTGTCCTGCCAGATCTCAACCCATATGCCTGAACGAAAACGACAGCTGAACATCGCCATGGTCGGCAGCGGCTTCATCGCCCGCGCCCATTCCAATGCCTTTCACCAAGTCGGGCATTTTTTTGAGGTTCCGTTTTCTCTTTGTACAAAGGTGGTTTGTGCCCGCGACCACCAGAAGCTGCAGGCCTTCGCCCAACAATGGGAGTGGCAGGAGACCGCTCTCGAATGGGAGTCGGTGGTTAGCCGCAAGGACATTGATGTCGTGGACATTGCGGTACCGAACGCCTTACACGCTTCCATCGCCTTGGCGGCGGCCAAGGCCGGTAAAATTGTTCTATGCGAAAAGCCGCTGGCACTTACGGTTGAAGAGGCGGCAAAGATGGCGGAGGCCGTCCGTATTCTTCCCAACCTCGTCTGGTTCAACTATCGCCGCGTGCCCGCGATAGCACTGGCAATGCAATGGATCGAGGAGGGACGGCTCGGCCAAATCTTCCACTATCGCGCGTATTACTTCAATCAATCCGGCGCCGATCCCGCCAAAGGACAAACCTGGCGCTATCGGCGATCTGAGGCCGGTTCGGGCGCGGTTGGGGACCTGCTGTCCCATTTGGTTGATACTGCTCGTTACCTGAACGGCGACATCAGCGAACTATCGGCAATGACCCACACCTTCGCGCCGCAGCGCGACGTGGACGATGCGGCGCTTGCGATGGCCCGCTTCGCGAATGGCAGCATCGGCAGTTTTGAAGCCAGCCGCTTCGGCGTTGGACGCAGAAACGGCAACGGTTTCGAAATCTATGGATCGAAGGGCAGTTTGGCGTTCGATCTGGAAGACATGAACCGGTTGCAGTTGTTCGACGCAACCGAGCCGGCCGCGTTGCAAGCCACAAAAAGCATGCTGGTGACCGGGCCTGACCATCCTTATTCCGCCATCTTCTGGAAACCAGGGCATCTAGTCGGCTACGAGCACACGTTCATCGCAACGCTGGGGGATTTTCTCGTAACCCTTGCCCGGCAAGAACCGTTTCATCCCAACTTTGACGACGGGCTGAAGACACAAAAAATCATTGCAGCCGTCGAGGCTTCTGCCGTCTCAGGTGTTTGGACCAGAGTTTGACAGCTGTGTCCAGCTCCAAAGGTCACTTCGGTAACTTGCTGCCGCGCATCATGCACTCCTACCATGCGTTACAGTATGCTCCGCAGTCTTCTCCTTAGCCGCGACGAAAACACGATCCGCATTGTCGCGCGCGGATTCAAAGACCTGGAAATCGACCTCCAGCATTTCCCCGATTCAGACGCGGCTCTGTCACACGCGATCAAGCATCGTTGTGACGCCATCGTGGTTGACGACCAGATCGAACAATCGCACATGTTCCTGGAAAAGTTGATCGAGATCCCTGCCTGCAGCAAGGCGGTACGGATTGCGCTGGCCGAGCCGGTGGCAGCGATGCATGCGGTTTTCAAGACCGGAACTCAGGTGATTATCTACAAGCCTCTCTCTATTGAGCGGGTGCGGCAAGGACTGCGTGCGGTGCGAAACTTGATGGGGCGCGACCGCCGCCGGAGCAGCCGGCGCGTGCGCACGATGATTCCGGCGAGAGTCAGCCCGCGTCAAGCTCGCGGCTCCTCTAAACAAATGCTCTTGGCGGATCTGAGTGATTCGGGCGCCGCCCTCCATTCCGAGGCGGGCGATCTTCCTATCTCAGGGATGCTGAATCTGGAGTTTACCCTTCCGGGAACTTCCGAATTGATCCACGCCACTGCCGAACTGGTCTGGCGGGACGACGAAGGTACCGCCGGAGTTCGCTTTCTCGACATGCCCAGCTACGCGCGCAAGCACCTGTTGCAATGGTTGAAGCTGCAACCCGGTGAAAAGGCTGTAGCCGCTCACAGCGCGAGATAGCCGGCGCCGTTACTCGAAAACCTCCGCGTTGCGAAACTGAACACCCATCTTATCTTTCTCAGAGAGGACCGGCTCGAGCGCGAGCTCCCAGTTGATTTTAAGGTCAGGATCGTTCCACAAAATGGTCCTCTCCAATTCCGGCGCATAGATCTCGGTGCTTTTGTAGAGCACATGTGCACCTTCCGAGAGCACCTCGAATCCATGCGCAAATCCCACCGGAATCCAGGCCAGCCGACGGTTTTCACCCGAGAGCCTCACGGCGTGCCAGCTACCAAAGGTCGGCGACTTACGCCGCAGATCAACAAAAACATCGAGCACTTCTCCGCTCACTACACGGACCAGCTTGCCCTGCGGCTTCTGAACCTGGTAATGCAGGCCTCGCAGGACGCCGCGTTTTGAGTACGAATGATTATCCTGGACGAATCTCTCGCGAATGCCGAGATCGGCGAAAACTCTCTCGCTATAACTCTCGAGGAAAAATCCGCGCTCGTCTTCAAAGACCTTGGGTTCAAGTATGAGCGTGCCGGAGAGAGGAGTTTCGAGAACGTTCATTTTGCAGTGGTTAGAATACGCGCTCTTTGAGCATCTGCAGAAGATAGGCGCCGTAACTGTTGTTCTTCATCGCAGAAGCAGCGCTCGCAACCTGCTCAGCCGTGATGTAGCCGTAGCGATAAGCAATTTCCTCTGGGCAAGCAACCATCAGGCCTTGCCGTGTTTCAAGCGTCTGAATAAACAATGACGCTTCGAGCATGGCTTCATGGGTTCCGGTGTCCAGCCAGGCCATTCCCCTGCCCATCACTTCCACGTCAAGCATTCCGCTCTTCAAGTACACGCGGTTGACGTCAGTGATTTCCAGTTCGCCGCGGGCGGACGGCTTCAGTGATTTTGCGATTTCAACAACTTGCGAATCGTAAAAATATAAACCGGTAACGGCGTAGCGCGACTTCGGCGACTTCGGCTTTTCTTCGAGACTCAGGGCCCGACCCTGAGAATCAAATTCCACGACCCCGTAACGCTCAGGGTCTTGTACGGGGTAGGCAAAGATGCGAGCGCCATTTTTGCACGCCGCAGCCGACTGCACGCTCTTGACCAGATCATGCCCGTAAAAAATATTGTCGCCAAGTACGAGGGCGCAGCAACTTCGGTTGATAAATCTTTCCGCAATTAGAAATGCCTGCGCAATACCCTCCGGTTTCGCTTGAGCGGCGTATTCAAACTTTAATCCAATACGTGAGCCGTCCCCGAGAAGCTGCTGAAACTTTGGGAGATCGTCCGGAGTAGAAATCAGTATGATTTCCCGGATCCCCGCCAGCATCAGCGTGGAAAGCGGGTAATAGACCATGGGCTTGTCATAGATCGGCAGCAGGCTTTTGCCGACCGCATGCGTTACCGGATAGAGGCGTGTTCCTGAGCCTCCTGCGAGAATGATGCCTTTGAATTCTGACGAGCCCTTGGCCGGCGAGTTGGACATTTGCATGGAGGATCTCAGAGAGAGTACTGCGTCGCCATCCACTGGCGGTAGGCACCCGTCGTGACGCCCTGAATCCACGCGTCGTTTTCCAGGTACCAGAGGATGGTCTTGCGGATCCCGGTTTCAAAAGTTTCGCGCGGCTTCCAACCTAGTTCCGATTCGATCTTTGTCGCGTTCATGGCATAGCGGCGGTCATGTCCGGGACGGTCGGTCACAAATGTAATCAGCTTTGCGTGCGGCATGACCGGATCGTTGGGTCGCAGTTCATCGAGCGCAGAACAAATACTGTTCACCACATCCAGGTTCTTGACTTCGTTTCGTCCGCCGATGTTGTAAGTCTCGCCGCCTTTGCCACGCGTCAGAACGCTGCGAATTGCCTCGCAGTGATCGGTGACAAACAGCCAGTCACGTACGTTCTGTCCGTCTCCGTATACGGGTATCGGCTTGCCGCCGATCGCGTGCAGAATTACAAGAGGAATCAGTTTCTCGGGGAATTGGAAAGGCCCATAGTTGTTCGAGCAGTTGGTGGTGAGCACCGGCAGTCCGTAGGTGTGAAAATAGGCGCGCACCAAGTGGTCTGAAGCGGCTTTAGACGCGGAGTACGGACTATTTGGCGAGTAGCGTGTGCTTTCTGTAAATGCTGCATCTTCAGGTCCGAGCGATCCATACACTTCATCGGTTGAAACATGTAGAAACCGAAACGCGTCTTTCTCGGCTCCAGTCAGACCTGCCCAATACTCGCGCGCCTCTTCCAAAAGACTGAATGTGCCGTTTACATTGGTGCGGATGAAATCGTCCGGGCCGTGAATCGAGCGGTCCACGTGGCTTTCGGCTGCGAAATGAACAATCGCTCGCGGCCGGTGCGTGATCAACAGTTCCGCAATCAAGTCACGGTCGCATATATCGCCCTGCAGAAATTTGTACCGACGGTCGGAAGACGCCGACAAGAGGTTAGCCGGATTGCCGGCGTAGGTTAGCTTGTCGAGATTGACTACATTGGCGGATTCATTTGCAAGCCAGTGCAGGATAAAGTTGGAGCCGATGAAACCGGCCCCGCCAGTCACCAGAATTGTGTCGGCACGTTTTTCCAACCGCCAGCTCCTGAAGACAGTCTATCGCGAGCTTCGCGCAGTTAACCTAGCGAAACGCTCATTATCAGGCATTTTCGGGAATCTGTGCTTCAGGCAATCCGGCGGCTAGGGCACTGTGATCCATGAGTCTCTCAGACAAAATCTGAACAATCCTCGCCCCCGCCCTGCCGTCCCATTTCTCGGGAACCGCACACGATCCTGGGAACGCAAGCTGTCTCTGAATCACCGCCCGGATCGTCTCTCGTCGCGTGCCAGCTAGCAGGTTGGTTCCTATTTCTGTCGTGACCGGACGTTCGGTGTTGTCGCGCACCGTGACACATGGAATTCCGAGCGCAGTGGTCTCTTCCTGAATGCCGCCGGAGTCGGTAACCACCATTCGCGCATTCTTCATGAGGCACAGAAAATCGAGGTAGCCCTGCGGTTCGACCATCTGGACACCGGAGTTCCACCTTTCGTAGTCAATCCGTCGTGGGCGGAAGTAAGCTTCCAAATCGTGCTCGGAAATCTGTTTTTGTGTGCGCGGGTGTGCCGGGAAAATGACTCGATGAGAAGCTGCAAGACCACTCAGGCCGTCGAGAATTTCCAGAAAGCATTCGCGGTCGTCCACATTGGCCGCACGATGGAGAGTCAGCAGAACGTACTCGCCGCGCTCCAGCCCAAACCGCTCAAGCACCCGTGAGTGTTCCGCCTTTGCCTCGTGCTCATGAAGAGAATCAATCATGGTATTGCCGACGAAATAGACCCGGTCCGCTGGCACGCCTTCGGCACCCAAATTTCTGATTCCACTCTTCTCGCTCACGAAAAGCACGTCCGAGATCTGATCAGTAAGGATGCGGTTGATCTCTTCGGGCATGGAACGGTCAAACGATCGCAGACCTGCCTCCACGTGTGCAATCAGCGGACGCCCATGCGCCCGGGATGCAAGCTTGGCGGCGACCAGAGCGCAGGCCAGTGTCGAGTTGACGTCTCCAATAACTACCAGCGCATCCGGATCCACATTGGCGAGCACCGGCTCAAAGCGCTTCATGACCTCCGCCGTCTGCTCGGCATGAGAACCTGAGCCTGCACCCAGAAAGACGTCTGGATGAG
>Ga0209056_10001656_pt1 | contig 24519 bp, 16 predicted proteins | sample GraSoiAngelo_114_FD_185876 | JGI IMG/M metagenome (GOLD analysis project Ga0209056, IMG submission 185876) | Grasslands soil microbial communities from the Angelo Coastal Reserve, California, USA - 14_0903_13_40cm (SPAdes) (version 2) | ecosystem: Environmental > Terrestrial > Soil > Grasslands... | reverse complement strand
TCCCGCAAGGTGTGCTTCAGCCGGACCGCAATCTCCTCGGCCGCCCGGTTCGTGAACGTGACCGCGCAGATGCGCTCCGGCGCGATGCCAAGCGTGCCGATGAGATGGTTGATGCGGGCGATGAGGCAGAACGTCTTCCCGGCGCCGGGTCCCGCCACCACGAGGACGGGGCCGAGGGGTGCTGCAATGGCGCGGCGCTGCTGGGGCAGGGGGTCGAACTCCATGCCGGAGAATCTAGGCGACGCGGCGCTGAACGACTCTTGAAACAACCTTTTCCCAGGTCCCGTCGTCTAACCGGGAAACCTTCGACCAGGCTCCTCATGCTCCCGGGCTTGCCGTTGCTCGCCGCCGTCACGCTCGCCGCTCAGGTTGCCGATCCTCGGCCGCCGCGCCCCGCCCCTGGCCCGCCCCCGCCGACCAGGGTCGCCGCCACCCGCGCGACTCAGCCACCCGCCATTGACGGGCGCGACGACGACGCCGTGTGGCGCGAGGCACCGCCTATCACCGCATTTCAGGAATGGCGGCCCAGCGAGGGGGGACCGCCCAAGCTCCCGACCGAAGCGAAAATCGCGTACGACGCGGCCAACCTGTACGTGTTCGTCCGCGCCTTCGATCCGCACCCCGACAGCATCATCACCGTGCTCGCCCGGCGCGACTATTTCACCCCCTCCGACATGATCTGGCTGTTCCTCGACTCGTATCACGATCGCCGCACCGGCTACGAGTTCGGCGTCAACCCCTCGGGCGTGAAGCTCGACGCGCAGATCTACAACGACGGCAACGAAGACTTCGCCTGGGATGCGGTGTGGGACGTGGCGACCCACGTCGACTCGCTGGGCTGGACCGCCGAATTCCGCATCCCGCTGTCGCAGCTCCGGTACGGACGGCAACGCAGCCACACCTTCGGCTTCACGATTGACCGGGACCTGTACCGCTACGCCCAGCGGGTGAGCTGGCCGCTGTTCCGCCAGTCGAAGGCGGGGTTCGTGTCGCAATTGGGTGAGATCAGCGGGCTGGACGACCTCGAGGCGCCGCGCCGGCTCGAAGCCGCCCCCTACGTCGTGACCAAGAACGTGTCGGAGTTCACCAAGACGGGCCTCGGTCGGACGCAAGACGTGGCGGCGGGCGGCGACTTGAAGTACCGGGTCGCCTCGAACCTCACGCTGGACGCCACGTTCAACCCCGACTTCGGGCAAGTGGAGGCCGACCCCGGGGTCCTGAACCTCACCGCCTTCGAGACGTTCTTCTCAGAGCGCCGCCCGTTCTTCGTCGCCGGGCGCGGCCTGTTCCAGTTCGACGTCAACTGCAACGACGTGAACTGCAGCAGCGAAGGGCTGGTCTACAGCCGGCGCATCGGGCGCGCACCCGAGCTGGCGGGCACCTACTCGGACACCACCTCGCCCGCCTTCACGCGGATCCTGGGCGCGGGAAAGCTCACCGGGCGCCTGCCCAGCGGCCTCACGATCGGCGCGCTCGACGCCGTGACGCAGCACGTGACGGGCGCGGGCGGCGTGACGATCGAGCCGACCACCAACTACGGTGTGCTGCGGCTGCGCCAGGATCTGCGCGGCGGCGAGAGCAGCGTTGGCGGCATCGTCACCGCCGTGAACCGCGACAACGACGCCTTTACCTCACCCTACCTGCGCCGCAATGCCTACGTGGGGGCGGCGGACTTCCGCCATCGCTTCACGGGCGGCCGGTTCGAAATTTCCGGTTCGCTCGACCTGAGCCGGGTGGCCGGCAGCGCGCCCGCCATCGCCGCCACGCAGCGCGACGCGGTGCACTACTACCAGCGGCCGGACGCGTCGCTCCCCTACGACACGACGCGAACGTCGCTCTCAGGGGACGCCGAGGAGCTGCAGATCGCCAAGGTGGGCGGCGCGCACCTGCTGGGCCAGACCAGCTACCAGCGACGCTCCACCGGTTTCGAGATCGACGACCTGGGCTACCTACAGCGCGCTGACCAGCAGTCGTGGAGCACCTGGGTGGGATACTTCGATCGCCACCAGCGCGCCTTTTACCAGCGCTTTCAATGGAATGCCAACTGGTGGCAATACTGGACGACGGCGGGACTGCCCGAAGAGCGGGCGTTCAACACGAACACGCACATCACGTTCCGCAACACCTGGTCGTTCCATGCCGGCGGCACGCTGGGCCAGTTGGGCGAGACGTACTGCTATTCCTGCTCTCGCGGCGGCCCGGCCGTGCGGCAGGATCCCTACCTCGCGCCGTGGGCCGGTCTGATCGGCGACGATCGCAAAGCGATCGTGCCGTACTTCTGGGTCAACTACTGGCGGGGCGACGGCGGGCGGTCCAAGAGGATCAATCTGAGTCCAGAGCTCGACTTCAAGATCGCGTCGCGCGTGACTGCGTCGATCAGCCCCAGCTACACGCGGAGCACGAACGCGGTGCAGCCGCGCGGTCCTACCACGGACACGAGTGACGTGACGCACTATTTGTTCGCGCACCTGGAGCAGAAACAATTCGCCGTGACTCTCCGGTTCACCTACCCATTCACCGCGACCACGTCGCTCCAGGTGTACGCGCAGCCGTTCGTCTCGAAGGGGACCTACAGCAACGTGCGCGAGCTGTCGGCAAGCCCTCGCGCGGCCGACTTCGCGAGCCGCTATCGGGCCTATGCGGACACCGCTGTGACCAACAACCCCGGCGGATTCAACTTCAAACAGTTCCGCTCGAATGTCGTGTTCCGCTGGGAGTACCGGCCCGGCTCGACGCTGTTCGTGGTGTGGAGTCAGGGGCGCCAGGGGTCCAGCGGTGTCGCGGGCACGCGTGGCTTCGGCGGCGACATCGGCGATCTGTTCACCCTCCGGCCCGACAACAGCTTCCTGGTGAAGCTGTCGTACTGGATCAACCGTTAGGATCGCATCCGCAGCCAGTCGCCGAAGAACAGGCGGGCGCCTGCCGGCCCGGTTGGCTCAACAACATTGGTCTGTCGTGTGGGAGGATGCGTCAAGCCCACACCGACGTAATTCGTGCCGATGCTGACCGAGAAAATGATGAGGGAGTTGAGGAGGTAGTACACCGCCCGTTGCCATAACGGCACGCCGCCCTTGGTAACGAAGACGAGGAGACCGAGGAGAAAGCTCAACACCAGCGATGTCCAGCGCGGGGGGAGGCTAAACGCGACCCACAGCGCATTGGCGATCAACATCGTGACGCCGCCCGCGATGCCGGGCGTCAACATCGCCTTGGGCTGCAGAAACTCCTCTACCTTGACCTTCTCCATGACGCACCCCCGCCCTCTCGCGTCCCGATCACGGCTAGCGCTGGCCGGCCACGGTAACGCCGCGCTCCAGCCTGATGTCTCCCGACGAGGCGCCGACCTCGACGACGACCGGCCCGTTCTCCACCGACCAGTGGTGCGCGTCCGCATCCCAGTAGCGGAACGCCGCCGGCGTGAGTTGGAACGTAATCGGACGGGTCTCGCCGGGCCCGAGGGTCACCCGGCGGAACCCGCGCAAGTCCCGGCGCGGACGTGGGACCGCCGAGTGCGGATACCGTACGTACAGCTGCACGACCTCGTCGCCGCCGCGCGCGCCCGTGTTGGTCACGTCCACCGACACGGTCAGGCTGTCGTCACCCCGCAGCGTGTCGCGGCTCACCCGCAGCCGGTCGTAGCGGAAGGTGGTATAGCTCAGCCCGTATCCGAAGGGATACAGCGGCACCCCCTCGAAGAACCGGTAGGTGCGTCCTGCCATGCGGTAGTCTTCGAACGGCGGTAGATCGGCCACGTCCCGATAGAAGGTGACCGGCAGGCGGCCGCCGGGATTGTAGGCGCCAAACAGCACCTCGGCGATAGCGGTCCCTCCTGCCTGGCCGGGATACCACGCCTCGAGGATCGCGGGCACGTGCTCCTGTGCCCACGTGACCGCGACGGCGCTGCCGCTCATCAGCACCAGCACCGTTGGCTTTCCCAGCGTCACGATCCGCTCCAGCAGGTGCTGCTGCGGCGCCGGCAGGTCGAGTCGCGTCCGGTCGCCGCCCGAAAAGCCCTCGATCGCGACGCGCATTTCCTCGCCTTCCAGGCGGGCCGTGAGGCCGAGGCACAGCACGACGACGTCGGCCCGCCGCGCCGTCTCGGCCGCCTCCGACTCGAGCGCCTCGGCGGGTGTCGCCCACAGCAACTGCAGCTCGGCCTCACCGTACGACTCCTCCCCGTCCACGCGCAGGCGATAGCGCCGGCCCGCCTCGAGCCGCATTGGCTCGGTCTCGGCGAAGCGCGGGTCGGGGAACTCCCCGTCATGCGTCGGATACACCGACTGCACGACCAGGCTGTCATCGAGATACAGCTGAAACTTGACTGTGCCGACGAGCGCGAGCCGGTACGTCCCCGTGTGCGTGGGCCGCAAGGTGCCGGTCCAGCGCACCCCGAAGTCATCCGCGTTCATGTCCGCGCGCGGGGCACCCTCGCCCCAGTGGGCGTCGAGCGTGGAGTCGGTCCGTTGGAACAGCGGGGCGCCCGTCATCGTGCGGCTGGCGAAGAAGGCCACGTCGAGCCCGCGCTGCCCGCGTGCGTTCGTCAGGACCCGGGCGGGCACGGGGTCGAGCACGGGGAAGCCGTCCGCCAAGTCGGAGCCGAGCGCGTACAGGACGCGCGTGCGCGGCGCGACGGCCTCGCGGATGCCCCGCAGCGGTGTCACCGGATCCGCTGGGATCCCGTTGTAGTTGCCGAGCAGCATGCGCCACTGGTCGGCGTTCGGCCCGATGACCGCGATCGTGCCGAGGTCGCGCCGCAACGGCAGCAGGTTGCGCGCGTTCTTGAGCAGCACCATGGACTCGCGCGCCACCTGGAGCGCCAACGCCCGGTGGGACGGCTGGTCCAGCACGCTGATCGGGATCTGCGCCCAGCGCACGGCCGCGGGCGGGTCGAACATGCCGAGCCGGAAGCGCGCCACGAACAGGCGGGTGACCGCGGTGTCGATGGCCTGCTCGCTGATCAGGCCCTGGTGCACCGCATCCACCAGGTTGGCGTACTCGCGGCCGCAGTCCAAGTCGGTGCCGGTGCGCACGCCCAGCGCGGCCGCCGCGGCAGCGGTCGGCGCGACCCGGTGCCGCTGGTAGATGTCATCGATGGCACCGCAATCGGACACGACGTAGCCGGGGAAGCGCCACTCTCCCCGCAGGATATTCCGCAACAGCAAGTCGCTGCCGCAGGCCGGCGCGCCGAACACCCGGTTGTACGCACACATCAACGAGTAGGCACCCGCCTCGCGAATGCCGGCCTCGAAGTGCGGCAGGTAGCTCTCCCGCAGGTCTCGCTCGCTCACCACCGCGTCGAATTGGTGCCGCAGGGGCTCGGGACCCGAGTGAACGGCGAAGTGCTTCACGGTCGCGATGGTCTTGAGATACCGGGGATCTTCGCCCTGGAGCCCGCGGATGAACGGCACGGCCAGCCGCCCGGTGAGGTAGGGGTCTTCGCCGTAGGTCTCCTGGCCGCGTCCCCAGCGCGGGTCGCGGAACAGGTTGATGTTGGGCGACCAGACGGTGAGGCCCTGATAGCGCTGGTGCTCGCCCCGGCGCACGTAGTCCTCGTGTTTCGCGCGAAACTCGTCGGAGATGACGGTGGCCATGCGAAAGACGAGGCTGTCATCCCACGTCGCGGCGAAGCCGATGGCCTGCGGAAACACGGTGGCGAGCCCCGAGCGCGCGACGCCGTGGAGCCCCTCGTTCCACCAGTTGTACTCGGGGATCCCCAGACGCTCGATCGCCGGCGCGCGGTCCATCATCTGGGAGACTTTCTCCTCGAGGGTCATGCGCCCCACCAGGTCCGCGGCGCGGCGCTCGAACGGCAGGCTCAGGTCCTGCCAGGCGGGCGTCTGCGCGGCGGCGCTGCCGGCGACCGCAGCGGCAAGCAGAGCGACTACGCGGATGGCGGGCATCGGGATGATCCTCTCGCAAGCGAACGGGCGCGGTTGCGCGTACTGGGGATTGCGCGCACTTTCTCGAGACAGAAGATGATCTTATGAGCCGATTTCGGAAGTACCTGGGGCCGCTCGCGCTCGCAGGCTCGCTCGTCCCCGCAGTCGGCGTCGCTCAGGCCGACCCCTGGGCAGCGCCGGTACGCGGGTCCTGGGTTCGAACCGGACCCGCCGCCTCGGGCGACGTGGTGCTCGCGTCACGCGACAGCGGCGCCGAGATCGTCGTCGGCGCCGCCGAGAACCTGAACGTGCGCCAGGCGGCCGTATTCCTGGCCGGCGACATCGAGACGATCAGCGGCTATCGGCCGCCGATCGTCACCACCCCCACAGCCGGAAGGACGAGCATTCGACTCGCCACCGTGGGGAACGGAACGCTTCCGGCCGCCATCGATGCAGCCGCGCTGCGGGGCCAGTGGGAGGCGTATCGCGTCGTCACGGCGCCGCGGACCGTGTGGCTGGTAGGGTCGAACTCGCGCGGCACCGCGTTCGCGGCCTACACGCTGTCGGAGCGGCTCGGCGTGGATCCGCTGTATCTCTGGACCGGCCACGTGCCCGAGCACCACGATCCGCTGGTCCTCAAGGCCACGCGCTTCGCGCAGGGACCCCCGACGTTCCGGTTTCGCGGGTTCTTCCACGACGACGAGGACATCCTGCCCCGTCCGTTCGACGCCCGCGGCTACCCGCTCCAGACGGGGGACGTGCCGCTCGCCTGGTACCGGCGCTTCTTCGAGACGGCGCTGCGGCTGCGCATGAACATGGTCGCGCCGTACGTGCGCGTGCACCGCCGCTTCGAGGTGCAGCAGCTCGCCAGCGATTGGGGCCTCCACTATACATCGCACCACTACGACATCCTCGTCTCCAACCCGTTCGGCCTCGTGACCTTCAACCTGGCCGCCGAGCGCGGCGTGCGGCCCGACTACGACTGGTTCACGAACCGGGACGGCCTGCTGGCCTTCTGGCGGGGCGGCGTCGCGGAGAACCACGACCTGGACGTGATCTGGCCGGTGGGCCTGCGGAACACCTCGGATCGCGCCTACACGTGGCCGGAGGGGACCACCGACGCCGACAAGGCCCGCGTGTTCCGCGAGGTGATCGGGTTGCAAACCGCGATGGTGCGCGACGCGCTGCCCCCGGGGCATGCGCCGCTGTTTCACTTCACGATGTACTCGGAGATGCTGGAGCTGTACCGCCGCGATCCGGCCGCGTTCGGGTTGCCGGACGACGTCATCATCGTCTGGCCGGACGACAACGACGGCCACATGCGCGGGCTCCCGACCGATCTGGGCCGCTGGAAGCACGGCGTCTACTACCACCTGGCGTACCTGGGCGGCAACCTGAGCAAGCAGACCACGCACATCGTGGCTCCCGCGACAATCGCCCGGGAGTTCCAACGCATCGTGCAGGCCCGGGCGACCGAGTACATGCTCGTCAATGTGTCGGAGCTACGCGACTACGTCATGGGGGCGCGCCTGATCGCCGACATCACCTGGAACGCGCCGGCGGTGTACGCGTCGCCCGATCCGGCGGGCCGGTTCGTGACGTGGTGGACGCAGGAATATTTCGCGCCCGCCGCCGCCCCGGCGCGGGCGGCGTACGACCGCTACCATGCGCTACTCGACACGCCCGACAAGCTCTGGTACGCGTCGGAAGCGGTGCAAAACCTCATCGAGCGTCTGTGGCGTCGCACGACCGGTCAGCCGTTCACGCCGTTCAACGCCGATACCCTTGCCGTGCTGCAGGCGCGTATCGCCCGTCTGGATACGGCCCTGGCGACCACCGAGCAAGCGGCGGCGACGCTGACCTCGGCGCAGCAGCGCTTCTTCTCCGTCGACGTCGCGCTCGGCCTGCGGATCGATGAGCGGCAGACGCGGGCTGCCTTGCAGCTGGCGGACGCGCTGCGGGCCCCGGACTCGGGCGGCCTGTGGCGGCTCATCCACGACGCCCTGGCGCCACTCGAGCAGCTCGAGGCCGACTTCGCCCGCGCCGAGTACCCGCCGTTCGACCGCTGGTACCACGAGACGTGGATCCGGGCCGGGTTGCAGCGCAACAACCCGCATCGCGCGTACGTCGAGCTGCGAGCGTTCATCGCGAGCGACGGCCGCTCCCGCTTACAGGCGCCACCGGGCTTCGGACAGCCACCGCCGGCAGCGGGGGCGAACCCGACGGTGCGAACTCCCTGACGCGACCGGGCCGCTCGCTGGTCGTCGCCCTCGCCCTGGCGGCGACGTTCCCCGCGTGTGCGCGGCCGTCAGTCCCGGCCCCGGCCCCCGCCCCCGCAGCGGGGCAGCACTGGCTGGGGACCTGGGCGGCATCAGTGCAGCTCACCGAGCCACGCAACATGCCTCCGGCGCCGGGCTTGACGGGCAGCACCCTGCGCCAAGTCATCCACACATCCGTCGGCGGACCGATGATACGCGTGCGCTTCTCGAATGCGTTCGGGTCGAGCCCGCTCGCCATCACGACGGCCCACCTCGCGCGCTCGCGCGGCGGCCACGCGATCGACGTCACGAGCGACCGCCGGCTGACGTTCGGCGGAGCGGACTCGGTGCTCATCGCTCCCGGTGCCACGGCAACATCCGACGCCCTGGAGTACGACGTTCCCGCGCTCAGCGACCTGGCTCTTACCATCCACATCGGGACCGCGCCCGCGGAGGTGACGGGGCATCCCGGCTCGCGGACCACGTCGTATCTTCAGCCCGGCCGATGGGTGACTACGGCCGAGCTTCCCGATGCGGTGACGACCGATCACTGGTATGTCATCGCGGGGCTCGAGGTCGTGGCGGACGGCGCGGCCGTCGTCACGCTGGGTAACTCGATCACCGACGGGCGCGGCTCCGGCACCAACCGCAACAACCGCTGGCCGGACAACCTCGCGCGTCGCCTGCAGGCGGATCCGCGTACCGGGCACGTCGCCGTGCTCAATGCCGGGATCGGCGGCAACACGGTGATCAGCGGCGGCCTCGGCCCCACGGCGCTGGCGCGGCTGGACCGCGATGTCCTGGCGCAGGCGGGGGCGCGCTGGGTGATCCTGCTCGAGGGCGTCAACGACATCGGAGGCGCGCGTGCGCCGGGGCAAGCCGCCGCGGTGGCGCGGAACCTGGTGGTTGCCTATCGGGACATCATCGACCGGGTGCATGCGCGCGGCCTGCGCATCTACGGCGCCACGATCCCGCCGTTCGGCGGATCCCAGTATGATGGAGACGAGCGGGAGGCGGCGCGGCAGACCGTGAACCAATGGATCCGGAACAGCGGTACGTTCGATGCGGTCATCGATTTCGACGCGGCGCTGCGCGATCCCGCGCGGCCCGCGCGCCTGCTGCCTTCGGCCGACTCGGGGGACCACCTGCACCCCGGCGAGGCAGGGTACCGCTTGATGGCCGACGCGATTGACCTGGCGCTGTTCATCCCCTGACAAGGGACGATGAGATGACCGCACCGTTCGCGCTGGTCGGCCGCGTCGCCGTCGTCACGGGCGGCTACGGCGTGCTGGGGGGCGCCATCGCCGCCGGCTTGGCGCGGGCGGGCGCGGCGGTCGCGATCCTGGGCCGGCGGCGCGAGGCCGCCGAGGCGAAGGCCGCCGCGATCCGCCGGGAGGGTGGCGATGCCTCGGTGCTGATCGCGGACGTGCTCGACGAGGGGCAGCTCGAGGGCGCGCGCGACCGGCTGCTCGAGGCGCGGGGCCGCGTGGACATCCTGGTCAACGCCGCGGGTGGCAACGTCGCGCGTGCCCGCAGCGACAACCGGCCCGCCTTCGACGTGCCGCTCGACGCTCTGGACGAGGTGCTCCGGCTCAACCTCCACGGGACGCTCATCCCGTCGTTCCTGTTCGGCGCGGTCATGGGGCGCCAGGCCTCCGGCTCGATCGTGAACATCTCCTCGATGGCGGCGCGGCGCGTGCTGTCGGGCGTGCTGGGGTATTCCATCGCCAAGGCGGGCATCGACACTTTCACCCAGTGGCTGGCCGCCGAGCTGGCGCGCCGCTACGGCGACAAGGTCCGCGTGAACGCGGTCGCGCCGGGCTTCTTCGTCACGGAGCAGAACCGCAGCGTGCTCGTCAATCCGGACGGCTCCTACACGCAGCGCGCTCGGGCGATCATCGCGCACACCCCCATGGGGCGACTCGGCACGCCCGACGAGATCGTGGGCGCGGTACAGTGGCTGTGCAGCGACGCGGCATCGTTCGTGACGGGCGTCGTCCTTCCGGTGGACGGCGGGTTCAGCGTCTCGAGCGGTGTCTGACCCCAGCGCCACCGCCGTCACGCGGGTCCGATGGACCGTCGTGGCGCTGCTGTTCGGGGCGACCACGGTCAACTACATCGACCGCCAGGTCCTCGCGATCCTGGCGCCGACGCTCACGCGCGAGCTCGGCTGGCGCGAGACGGACTACGCGGGGATCGTCTCCTGGTTCAGCGTGGCCTATGGCGTGGGGCTGCTCGGCATGGGCCGCGTCATGGATCGCATCGGCGTGCGCGTCGGCCTCTCACTCGCCGTCGGGGTGTGGAGTCTGGCCTCGATGGCGCATGCGCTGGTGCGGAGCGTCGCCGGCTTCGGCGTGGCGCGCGCCCTGCTCGGGATCGGCGAGTCCGGCAACTTCCCGGCCGCCGTGAAGACCGTCGCGGAGTGGTTCCCGCAGCGCGAGCGGGCCCTCGCGACCGGGATCTTCAACGCGGGCACCAACGTGGGCGTGGTGGTCGCCGCGCTGCTGGTCCCGTGGATCGCGCTCGTGCTGGGGTGGCGCTGGGCGTTCCTCGCCACGGGGGCGCTCGACCTCGTCTGGCTCGCGGCGTGGCTGGCCTTCTATCGGGACCCGGGCCGCCACCCCAGAGTCTCGGCCGCCGAGCTGGCGTGGATCCGCAGCGACCCCATCGAGCCCGGTGGCAGCGTGGCCTGGCGCAGCCTGCTGCGGCACCGCCAGGCGTGGGTGTTCATCGTGGGCAAGACGATGACGGATCCGGTGTGGCTGTTCTATCTGTTCTGGCTTCCCAAGTTTCTCGAAGCGAATTTCGGCGTGCGCCTCGCGGGCCTCGCGGCCCCGCTGGTCGTCATCTACGTGGCCGCGGACGTGGGCTCGGTCACCGGCGGCTGGATCTCGGGGGCGCTGATCAAGCGCGGCTGGAGTGTGAACCTTGGCCGCAAGACGGCGCTGCTCGCCGCGGCGCTGGCCATCGTCCCGACGATGTTCGCGCCGGCGGCCGGCACGATGTGGGCGGCGGTGAGCATCGTCGCGGTGGCGGCCGCAGCGCACCAATGGTGGTCGGCCAACCTGTTCACGACGGTGAGCGACATGTTCCCCCGGCACGCCGTCGCGTCGGTGGTCGGCCTGGGCGGGTTCGCGGGGATGTGCAGCGCCTTCGCGTTCCAGCGACTCACCGGCGCCGTGCTCGAGGCGGCGGGTGGCAGCTACGCGCCGATCTTCGCGGTGCTGGGGCTCGCGTACGTCGGGGCGCTGGCGGTCATGCATGTCCTCGCGCCGCGCCTCGAGCCCATTGCCGCCGCGCAGTCATCAGGTCAGTTTATCACCCATCGCCCATGAAGATCACCGACATTCGGGCCACACCGGTCTCGGTTCCGCTCGAGGCGCCCCTGCGTCACGCCAACGGGTGTCATTGGGGACGCTTCGTGCGCACCATCGTCGAGGTCGAGACCGACAGCGGCCTCGTCGGCCTGGGCGAGCTGGGGGGCGGCGGGGAGAGCGCCAGCGCCGCCGTGCACGGGCTGAAGCCGTATCTCCTGGGGCGCGACCCCACGCGCATCGAAGAGCTGCGCTTCCTCATCGCCAACCCGACCGCCTCGCTGTACAACCTACGGACCCAGATGCTCGCCGCGGTCGAGTTCGCGTGCCTGGACCTGCTGGGGCAGCACTGGCGCGTGCCGGTGTCCGAGATCCTGGGTGGCCGGCTGCGCGATCACGTGCCGTTCGCCTCCTACCTGTTCTTCCGCTACGCCAACGCCGGAAACGGAGCCGGCGAAGTGCGCACCGTGGACCAGCTGGTGGCCGAGGCCCGCGCCCTCAAGGCGCAGTGGGGATTCACCACGCACAAGCTCAAGGGCGGTGTGTTCCCGCCGCGCTACGAGCTGGAGTGCTACCGCGCCCTGGCTCGGGCGTTGCCGGGCGACAGCCTGCGCTTCGATCCCAACGGCGTCTGGTCCACGGAGCAAGCCATCTGGTTCGCGCGGCAGATCGAGGACTTGAACAACGACTACCTCGAAGACCCGGTCTACGGGTTGCACGGGATGCGCCGGACCCGCGAGCGGATCCGGATGCCGCTCGCCACCAACACGGTGGTCGTCGGGTTCGAGCAGCTGGCCGCCAACGTGCTCCACACCGCCGTGGACGTCATCCTGCTCGACACCACGTTCTGGGGAGGGATTCGCCCCTGCATCAAGGCGGCCGGCATCTGCGAGGCGTTCCAGTTCGGCGTGGCCGTCCACTCGTCGGGCGAGCTGGGCATCCAGTTGGCGACCATGCTGCACTTGGGCGCCGTCCTGCCGAACCTGACCTTCGCCGCGGACGCACACTACCATCACCTCGTGGACGATGTGATCGAGGGCGGGAAACGGGCGTACTGCCACGGCGGGATGGCGGTGCCGACTGCCCCGGGGCTCGGCGTGACGCTGGACCGCGAGCGCGTGGCCCGCTACCACGAGGCGTTTCTGCGGCTCGGCACATACGCGTACGACCAGGATCCGCTGCGCCCTGGCTGGACACCGCTGATCCCCAACTCGCGCTGGGCCGATCCCGCCGACGCGCGCGTACCGCACGTGCCCGCCTGAGGCCCGCGCGCGCGTGCGCCCGTCCCCGCTGCTCCCACCTCGCGTACCGGGGTTTGTCCTGGTCGTGGCAGGCCTGCCCCGGCTGCTCGGCGCCCCCGGGGTCGACGACGGCTACGACCTGTGGCTGCGCTACCGCCCGGTCGCGGACCCCGCCCGCCTCGCCGAGTACCGCGCCGCCATCACGCAGCTGGTCGTGGCGTCCGACGCGGCGACGATGCGAGCCGCTCGGGATGAGCTGGTCACCGGGCTGCGCGGCCTGCTGGGGCGGAACATCCGGGTGGCGGGGGCCGCGAGCCGAGACGGCGCTCTGGTCGCGGGGACGCCCGGCAACTCGCCCGTAGTCGCCGCACTGCCGCTCGGCGCCGAGCTGCGCCAGGCCGGCCCGGAGGGCTTCATCATCCGCGCGGTGGCGATCGGCGGGCGGCGCGCGATCGTCGTCGCCGCCAACCGTGACATCGGGGTCCTGTACGGGGCGTTCCAGCTACTGCGCCTGCTCCAGACCGAGCGCCCCCTCGCTGGGCTCGACCTGGTGAGCGCGCCGCGCGTGGGGCTCCGCCTGCTCGACCATTGGGACAACTTGAACGGTACCGTGGAGCGCGGCTACGCGGGGGCGTCGTTGTGGGAGTGGGCACGTCTCCCGGACTCGATCAACCCGCGGTACAGAGACTACGCCCGGGCCAACGCGTCCATCGGGATCAACGGGGTGGTGCTGACCAACGTGAATGCCAACGCCCTGATCCTGACTCCGGCTTACCTCGTCAAGGTCGCGGCCCTCGCACGCGTGTTTCGCCCCTACGGCATCACGGTCTATCTCACCGCCCGCTTCAACGCCCCGAGCGAGATCGGCGGGCTCGCCACGGCCGATCCCCGCGACTCAGGCGTCCGCGCCTGGTGGGCCGCGAAGGCGGACGAGATCTACCGCGCGATCCCGGACTTCGGCGGCTTCCTTGTGAAGGCCAACTCCGAAGGGCAACCCGGGCCCCAGGATTACCACCGCACCCACGCGGACGGCGCGAATCTGCTGGCGGATGCCGTGGCGCCGCACGGTGGCATCGTGATGTGGCGCGCCTTCGTCTACTCGAGCGCGGTGCCGACCGACCGCGTCGTGCAGGCAGGCGACGAGTTCGTGCCGCTCGACGGCGCCTTCCGGAGCAACGTCCTGATTCAAGTGAAGAACGGGCCGCTCGATTTCCAGCCGCGCGAGCCATTCCATCCGTTGTTCGGGGCGATGGCGCGCACGCCTCTGATGATGGAAGTCCAGATCACGAAGGAGTACCTCGGCCAGGACAGCCACCTCGCGTTCCTGGCCCCCCTGTGGGAGGAGGTCCTGCGGGCCGACACGTACGCTCACGGCCCCGGCTCGACGGTGGCGAAGGAGATCCAGGGCATCGCCGGCGTGGCCAACGTCGGCTCCGATCGCGACTGGACCGGCTCGGACTTGAACCAGGCCAACTGGTACGCGTTCGGCCGGCTCGCCTGGGACCCCACGCTCTCGTCGGCTGCCATCGCGGACGAGTGGATCCGGATGACGTTCTCGAACGATCCGCGCGTCGTCGGCCCGGTGCAGGGCATGCTGCTCGTGTCGCGCGAGGCGGTGGTGAACTACATGACCCCGCTGGGCCTCGCCCACCAGATGGCGCGAGGGACTCACTACGGACCCGGGCCGTGGGTCACGGGGGGTCGCGCGGATCAGACGTCCGTCTACTTCAACCGCGCTGACTCGGCCGGCCTCGGCTTCGACCGCACGGCCACCGGCAGCGACGCGGTGCGCCAGTACGCGCTTCCGGTGCGCAACCGGTTCGCAAGCCGCGACTCCGTGCCCGACGACCTGCTGCTGTGGTTCCATCACGTGGGTTGGAGCGAGCGCTTGCGCTCGGGCCGCACGCTGTGGGAGGAGCTGTTGCGGCACTACCAGGCCGGCGTGGACACCGTGCGCTCGATGCAGCGGAGCTGGGACAGTCTGGAGCGACTGGTGGACGCCGAACGGTTCCACCGCGTCCAGGCGCTGCTGCGCGTCCAGGAAGCCGAGGCGCGGTGGTGGCGCGACGCGTCGGTACTGTACTGGCAGTCGTTCTCCCACCTGCCGCTGCCCCCCGACTACGAGGTGCCACGCCACCCGCTCGACTGGTACCGCCAGCTGCGCTGTCCTGCCGATCCCCGCAAACCGCGCTGCGACGCCGTGATGGGAGCCCCATGAGCGCGGCCGAGCGTCGCGGGGTCTCGCCCAACCACTTTCGCGCCGGAGGTCCTGCCATGCGTCCCCGTTCGCCGTGCCCGCGCCCCTGGGTTGTCCCCCTCGGCTTGCTGCTGGCGGTGATCCGCTGCGGCGACGTCGCCGGCCCGGGTGGCTACACGGTCACCTACCGCGCCAGCCTGGCCGGGATCGCCACGATTGACTCGATCTATTACGACAATGGCAGCGGGAAGTGCGCGTCGAACTGCACGGGCGACAGTACGCTGCAGCGCGTGGTCGCGCCGACGGTGCCGGCGACCAATCCCTCGTGGGTGGTCGTCCTGAGCAACGTCCCCCCGGGATCGACGCTGGAGGTGCACGTGTTCGGCACCGGCAGCAACGCCGGCACGGCCAATCTGGTGCGGCTGTGGATGACGGCCGACGGAGCCCTCGCCGGCGACAGCGTCACCGCCGCGACGACCGCCGGGACCGCGTTTACGGCCGAGCTCGCGGCGCGCCGGCTCTAGCTCCGGCTTGACAACCCGGCCCCGGCACCGGTAGAATCGGCCGGTGACGTGGTGATCTTATGACTTCGGAAACCAGGGAGAGTGCGGGGCACCGTCGTCCGGGAGGTCCTGATGCGATGCGGCATACTCGTTCTGGCGGCCGTCGGCGTAACCCTTAGCACCGAGGCCCGAGCCCAAGGCAGGATCACCGGCACCGTCACCGCCGCCCAGGACGGTCGCCCCATCGCCGGCGCGACCGTCACGGTGGTCGGTACCAACCGCACGGGCGCGACGGATGCGTCCGGCCGCTACGAGATCGCCGACGCGCCGTCCGGGACGCAGCAGGTCCGGGTGCGCTTCCTGGGGTTCGCGCCGCTCACGCAAACCGTGGACGTGCCGGCGGGGGAGGCGGTCACCCTCGACTTCCAGCTGGTCGCGGCCGCGGTGCAGCTCGAGGGCGTCGTCGTCGTCGGGTACGGCACCCAGGAGCGCCGCGACTTGACCGGCGCGATCGCCTCGGTCTCCGCCGAGCAGATCGCGGAGGTCCCGACGCCCAACCCGATGCAAGCGATCCAGGCCAGGACGCCGGGCGTGGACGTCGTGGCCGGCGGCAGCTACCGCCCCGGCGTGCCGATGAACGTCACCGTGCGCGGCGTGCGGTCCATCGCGGCGGGGAACCAGCCGCTGTACGTGGTGGACGGGGTGCCGCTCGCGGGCGGCATCGAGGATTTCAACCCCGCGATCATCCAGTCGATCGAGGTGCTGAAGGACGCGTCGGCGACGGCGGTCTATGGGAGCCGCGGCTCGAACGGCGTCATCCTCATCACCACGCGCCGCGGGGCCGCGGGCGCTCCTGACAACAGCATCCACGTCACCTACGACGCGCAGTACGGCGGGCAGAGCGCGCTCCACCTCGTGGACATGATGAACGGCCCGCAGACGATCGCCGAGCGGCGCGAGGCGTTCCGCTCGGCCGGTCGCCCCACGGACAACGCGAGCGTGTTCACGCCCGACGAGCTGCCGCAGGTGCTGTGTGCCACGGATGCCGCGTACCAGGCCGCGCATCCGGGATGCGCGACCGGCACCGACTGGCAGCGCCTGGTACTGCGCACCGGCTACCAGCAGCGCCATCAGCTCGGCCTCACCTCCGTCGCGGGCAACTCCAGGCTCTCGCTCATCGGCAGCTACTTCGACCAGGACGGCATCACGATCGGGCAGGGGTATCGCCAGTACTCCGGCACGGTGAGCTTCGAGAACACCTACCGGCGGCTCCGGATCGGCGTCACGGCCACCGGCACGCGGTCGATCGCGGACATCGGCGCGGACGCTTCGTTGTGGGGCGAGGCCCTGGCGAACAACCCCCTGGGCCTGCCGTACGACAGCGCCGGCGTCCCCTCCGCCACGCTGTGCAGCGTGTGCACGCTGAAGATCAAGCCGACGCCCGACGCGCTGCGCGTGAACCCGCTGCGCCAGGCCCAAGGCTTCGTGCGCCAGCAAACCCGGAACCGGCTGTTCGGTTCGGTGTTCGCCGAGCTGCAGCTGGGCCGCGGCTTCTCGTATCGCGTGAACTTCGGCCCCGACCTCGGGAACCGCATGGACGGGCAGTTCCAGGGCGCGAACGTCGTGCTGAACCAGGCGCCGATCGGCAACGCCCAGGCGCAGCGGACCGACGCCGAAGAGTTCGCGTACACGCTGGACCAGCTGCTGCTGTGGAATCGCACCGTGGGGAATCACCGCTTCGACGTGACCCTGCTGTACGGCATCCAGACGGACCGCTCCACCACCACCACCGCGGAAGCGCGCAACCTTCCCTACGACGACCAGCTTTGGTACAACCTGGGCACCGGCGAGAATCCTCAGCCACCCCAGAGCACGCTCAGCGTGTGGAAGCTGGCCTCGTACATGGGCCGCATCAACTACGCCTTCGCGAACCGCTACCTGCTCACGCTGACCGGCCGGTACGATGGCTCGAGCCGCCTGGCGGCAGGGCACAAGTGGTCGTTCTTCCCCTCGGTCGGCCTGGGCTGGCAGCTGGGCGAGGAGCCGTTCATGCGCCGCTTCGGCTTCATCTCCGGGCTGAAGCTGCGCGCCAGCGGCGGCACCACCGGCAACACCTCCATCAGCCCGTACCAGACGTGGGGCGGCCTGGACCGCACCCGGTACAACTTCGGCAGCGCCAGCGCCGCCGGTTACCGCCCGGGTGCCATCCCCAACCCCGACCTCGTCTGGGAGCGAACGGCAAAACTGGACGCTGGCGTGGACTTCGGCCTGTTTCGCGATCGCATCAGCGGCACGCTCGACTTCTACCGCGAGCGCACCAGCGACCTGCTGCTGCCGCGGTCGCTGCCGGCCTCGACCGGCTTCACCCAGGTGCTCCAGAACATCGGCAAGACGGAGAACCGGGGCTGGGAGGCCAGCATCACCACGGTCAACCTCCCGGGGACCGGGGGCGGTCCCCGCTGGACCACCGATCTGAGCTTCACCCACAACCGGAACTTCATCGTCGCGCTGGCGAGCGGTGCGGCGGACGACATCGGCAACCGCTGGTTCATCGGGCAGCCGATCAACATCGGCACCAACCCGGCCATCCCACCATACGACGCGCTCCGCCAGGTGTTCTACGACTACGTCTACGTCGGTATCTGGCAGCTCGCCGACTCGGCCGTCGCCCGGCGCTACGGCCAGAAGCCCGGGGACATCCGTGTCCGCGACATCAACGGCGACAGTGCGATCACCGCCGCCGATCGCGTCCTGCTCGGCAACACGTACCCGAAGCTGCTCGCCAGCATCTACAGCCGGCTGACGTGGCGCCGCTTCGACCTGTCGTTCCTGCTCCAAGGCCGACTCGGCTACACTATGAACGACGCGTTCGGCTCCGCCGCCACCCGGTTGTTCGAGCGCTTCAACAACCTCAACGTGGCGTACTGGACGCCGATGAAGTGTGACGGCGGCCCGGACCCCAACGTGCTGGATGGCCCCCCCGGCATGACGGCGGCGCAGCAGGCCGCCATTCCCGGCTGCAACTCCTACTGGAATCCCAGCGCGGGTCGCGAGAACCCGCTGTACAACGACGTCAGTTCCTCATCGCCGGCGTACCGGCCGGGCGGGCATTGGCGGGTGCGCAACATCACGGTCGGCTACACGCTGCCGGCCGGCCTGGTGAGCCGGTTTCGGTTCAGCTCGCTGCGCGTCTACGCACAGGCGCAGGATCCGTTCGTGTTCACCAGCTACTACGGGTACGACCCTGAGGCGGGAAGCGGCGCGACGCCGCCGAGCTATCGCACGCTGCTCGTCGGTGCGAACCTGGGTTTCTAGCGCGAGATCACCCCGAACCGAGGCGACCAATGAAGAACCTGCGATTCGTGGCCTGCGGACTGGCGCTCGTGACGCTCGCGGCGTGCGTGAATCTCGACGAGCAGCTAGTCGGAACGGTCACCACCACGTACTTCACCACCCCCGCCGGTCTGGAAGCGGCCGTCGACGGCGATTACGCCCAGCTGCGCGACTTCTTCGGGCGCGAGGAGTCCTTCGCCGTGACCGAGTTCGGCACGGACTTGACGACCAACGGCGACCAGGGCGGCTACCAGTTCGAGAACACCTACGCTGCCGGCCTGAACGCGAGCGCGCTACACTACCAGTTTCCGTGGACGAGCTTCTACCGCGGCATCAACACCTCCAACGCGGTGATCGAGCGCGCTCCGGCCGTGACGGGCATGGATGCGGCGATCAAGGCGTCTCGGATTGCCGAGGCGAAGTTCCTCCGCGCCTTGAGCTACTTCTGGCTGGTGCAGATGTACGGACCGGCGCCGCTCCCCCTCACGGAGAGCCAGGGCGCCAGCAATGTGGCGCACCGCTCGCCGGTGGACTCGATCTACCTCCAGATCGTCAAGGACCTGCGCGATGCGATCACGGACCTCCCGGTCACTCAGAGCCAGGTCGGCCGGGCGACGCAGGGCGCGGCCCGCCACCTCTTGGCCAAGGTCCTCCTCACCCGGGCGTATCATCCGTACGCCTACGAGGCGGCAAACACCGACTTCTACGTGAGCGGCCCGGCGTTCCTGCGCGAGCCGGGCATGACATCGGCGACCGACTTCGCCGCCGCGCGCGCCGAAGCGGATTCCGTGATCGCCGGCCCCTACGCGCTGCTGCCGAACTACGTGGAAATCTTCTGCGCGCCCATGGGCGCGCGCGGACCCGGCTCGTACTGCAACGTCCCTGCCAACGAGACCAACTCCGAGGTCATCTGGTCCGTGCAGTTCACGACCACGGCGGGCCTGTTCAACGCGGGGGGCGGCAACGCCCTGTTCGTGCAGATGCTGTCGTTCTACGATGACCGCCAGGGCATGACCCGCGACTGCAACAACGGTCGCGGTTTCCGCCGCGCCCGGCCCACGCTGTACGCGCGCAACCTGTGGCAGCGCTGGACCGACTCGACCTACACGACGGTGCTCGACACGCGGTACGACGGCACGTTCCAGAGCGTGTGGTACGCCAACTGGTCCAACTCGGGGGCGTGCTTTCAGTCCCAGGGGGCCAGCCGGGGCGCGGCGTACACCGTCGGTACCTGCGGCTCCGGCGGCCTGCCGACGTTCGGCACCAACTGCACCAACGGCGCGGCGTTCGCGGTCGGTGACACGGCCATCTTCCAGCCCGGGCACATGGTCGGGCAGGCAGTCCGGCAGGCCGTCAAGTACGCGATCTACGAGCCGTGCAACGCGGAGCCCTGTCCCAACCAAACCACCGTCGGGCAGTACGACATCTTCCGATACCCGACGATGAAGAAGTGGCAGGACGAGGCGCGGCCGGACTTCAACAACCTGGACGGCGGGCGCGACGTGCTCCTGATGCGGCTCGGCGAGACGTACTTGCTCGCCGCCGAAGCCGCGCTGGGGGCGGGCGACCAGGCGGGCGCGCGCGCGTACATCGTGACGCTCCGGCAGCGGGCCGCGAATTGCGGCGGCTGCGCGGCGGAGGCGGCGAACCGGGTGCTGATCGTCGACGCCACGCACATGCCGGCCACGATCGACCTCGAGTACATCCTGGACGAGCGCGGCCGCGAGCTGTACGGCGAGCTGACGCGGTGGCTCGACCTCGCCCGCACCGGCCTGTGGCACCGCATCGTGGACGACAATTGGCAGGCCTCGCCGTCACACGGCGGGTTCTTCAACGAGGCGAAGCACCACCTGCGGCCGATCCCGCAGGCCCAGATCGACCTGACCGCCGGCGGCACCCGCGCGTTCCCGCAGAACCCGGGGTACTGATGGGGCGCGCATAAGCACGCTCCGCCCGGCCTGGAGCGGTGTGATGCTGGCGGGCGTGCTCGCGACCGGGTGCGCACGGCCGCCCCGCACCCTGCGTGCGGCCTTCGCGGGCGCCTTCCTGGTGGGGGCGGCGCTCAACGCGGAGCAGTTTTCCGGGCGTGATACGCTCGGGGCCGCCCTCGTCACGGCGCAGTTCAACGCGATCACGCCAGAGAATGCGCTGAAGTGGGAGTCGCTCCACCCTCGCCCCGGGACCTACGACTTCGCCGCCGCCGACCAGTACGTCGCGTTCGGCGAGCGCAACCGGATGTTCATCGTGGGTCACACCCTAATCTGGCACAAGAAGACCCCGCGCTGGGTGTTCCAAGACTCGAGCGGCCAGCCGGTGAGCCGCGACACGCTGCTCGAGCGGCTGCGCGACCACATCCAAACGGTGGTGGGGCGGTTCCGCGGCCGGATCCGCGGCTGGGACGTCGTCAACGAGGCCCTGAACGAGGACGGCACGCTGCGACCGACGCCGTGGCTGACGATCATCGGCGCCGACTACCTGGCCCAGGCCTTCCGGTTCGCCCACCAGGCCGATCCCGACGCGGAGCTGTATTACAACGACTACGCGCTGGAGAACGCCCCCAAGCGGCGTGGCGCACTCGATCTGGTGCGACGGCTGCGGGCCGAGGGCGTCCCGGTAACTGGCGTCGGATTGCAGGGCCACAACCGGATGGACTGGCCCACGCCGGCCCAGCAGGACACCACGATTGCCGCTTTCGCCGCGCTCGGCGTGCGGGTGATGATCACGGAGCTCGACATCGACGTGCTGCCGCGCCGTGACCGGCCGGCGGCGGACAGCGGCCTGCCCGCCGTGGCGCCGTCCGACCTGAACCCCTATCGGGACGCTCTGCCGGACTCGGTGCAGCGGGCACTGGCGCGGCGCTACGCTGAGCTGTTCGCCGTGTACCTGCGGCACGCCCACGACATCAGCAGGGTGACGTTCTGGGGCGTGGCGGACGGGGATTCATGGCTCAACAACTGGCCGGTGCGGGGACGGACGAGCTATCCCCTCCTGTTCGACCGGCAGCGCCGTCCGAAACCGGCCTTCGATGCGGTGCTCGGGGTTGCGCGCCGTTAGCTTTGAATCGGGCGTAGCGCCCGGGAGGTACTGTGGCTCGGCGATCGACGGCGGGCGAGGCCGCGCACACGGCCTTCGCACCAGAGCTGAAGCAGAGTCTGTCGGACAGACTGGCGCGGCGGATCAGAGGAATGGTCCAGCGGGGGCAGTATCGCGTCGGCGATCGCCTACCCTCGATCATGGAAATGGCGAAGCGGTTCGGCGTGGGGCATCCGACGGTGCGCGAGGCCCTGAAGAAGCTCGAGACGATCGGGGTGGTCGAAATCCGCCACGGGTCCGGCGTGTACGTGAGCCGGAGCGAAGAGGTGCTGGTGCTGGCCAGCCCGGACTACCCGGGTACGGTTACGAAGAAGCTGCTGCTGGACCTCATTCGGGCCCGCATGGCGCTCGAGGCGCAGTCGGTCGCCGATGCGGTCCAGAACGCGACCGCCGCGCACCTGAGGGAGATGCGGCGGCTGCTCACCACGGCGGGCGAGAACCTCGCCAACGACGATGTCCTGAACACAGTCAACATGTCCTTCCACCGGCAGATCGCGCAGGCCTCCGGCAACGCCGTCCTGGTCCAGCTACTCGACGTCCTCCGCGAGCTGTTCACCGAAGAGCAGCGGCTAATCCTGAACATCTTCGGTTCGCGCGAGCGCGATCACGAGGGTCATCTGGCCATCCTAGACGCGCTGGAGCGGCGCGATGCGAAGCTCGGCGTGAAACGGATGCGCGCGCATCTGAAGGGCGTCGAGGACGCTATCCTGCGGTGGAATCCCGCGCATCACCCGGTGGCGAGCGCCGTCAGCGGCGCGTCGAGACGAGGATAACTCCCTGGCCGTGGTCCAGCCCCCAGCGGGCGGCGGCGTCGACGCCATTGACATGCCGGATGTACAGCACGTTCGCGAGCGGAAGCGTGCGCAGCGCTTCCACGCCGCCGAGTCGGGAATCGTCGAGATAGACCTGGACGTGGCCGGGGGTGGAGAAACTGTCCGGTCCCCGCTCCCGCAGCCAGTGTGAGCGCAGCGCTTCGATCGCGTCGAACACCGTGGCGAACTGGTAGTCACGCAGCTCTTCCTGCGTGAGCAGGTTGCGATCCGCGGCCGGGGAGCGGTCGTGGGGTGAGTGAGCGGCACAGCCTGACGTAGCGAGCAGGATCGCCGCCCAGCCCAGCACGCGGCGCAAGCGCGTCATAGACGAGGTATGGCCTGCTCCGTGAACTATGGCTTCCTGATCATGTCACGGATGCGCGTCGCATCCTGCTTGGAGAGCACGTCCAACTTGTGGAGCGCCGTGTAGGCAGGCACCGACCGGCCGCCGATCAGCGTGGTCGGCGAACCGGTGGTCGAGTCCTTGTGAAGCAGGAACGTGCCTTCCTGCCCGACGGCGAACCTGGGCGTGCCGACCCAGGCGACGTCGGATGAGCCCGGGAACCGGACAACGACTTGCTCTCCGGCCTTAGCGCCCTTGAGACCATCTTCTACCTGAATGATCGCTTCCTGCCAGTCGGGGTCGTGCTCGGTGATCCGCTTGGGACGTGCCGGCGCGGTCGTCAGCTCGGCCGGGCGCACCTGCTCCACGCGGCCCGAGACCACCATGGCCGCCTTCTGAATGTGCGCCCGCAGTTCCGCGTCGTTCACGTCACGACGAGCCCGCGCCACTGCCTCCTGCTGGTCCGCCACCACCACCGGGGATCGCCCCGGCTCGTGGCCTATCTCGCGCACCGCCACGCCCCGCCCGAAGATCCAGCCCGTCGTATAGAACGTCGCCTGCGTGCCTGGTTTCGGCGAGCCCCGCCGCTCGGTCAGGACGGTAACGGAATCGCCCGTACTCAGGGCGACCGCGGCGGGCTTTTCGAGCACCTGGTCGACTCGGACCACGACCGTCCGGTCCGATGCGGGGACTTCGGGGACCGCGACGGCGCCGACCTTCGTCACGGTTCCAATGAAGATGATGTCGGACTGCTTCACGAGCGCTGCCCGGGCCCCCTGAGCGGAGGCGGGGCCGGGGGCGGCGGCGCCCAGGAACGACAGCGCGACCGCGAGCAGAATTGCTGACCGAGTGTGCATAGGGCCCTCACTGCGACCGTCTGTCGTCATGGCAGAACGGGGACGCTGAAGAAGAACGGATCGATCGAGACGGCCACCGCAGCCCCCGAGCCATCGAGCAGCCGATGCGTCGCGAAGTCCACGCGGCGTTGATACACCACGCCCTGCGGGAAGTTGGCGGAGTCGGGCGTATTGTTCGCCGAAAAAATGCCGAGGAACTGACTTCCCCGGGTAAGCAGCCCGTTATAGTCGCCGATGTACGGGAGGAACTGGAAGGGCGGCGTCGTGGCCGGCACGGTGGCGAGGACGACATCTTGGTGCGTCGCGAAGCCGTCCTTGGACTGCTCCAAGCGGGTGACCCAGCGGCTGGCGCTCCCGGCCCCGGTCACCTGCTGATACAGCAGGCCGACCGTGCCGTTGGTGGAGACCGCCAGGCTCGCATCGGTGGCGTTCGTGAGGGCGCGCAGGTCGCCGCTCCACGTCGCGCCGCGGTCGGTCGAGCGCCGCACGTGCACCGTATAGATGTCGCCCGTCCCGACGCGGTCCGCCCACGCCACGTACACGTTGTCGCTGTGCAGCGCGTCGACCGCGATCGACAGGGTGGAGCCGATACGCTCCTGTCCCAGCGTCGGCGCGTTCGACCAGGGGATGGTCACGTGGGTCGCTACCAGGCGGCCGGGGAGGTGGTCCGACGGGTCGAGCAGGTCCCG
>Ga0209056_10001655_pt1 | contig 24521 bp, 23 predicted proteins | sample GraSoiAngelo_114_FD_185876 | JGI IMG/M metagenome (GOLD analysis project Ga0209056, IMG submission 185876) | Grasslands soil microbial communities from the Angelo Coastal Reserve, California, USA - 14_0903_13_40cm (SPAdes) (version 2) | ecosystem: Environmental > Terrestrial > Soil > Grasslands... | reverse complement strand
GGAAGATCGCCAGGGCGACCGATCGCGGCCGACGGGCGTCCCGGGAGGGCGCCCATCGCGACCCTTACGCGGAGAGCGAGGGGAGAGTCGCCGTGACGGTCACGAGACCGGGGTGGACCATTCTGCTGACGCTGTTGGCCGGCGTACTGGTCGGGTCGACCGGATGCGCGGCCACGGTCGCGCCGGCTCCGGCAGCAGCCCGCCGCATTGCAGTCCTGCCGCCGTCCGATGGGAGGGGAGCTCCGCTCAGTCCGAGGGCGCCTGCCGACCTCGATGCGGCCCCAACGCAAGCCCTCGGTGCGATCCTCGCTTCAGAGGCCCGTACACGACTCGCTCGTCAGGGCTTCGAGGTCATCGACCCGAAGCTCGTGGAGACGGCGACCGGAGGACGATTGCCGTCGAGTCCCGAGATGGCGGCCGAGATCCTTCGGTCGGCGAAGCTCGATGCGACGATCTTGTTTTTGCGGGTGCGTCGCTGGGAGTTCCCGTATCCGACCTTCCGGACGGACGAGGTAATCGTCTCGCTCGACGCGATGCTCGTCGACCCTACGAGCGGCCAAGTTGTGTGGCAGGTGGGGCGTCCTACGAAGCCCGTGCCGTTGCATGGCGTGGCCATCGGCGGGCAGGCGGACGCCGCGGCAGCAGAGGAGGTAATGAAGGAGGTGTTCGCGCCTCTCGGCCAGCGGTTGCCGTCGTGATCGGCGGGGTAGAAGGGCTTTTCCCCGCTCCTTGAATGGGCGTGCCGACACCTGCCGTCCCGAAGCACGGACGGCGCTCCGCCGTCGCTCCCGCTACAGGTGGTGGAGCTTCGGGTCGAGCTCGTCGCGTAGCCAGTCGCCCACCAGGTTGAAGGCCAGGACCACGAGGAGGATGGCGAGGCCGGGGAAGAACGAGACCCACCAGGCGCTCGCGATGTAGTCGCGCCCTTCCGCGATCATCGAACCCCACGCCGGCGTCGGCGGCGGGATGCCCGCCCCCAGGAAGGACAGCGACGCCTCCACGATGATGACATAGCCGATCTGGAGGCTCAGCAGCACGAGCAGCGAGGGCAGGGTATTGGGCAGCAGGTGGACGAGGATGATCCGGCGGTCCGAGCAGCCGGTGAGGCGCGCCTGCGCGATGAAGTCGCGCTCCATCAGCGCCAGCACCTCCCCGTAGACGACTCGCGCATACCGGGCCCACAGGATGGCGCCGATCGCGATCACGACGTTGACGAAGCTCGGCCCCGCCGTCACCGCCAGGACCAGGGCGAGCAGGATGATGGGCAGGGCGAGGGTGGCGTCCGTCAGCCGCATGAGGACGCGCCCGATCCGGCCGCGGTAATAGCCGGCCAGGAGGCCGACGGCGGCGCCGACGAGCCCCGCCAGCAGCACGGTCGCGACGCCCGCCGTCAGCGACACGCGGGCCCCGAAGATGATCCGCGAGAGGAGGTCCCGCCCGAGGCGGTCGGTGCCGAGCGGGTGCGCCCAGGAGCCGTCGGCCGCCCAGACCGGCGGGGCGAGCCGGGCGCGGAGCGACTGCGCGTAGGGGTCGGCGGGGCTCACGAGGCCCGCCGCCAGGGCGAGGAGCACGAAGCCCGTGATGATCCCGACGGGAATCACCGGCATCCGCCGGAACAGAGAGCTACGGCGCCAGGCCGATTCGGGGGTCGATGACGGCATAGAGTAGGTCCACGGCGAAGTTGACGGTCACCACGATGGCGGCGGTCACCAGCACGACGGCCTGGATGACCGGAAAGTCGCGTCCGGTGATCGCCTCGTAGGCGAGCCGCCCCATGCCCGGCCAGGCGAAGACGGTCTCCACCACGATCGCGCTCGTCACCAGGATCGCGAAGTAGACGCCGGCGAACGTGACGACCGGGATCAGCGCGTTCCTGAGCGCGTGACGCCAGACCACCGATACCTCCGGCGCGCCCTTGGCGCGGGCGGTCGTGACGTACTCCGCGTCGAGGACCTCGAGCATCGCGGAGCGCAGCAGGCGCATGAGCCCGGCCACGACGAACCAGCCGAGCGTGAAGCCCGGCAGCACGTAGTGGGCGAGGCTCCCGCTGCCCCCCGCCGGCAGCCACTGGAGGCGGCCGGCCACGACCTCGATCAGCACGATGCCGACCCAGAACGTCGGGAGCGACTGACCGAGGGTCGCGAGGACCTTGGCGCCGGAGTCGAGCGCGGTTCCCCTCCGCACCGCCGCCAGCACGCCGAGGGGGAATGCGACGAGCAGGCTCACGGCCATCGAGAACGCGGCGAGGGCGAGAGAGTTCGGGAGCCGCTCTCGCAGCAGGTCGACGACCGGCCGGCGGGAGCGGATCGAGGTGCCGAAGTCCCCCGTGGTCGCCCGGCCGACAAAGGTCAGGTACTGGACGTAGAACGGGCGATCGAGGCCGAGGTACCGGCGCGCGTTGGCGACGTCCTCCTCGGTGGCGACCATCGGCAGGACCAAGGTGAGCGGGTCGCCGGTGGCGCGGGCGAGGCCGAAGACCACGACCGAGAACAGGAGGAGGGTGACCGCCGACTGGCTCAGGCGTGCGAGCAGGAGGCGGAGCATCCGGTCAGCGCTCGGCCACCAACCCGTCGATGTTGAGGTCGAGCATGACGGAGCCGGGGTCCCAGGCGGCGATCCGCTTCGAGGTCACGTAGGGGGTATGCAGGTAGACGAGGGGGATCCCGGCGTGCTCGCGCCGAAGCCGCGCGAAGGCCTGCCGCATGAGCGCGTTGATCTTCGGGCGATCGGTGGCGGTGAGGATCGCGTCGAGCATCCGGTCGACCTCGCGATCGGCGACCGTGTCCGTGGGCCGGGAGGGCGTGTGGGCGAACTTGTCGAGGAGCGTGTAGGTGCCGATCCAGTCGCGGTTCGGGAGGTTGTAGTAGCCGATGGCGCCGGGCGCCGTCCGGTCCACCCACTGCTTGCGGAAGGCGGGGTAGTCGACGGGGACCAGCGTCGGCCGGACGCCGATCTTCTGCCAGTAGCCCGCGATCGCCTCCGCCATCTCCCTGCCCTCCGGCAGCGCCGGGAGCTGGTAGGCGAAGATGGTGATCGGGAAGCCGTCCCGGTAGCCGGCCTCGGCGAGGAGGGCGCGGGCCCGCGCGGGGTCGAAGGGGTACCGCCACTCGTCGGGCACGGTCAGCTTGACGTCGCGGAACGCCCACGTGAGCCCGAACGGAACCGCCGCCGGCTCGGCTTTGCCGCCGAAGATCGTGGCCGCGATCTCGCGGCGGTCGATGGCGAGGTTCAGGGCCTCGCGGACGCGGCGGTCCCGGACGGGGGTCTGGTCCCAGGGGAGGATCCACCAGAGGTGGAGGAGCGCGTCGTTGTCGCGGTAGCGGACGGGGAAGCCGGCCTGCTCCATCTCCCGGACCCGGTCGCGGCTCACGTCGGCGAGATCGACCTCGGCCCGCCGGACCATGGCCATGCGCGTCGACTCCTCGGGAATGACCCGGAACGTCACCGTCTGGTATCGGGGCGTGCCGATCCGCCAGTGGTGCGGCACCGCCGCCAGCCGGACGTGCGAGCCGGTGACCTGCTCCACGAAGCGATAGGGGCCGCTGCCGATCGGCTTTCGGGCGAACTCGTCGTCGCCGACCGATTCGATATACCGCTTGGGCAGGATCATCCCCTCGGTCGCGAGCGCGCGCGAGAGATACGGCGGGATGACCAGCGTCGGCTCCCGCGTGACGATCACGACGCGGTCCGGGGCGGGCGTCTCGATCCGGTCGAGCAGGGCGCGGAGGACGCCCGCGTAGCCGGTGGTCGACCGCGGTCCGATGGCGCGCAGAATGCTGAACTTGACGTCGGCCGACGTGAGCGCGTCGCCGTTGTGGAAGCGCACGTCGCGGCGGAGCGTGAAGGTCCAGCGCCGGTGATCGGGCGAGGCCTCCCACGCGGTCGCGATGCCGAGCTCCGGGCTCAACCGGCCGTCGGGAGTGACGCCGATCAGGTAGTCGAACATCAGCGCCAGGTAGAACTTCACGCCGTGCCCGCCGAGGGCGGGATCGAGCACCTCCGTGGCGAAGCTCGAGAGCGCCACCGTGAGTTCGCCCGTCGGGGCGGCCGCCGCGGCGGTGGCCTGTGTCGCGGAGAGGAGGAGCAGCAGGAGCGCCGCGGCCGCGCCCATCAGTCCTCGACGGGCATCGTGACGGGCTCGCCGGCGCCGTAGAAGTACGCCCCCCGCCCGGCGGCGCCACCGACGACGGCGATCTCGAAGCAGTCGGGTGCCTCGACGACGGGCAGCGGGAGGTCCGGGTGGTCGGCGAGCCAGCCGAGCTCGGGGTGGGCCGCCTGGAGCGCTTTCGGCTCCTTGTTCAGCATGAGCGTCCGGAACGGCAGGCGCGCCGCCTTGTAGAGGGCCTGCTGGATCCGGGCCCGGTCCCACCCCTCGCCGGCGAAGATCTGCGCGTGCTCGGGGCACACGAAGAGCGTGTTGTGCTCGCGCTCCTCGGTCTTGTAGCGCGGGTCCGCGCGCCGGCCGATCAGCCAGAGCGCCGTCCCCACCTGGGCGACGTTGGTGGCCGCCGTCGCGAAGACCTGGATCAGGTCCTCGGGGCGCGTGCTCCTGAAGTCGTGGAGCTCGCAGATCCCGTAGACGAAGTGGACCGTCACCGTGCTCGCCTCGCGGGCGTGGCCGCGGGTCACGTGGTAGGGCTCCCACGGGCTCTGGGCCTCGTTCTCCGCGCACGCCAGGCTGTACTTGAGCGGGGAGCCGATCGTGTCCATGTCGGAGACGCCGACGTAGGTGTGGCCCACGTTCATCATCGTGAGCCGGACCGCCCGGCCGAGGAGGGTGTTGGACGCCGACGGGGCGCCCGGCCCGAGCGCGCACATGCCGGCGTTGAGGTTCGCCGCCCGCCCCCGGGGCCCGTTGACGAGGACGAGCGGGGCGTGGGGCCCCGTCGACATCGCCTTGTTTCGTAGGTACATCTTCGGCTCCGCGAGGCAACGGACCGCGGCGACGAGGAGCGGCAGGTGCTCGGGCCCGCCGCCGGCCATCACGGCGTTGATCGCGAGCTTCTCGACCGTGGCCAGGCCGAAGCCGGGCTCGAGCGTCGCGATGACCTCGCCGGGATCGCGGGCGGTGCCGCGCAGCATGGCCTCGACGGCGCGGCCGGTCGGCGCCACCAGGGGGAAGCCGTCGCTCCAGCCGCGCGCGAGGAAGTCGCGGTTCATGCGACTCCACGCCTCGAGCAGGTCAGGCCCGTCGTAGGTGAGCCGCTCCTCTTCGGCGGGACGCCCGACGTCGGCGCCGGCCTCGACGGGGCGGGTGAGCCCGGCGACCACCTGCTCAAACGCCTCCGCCGCCATGCGGTGGACGTCCTCGGGCCGCCGATTCGTCAGGGGCGCCGGCACCACCGCGAGCGGCAGGCCGGCGAGCCCGAAGCTCTGGGCGCTCCGCCGCGCGTCGTGGACGAAGGCCTCGGCAGTGAAGATGACGGTCGGGATCCCCCGTCGCTCGAGCTCGACCATGTCGTGGACACCCCACGACGTGCACGACCCTCAGTCGTTGGTGGTGCCGACGACGGCGTTGACCTCTGCCGCGATGCGGTCGGCGTCCTCGGCGGTACAGTGCCGCATGAGCCAGCCGACCGAGCCCGTGTAGCGCTTGAACCTGGCGCCGGGAAAGCGCTCGCGGAGGAGCTGCTCGGTGCGATCGAGCGCGGCGTCGCCGCCCGCCTTCATATTCCAGTAGAGGCCGATCGTCGCGTGGCCGAGGTCGCGCGGCCGCGGCGCGGGCTTCACCGATTGCTCGACGACGTTCGCGACGGGACTCAGGACCTCGAGACTCGCCATGTCCGCACCTCCTCGGGATGACCGGCCGGCTCGCCTGCCGGGCTCGGGTCGGTGGCGCGAGGATGGGCCGTCGGAGGTGTCGCGTCAAGTCCGGGGGCGACGCCCCGGGCCGGATCGGCTTTTCCGCCGCGGGCCGGGCGCGACACGAGAAGTGCCGCCTCCGTCGAGGGGGGACGCCGAGCGAGGGATCGAGGCCCCGCCCGGGCCCCGCGTCGGGAGGCTGGGATGAGGGCCCCGTCTACTCGGTGGTCCCGGAGGAGCTCGCGGAGGGCCGGGGGCGCTCCTCGAGCGAGACCTCGAGGATGATCCGGGCGGCGTCGACCATGGTCCCGAGGCTCATCGAGGCGAGGGCGTGGGGCGCGGATGGCTCGGCGCTCCTCCCGGCCCGCACCTCCTCGCAGAGCCGCGCGGCCTGCTCGGCGAGGTAGGGCAGGTGCACGAAGCCGCTCGGGACGCCCGCCGCGCGCTCGGCCTGGAGCACCGTGTACATGGTGGCGTTGCAGAGGAAGGTGCCCGCCGTGGTCGAGAGGCGGGCGGGGATCCCGGCCCGAAGCAGCGCCTGCTCGATCACCCGGAGCGGCAAGGTCGCCTCGAGGGCGGCGGGCCCCCCGGGCGCGACCACGTCGTCAGCGAGGCGCGTACCTTCGTTGTCGGGGATGGCGAAGTCGGCGATGTTGGTGGCGACTCGCTCGAGGCGGATCACGGGCTCGCCCGGGCAGAGGCCGAGGCTCACCACGGCGACCGGGTCGGTCTCCTGCAGGAGATCGCGGATCCGACGCCGCAGGGGCCCGAAGGTGACGGGGAGGATCCGGCCGGCCACCCGGTGGCCGTCGATCTCCGCGCCGTCGAGCTGCTTCACGACCTCGGCCGAGGAGTTACGGTCGAAGCCGCCGTAGGGCTCGAACCCGGTGAGGAGCGCGACCCTCCGCGTCGAGGTCTGGCTCAACGCATCCAGCGCGTCCGGGCAGGGCCGCCCCCGGGGCGCCGACCCCCGGCGGGGATCGCCGTCGGGTCGACGTACTCGTCGTCGTCGACCGTGCGCCCGCGCGCGACGAGCCCGTCGGTCACGTCCCGCCCGGTCGTGCGCGCCATCGGCCGCCCCCCCTTCGTCAGCGTCCGGCTCAGGGAATTCGGACAGCGCCTTCCATCAGCCGCCGGGCGGTGCGGTAGACCGTCACGCGCGTGGCCACCGGTCCCGGGGAGACCTCGGCCGCAATCGGGAGGACTCCCGACGGGTGGCCGAGGCGGAAGTCGCGCGCGGACGGGGGGCCGGCGGCCTCCTGGACCACCGTGCCCTCGATGCGCGCGGCGACGGCGAGGCACATGGCCGCCGTCAGCGCGACGGCCCGGTGGCACGCGCCCATCGAGACGACGCGGGCGATCAGGTCCACCTGGGTCGCGTCGTAGCGCGCGCGATCGAGCGCCGTGAAGGGTGCGGGCGGCGCGACCAGGACGATCTTCGGCACGGCCGCGCTCCCCGGGATCCCCATGAGCGCGGCCGCGGCGGTCCGGATCCGCTCGAGGCGGCCGCCGAGCGCCCGGTCCGCGTCGATGTCGGTGGGCGACTCGGTGCCGGTCAATCCGACGTCCTTGGCCCGCACGAACACGACCGGGTTCGTCGCGTCGATGCTCGAGGCCTCGACCCCTTCGATCAGGTCGCGGGCGCGGCCGGTGGGCAGGAGCTTGCCGGTCACGGCGCCGCCGGGGTCGACGAAGTCGAGCGCGATCCGCGCGCCCGTCCCGGCGACGCCCGGCAGGTCGAAGTCGCCCTCGACCGCGGCCTCGCCGTCGCGGACGGGCACGCGGGCGATGAGGAGCTTCCGCGTATTCGTGTTGTGAATGCGAACCACCGTCGCGGGCTCGGCGGCGGGCACGAGGCGCTCGTCGATCGCGAACGGGCCGACGGCCGCCGAGCAGTTGCCGCAGTTGCCCGTGTAGTCGACGACGGGGTGGCTCACCTCCACCTGGGCGAACGTGAAGTCGACGTCCGCGTCCGGGCGCGACGGCGGGCCCACGATACAGGCCTTCGAGAGCGACGAGATGCCGCCGCCGAGGCCGTCGAGCTGGCGGCCGTAGGGATCGGGGCTCCCGAGGGCCCGCAGCAGGACGGCGTCCCGCCCCGGACCGCGGGGGGGCAGGTCGCGCTCGTGGAAGAAGAGGGCGCGGCTCGTGCCGCCGCGCATGTAGACCGCCCGGATCTTCCGCTGGCTCACGCGCGGGAGAGCGCTCGGGTGTGGGCCAGCAGCCCGCCGGCGAGGAGGATGTCACGCTCGCGCGGGGTCAGGAGGCACCGGGCGGTGCGGCGGGCACCGGTGCGCGCGCTCACGACCGCCACCCGTCCGTCGGCGGCGAGCGAGGCCCGCAAGGCCTCGAGCGTCAGCGTCTCGCCCGGCTCGATCGCGTCGTAGGTGTCGGGCTCGATCGTCAAGGGCACGACACCCCAGTTGATCAGGTTCGCGCGGTGGATGGGGGCGAACGACTTCGCGAGCACGGCGCGGACGCCGAGGTACATCGGCGCCACCGCCGCCGCCTCGCGCGACGAGCCCTGGCCGTAGAGCTCGCCGGCGACGAGGAGGCCGCGGCCGGCCGCCTTCGCGCGCGCGACGAACTCCGGGTCGACGTACTTGAACGTAAACTCGGCGATGGCCGGCACGTTTGAGCGGAACACGAGCGCCGCCGACCCGCCCGGCGAGATGTGATCGGTGGAGATCTTGTCGCCGAGCTTCAGGAGGACGGGCCCGGCGAGCCGGTCCGCGACGGGCTCGCCGATCGGCACGTCCTTGATGTTGGGGCCGCGGACGACCTCGGCCGGCTCGCCGGGCGCCGCCGGCGGCACGAAGCCGGCATCCGACGCGAGAAAGTCCGCCGGGAGGACGAGCGCCGGCAGCGGCGGACGCGCCCGCGGGTCGGTGATCCTGCCCGTGAGCGCCGAGGCGGCGGCGACCACCGAGGAGCAGAGGTAGACCTGATCGTCCTTGGCGCCGCTCCGGCCGGGGAAGTTGCGGTTGAACGCCCGCAGGCTGCGGGCGCCGGCCGCGGGCACATGGCCGATCCCCGGACAGGCGCCGCAGGTGGACTCGGAAATGACGACGCCGGCGGCGAGGAGATCCTGCACGAGCCCCTCGCGCGCCATGACCTCGAGGATCCGGTGCGAGCCCGGGAAGACCACGAACGAGACCGACGGGTGCACGCGTCCCCCGCGGACCACCTGCGTCACCGACCACACGTCCTCCCACGAGCCGTTCGTGCAGGAGCCGGCCATGACCTGCTCGACCGCGGTGCCCGCGACCTCCTCGATCGGTACCACCCGGTCGGGCGAGCCGGGGAGCGCGATCAACGGCGTGATCGTCGAGAGGTCCACTTCGATGGCGGCGTCGTAGTCGGCGTCGGGGTCGGGAGCGACGGGTCGCCAGTCGGCCTCGCGGCCCAGCCGTCGGAAATAATCGCGCGTCACCTCGTCGCTCGGGAAGATCGAGGTCGTCAGCGTCAGCTCGGCGCCCATGTTGGCGATCGTCATCCGCTGGGGCAGCGAGAGCGCAGGGAGACCGGGACCCGTGTACTCGAAGATCTTCCCGGCGCCGCCGCGCACGCTGAGACGCCGGAGCAGCTCGAGGATGACGTCCTTGGCGGTGACCCAGGGGCGGAGCGCGCCCCGGAGCCGCACCGCGACGACTTGCGGCATCGTGAGGTAGTGGGGGCCGCCGCCCATCGCGACCGCGACGTCGAGACCGCCCGCGCCGATCGCGAGCATGCCGGCCGCGCCGCAGAGCGGCGTGTGACTGTCCGTTCCGAGCAGCGTCTGGCCGGGGGCGCTGAAGGATTCCAGGTGGACCTGGTGGCAGATGCCGTTCCCGGGCTTGGAGAAGACGGCCCCGTAGCGCCGGGACGCGGTCTGCAGATAGCGGTGGTCGTCCGAGTTGCGCGAGTCGAACTGGTACACGTTGTGGTCGATGTAGGTCACGACGCGGGGCGGCCGGACCCGCGGGAACCCCAGCGCCTCGAACTGGAGGAACGCCAGCGTTCCGTTGGTGTCGGTGAGGAGGATCTGGTCGGCGGTGATGCCGATCTCGTCCCCGGCCGCGGCCTTGCCGGCGACGAGGTGCGACTCGATCAGCTTCCGCGCGAGCGACTTGCCCACCTACCGCCGCTCCACCGGGGCCCACGGCTGGCGCGCTGGCCCCACGTACTCGGCGCGGGGGCGAATGAGGCGGTTGTCGTCGTACTGCTCGATGAGGTTGGCGGTCCAGCCGGCGATGCGCCCGGCCGCGATGACGGGCGTGAAGAGATCGACGGGGATGCCGAGCGAGTAGAAGAGCGGCGCCGAGTAGAAGTCGACGTTGGGGATGAGGCCCTTGGCCGCCTGGACCGTCTCGTGGAGGCGCACGGCCATGTCGTACCAGTGCGGCTGGCTCGACTGCCGGCACGCCTGCTCGGCCATGCCGCGCAGGATCGCCGCCCGCGGGTCGCCCGCCTTGTACACCCGGTGGCCGAAGCCCATGAGCCGGCGCTTCGCCGCGAGGGCGCCGGCGACGAACGCGTCGACGCGGGCGACCTCGCCGATCTCCAGCAGCGTCCGCATCACGGCCTCGCCCGCGCCGCCGTGGAGGGTGCCCCGGAGCGCGCCGACGCCGCCGGCGACGGCCGAGTGCATGTCGGAGAGCGTGGCGGCGATGACGCGCGTCGTGAACGTGGAGGCGTTCAGCTCGTGCTCGGCGTAGAGGGTGAGGCACGCGTCGAAGGCCTTGGTGTTGACCGCGTTCGGCCGCTGCCCCGTCAGCATGTAGAGGAAGTTGCCGGCGTGCGACAGGTCCTTGGCGGGTGGGAGCGGCTCCTGGCCGCTCCGGACCCGATGGTGGGCGCAGATCGCCGTGGCGAGCTGGGCGGTGAGACGGAGGGCCTTCCGGAGGTTGGCCGCGCGCGAGCCGTCCGCGGTATCGGGGTCCGTCATGCCGAGCATCGCCACCGAGACCTGGAGCGCCCGCATCGGGTCGACCTGCCTCGGGAAGAGCCGGTAGGCGGCGGTCAAAGCGTCCGGGATCGGGCGCGCCGCGACGAGTTCGGCCTCGAGGCGGTCGAGCTCGGCCCGCCGCGGGAGCGCGCCGTGCCAGAGCAGGTAGGCGACCTCCTCGAAGGTCGCCTGCCGCGCGAGGTCGGCGATGTCGTAGCCCCGATAGGCCAGCCGCCCGTGGACGCCGTCGAGGTCGCAGAGCTGCGTCTCGGCGGCGACCACGCCCTCCAATCCGCGAATGAGTCCGCTCGATTCAGTCATAGAACTCCCGGGCACGGAGACCCCATCCCTTCAGGGCGGAGAGGAGCGCCGACTCCGTGGTAGTTTCCCAGTTGGAGCTGAGCACGCGCTCCGCGCGGGGCCCTAGCGATAACCAAGCCGTGGGTACGCTCAGACAGCCGTCGAAACGACGGTGGTGCTGGCCGCTGAGGCTACCGGGCACTAAGCCGGTCCGATGAAGCGGCAACGCGGAACCGCAAGGCCGCGCTCTCGGGCTCAGGCACGGGCTCCTTTCTTCTGAAGGCCCCGGAGTTTAGTCCGGGCGATGTTTACGCCCCCTCCACAGTACACCACCACTACCTCCCAGCCCCCACCGGGGGCTGGGGACGCTACCGCGCCACGGCCCTCGACACGAGGACGAGCAACCCGAGCGTTCCGAGGAGCGTTCGCACCCAGTGCAGCCGTGCCCACCGGGAGAGGAGCACGGCGGCCTCGCCGTCCGGGAGCGGCCCGCCCGCCAGGAGCCGCCGGTTGGTCCGCATCATCACGAGGAGGGTGTACGGGATGGCCGCACCGGTCGCCAGGGCGCCGAGGGCCCAGCCGAGGTCCGATGCGAGCCACGCGGCCAGCACGCCCGACACGAGGCAGGCCGCCGCCGCGCCGGCCTGCCAGGGCGCGGCGCGCCGATAGCTCAGGCGGAACTCCGCGACGGCGAGCGCCGGGCCGGCGCGCATCCGGGCCGGATGCTCGACGACCGAGACGTAGAGCGCCCCCCCGGCGAAGAGGGCGGCACCGACGGTCGCCAGCCACTGGAATGCTTCCGCCACGTCTCACTCCCGCCGTCGCCGCGCGCGGCCCCCGGGGCCCGGCCGGGCGCACGACAGGGGACGCTCGGCGGCGCGCATGATCACCGGGTCGTGAGGGTGAGCCCGCCGTCGACGACGATCGTCTGTCCGGTGACCCAGCGCGCCTCGTCGCTCGCGAGGTAGACGGCGGCCCAGGCGACGTCCCAGGCCGTGCCCTCGGTCCCGAGCGGGGTCCGCCGCCGACGCGCCTCCCGCCCCTCGGGGCCCTGGTAGGCGACCATCGGCGTCCACACCTGGCCGGGCGCGATCGCGTTGACCCGGATGCCGCGCGGCCCGAGCTGCTCGGCGAGCGTGGTCACGAGGCCCAGGACGCCGGCCTTGGCGGCCGCGTAGGCCGTCCGCTGGTGGCCGCGGAGTGCCGCGATCGACGAGACGCAGGTGATCGCGCCGCCGCGGCCGTGCATCCGCGGGATGGCCGCCTGGGCGGCAAGCATCATGCTCTTGAGATCGACCGCCATCACCCGGTCCCACTCGTCCTCAGTGACCTCCAGGATGCCCGCGCGCGACTCGATGCCGACGTTGTTGTGGAGGATGTCGACGCCGCCGTAGCGCTCGACCGCCGCGGCCACCATGGCCCGGCACTCGGCCGCGCGCGTGACCTCGGCCGCGAAGGCCGAGGCCTCGCCGCCCTCCGTCGCGATCTCCTTCACCGTCTCCTCGGCGCGTTCGACGGCCGAGTCCACGCAGAGCACGCGGGCCCCCTCCCGCGCGAAGAGGATCGACGTCGCCTTGCCGTTGCCGAGGCCGGGGCCGCGGGAGCCGCCCCCGGTGACGATCGCGACCTTGCCGGCGAGCCGCCCGGGCATGCTTACCGCGTGAACGCGGGATCGATGCGGAGGTCGAGCAGGTACGGTCCGCCGCTGGCGAGGCCGCGGCCGAGCGCGGGCGCGACGTCGGACGTCTTCTCGACGCGCTCGCCGGGCACGCCGAGCGAGCGGGCGAGCCCGACGAAGTCGATGAACGGACGGTCGAGGTCCATCGCCACGTAGTGGTCGTCCTCGGCCGAGAAGCCCTTCAGGAGGAGGGTGCGCTGCTTGAGGATCCGGTAGGAGTGGTTGTTGAAGATGACGGCGACGACGGCCAGCCCTTCGTGGGCCGCCGTCCACAGCGCCTGGATCGTGTACATCGCGCTCCCGTCGCCCACGAGGGCGACGACGGGGCGGGACGGGAGGGCGAGCTTCACGCCGAGCGCCGCCGGCAGCCCCCACCCGATGCCGCCGCCCCGGAGGGAGAAGAACGACTTTGGGTCCCGGCAGCGGAAGAAGTCGCGTACGCCCGCCGACGAGGAGATGGACTCGTCGACGACGACCGTGTCGTCGGCCACGGTCTCGGCGAGCGCCTGGACGGCCGCGAGCGCGCTGATCGGGACGCGGCCGGCCTCCGTCCGCGCGCGCGCGGAGAGCTCGGCGCGCTGCGCGGCCTGGGTCGCGCCCTGGGCCGCGCGCCGCGCCGCTGCCTCCGGATGCCCCGCGGCGCCGAGTTCCGCGCGCAGCGCCTCGGCCACGTCGGGGAGCGTCGCCTTCGGATCGCCCAGGATCGCGACGGCGGCGGGGTAGTTCTTGCCGAGCTCCCAGGGATCGACGTCGAGGTGGATCACGTCGAGCCCGGGCGGCATCGGGTCGACGTCCGAGGGCAGGGAGAGCGTGAAGAGGTCGCCGCCGACCGAGAAGAGCAGGTCGTGGCGGCCGAGCGTGGCGCGGATCTGCGGGGCGAGCCGCGGCATCGGCCCCGCGTAGAGCGGGTGCGTGAACGGGAAGTTGCAGGTGCTCGCCACGGGCTCGGTCATCACGGGGGCGCCGAGCAGCTCCGCCACCTCCCCGAGCTCGGCGAGGGCGTCGCCGTGGGCGACGCAGTCGCCGGCCACGATCAGCGGCCGTCGGGCTCGCGCGAGCCGCCGCGCCGCGTCCCGCACGGCCGCGCGCGGCCCGCGGATCCGGGGGTCGATGCGCGTCGGCGCCAGGAAGTCGAGGTCGCGCTCGGCGTTCAGGACGTCGACCGGGAGCGAGAGGAAGACCGGGCCCGTCGGGTGGGCGAGCGCGGTCTTGCACGCGCGCCGGACGAGCCGCGGGAGATCCTCCAGGCGCCGCGCTTCCGTCGACCACTTGACGAAGGGCTGCGCCACCGGCGGCAGCTCCGCCCACAGGATCGGCTCGGTGGTGGTCATCGACTGGTCGTGCTGGCCCGCCGTGAGGAGCAGGGGGGCGCCCGACTTCCGGGCGTCGTAGAGCATCCCCATCGCGTTGCCGAGGCCGGGGGCGATGTGCACGTTGACGGCGGCGAGGCCGCCGCTCGCCTGCGCGTAACCGTCCGCCATCGCGATCGCGACGGCCTCCTGCAGGGCGAGGACGTAATGGATGGCGGGCTCGCGCGCGAGCCCGTCCATGAGCGGCAGCTCCGTCGTGCCGGGGTTGCCGAACATGACGCTGACGCCCTCGTCCTTCAGGATCTCGAGAAAGGCCTGCTTACCGGAGACGAACGGCATGAAATTCCTCCTCGGTCGGGGTCGCCGCGCCACGATGATAAACCCCCGCCATCCTTGATTCCAGGGGGGGCGGCGGGTACGCTGTCCGTGTGCCAGCCGCCGATTCCCCCCTGCTTCGCGCCGCGCGCCGCGAGCCGACCGATTTCACCCCCGTCTGGCTCATGCGGCAGGCGGGGCGCTACCTGCCCGAGTACCGGGCGATGCGGGAGCGGTTCGGCTTCCTCGAACTCTGCCGGAACCCGGAGGCGGCCACGGCGGTCACCCTCGAGCCGGTCGACCGCCTCGGCGTCGACGCGGCGATCCTCTTCGCCGACATCCTGCTCGTCGTCGCGCCGATGGGCGTCGGGCTTGAGTTCGCGCCCGGCGCGGGGCCGGTGGTCCGCCGCCCGGTGCGCTCCCCCGCCGACGTGCGGCGCCTGGCGCCGGTCGACCCGCTGGAGGCGACGCCCTTCGTGTTCGAGACCGTGCGCCTCGTCCGCCGCGCCCTCGCCGGCCGCGTGCCGCTGATCGGCTTCGCGGGGGCGCCGTTCACCGTGGCGTCGTACTTGATCGAGGGCGGGGCGTCGCGCGAGTACCTCGAGACGAAGTCGCTGATGCACCGGGAGCCCGCCGCGTGGCGCCACCTGATGGAGGTGCTCGTGGACGTGACCGCGAAGTACCTGAACGGCCAGATCGCGGCGGGGGCGGAGGCGGTCCAGCTCTTCGACTCCTGGGTGGGGGCGCTCGGCCCCGACGACTATCGCGAGTTCGTCCTCCCGCACTCGCGGGCGCTCGTCCGGGCCCTCACGCCCGGCGTTCCCGTCATCCACTTCGGTACCGGCACGGCCTCCCTGCTGCCGCTCATGAAGGACGCGGGCGGCAACGTGATCGGGCTCGACTGGCGGGTCGATCTCGACGAGGCCTGGGCCCGCCTCGGGTCCGACGTGGCCGTGCAGGGAAACCTGGATCCCGCGGCCCTCCTCGCCCGCCCCGAGCACTTTCGGGTGCGGGTCCGCGCGATCCTCGATCGCGCCGGCGGCCGGCCCGGCCACATCTTCAACCTCGGACACGGTGTCCTGCCGCAGACACCCGTCGACCACGTCACCGCCCTGGTGGACATGGTTCACGAAATGTCGAAGCGATGAGACGGCGTGCCGGCCGCCCGTCGCGCCCGCGCCGCCGGTCGCGGGGGGACGAGGCCCGTGGAGGCGCCTCTCCACCCGTCCCCCTCCGGAGCCCGGTGACCCGCGCGTGATCGACTCCGTCCTGCTGATCGCGTTCGGGGGCCCGGCCGCCCGCGAGGAGATCCGCCCCTTCCTCGACAACGTCGCGCGCGGCCGCCGGATTCCGCGCGAGCGCATCGAGGAGGTCGCGCGCCACTACGAGCAGATGCCGGGCGGGCGATCCCCGCTCAGAGAGCTGACCGAGCGGCAGGCGGCGGCGCTCGGGGCCGCGCTCGCGCACGCCGGGCGGCCGCTGCCGGTCTACGCCGGCATGCGCCATTGGCATCCCTACCTCGCCGAGACGCTGGCGGCGATGGCGACGGGCGGGGCGCGGCGCGCCCTCGGGATCATCCTCTCCTCGCTCCGCACCGAGGCCTCGTGGGAGCGCTACCAGGCGGACGTCGCGACGGCGCGGGCGAAGGTCGCCGGAGCGCCCGACGTCGTGTTCGCCCCCGGGTGGTCCGACCACCCGCTCTTCATCGAGGCCGTCACGGATCGCGCCGCCGCGGCGCTCGCCGAGGTCGCGCCCGACCGCCGCGCCTGGACCCCGCTCGTCTTCACCGCCCATAGCGTGCCGGTGCCGATGGCCGAGGCCTCGCCCTACGTGGCAGAGCTCAGCGCGGCGGCGGAGCGCGTGGCGGATCGACTCCGCCACAAGCGCTGGAGCCTGGCCTATCAGAGCCGGAGCGGAAGCCCGCGGGAGCCATGGCTCGAGCCGGACATCGGCGAGGTCATCCGGAGCTTCGCCAGCGACGGCGAGCGCGACGTGGTCGTCGTCCCCGTCGGCTTCGTCTGCGATCACGTCGAGGTGCTCTACGACCTCGACGTCGAGGCGCGCGCGGCGGCCGAGGCGCGCGGGGTCCGGCTCCACCGGGCGCAGGCGGTGAACGATCATCCGAAGTTCATCGCGCTACTCGCCGACTTGGTGACGCGGGCGTGAGACGGCTGGTCGTCGTCGGGGGCGGCGTCAGCGGGCTGGCCGCCGCCCACCACGCGTCGGAGCTGGCAAGGGAGCGCGGGGCGGCCGTCGAGACGACGCTCGTCGAGGCGCGGCCGCGGCTCGGCGGCACCATCGCGACCGAGCACGTGGACGGCTTCCTGGTCGAGACGGGGCCCGACTCCTTCCTGTCGGAGAAGCCGTGGGCGCTGGCGCTCTGCCGGCGGCTCGACCTCGAGGACCGGCTCGTCAGGACCGACGACCGCTTCCGCCGGATCTTCGTGCTGTTCGGTGGCCGGCTCCATCCGCTCCCGGAGGGCTTCCAGCTCCTGGCCCCCACCCGCCTCGGGCCGTTTCTGCGCTCGCGGCTCCTCTCCTGGCCCGGCAAGCTCCGGATGGCGCTCGACCTCGTCCTGCCCCGCGGCGCCGGCGGCGACGAGAGCCTCGGCGACTTCGTGCGGCGCCGGCTCGGGCGGGAGGCGCTCGAGCGGATCGCCCAGCCCCTGGTCGCCGGCATCTACACGGCCGACCCCGACACGCTGAGCCTGGCCGCGACGCTGCCCCGCTTTCTCGAGCTGGAGCGGCGCGAACGGAGCGTCACGCTCGCGCTCTGGCGCGCGCGTCGCGCGGGCGGGGAGGCCGCCGGCACGAGCGGCGCGCGCTGGAGCCTCTTCGTCACCTTCCGAGACGGCATGGACGAGCTCGTGCGCGCCCTCGGTGACCGCCTGCCGCCGGGCTCGGTACGGCTCAAGGAGCGGGTGAGCGGGCTCGCGCGGGCCGGCCGCGGCTGGCGCGTGGGCCTCGCCGACGGCGGCGGCGTCGCCGCCGACGCCGTCGTGATCGCCTCCGAGCCGCACGAGGCGGCGCGGCTCCTCCGCCACGCTGACCCGGCGGTGGCCCGGCTCCTGGGCCAGATTCCGTGCGCGTCGTCGGCGACGGTCACGCTGGGATACCGGCGGAGCGACATCCCGCGCCCGCTCGACGCCTTCGGCTTCGTGGTGCCGCGGATCGAAGGGCGCCCGATCCTGGCGTGCACCTTCTCGAGCGTGAAGTATCCAGGGCGGGCGCCCGCCGGGCACGCCCTGCTGCGCGTCTTCTTGGGCGGCGCGCTCGACGCGGGCGTGCTCGCGGGCGACGACGAGTCGCTCGCCGCGCTCGCGCGTGCCGAGCTCCAGCACGCGCTCGGGGTCACCTCGCCGCCCGTCCTGACCCGCGTCGGCCGCCATCCGGCCGCGATGCCCCAGTACCTCGTCGGACATCTGAACCGCGTCGAGGCGATCGATCGGATGCTCGCCGGCCACCCGGGGCTGGCGCTCGCGGGCGGCGCCTACCGCGGTGTCGGCATCGCCGACTGCGTCCGGTCGGGCGAGCAGGCCGCCGAGCGCGTGCTGCTCGACCCGCGCCCGTAGTCGGGGAACCCGCGCTCCGCACACCCAGAAGCGGGCGGCCCCCGCGCCGCCGGAGAGGAGACAGATGAAAGCGTTGATCCTGGCCCTCGCAACCGCCGTGCTCGCGAGCGCGGCCGCCCAGGCCGAGCCGCCGGTGACGGGCCCGCTCCTCGACAAGAAGGCCGTCACCCTCGAGTTCGCCAAGAAGGTCGCCGAGGCCGCCGAGCAGAAGGCCGCCGAGAACAGCTGGCCCGTGGCGATCGCCATCGTCGACGAGGGCGGCCACCTCGTCTATCTGGCCCGCCGCGACGGGACCCAGTACGGCAGCATCGACGTCGCGATCCGCAAGGCGGGGACCGCGGCCGCGTTCAAGCGGCCGACGAAGGTCTTCGAGGACGCGGTGGCGGGCGGCCGCACGGCCTTGCTCGGGCTGCCGGGCGCCTTGCCGCTCGAGGGCGGGTTGCCGCTCTGGGTCGACGGCAAGGTCATCGGCGCCATCGGCGTCAGCGGGGCGACCGCCCAGCAGGACGGGATGGTCGCCAAGGCGGGGGCGGATGCGTGCGGATGTGTCCCCCGCTGACCGCCGGCGGTTGAGCGCGACCGGGGCGGCGGGCGTGCCGCTCCGGGGCGCGCGTCGCTCCCCGCACTCTCGGTGTCGCGACGACGGCCGGGCTGGGCCGCGGGCGACCCGGAGGCCTCAGGCTCCGGATCCGCGCGGATCCTCGTGGTCCAGGGCGACCCCGGGCCGCCGCGCCTGGGGATCGGTCGCGGCGCCGGCCTCGCGCGACCTGGAGCGACTGCGCCCGCTGCAGGGGAGCGTCCTCCCGAGGACTCGGTCGAGTCGCGGGCTCCTCGGCGTAGGTGGTGGTGACCCCGAGTCGGGGTTCGCGAGCCCGGCCCGCACCCGAACCGAAATTGAGGTGTGACGCCCGAGCTCGCGTTTGTGCGACTGCTCCATTACCCTAAGCACCCGGGCGCCGGGACCCGCGACGGACCAAGGAGCCTGAGCATGCCCATCGTCAAGGCGGAAGATCTCGAGGAGCTGGCTAGCCGTATCTTCGCTGCCCGCGGCGTCCCCCGCGAGGACGCGGCCTGGATCGCGACCCTGCTCGTGCGCGCCAACCTGCGCGGCCACGATTCGCACGGCGTGATCCGGATCGCCCAGTACGTGACGTCCATGGAGAAGGGCACGACGAAGCCGACGCCCGCGATCCGCGTCCTCAACGAGACGCCGACGACGGCCGTCATCGACGGCGACCAGGGATTCGGCCAGGTCGTCGCCCGCCGCGGCATGGAGCTGGCGATCGAGAAGGCGCGCGCCCAGGGGCTCGCGGCCGTCGCGCTCGCCAACACGAACCACGTCGGCCGCCTCGCGGACTACGTCGAGCTGGCCGCCCGCCAGGGGATGATCGGGCTCATGTGGGTCAACGCGCCGCTGGCCCTCGGCGTGGCGCCGTGGGGCGGCGCTGCGCGCCGGCTCGCCACGAACCCCCACGCCGTCGGCGTCCCCGGGCGGAGCGGCACGGCGATGCTGCTCGACTTCGCCACGAGCGTCGTCGCCGAGGGGAAGCTGCGCGTGAAGTTCAACCGCAAGGAGCAGGCTCCGCCCGGCTGGATGCTCGACGGCGAGGGGCACCCGTCGACCGATCCGCAGAAGTACTACGCCGAGCCGAGAGGCTCGCTGCTGCCGATGGGCGAGCACAAGGGCTACGGCCTCGCGCTCGCGGTGGAGGTCCTGGCCGGGATCCTCTCCGGCACCGGCGCCGCCTCCGCCAAGGTCGGGCCCGTCCGGAACGGGACGCTGATGGTCGTCATCGACGTCCGGCGGTTTCTGCCCCTCGAGGCGTTCTCCCGGCAAGTGGAGGATCTGTTCACCTGGGTGAAGTCGGCTCCGCTCGTCGAGAACTCGAAGGGGATCCTGATCCCGGGCGAGCCCGAGGCCCGCACGGAGGCCGACCGCCGCGCCAACGGCATCTACATCGAGGACGAGACGTGGGCGCAAATCCAGGCGGCGGAGAAGGGATCCGCCCGGCCGAGCCCGTTCCAGGGGTGAGGCGGGTCGGGAACACTTGCCGCGCGACGGCCTGCTCACGGCCTGCCTGGCAGCCTCACGGTCGAGGCCCAGCGGCCCCCGCCCCCCACTTCCCTTTTTCTCCGGAGCCGACCCACCGGCGGGCACCTTCTACCTGCGCCGTACCAAGGAAGCGATGATCTACTTCCCCGAGCGGCGGGCGGACGGCACCGGGCGGCCGAGCCGACTTCTCACCAAGCGTCTCTCACACACGGTGGACGTCCAGATCGATCGACGGTCGAGTCCCACGGCACGCTTTGCCGAAATCGGCTCGGAGAATTGAGCGAAGTCAGCCCGCTGGGTTAGCAGAAAGGCGTCCGCCTCGAGAATTCCTCGACTTGCCCAAGTGGTCTCCAAGCGGCCCCGGCACCTGGTCACGTCGAAGGCAGGACCGGCGAGACATCCTCGAAGGCTCGACTCGAGTGAGGCCTTCCGCTCAAGGATGGCGAACGAACGAATCGTCACGAAAGTCACTATCGATCCTTTTGCCGTCCACCGGCTTCGGACTCGACGCCTGACGACGCTGTGGCACCCGCCGACACTTTGCGTCAGCCGCCGGGACCGGTGCGAGCGGACAAGTCCAGAGAATCAACGCGTTGCCAGAATGAGCGGCGGCCTTTGCGGATGGCGCCGGCCTTGCACCGCCTAAGGCCGCCGGCTCGGCGCCGGTGTGTGCGATGACCAAGGAGAAGGGGCCATGAAATTCGGGTGGGTGCAGGGGGTGGTGGTCGCGACGGCGGCCGCCATGTTGTTCGGCGGATCTGCAGGTGCCGCCAGTTACGGCCAGTACATCACCGCGTGCGTCAAGAAGGAGAGCGAACTCGTCCGGATCATTTCCCCGGGTCAGCATTGCCGGCCGAATGAGACCGAGATGGGGTGGAATCAACAGGGGCCGACCGGCACCGCCGGCCCTCAGGGCGTACAAGGACCGCAAGGGGCGGCCGGGCCCCAGGGAGCGATCGGCCCCGCTGGGCCTCCTGGACCTCAAGGCCTTCAGGGACTCACGGGCCCGGGGGGACCTCTGGGTCCGGCCGGACCACAAGGATCTGGGGGCACTGCTGGACCCCAGGGGGCACAAGGTGCGCAGGGCCCGGCCGGTCCAGCCGGTCCAGGCGGACTCATGGTCGTCGATGCGAGCCAGAAGACAGTCGGGATGCTCTTCGACTCCGGCGACGTCCTGGTGCGCGTTGCCGCGCCCGCGGCGGCCCAGGGTTCGGACTGGGTCTTGCTGCCGGTGAGCCCGGTCGGCTTCGCGCAGTCCGCGTCTCCGGTCTTCTATTACACGGACTCGGCCTGCAAGACCACCCCGTACCTGCTTCCGGCGGGGATGTTCTCGCAAACGGTCGTCAGCGGCAAGGTCGCGTGGTATGCAAGGAGCTTCTTCACGCAAGACGCGACGCACACGATCGTGGCCCAAACCTGGAATGGCGGCTGTTTCGCGACCTCGAAGGCGGCCCCGATCGGCATCGCACTCCCGGTGGATCTCTCCGGCTTCACGCCACCCTTCTCCGTGCAGTAGGGGTGTCGGCCGCGGCAAGAGTTCGACGTCCGCGCTGCCGGGCTCGGGTCGGTCGGCTGCTCGGGGCGAGCGACGCACGGTCACCAAGACCGGGCGCTCGCTCGCCGAGCAGTTGACGAACACGAGCGCGAGGTCGCCCGCCGCCGGCCTGCGTGGCCGCGCGCCTCCTGCGGACGATCGCGGTACGTGTTTGCGAGCCGCCGTTGAACATCAGCCCGGTCCGCCCAGCCAGCCGGCTCCGCAGCGCAGCGAGCCGTCTCGGCACGAGGTCTGCGTGGCCCCCGCACCGATCGCCAGGGCCGGAGCACCGCCTTCAGCGCCCAGTTCACAATCTGCCGCGACGTGCGCTACTATTCGAGAGAGGTTCTCATGGCGGCTCCGAAGCGCTCGGCACAGCCAAGTCAGGCAAGAAAGGGGCCCGCGTCCTCGGCGCGGGGGGCCCGCAGACCAAGTACGAGCCTCCAGACGCCGGCGAAGGTCGAGCCGGCGCGCTGGCCCCGGAGGGTGGCCGTCGGCGGAGTTGTCGTGGCCGCGCTGTTTGGAGCGGTCGGGTGGTATTCCTATCTCTCTCGGCCGTCGGTCGTCAAGTCGACTCCTGCCCTCCGTCCGGCGGCGACCCGCGAGACGGACAGGGTCAGCGGGCCGATGCCGTCCGCACCGGGAGTATCTGCGGCTCGGGCGAGTGAAGAGGTTGCCCTCCCGCCTCGGGGTCTGTCGGCCCGTGAGCTCGAGGAGTGGCTCCGGTCTCATCCGGAGGGAACCGACGCGTTCGACCGCTACCGGAATTACGAGGTGACGTGGGCCGGTATCGTCGAGAGCACGGCGCGGACGGATCGCCTGCTCCGCATCGAGTTCCGAGACAGCGAGGGAGTTCGGATCCTTGCCTGGTGTCTGTCCGATGCGGACGTATCGCCGGGCTCGCGCGTGACGGTTCGCGCTCGAGTGACGCAGAGGGGCGCCAACGGATTCGTCATTGACCGTTGCAGCGAGGTCGAATCTTGAAAGGCCTCTCCACGATCCATTGACCGCTCGCCCGGCCTGCACGGTCGTTCGTATTTTCAGTCCTCCGCTCTGATTCTGACCGCTCGGCGAACTCGCCCACCTTCGAAAGATGGCTGCGCTCCCTGCGCGCGCGCGTGCTGTCGGTGGCGCCGAGCGGCGGCCTCGGGGACCGATTCCGTGAGCCTCCCGAAGAGCCGACGAGATCAGGAGACGGGGTCGGAGGCCGGGGATGGAAGCGTGCCGGCCGAGCGCGATCGAGCCTGACGGCGTGGGCAGGCTGTCGCGTTGGCCCTCGGTCGCAGTGACGGCGACGCCCACAGGGTCAGCGGGCCGCGGGCCGGCTCCCTTCTCTTGGAACTTCCGCGTGAGCGACCGCAGGGCACGATTCACCTCGCTGGCGAAGCCTCGGGTCGCGTTCATGAGGCCAAGTCGGCGACCGGCGCCGCGGTCGGGAAGCCCGCGAGGCGAGGCGCGGGCACTTCGTGCCAACACCGCCCCGATCGTGCCAATCCGACTCGCCTGCGGACCGGTTTGGCACTTAGGCGGAGGCTAAGCTATTGATTTTAGGCCCGCGGAGGGGCTGGCACGTGCCCTGCTTTTGGTTGTGGTCGTCGGGTCGCCTGACGGAACGCTCTGCGGTGCCGATGTCGGACACGCGGGGAGCGCGCCAGAGCCAGCGCCGGCCCGAGGAGGAGGAGCGTGATGGTGGTCAGGAAACTGTTGAGCCCGTTCCGCGACACCCAGGGGGTCGCCCTCGTCACGGCGTTGATCGCGCTGATGCTGCTCTCGTCGCTCATGATCGCCTTCGCCGTGCTGGCCACGAGCGAGCCGACCATCGCGAGCAATCAGAGCCGGGCGACGCAGGCGCGGACGCTGGCTGAGTCTGGCGTCGAGCAGGCGATCTGGGCGCTGGGGAGCGCCACCGTGAACACGGGGGCGGCCCCGTACGACGGGAGCGCCTTCGTCGCCATGGGGTCGGCCGGCGGGTTCTTCCTCACCGTCACGAACGGCGCGGCTCCAAACGAGAAGATCGTCGACGCCGTGGGCTGGTATCCGACGTACTCGGCGGCGGCCGCCGAGAAGAACGCGCGGCGTCACGTCCACGCCACGCTCACGCACGTCAAGTGGCTCAACCCGCCCGCGGCGCTGACGGTCGAGGGCGACGTGCAGACGAACGGGAGCGCCGTCACCATCTCCGCCGCCGCCGACACCAGCTGCGGAAACAAGGACGGCGCCATGGCGAGCGGTACCATCACCAGCAGCGGGAGCCCGACGATCGTGGGCGGCGGGACAGCGCCGGCCACGCAGACGAACGTGCCGACGTCGACGATGGACCAGTACATGTTCACCAACTCCGACCTCGACATGCTGAAGTCGATCGCGAAGGCGAACGGCACCTATTTCCAGGGCAGCCAAACCTTCAACAGCAGCAACCCGTGGCCGACGAGCGGGGTCGTCTTCATTGATACGGTCCCCGGCACCAACCTCACGTGCACGGCGCCGGGGCCGGGCCAGACGTGCACACCGTCGACGAGCAACCTGGCCTCGGTCTCGGTCACGGGGTCGGGTGGCATGGCGCCGCTGAACGGCTGGCTCATCGTGAACGGCGGGATCAACTGGTCGGGGAACGCGACCGTCAACGGGATGGTGTACGCGGTGAACGACATCACCATGAGCGGCAGACCGAACATAAGCGGCGCCCTCGTCTCGAAGAACCTGATCGACACGTCCACGTCGAGCATCGATAGCACCTTCTCGGGCACCCCGACGATTGACTTCAACTGCGCGAACGCGAAGACCGGCGGCGGCTCGATCCCGGCCGGCTGGTTCGTCAAACAGGGAAGCTACAGGGAGCTGTCGAACTAATGATGACCATGGCGAACTGGCGGGTGACGTTCGGGTTCCTGCTCGTGGTCCCGGGTGTGGCAGTGGCGGGCTGTCAGCGGTCTCCTGCGCCCGCGCCGCCGCCGCGGGTCTCCGCGCCGGCAGCACCCGCGCAGGCGCCCCGGGCTGCCGTCCCGACGGCCGCCGAGCGCTCGACCGCGT
>Ga0209056_10001653_pt1 | contig 24537 bp, 20 predicted proteins | sample GraSoiAngelo_114_FD_185876 | JGI IMG/M metagenome (GOLD analysis project Ga0209056, IMG submission 185876) | Grasslands soil microbial communities from the Angelo Coastal Reserve, California, USA - 14_0903_13_40cm (SPAdes) (version 2) | ecosystem: Environmental > Terrestrial > Soil > Grasslands... | reverse complement strand
ATTACTGATCCGCCATCGAGCGAAGCAATCGACGATCAGGTAAAGCTTGTCCTTGGTCGGACATTCCGTTGGCGGTCCATCCCACGCCAGAATCCGATTATCGAAGCGATGCACGACGTCCAAGGTCGGCAGCTTCAATTTCAAACCGGGCTTGGTTTCGGTGCGAATCGCTTTTCCGAAACGCGTGATGATCACGGTCTCGTACTGATGAACGGTGAAAAGCAATGCGCCCCATTTAAAGGCCGTCAAAAGAAAAAGAATGCCGAGCAATGTCATGCCGCGGCTCTGGAGGAATCGAATCGCACCGGGGAAGACTAACAAAGCGCGTGGAGTTTCCATCGAATCAATGCTGTTCCTTGGGTGGTTCGGGCGAGAGGAGCGGCAGCGTTTGCAGGACGCCCTTCAGGCTATCATCGACAATGACTTTGTGTTGCAAGCCTGGAAGGATCGCTTGCATCGCTTCGAGATAAAGACGCCGTCGCGTGATCTCGGGCGCTTTGCGATATTCCGCGAGCAAAAGTGAAAACTTCTCCGCTTCACCTTTCGCCTCATTCACGCGGTGGAACGCGTAGGCTTCAGCCTGTTTCTCGCGCTCCTTGGCCTGGCCGCGCGCGTTGGGAACGGCATCATTATAGACAGCCCAGGCCTGATTAATAGCTGTTTGCTTCTCTTGTTGCGCCTGGTTGACTTCATTGAACGCTGCCTGCACTGCCGGTGGCGGCCGGACGGTCGCGAGTTGGACCTGCTGGATCTGAAGTCCCAACCCATACTCCGAGGAAAGATCGGCCAGCCGCTTGAGCGCCGAGGTTTCAATATCGTGCCGCCCAATGGTCAGCACTTCATCCACCGTGCGATCGCCGATCACTTCGCGCATCACGCTTTCCGAGAGATCGCGCAGCGTTTGCTCCGGTTCCCGCGCGCCGAAGAGATACATTTTCGGATCGGTAATGCGGTATTGCACGACCCACGGGACCAACGCCGTATTCAAGTCCCCGGTGATCATCGTCTCGGTGTCGGCCGGTTGCGGATCTCCCTGATAAGCGTTGGTCGCGTTTTGGGTCGAGAAACCGAACTCCAGTTTCAGCAAGCGTTGCGTCGGGACGATTCCAATTTTATCGACGTACGGGATAGCGTAGGCGAGTCCGGGATTCTCCAGCCCGGCATAAGCCCCAAAGCGCAGTCTCACACCGACAGAATTTGCCGGGATCGAGACAAAACCGAATAAGAGCCTGACAAACGTAATGATGATCCCAAACGCCGCGATCAATCCGAGAATGAATCGCACCGGTTTAAAATCGAAACTCGAAGGAAAAGAATTCCTCGGCAGCGGCATAGGTGAACCTTGTTGATGCCAGCGTATCATGGAGCGCAAGGAGGCGACGAATTCCAAGGCGCTCCGTCGGATTGACTGACAATATCGTGGTGTACCAAGACCGAAGGGATTATGGTGAGTTTATGAACAAAACTCTTCTATTTGCGGCGTTGATCTTATTGAATGCGCTTAGCATGGCACTCGGAGCAACCGAAACCCAAACGCAACCTGCGACCGGAACGGCGGCCCCGGATTTCAAGCTCACGACCGGTGACGGCAGCCAGGTGAGCCTAAAAGATTATCGCGGCAAATGGGTGGTGCTTTATTTTTATCCGAAAGATTTCACGAGCGGTTGCACGGTGGAGGCGAAGAACTTTCAGCGCGATCTGGCGAAGTACGAGCAGTCGGGCGCGGTCGTCTTGGGCGTGAGCGTGGACAGCGCGCAATCGCACAAAGATTTTTGCGCGAAGGAAGGATTGAATTTCAAATTGTTGGCCGATCCGGACGCAAAAGTGTCGACGCAGTATGGATCGACAATGGACTACAAGGGAGCAATGATGGCGGCGCGGAATACGTTCCTCATTAATCCGGAAGGCAAGATCGCGAAGGTTTATACCGGCGTGAAACCAGCCGAGCATAGCGAGCAAGTGCTGAAGGATTTGGCGGAGTTGAAGAAGAGCTAAGACTGCAAATCGGACGGCCAGTCATTACACACTGAAAACTTCAGGCACCTAAGAAGAGGTGTTCGATGCGGCTGCGCAGGATGCCGTTTCAGAACACGGGCATCAAAAATCGCCTGACCTTCGTCAACAGATCAAATCGATGCTCAAGGACGAAAGCGATTGAGAACGCATTGGGAAAATGATGAAATCCGAATGACGAATCACGAAGGAATGACGAAGCTCGAATGACGAAATGACAGCGGGCCGCGCAACGCAGCGCCGCGAACCGATCACCTTCACCTCAGCAGCATAACTAAATTTCTTTCCGATTATCCGATCTTCTTGCGGAAGCGGAGCGCGCAGAGCGAAAACAAGACGGCGCCCATCACCGCCAGCACCACGATCGAGGACCAGAATTCGGCAAGAGTTGCGCCGCGCAAAATGATCGCCCGCATCAGCTCGATGAAATAGGTCACGGGCAGACACGCGCCGATGGCGTAAAAAATCCAGGGCATCGTTTCGCGTGGAAAAATGAAGCCGGAGAAAAAGACGCCCGGCAGTAAAAACACCAGGGCGAGCTGAAACGCTTCCATCTGCGTTTGCGCCCTCGTCGAAATGAGCAGGCCGAGGCTCAGGAGTGCGAAGATGTAAAGAAAGGACGCGACGAATAGCGCCACGAGGCTGCCCTGAATCGGCACGAAAAAAATCCAGCGCAGAATCGCGAAGAGCAACGCGGCCATCGCCATCGCGATGCACAAATAAGGCACGATCTTGCCAAGCATCAGGCCCCAGCGCGACAATGGACTCACGAGCAATTGTTCGAGTGTCCCCTTCTCCCGCTCGCGTACGAGCGAAAGCGCGGTGGCAAAAACCGTAGCCAGTTGCAGCGCCACGCCGATCACACCCGGCACGAAAAAATTCGGGCTTTTCAACGCTGGATTGTAAAGCACTTGAGGACGCACTTCGACGGGGAGACCGCTGCGCCCGGTCTCGCGCAAGAGCCGCTTGAGCGAGTCGTTGAACGTGACGCCGATCCCGGTGTTCAAGGCTTGCAACGCCGTGGTCGAATTCGAGCCGTCGATCAACACCTGCACATAAGCCGTGCGTCCGGCGCGTAAATCGCGCGTAAATTCCGGCGGAATTTCGATGCCCAGATACGCGTCGCCTCTCCGGATCGTCTCCGCCAGCTCCGCGATGCTGTGGACTTCCTTGACGATGCGAAACGTCTGCGTGTTGACGAACTCATCGACCAGTTGCCGGCTCTCAAATGTCCGGTCCTGATTCAACAGGGCCGTCGGCATGTGTTTCACATCGAGGTCGAGCGCAAAACCGAACGCGATAATCTGCACCAGCGGCGGAAAGAACATGAAAAAGAGCGCGATGGGATCGCGCCAAACAACGATGAATTCCTTGAACAGGATCGCCCCGAGCCCGCGGAAAGGTGCCTTTTTCATTCAAGCAGCGCGTTGGCGCTGATTTTCACTGGCATGTTTCGCGGAAAGTGTGACGAAGACATCTTCGAGCGACGGGCCAATCTCATGAATTTCAGTGTGACCGATGCCGACGCTCCGCAGCTTCTCCTCGATTTCCGCCCGTTTCACTTTTTCATCGACAAGCAAATGCATCGATTGTCCGAACACCGTGGCGCTGCGGACGCCATCAAGCTGATGCATCGCTTGTAAGGCGGTTGTCACATGATCGCAGATCACGTCCAAGCGTCGCGTCCCGGGAGGACTCACCTCCGGCATTTGCTTCAACTCGTCCGGTTCGCCGCACACGATCAACCTCGACATGTAAATGTAACCGACATGATCGCAGCGCTCGGCTTCGTCCATGTAATGCGTCGTGACGAAAAGCGTCATGCCTTTACCCGCGAAGTCGAAAAGCAAATCCCACAACTCGCGACGCGCCACCGGGTCGATGCCGGCAGTCGGCTCGTCGAGAAAAAGCACGGTCGGTTTGTGCATGAGCGAACAGGCCATGGCCAGGCGCTGGCGCATGCCGCCGGAAAGCAGCGCGGCGCGCATCTTGATGAACGGCTTGAGGTGCGTGACTGCGATCATTTCGTCACGACGCTGATTTAATTCCCGGCCGCGCAAGCCGTAGAGTTTGCCGGCGAAAATCAGGTTCTCGTTCGTCGTCAGCTCGTCGTAGAGCGAAAACTTTTGCGACATATAGCCGATCATTTCTTTGATCGCTTCACCCTCACGAATGATGTCGTGGCCGCCGATGCGGGCAGTCCCGCCGCTCGGCTCCAGAATTCCGCACAGCATGCGAATCATCGTTGATTTGCCGGAACCATTCGGGCCGAGGAAACCAAAGATAGAACCTTTACCCACGGAGAACGAAACGTGATCGACGGCCGTGAACGTGCCGAAGCGTTTCGTCAACCCTTCGCACTCAATCATCGCTTCAGGCATATTAAAAAAGCGAATCAGGAAAACAGGGACGCAGAAAAGAAATACAAAGGCTCAAACCAATTTCCGTTTTTCCTGCTTTCCTGATTCATCCTCCTCGATTCCTGGTTTCCAAATTCATTTTACGTTTGGAAAATAAACATCGGCGGACATGCCGGCGCGCAATCTGTCGTCGTTGTTGGGCAGGCGGATCTTCACGCCAAAAACTTGCCGGATGCGGTCCTCCACTGTCTGGACATTGCGCGGGGTGAACTCGGCCTGGCGATTAATCTGCTCGACTGTGCCGGGAAAATCTTGATTACGAAAAGAATCGACACGCACGCGAACCGCTTCGCCCACCTTGATCCGGCCCAGCCACAGCTCCGGCACATACACTCGCACCCAGAGATGCTGTGACAGAAGCAGCGTGGCCACTTCGCGATTGGCCGGAAGCACGTCGCCAACTTTCACGCTGAGCACTTCCAAAACGGAATCGGCCGGCGCGATCACCTGCATCTCGGCGCGCTGCGCGTCGATGTCGGCGAGTTGGGCGCGCGCTTGCGTCACCCGCATTTTGGCCGCTTCGACATTCTTTTCCTGCGTCTTGGCGGCGCTGACCGCGCGCTCCGCGTCATTAGGCGAAACGACTTTGCGCTTGAGCAAATCCGCCTGACGTTTCGCATCGTCGCGCAAGAAATCGAGCTGCGCCTGCTGCGCATCGGCATCGTGAATGGCGGTATTGATCTGCGCCGCGGCCAAATCGCGCCGCGCTTGCAACTCGGTTGCTTCCAGTTGCACGATTGGTTGACCGGCACGCAAGGTATCGCCCTCCCACGCGAAAATTTTCTCCACGCGCCCGCCGCTGCGCGGGCCGACATGCACTTCATCCACTTCAATCATGCCGGAAACGGCGTTGCTCCGACTTCCGCAAGCCGACACAGAGACCGACAACGCGATCGCCGCGACGGCGCAAAGCAACTTGTCGATGTTGATTCGGACGAACAATTTCGTCTTTACGAAACCGGATTTCATTCCTTTTCGCAAGCGATTGCGCCATCGTCTTGTCGCTCCCTTGTAATGGGCAGCAAGTCGATGCAAGCAGTGTCATGACCGAAGAAAGATAGAATGGCCGGCTATTCCGACATAGCGCTGCCGCAAAAACTCGGCATAAAACCGGGCACGACCGTCATCGCGATCAACGAGCCCGCCAACTATCGAAAATTGCTCGGCAAAATTCCCGACGGTGCGCACTTTTCTAATCGCGTCACCCGAGGCGCCGAATTCATTCATTTTTTCACAACCCGCCGTCGCGACTTGAAAAAGAAATTGTCGATCTTGCGCGAAAGACTTGCTCAAGGCGGAGTAATTTGGATTTCCTGGCCGAAAAAATCAGCGGGTGTTGCAAGCGATGTGACAGAAGACGTGATTCGAGCCGTGGCGTTGCCACTTGGATTAGTGGACATAAAAGTATGTGCCGTCGATGAAACCTGGTCGGGATTGAAATTGATGATTCGGCGGGAGGAGCGAAGATCAAAAACATGACAAAGCGACATCTTGATCACATTGACTTGCGAGTAAGAGATTTCGAGCGGGCGAGAAGATTTTACGGGAGACTTTTGCCGGCGCTCGGATTTACTTGCGATCGTTCCGACACGGAATGGGGCACGTTTTACGCAGCCGGCCGCGATCGGCCGTCGGAATTTTTCGGCTTCACCGAAGATCGACATCATCAACCGAACGAAACGCGAATCGCGTTTTGGGCGGAGACACGCGAAGAAGTGGACCGCATCGCCGAGATCGCACGCGATGCTGGCGCGAAGAATCTGGAAGGCCCGGAAGTTTGCGCCGGTTATAGTCTGGGATACTACGCGCTGTTCTTCGAAGATCCCGACGGCAACAAGCTGGAAATCTGCTCTCGCGAAAATCCGATCGTTGCAGAGTGAAACGAGTTCGGCGAAGAGTTCGATCATGAATGATCCGGCGCATGTTCCTGCTATTTTGCAGGAGCCGCGTCGCGTTCGCTATCTCAAGCTGATCGCGCTCTTTAAGATCGCCAAAGGCGTGTTGCTTCTTTTGCTGGGCGCTTCGCTACTTTTTCTGAATGCGCGCGACCGTTGGATGGGTGCGCTGTCTGACTGGACGGACGAAGAAATTTTGCTCGGCCACAGCAAGGCAGTCCATTTTCTTCTAAGCAAATTGCAAGATGTGCTGGCGGGCGGCGGCGCGTTGCGGGCGACTGGATTCCTGGCCCTTTTTTATTGCGCAGTTCTCTTCACGGAAGGAATTGGTGTTTATTTTCAAAAGCGCTGGGCTGAACTACTCATGATTTTTGCAACCGCAGCACTGATTCCGCTGGAAGCGCGGCATCTATGGCATCAGCTCGTGTTTCATCGACCAAGCTTGGCGGCGCTGCTCATTCTTCTGGCGAATTGTTTTATCGTTTGGTTTTTGTATCTCGTGCTCAAGCGCGACAAAGCAGAAGCGCACACCGAGCCCAAGAAAGAATTCGTCGAAACTCGTTAGGCGAATTTCGGCTCGATGCCGAACGCAGCGAGCGCGGCAACCGTTTTTTCCATCGGCAAGCCGACCACGTTGGAGAACGAGCCCTCGATCCTCGCGATAATTGTTGCGCCACCACCTTGGGCGGCATAAGCGCCCGCTTTATCAAGCGGGTTCACTTGCGCGAGGTAGTTGTCGATTTTTTCTCTGTTCAACCGGTGGAAACGAACCCGGGAAATCTCATGAAAACTTGTCGATCTAATGGAAGCAAGATGACAGATGCAGACCGCGGAACAAACTTCGTGAACTCGTCCGCTCAAGCGGCGCAGAATTTTGGCGGCACGATCAAGATCGGCGGGCTTGCCGATAATTTCGTCATCGAGCGCAACGAGAGTGTCGGCCGCGAGGACGACCGCGTCCGGGCGGAGACGAGCGACCGACATCCCTTTGCGGATCGCATTGAACGCTGTCAGCTCGCGCAAGGTAAGATCGACATCCAAACTTTCGGTAACGCGGGGCGACGTGCTCTCGAATTCAAAACCAGCCGCCGCAAGCAGCTCGCGGCGGCGCGGTGAATCCGAGGCGAGCAGCAACGGTGTCGCCACGCGCATCAGCGAAATTGCCTTACGGATTCGGCGAAATAGATGGCGCCGCTTTTTTTTCGCCAAAAATATCGGGCATGCTCATTTCCTGATAATCCTTCGGGATAGTGAACTCGGCGTCGCTGAGCGGATCTTGTTTAATAGAAGTCAGTGTGGTTGTGATTTCCGTGCCGCTACCAGAGGCGGTGCTATTCGAAACAGTTCCCCGATGCTGTTTGGTCATGGTGATGTGCGTGCGGATGGGCAGCCCGGGGAAGTCGCCATAGTCGGGCACCTTCGTATTGGTCGCGTTCCAAGCTTCCGACTTGATAGCTTGGAGTTGTTTGAGGATGGCGGCGCCGTCGGGATAGGTGAGCGCGATCCAGTAGACGGCTTTGAAGTCGGGCCCGTCATAGGCGTATTGCTCAGTCTCGTAACCATTGATTGTTTCCTTCTTGCCGGTCGGAACGAGCTTCGCTTTCTCCGCGCTCTCTTTTTTTGAATTGAACTTTTTTATCATCTCGGCAGCGGCCTTCATTTTGTCGGCCGAGATGCGCACGACGGTCTTCTGATCATTCATCAGATTAGTTAACTCGCCGGTTCCTCCATCAAAGATGGTGGTGATTTCGGGCGAGACTTCGATCCGCATTTTGTCGCCCTTAATCTTCATAGTCATTTCACCACCGCCGCCCACACCTTCAACTTTTTGCACGATGGTGAGGTCCGCGCGGGTGGAAAGGAGCAAGCAAGCGCCGACAAGTAAGGAGAGGCCGAACAGTTTCATACTCCTAAGTAGCTAGCCGCCGCCTATCCAAATAGCAAGCGGTCGAATCGACGACGGCGCCAAAAAGAGCTTGGCAGGAATGGGGTGTCGCGGCAGGTTATTTTTCGCGCGGGCATAGCTTAATGGTAAAGTTCCAGCCTTCCAAGCTGGCCATGCGGGTTCGATTCCCGTTGCCCGCTTTACCTGTCGATCTTGCGCGATTTGGATTGACCAAAAAAGGCGGCCGTAGTAGATGGCTGGGTTTTCTTCACCACCAAGGGGTCAAAATGCAAAAACTACTCACGGCTTGGAATGGCGGGCCCTGGTTTGGCGAGCTTCTTAAGCCGGCATTCGTTCTCCTGGTTGGCCTCGCGCTAGGGTTTGCTTTTTGGACAACGACAGCGCCAGTCGCGAAGGCGCGTGAAATGACGCCTGCGGAAATGATCCAGTCGAAACTTCCGTCGGCGAAAACGTTAGTCACTGCGAGCAAGCCGGAGGTTCTGTTGGCGGTTTGTGGCGCGATCAGAGAATGGAAAAACGATGCGCCCCAAATTGTGCGGGCGGCGGCAGAGGCGCGCAAAGGATTCGCAGGCGACATCGTAGCAACGGGGATTCGCTGTCTGGGGGATCACCCAGATTGCGAACTCGTCGGAGAGATCGTTGGCGCCGGGCTGGCTGCGAATCCCGCGGCCGCATCGAGCATCATCGACCTTGCTCTTCAACTCGCGCCGGATTGCCGTGGCGCAATTGAGGTCGCTGCCGGCCCAGCCGAGGGCCCGGTAAATGTTCTGAACGGGCCGGCGAATATCAATCCCCCGCCGGGTTCTGTCCTGGGCGGAGGTGGCGGATTCACTCCTGAAGAAGCGGCAGTAACGATCTGCGATCACGGCCAAAATGTGCAACTGCCCGCTTCGCGAGCCGATGCCTACTTGCGATCGCACCGAGGCTCGGTCCGCGGCGTATGCCAAGTCACGCCGGACAAAAATATTTAATCATCTTAATCCAGCCCGGAAAGCCGTGGCGGTGCGCGCCGCAATGGCTGGCCTTTTTGATTTTCGCTCGAGGGAGCGGGTGCAAGTAACGGTCGCTCCATAAATACAAGTCCGTGGAAAAATCCCTTTTGATTAGTCGAATCGCGGAAATGTCCTCGGCGATTCTCCTCGCCGCAGCCTTTGCATTGATCCAGGCATTGATCGGTGGGACGCGGTTGCTGTTTAGTCTTCCCGCCTACAGTCTGCTCGCCGCGATTGGTTTCCTCTCGCTCTTCTCACTGCGCCGGATCAAACCGGAACCTGATCAACTCTGTCTTTGGAGCGCGGCGGCGTTCTTCGCCTACATCCTGGCCCGAGCATTCCTCTCGCCGGTTCCCTATCTTGCGCGTGCTGACGTTTATTCGGTTCTGGGCGGATTGCTCGTTTACCTGTTTGTTGGCTGCGTTCTCGTCAATACGAGAGCCAGAATGTTTATCTTGCTCTTTTTGTTGGTGGCCGCGCTGGCCCATGTTTTTATCGGGGCGATTCAATTCCGGGATGGCAATAACTTCATGCCAATCTCGTTTCTAAGACGGTTCGATTATGGGCAACGCGCGAGCGGTTTTTACGTTTGCCCGAATCATCTGGCGGGATTGCTGGAGGTACTTGGTATCTTTGGCTTGAGCATCGTTTGCTGGAGCCGCTGGCCGGCGTGGGCGAAACTGTTAGTTGGCTACACCGTGGCGGTCTCCTATGCCGGTTTGGTTCTGACAGGCAGCCGAGGCGGCTATCTAAGCGCAGCTGGAAGTCTCGCTCTTTTCGCGGCGCTTAGTTTGTTGCTTCTACGTCGAGCGGATGCCGCCTTGTTTTGGAAAGTGGGCGGCGCGGGAGTAATTGGCGTGAGTGTGGTGGCCGCCGCGCTCGTCTTCTTTGTGCAGAAGAGTGATTTGCTCAGCGGCCGCGCGCAGAATGTTTCCGATAACTCCAATATTCGCGTCGATCTCTGGCAAGCCGCGCTCCAGCAATGGAAAGTCCAACCCTTCGTGGGCACAGGCGCGGGCACTTATCTTTTTTATGGCCGCCAATTCCGCACCGATCGCGTGCAGCGCGATCCGGTGGAAGTGCATAACGATTATCTTCATCTTCTGGCCGAGTACGGCGCGCTCGGTGCGTTCGGCTTTCTTGTCTTCCTTGCTTTCCATTGCCGCCGCGGTTGGAAAAGCTTTCAGCGTCTTGGTCCGAAACGCGTGGCCTTTTCCGCCCTTCTCCTCAGCAACACGATGGCGCTGAACATGGGAGCGCTTTGTTCGATTGCCGCCTACGCGATCCATTCCGTTTTCGATTTCAATCTTCACATCCCCGCAAACGTTCTCCTGTTTGCATTCGTCTTTGGCTTGATCGCAAACCCCGGAATTCAGCGTGGCGATAAACCGAAGCGCGTAGCGACTTGGGCGCTGTTTTGGCGCCTGCTGTTGCCAGCCCTGGGGATCGTTCTCGCTGTGCAGTGCGTGCGCCTCTTGCCGGGCGAATATTTTGCGGAACGTGCGCGCACCGCTCTGCGCGACTTTCATCCGGCCGGGTCGATCCTCTTCGCGCTTCGAGGACTGTCGCACGAACGGCAAAATCCCGATCTCTATAATTATCTCGGCCGTGCCCGGCTTGCTCAAGGTTCCCTCATGAGCAATTCACTGGCCCGAAAATCGCTTTATCAAGCCGCGCTCGACGCTTTCTGGAAAGGCCGATCGTTAGTGCCGCGCGATGAAAATTTCGCGCTGGAACTTGGCTATACCTATGACGTCCTCGAACGCTTTCCCGAAGCGGAATGGATGTTCGCGGAAGCGCGAGCCTTGGATCCAAGATCGACAACGGCACGGCAATGCTACGAGGCGCATCTTGACCGGTGGCGCCAGACAGGCGCGGGCGCACCTAGACCTGAATAGCCAAAATTCATGTGATGCGCTCTCGAAAAATCGGCAGAACGCTCAAGAAAATCATTGCCCGAATTTCTCGCGTCGCATACTCTGTGAATCCTTTCTGCTAGCGAAATTGGGAGCATGCCGGTCTCGACGGACGGTGACAAAAGGCGACGTGAAAAATATTAAAACTCCTAAGATTGGATTTCTGGCGCTGGCAGCCTGGCTGGTTTGCTTTCATCCGCAACTTGTGAAGGCGGGCGGGGAGCCATTGCCCGTAGAGCTATCGGCCGAAGAGAATGAACCGCCGGAGAGCGAATTGGGGCTAGGCAAATTCTCGCGCCTTCCCTTCCAGCTCTCGGCCACCCTGCGCGAGGGATTTGATGATAACGTCGGCACCGCGTCTCCGGGAAGCGAGCAGTCTTCGTGGTACACCTGGCCTACGCCTTCGGAAGCGCTCGCGCCCAGTTAAGCCTGAGCGCGGGCGGCGCCATCAACTATTATTACAAACGGATCGGCACACAAAATTACGATATCGATTACCACGCCGGTTTTAAACTCAACTTTCAGGTCACGCCCCGCCTTGCGCTCGCCCTCAATCTCCGTGCCGCTTATCAGACCGAGCCGGATTTTGGTTTTGGTATAGGTTTTAATCGGCGAAGCGGAAATTATTTTTACTCGGACAATACAGGCACGGTCACCTATCTCTGGGCGCCGCGGTTTGATACGGCCACCAGTTACAGCGTCGTCGCGGTCAATTTCGACGATGCCGCAGTCGGCGTGTTTGAAGATCGGATCGAGAATACGTTCGGCAACGAGTTCCGCTTCTTAATATGGCCGACCACAACCATTGCCGCCGATTACCGCTTTCAAATGGTGAGCTACCCCCACACCACGCGCGATTCGACCACACAGTTCTTTCTGGGCGGCTTCGACCACAACTTTAGCCCCCGCTTTAATATTTCCCTGCGCGGTGGCGAAGAATTTCGCTCTTACCAAGCCGCTGGGGACAAGAGCGGGCCGTATTTTGAAGGCACGTTGAATTATGCGGTCGGCAAGCGCACGACGGTATCGTGGAACAATAGTTACGGGATCGAGGATTCGGCTGTGACGGTTAACACCACCCGCACCACTTTTCGCAGCGGGTTGCAAGTGAGCCAAAAGGTGACACCGAAAATCACGGCCACGCTTAGCTTTAACTACGAACACGATGAGAATGAGGCCGTCACGGAGCAATTTTTCGGGTTCACTTTCACGGTCAGCCCTGCTTTCAGAGAGAACGCCTTCGACGTAGGGTTCAATCTTCGCTACGCGATCACGCCCCATCTGGGGATTGATCTCGGCTACGATCGCACCCAGATCGCCTCCGATATCCAGTTCCGCGAATATTCGCGGAACCGCTATTACGGGGGCCTGAATTTTACGTTCTAAAGGTAGCCGCTTTAGGGTTTACTTTTGTCAGGCTTTTTGCTAAAGTCCCTCCCTTTCGCAAGGGTTTCTCTATGGCACACAACGATGAAGTAAAGCTGCATTTTCTCGATTACTGGCGCGTTGTCCGCGTCCGCTGGGGTTTAATCTCGCTCGCTTTTTTCCTGGTCCTGATCACCGCAGCCATCGTCACCTATTTTCAACCGCGCGAGTATAAAGCGTCCGCTTTTATCGAGGTAAAATCCACCGCTGAGAATCCGCGCATTTTCGGCAATGATCTGCACCAGCCGGTGCACGATCCGGAGCTTGCGCCCACTGTGTTTCAAGTCATTCAGCGCACCGGTATTCTCTACCCGGTAATCGACGATTTAAAACTTCAGGACAAATGGGGGAAGGACCTAGGTCGGCCCTCGCGAGAGCAAACTTATAAGCTCCTCCTCCGCAGACTCGATGTCGAAGAAGTGCGCAACACCGATCTGCTTCAGATCAGCGTTTTCGATGCCAACCCCCAGGAGGCCGCCGATATCGCAAACAAAATCGTGGCTGTGTATCAGGACAAACGCGTCGAGGAAGAGAAAGAGATCATGAACCGCGGCGTCGCGACCATGAATGAACAGGTTGCGAGAGAACAAAAGGCGGTAAGCGACGCGGCGGCCGAAGTAGCGCGCATTCGCGACCAGGAACACATTATTGATCTTAACCCTGAGGGGATGGAAGACTCACAGACGGCCGTAAACTCGATCGTGCTAAAGCAGGAAGAAGGAGTCAATGAGGCCGAAATGACCATCGAGGCACTCGGCAGCAGGCTGGAACAAATCCGGAAGCTCAAGGGCGAAGAACTCATGCGGATGCTGGCTACGCTCAATATTCAGGACCCGACGATCCAAAAAATTCTGCCAAATTATCAAGAGACCGTCGCTCAAGACGCCTTCTTCCTCAATTCCGGCCTCGGCGAAAATCACCCCAAGGTGAAAGCGCTCCGAGCGACCAAGGCCGTCTATGCGAAACAGCTCGAGGAGCAGATGGCAAGCATTCGAAGCGCCCTGGAGAAAAATCTGAAAACCGCGCAAACCACGCGCGAGCGGATGGACAAACGGCTGTCCGAAATCAACACACGGCAGTTGGCTACAAAAACCCTGAGCGCCAATTACGTGCGGGCAAAAAACGCTTACATCAAAGAAAGATTGCTTCTCGATGGAATAAGAATGCGGGCGCAGACCCAAACGATGGAGCTAGCCATGCCGCGCATCGCGGTGAGCGTGAAGCAGGTGGCGGAACCGCCCAATTTTCCGGCCCGCCCGCGAGTGGTTCTTAATCTAGCGCTGGGCGCCCTGGTCGGCCTCATGATTGGTCTTGGTCTCGCCTTTTTTATCGAATATCTCGATACCAGCGTCAAGACCATGGAAGATGTTGAGAACCTTCTCGGCCTCCCGGTTCTAGCGATCATTCCGAAAAATATAAAGCTGCTCCACCGCGAAGCGGGAGACACACCGGACGCGGAGGCTTACCGAATTTTGCGCACCAACATTGAATTCAATCGCAAGAATCCTGAAGCCAACACCATCTCGCTCGTCAGTGGCGGACCCGGCGAAGGCAAATCAACCACCATCGCCAATCTCGCCTTCGTCTGCGCCCAGGGCGGCTATTCTACGCTCATTGTCGATGCCGACCTCCGCCGCCCGATTCAACACGAGTTCTTCGGCGTCAGCAACACCGCCGGCTTGACCAGTTATCTCACCACCGAGATGCCGCTGGAGAAGGTCATATTACCCACCGCGGTGGAAAATCTTTCCATCCTGCCCAGCGGAGTGCTTCCGGCCGACGCCGTCGGCATTCTCAATTCGCAGCGCATGTCGGACACGATTGCCGAGTTGAAATCGCGTTACGACCTTATCTTTTTCGATTCGCCGCCGATGCTGGGCGTGAGTGACGCATCGGTTCTGGCCAGCGAAGTCGATGAGACGATCATCGTTGTCCAGCATCGGCGGTTCCCGCGCGCGATGCTCACACGCGTCAAGCAAGCCATCCTCAGCGTGGGCGGCACCCTCCTAGGCGTCGTGCTCAACGATGTCGATCTTAAGCACGACCAGAATTATTACTACTACACCCATTACTACGCTTACTATCAGCCGCGGGGTAAAGAAACGCGACGCGGTCGTTCTCGGAAAGCAGCCGCCACCGTTGCGCACAACGGCGCTTCCGATTCCGACGAATACTGATGCGCTCTTTTCTCTTCTCGCTTTTGTTCCTCGGCTTCGCCGCGATCGCTTCTGGCCAAGCGACCCTCAGAATCAGTGATTTCGTCGATCTCAAGATTAGCGGCGTGCCGGTGGAGGAACAGCAGCAGGTCAATAACGCCTACACGGTGGACGCGAATGGTTCGATCAACCTGCCCTACATCAACAAAGTGAAAGCGGCCGGATTGACCCCCGCGCAACTGGCTGCCTCGGTCGAAAGCGCCTATCGCGCAGCCAAAATATATACGAACCCGACGATCACCATTACGATGTCACCGAGCCTCCGCTTTGTAAACGTGGGGGGCGCCGTGCGCACTCCTTCGCGCGTTCCGTTCACGGAAGACATGACGCTGCTCACTGCCATCAACGCAGCCGGTGGATTCAACGATTTCGCGGACCAGAAGCGCGTCCGGCTTCTGCGTGGGAGCAAGGTCACAGTTTACGACGTCCGCAAGTTTCGCCGCGATCCTTCTAAGGACGTCAACCTTCAACCAGGCGACAAGGTCGAGGTCCCGCAGAGCTTCTTCTAGCGGCAATGCTGCGGCAGGGCTCGGGTCGCAATTCCGCGTCGCGCCCAATTCTACTGATCCGGCGCGATGACCTCGCGGTGCCGCCAGGTGTAGCCGAGACCCGAGTAAACGGTCAATGCCACCATAGTCCAAACGAGGATAGGACCGGCCTCGTCCCGCGCGCGAAGCCACCATGTCGCTCTGTCATCGGCGTAGCGCAATTCGTTTGCCGAAAAAAGAGCGAGAAAAAAAATCACGGTGATGATCTGCCACGAGGTCTTCTGTTTGCCGAGTCGTTCCGCTGGCAGGACCTGGCCCTTCGCGCTCGCCATCAAGCGCAAACCGGTAATCAAAAAATCGCGCGCCACAACCGTCGTCGCAGCCCAGGCCGGAATGACCTTGAGCGGCACCAGCGAGATGAACGCCGCCGCCATCATGATCTTGTCCACCAGCGGATCCATTAATTTGCCGAAATTCGTGATGATACCGTAGCGGCGGGCGATTTCACCATCGATGAAATCCGTCACGCCGGCGATCAGGAAGATAAGCAGGGCGGCGGTGCGTCCGTACTGCCAGGAAGAATTTAACGCCGCCACGAAAAGGACGGTGAGCGCGAGCCGGCCGAGCGTTAAACGGTTTGCCCAGTTCATCGCCGTAACTGTAGCCGTCGGCCTCTGCGCGACGCGACGCCCGTATGCATTTGTCGATGCTCAGCTTCGATCCCCGGCCGATTGTCGATCTTAAACTTCGGCCGTTTCCAAATCGGCACCCGGCGTTTCAATTCATCCACAATCCACTGGCTCGCCTCGAACCCAGCCGCGCGATGTTCCGCTCCCACTCGAAGAAAAAGCGATGCTTCACCCGTACCCACAAACCCGATGCGATGATACACGATAACTTGTTCCAGCCGGAATTTCTTCACTGCCGCCTCGGCAACCAAGCCCAACTGATGCTCCGCCATGGCGCGATGCGCTTCGTACTCGATGCCCTCAATCTGGCGGCCATCTTCCAGTCCGCGGACCGCGCCCCAAAAATCGACAACTGCCCCCGCAGTAAGATCGACATCCCGCGCCGGCGCTTCCAAGCACGCTTCGGTCAACAAAACTTCACAAACTGAGTTTGCCATGCGTTCCAGTCAGTCGCTACAATGAGGCCGCGGCTTGACCGCCGCTGAAACACAGGAGACCCAAAATGACCGCGAATCAATGCGATATTGGCCTCATCGGCCTGGCTGTAATGGGCGAAAACCTCGTCCTGAATATGGACTCCAAGGGATTTTCAGTCGCCGTTTTTAATCGCACCACAGAGGTCACCGAGAAATTCGCGGCCAGTCGCGCCAAAGGAAAAAATATCCAGCCAACGCGCACGCTTGAAGAATTTGTCGGTGCGCTTAAAAAACCGCGCAAAGCGATGATCATGATCAAAGCCGGCAATCCGGTCGATCAAGTAATCGGCGAACTCGCACCACTTTTCGAAAAAGGCGACGTCATTATCGACGGCGGTAATTCTTTGTTCACCGACACGCAACGGCGCTGCAAAGATCTCGAAGGTCGTGGGATTCATTTCGTTGGATGCGGTGTTTCCGGCGGAGAGGAAGGCGCGCTCAAAGGTCCTTCGCTGATGCCTGGCGGTTCTCGCGAATCGTGGGAAATAATCGCGCCGATTTTCCGCAAGATCGCCGCCCAAGTCGATGGCGAACCTTGTTGCCGCTACATGGGCCCGGATGGCGCCGGTCACTACGTCAAAATGGTGCACAACGGCATCGAGTACGGCGACATGCAGCTCATCTGTGAAGCCTACGCCATTTTGAAAGACGTAATCGGGATGGACGCCAAGCAACTGGCCGAGACCTTCACCGAGTGGAACAAAGGCGACCTCGACAGTTATCTTATCGAAATCACGTCCCAAATTTTCCGCAAGATTGATCCCGAGACCGGCAAACCGCTTGTCGATGTTATCCTCGACAAGGCCGGCCAGAAGGGCACCGGCATCTGGACTTTGCAATCCGCCATTCAGCAATCCGTTGTCATCTCGACGATCAACGCAGCCGTCGAAGCGCGCGTCATTTCTTCCCGCAAAGATGAGCGCGTCGCGTCTTCGAAAATTCTGCCGCAACCCAAACCAAGAAAATTCAAAGGCGACCCCGCCCGACTTGTCGATGCCGTGCGTAACGCACTTTACGCATCTAAGATCGTTTCCTACGCGCAGGGAATGGAATTGCTGGGAGCCGCCAGCACGCAATACAAATGGAATCTGAACTTCGGCGACATCGCCACCATTTGGCGCGGCGGTTGCATCATTCGCGCCAAGTTTCTTAATCGCATTGTCGAAGCCTACAAACGAGATCCTGCGCTGCATAATTTGCTGCTCGATTCCTACTTTACCGACATCATCGAAAAGACACAGGACAACTGGCGCGTCGCCGTCTCCACGGCTGCTGAACACGGCGTGGCCGTCCCGGCGTTTTCCGCCTCACTCGCTTATTTCGACAGTTATCGTCAGGCGCGATTGCCTTCCAATCTTCTGCAGGCGCAACGCGATTTCTTCGGCGCGCACACTTACGAACGCGTTGACAAGGCGGGCGTCTTTCACACCGAATGGATCGAATCCAATCATAAGCCGGTCGGAAAAACGGCGGCGCCGAAAGAATCATCGAGCCGTCACGCCGCCGAATAATTTGTTGGTAGGGCGAGTCTGTCGAGTTGACGAAAGGTTTATCGAAAATCGTGCGAGTCCGCGCCGACGAGCTGCTCGTGCGGCAGCGGTTTAATATCGCAAGTTTTAATCAAGACGACTCCATCCGAATTCTGCACTTCGCCTTCGATTAGCAAAAACGCTTCTTCAGTGATTAACAGCCGAAATCGTTCAAACAAATTTGGATCGACAATTGCATTTGAGACTCCGGTCTCGTCTTCGAGGCTGATGAAAACGAAACCTTTTGCCGTGCCGGGACGTTGACGGCAAATGACATTGCCAGCGATCTGCACGATTGCGCCGTGCCGCGCCTGCACGAGATCGGTTGCGCGCCAGACATTCGGCAAATTTTCTCGCAACAACTTCATCGGATGCGGCCCGGTCGTCAGGTTCATCGTTTCGTAATCCGCTTTCACGCGTTCCGGCATGGTCATCGCCGGCAGCGGCGATTCGCTCTGGGTAGCGCACGTGTCTCGCGTGCTGGCGAAAGCGTCCCGCTTTCGCGGACTTTCAGACAATTGTTTCGGCGAGACGCGTGCGCTACCCAGAAGATCATCATGCATCACTTCCTCGACTTTCCACATCGCGGCGCGACGATGCTCCACAAAACAATTGAGCGCACCGAGCTCAGCGAGCGCGCGGAGCTCTTCTTTGGAAAGCGGCACGCGCCGCTTGAAATCGTCCAGCGAATGAAATTGTCGATCCTGGCGTTGTCGAACGAGTTCTTCCGCGTGCTCCTGCCGTAATCCGTTCACCACGCAAAATCCCAACCGCACTGTGTCATCGGAGACCACCGTGCATCGAAAATCAGATTGCGCGACGCACACCGGCTTGATCTTCAGGCCATGTCGGCGCGCATCTTTCACGATTGTCGCCGGCGTGTAAAAACCCATCGGCTGATTGTTAAGCAGGCTCGCGTAAAACTCCGGCGCGCGATGCACTTTCAGATACGCGCTGCCGTAGGCGAGAATGGCGAAGCTGATCGCATGCGACTCAGGAAACCCATAGAGCGCGAATGAGCTGATCGATTGGATGATTTTGTCGATCACGTCCGGCGCGATATTCTTCCGCGTCATCGCCGCACGCAATTTCACGCTCACTTTTTGCATGCGCTCCTCGGAACGATGAAAACTGAGCGCGCGTCGCAATTCCTCCGCTTCGTCGCCGGAAAAATCGGCTATGATCATGGCGATCTTGAGCATTTGCTCCTGAAATAATGGAACGCCAAGCGTGCGTCCGAGCACTGGTTCCAATCGCGGATCAAAATAAGTGATAGCCTCGCGTCCCGCGCGGCGCGCCAGATACGGATGCACCATGTCGCCCTGAATTGGGCCTGGTCGAATGATCGCCACTTCAATCACCACATCATAAAAACATTTCGGCTTCATCCGCGGCAGCGTGGCCATTTGCGCTCGGCTCTCGATTTGAAACACGCCAATCGTGTCCGCCTTTTGTATTATCTCGAAAGTCGCGGCGTCGTCTTTCGGAATGTGCGCGAGGTCGAGCGGCCGTCCACGTTCACGACATAATTCCATTGCATCCTGCATCACCGACATCATGCCCAGCCCGAGCAAATCCACTTTGACGATGCCGAGATCTTCGCAATCGTCCTTGTCCCATTGCGCGACGACGCGCCCAGGCATGGACGCATTCTCGAGCGGCACGAACGAGCTGAGTTTGTTTTGGCAGATGATCATGCCGCCGGAATGCTGGCCGAGGTGTCGCGGTAATCCGTAAATCGCTTGATACAAATTGATGAACGCCGGCATGCGCGGGTGTTCTTTGGGTAAACCGGCCTGTTCGATTTGCGAAGCGAGATCAAGCGTGTGTCCCGATTCGGAATCGGGATTCGCGAACAAGTGTGAAAAGCGATCGAGAATGCTCGGAGAAAAATTCAACGCCTTGCCAATCTCGCGCGCGGCGCTTCGACCGCGATACGTGATCACGTTCGCCGTCATGGCCGCACCATGCTTGCCGTAACGGCGATAGATTTCTTGAATCACGCTTTCCCGCCGATCGCCACTGGGAAGATCGAGATCGATATCGGGCCAGCCTTTGCGCCCTTCGCTGAGGAATCGCTCGAAAACCAGGTTATTGCTTACCGGATCAACCGGTGTGATACCGAGGCAATAACAAACCGCGCTGTTGGCCGCGCTGCCGCGGCCTTGCACCATAACGTTATGCTCGCGACAAAAATTGACGATGTCCCAAACGATCAAAAAATATCCTGGGAATCCGAGCTTTTGAATAAGCGCCAGTTCCTTCTCCAGTTGATGCTTCACCGCGCTACTGATCGCCGCATATCGCTGCTGCGCGCCAAACCACGTGATCGTCCGTAGAAACGAATCCATGCTATGACCATCCGGCACGGGAAACTCCGGAAACTCGTAGCCGAGATTTTCCAGCGAAAAGGTGAGGCGCTCGGCCAAGCGTGCAGTGTTTTCAATCGCTTCCGGCAAATCGCGAAAGAGCTCGCGCATTTCCCGATCGCTCTTCAAATGACGCTCGCTATTTCGCGTGAGCAATTTGCCGGCAACATCAAGATGGGTGTGCTCGCGAATGCAGGTGAAAACATCGAGAACTTGGCGCCCGTACGGCTTCGCGTACTGCACGCCATTGGTGGCCAGGATCGGCAATCGATTTGCGCAGGCAAGATCGACAAGTTGTCGATTCACACATTCTTCGCCACGAACGAAATGGCGCTGGATTTCGACAAACACATTTTCGCGACCGAACGTGTCGATGAGAAACTGTACGCAGTTTCCGAGACTCTGGGGAGCGCACGCGCCTCGCGTGCTGGCGATGGCGCCCTCGCCATGGCGAACTTCTTCTTCGCCGGATCGTCGTGGCAAGTGTGCACTCCCCAATCCAAAGAGGACGACCAACCCTTCAGCAAACTCTGCGAGCTCGTTCCATTGCACAGCACACTTTCCTTTTTCGCTGCGGAGATGCGCCTGGGTGAGCAGCTCGCATAAATTTTTGTAACCGGTGCGGTTTTCGACGAGCACCGGCAGAATCGCGCCGTCTTCCATCAACAACTCGCAACCGATGATTGGGCGCAGATTATTTTCCCGCGCGGTGACAGAAAAGCGTGGCGCGCCGTAAACGCCGTTGTGATCGAGCAACGCCAGCGCCGGCATCTCTAACTCGGCGGCGACTTCGGCCAACTGCTCCGGAAATGAACTCCCGCGCAAGAAACTAAAAGCGCTGCCCGCATGTAACTCGATGTATGACATGTTTGCTGTAGCGGCGGTCTATGACCGTCGCTCGATATCTCGGCAAAGAATGCGACGCTCACAGAGCGCCGCTACAAAGAGACGGCACGCATGTAACTCGATGTATAACAATGTGTTCCGTTAAATCGTTAAATCGTTAAATCGCCCGCTAATCGTAAACCCCATCGATCTCCCAGGTTTCACCGCTTTGGTAACAACGCACCAAAAGGCCCTCATCCAGTTGCAGATCCCATTCGGCGTGTGCCCACGCGGTTTCATCCCACCAATTGCCGGAAAGCAAATAAGGGCCGCGTTGATCCGCGACTTTGCCGTTAATTTTGCCGGCGCTCTGAATATGCACTGGAATACTTTCCGACACGAAAACGGACGCAGCTGCGGCCGGGCGAAATCGGCGTAATGCTGCGCCTTCCCTCACTGCCGTGCTATCGCACGTGCGCCTCTCCCTCTCTCCTCTTGGGAGAGACGGACGCGAAGCGCCAGTGAGGGCAAAGGAGTGGGTTTGGGAGAGGGTAGGGTGAGGGTCATCAGTTCCATTCGCCTTAGAGATCGGATTCCACGAAAACGGCTCCATTCGAAAGGCATCGGGCCGATACGTCTCTTCCAACACCGGCGTTCCGACGCGATCGGCACCGAGCAACCCAGTCAAGCGCGCCAGCGTTTCGTAAAGCTGCTGTGGATTTCGCAACGCCGTTTCGAATAATCCAAATTGCTGCGAAGCGGGTTTGATCGGTTGCGCATCCAACGAAACGGTAACAATCGGATGCTCCGATTTAAAATTCTCCAGATGCGTATGCAGCATCCGAAAGAGAAGATCGACATCGTTGGTCGGCTGTGGAATTTTGAAAATGCGTTCGTAAGTCTGTTTGTTCACAAAAGTGATCCGCAGGTCAAGTTCTCTCGCGACGAGATAGATCGCTCTCAATCGCACCGCGAGCTGTTCCAGAAAGCGGCGTAGCATGAAAAGCAGTGGCTCGGCGGTTTCGATCTGGTGTTCGAATTCAAAGCTCTCATCAAACGACTCCGGTGCCTGAACAAATTTAAGGAGCCGATTCGACTGCCCGTTCGCGCGCTCCCACAGCCGGACTGCTTCCGGCCCGAGCCGCGCACGCAGCTCCTCCTTATCGAGCGCCGCCAGTTGTCCGAGCGTGTGAATCCCCCACTTGTGCAAGATCGCCAGAATTTGCTGAACCTCAGCCTCTCGATTTTTTGCTGCGCTAGAATCCGGCGAAGGGGAGCGCTGCATGCGCTCAATTAAGCTTAATCCTTAAATATGTTCAAGTGAACATTTACTAAATAATTTCGCCCGGACGAATGGCAATCGGGTGATGATCACGTTTAAAAGCCCTTCGCTGGGAACATCGACACCGCTCCAAAAGCTGTCGGTGCCAAAAAGGACGCTGCGCCGTGTCGTTTTGAATTGCTCGAGCAATTCCCACGGGGCGCGGCGCTAACCAGTACCTGAGCTTCCGGTAATTATTTCTTTTTCAACTGAACGCCGCGTAAAGCTCTGCCACGCGGCTTAAACCGAGAGATATCTGTCTGCAGAGTTTACGGTAGTCAGACTGTTTCCTTCTAGCTATTTCCTTTTCAAACGGGCGCCACCGAGCAGCGGCAAGACGAACAGGTTTGCTAAGATGTCGATGACACAACCGGCGAGCACCACCAGACCGAAACGCTGCGTCGGCGGAAAATCCGACAGCACGAAAATGGCAAAGCCGGCCGCGATGATCACGTCCGAATAGACGATCCCGCGCCATTGTTCTTCGCGCGCGGCAATCCACGCTTGCCAGCCTTTTTGGCCGTCGCGTTGCGCGCGGCGGACGCCAAAGACAAGATGAATCATCGAGTCGATCGCTATGCCGATGCAGACATTTGTGGCCGGCGCTGAGATGACATCCATGGGCACGTGCAGCCAGCCGATGCCGCCGAGCATGCACAACGGCACGAGACTTAAGCTCACGATCATCGCCAGCGCCCCGCGGACAGACCGCGCAACGATCCACGCGATCACGATGAACAAAACATTCAGCCAGAACAGGCCAGTCACCAAGCTGGAAGCGACAAGTTCCGCCAGTCGCCCTTGCAAATAGTAAATGCCGCCGACGAGGACGGTTTTGAATCCGTGCTTACGCGCGATGGAACGCAGATCGTCCACGACTTCAAGCCGATGTTTGTCGTGCCGGCCTTCGATCATCCGAAGGAGGAACACCGCTTGAGTGCGGTCCTCGTTCACAAAGCTTTTGGCGACGCGGGCGTACTTCGGTTGCTCCGCTACTTCAATGATTTTTTCGTAACTCAGGAAAAAGGAGAACGGCGTCCGATCGCCCTCGGCCAATAGAGTTGGAAGGGAAATTACTGTCCCCACAGGTTTGTAATTCTCCAGCGCTCCTTGCAGCGTCCACATCTTCTGGTAAGCAGCGTCGGTGTTCAGTTTGCTGCCGTCGGCTGCGGCCACCACCACGGTCAGCGGGTTCGCGCCGCCGCTGCGGTCCACGTATTCCAGTCCGTCGCGCAGTTCCTGGTGCGGCTTGAAATAATCGAGAAGACTCGGATCGGTGTTCACCCGTCTTAGGCCGAATCCCAGGCCGGCGCTAACGAGAATGACGGCGATCGATAGCAGCACGAAGCGGCGCGACCAAAATCTCCGGGAAGGCTCTGCCTCCACGAGTTTGCTCTTGCGCGGCACGGCCCAGCGCAGAAACGACGGATACATCACGTAGGAGCAAATCAATGCGACGATCGTCCCCAGCACGCCGCCGAATCCCAATTCACGCAACGGCTTGGCTTGCACGATCAACAAGCTACCGAATCCCAGCGACGCGCAGACCATCGACCAAAACGACGGCGGAAACGTCATGCGCCGTGCGGCTGCCGCGAGATCGGCCGACTTCTTCCCCATCCGGTCGGCGAGCGTCTGCCAGTTGAAGGTCATGTAAACCAAGTGTGACAACGCCACGACAAACACGATCGTGCCGAGGTTTACCGTCAGGATGCCGATCTTCTTCCCGAACATTGACTGGAGGAGCAACGTCAACAAAACCGCGCTCGTGCAGGTGGCGAGCATTCCCAAAAACACTCGGCCCGATCGGAACATCGCCGCCATTGTCAGCCCAAACAAAACGACCGCCGTGAGGCTGAAGTAGCCGAAATCGTGCGCCAGGCTGCGCCGGATCATCTCCACGACGTAGGGCGGACCGGCGATGTGAATTCGGAAATCCCTTTCATCGAGCTCGTGCATGATTTGCTCGAGACGCTTGATCGGCTTCTCTGGGTCCTTGCCCTCAAGGAAAACGAGGACGTTGCTGGATTTACGGTCTGGCGCGATCAGCAGCCGAC
>Ga0209056_10001650_pt1 | contig 24551 bp, 18 predicted proteins | sample GraSoiAngelo_114_FD_185876 | JGI IMG/M metagenome (GOLD analysis project Ga0209056, IMG submission 185876) | Grasslands soil microbial communities from the Angelo Coastal Reserve, California, USA - 14_0903_13_40cm (SPAdes) (version 2) | ecosystem: Environmental > Terrestrial > Soil > Grasslands... | reverse complement strand
CCCGAGGTGCTGGTGGAGGGCGACCGTTATTACGTGGCGCGCCAGCGCGAGACCCTGGACGACCTGCTGCGGGGCGAGGTGCTCGAGCCGACCACGTGGTATCACGGTGGGCCCGCCGGCGGGAAGGGAACGTGATTAACCGCGTTCTCATTCTCGACTACGGATCGCAGTTCACCCAGCTGATCGCGCGCCGGGTGCGCGAGGCGCACGTGTACTGCGAGATTCACCCCGCCGCCCGCGGCACCGACCTGGGCTTCATCCGGCAGTTCGATCCCAAGGGGATCATTTTCTCGGGCGGCCCTAGTTCGGTCTTCGATCCCGGCGCTCCCACCGCCGACCCCAAGGTCCTCGAGCTCGGCGTGCCGGTACTGGGGATCTGCTACGGGATGCAGCTGGTGGCGCACCTCGCGGGCGGCGAGGTGAAGCCGTCGCGCCAGCGGGAATACGGTCGCGCCGACGTGACGGTGCGCGAGGCGGTGGGTCTGTTCGCGGGCTTCGAGCCGGAGGCGTGCATCACCGTGTGGGCGAGCCACGGCGACCGCATCGAGCAGCCGCCGCCCGCGTTCCGGGTCACGGCCTCGAGCGCCAATGCCCCGGTGGCAGGGTTCCAGCACGAGACCAAGCCGGTCTTCGGCATCCTGTTTCATCCCGAGGTCGCGCACACGCCGCGGGGGCGCGACATCATTCACAACTTCCTGTTCCACGTGTGTGGGTGTGCGCCCGATTGGACGCCGGGACACTTCATCGACCAGGAAGTGCAGCGCATCGCGGCGTTGGTCGGGCCCGAGCGCCGGGCGATCTGCGGGCTGTCCGGCGGGGTGGACTCGGCGGTGGCGGCGAGTCTGGTGCACCGCGCCATCGGCGACCGGCTCGCCTGCATCTTCGTGGATCACGGGCTGTTGCGGCAGGGCGAGCGCGACCAGGTGGAGCACACGTTCCGGGCGCACCTGGGCATGGATCTGCGCGTGGTGGACGCGGGCGCACGCTTCCTCGAGGCCCTGGAGGGCGTGGACGATCCTGAAGAGAAGCGGCGCCGGATCGGCCACACGTTCATCGATGCGTTCCAGGACGCGGCCCAGCACGTCCCCGGCGACGTCGGATTCCTGGTGCAGGGCACCTTGTATCCCGATGTGATCGAGTCGGCGTCGCCCTCGGGCGGTCCGTCGGTCACGATCAAGACGCATCACAACGTCGGGGGCCTGCGGCCCAATCTGCCGTGGAAGCTGATCGAGCCGTTACGCGAGCTGTTCAAGGACGAGGTGCGCCAGGTGGGGCGCGAGCTGGGCCTCCCGGAGGAAATCGTGGGGCGCCATCCGTTCCCCGGCCCGGGACTCGCCATCCGCGTGCTCGGCCCCGTGACGCCGGAGCGGCTCGAGCTGCTACGCCGGGTGGACGCGATCTACATCGAGGAAATCCGCGCGGCAGGCCTGTACGACCAGATCTGGCAGGCCTTTGCGGTGCTGCTGCCGATCAAGTCGGTGGGCGTGATGGGCGACTTCCGGACGTACGATCATGTCGTGGCGCTGCGGGCGGTGACGAGCCGGGACGGGATGACGGCGGATTGGTACGCCTTCCCGACGGAGGTGCTTGCGCGCATCAGCAGCCGGATTATCAACGAAGTCCGCGGCGTGAACCGCGTCGTTTACGATGTGAGTTCCAAGCCCCCGGCGACGATCGAGTGGGAGTGATTCGTTATCGGGTGAGGCGTGGTCGGGTGAGGCGTGGTCGGATAAGGCGTTCGCGAGTGAGGCGTTCCCGGTTCGGGCAACGCTTTATCCGACAACGCCGTACCCGGGAACGTTGTATCCGACAACGCTTCTCTCTAAATGTTCTTGTCTTCGAGGAGCTTGAGAAACTCCTGCGGGGTGCCGATCTTCGCGAGCTTCTCCGGTACGTCCGCCTCCTTCGCAAACTGGGCGATCTTACCGAGCACCGGCAGGTATTGGTTGGACACTTCGAGCGGTGGGGCCACGATCAGGAAGAAGTAGTTCACCGGCTTGCCGTCGATCGCGTTGAAATCGACGCCCTCGAGCTTGCGGCCGAACGCGACGCGCAGCCGGTTCACGGCGAGCGCACGGCAGTGGGGAATCGCGATGTTGTGACCGATCCCCGTCGACCCCAACGTCTCGCGCCGCTTCAGCATTTTTACGAGCGTCTGCTCGGCCTTGTCGTCGAGACTGAGAAGGCCGACCAGTTCCCGCAAGACGTCGTCCTTGGTGCTGCTCTGCAGCAGCAGGTTGATCGCGTCTTGGGAAAAGAACTCGCGCAAGCGCACGTGCGGTCTCCAGTGCGTGAACGGCGGCGAAACGTAATGAGTGGTTGCTCCTCGCGCAACGCGTCATTACGTTGTGAGCCATGGACTTCCCGTATCGCACGGGACACGCGTTCCCGCTGTTCCTCGCGCCTATGTCGGGCGTGTCGGAATCGCCATTCCGGCTGCTGTGCCGCCGCTTCGGCGCCGACGTGGTGGTGTCCGAGTTCATCTCCGCCGTAGGAGTGGCGCGCGGCCTGGAGCACCTGTTCGACGACATGCGGTTCGAGGACGCGGAGCGACCGATCGGCATCCAGCTGTATGGCGCCGACGCTACGATCATGGCCCGTGCCGCCGAGATGGTGACCGCGGCCGTCAAGCCCGACTTCATCGACATCAACTTCGGCTGTCCGGTCAAGAAAGTCGTCAAGAACAACGGCGGGTCGGGGTGCTTGAAGGATCTGGGGCTGGTGCAGCAGATCATCCGGGTGGTGCGAACTGCAACGCACCTGCCGGTGACTGTGAAGATCCGCAGCGGCTGGGACGAAACTCAGCGTGACCCGGTCACCATCGCCCTGCGCTGCCGCGAGGCTGGTGCCCAGGCCCTCACCCTGCACGCGCGCACGCGGACGCAGATGTTCTCAGGGCAAGCGAACTGGGACGAGATCGCCCGCGTGGTGGAAGCGCTCGACATTCCGGTGATCGGCAACGGCGACATCACGACGGCGGCCGACGTGATCGCCATGGGGCGCCACACGAACTGCGCCGGCGTCATGATCGCCCGGGGCGCGTTCGGCAACCCGTGGCTGTTCGCTCAGGCGCGGGACCTCGTGGCGGGGCGGGCGCCGCGCCCGGCTCCCACGGCCGCGGAGCGGTTCGCGGTGGCGCTCGAGCACGCGCGCCTGGCGCTGACGCTCCAGGGGGACACGCGCAAGACCGCGCTCGAGTTCCGCAAGCACTTCGGCTGGTACACGAAGGGCGTGGCCGGCGCCGGGAGCCTGCGCGAGCGGCTGTTCCAGATCGAGTCGATGCGCGAAGCGGAGGCGATTTTCGCGGCCTATCTGGCCGGGAGCGCGGTGGAGCAGGCGGCGTGAAGCTCGACGACCTGTCCCGCTTCATCGAGCGTCTCCCCTTCGCCAGCATCGATCACCTCCGACCCCTGACGCAGGGGCACGAGGAAGTCATCTTGTGCCAGGGCAAGACCGCCGAGCAGGTCGTGGCGATCGCCGAGCGGCTCGTCGCCGCTTCCGGCAGCTTCCTCGCGACGCGGGCCGAGCCGCCGCATCGCGCTGCCCTGGCGGTCCGGTTTCCCAAGGCCGAAGTGGGGGAGCTGGGGCGCACGGTGTACCTGCCACCCGAGCCTGAGCCCGAGCCGACGGGGCGGGGCACGATTCTGATCGTCACCGCTGGAACGAGCGACCTGCCGGTCGCCGAGGAAGCGGCCGTTACCGCCCGGGCGCTGCGTAATCGCGTCGCCCGGCTCACGGACGTCGGCGTGGCCGGCATCCACCGCATCCTGACCCAGACCGAGCTGCTGCGCAGCGCCGCCGTGATCATCGTGGTTGCTGGGATGGAAGGCGCGCTACCAAGCGTGGTGGGGGGACTGGTGCCGGTTCCCGTGATCGCCGTCCCCACGAGCGTGGGGTACGGGGCCTCGTTCGGTGGCATCGCCGCGCTGCTCGGGATGCTCAATTCGTGCGCCTCAGGCGTCACCGTGGTCAATATCGACAACGGGTTCGGCGCCGCCGCCGCCGCCAGCCGCATCAATCACGCATGAAGCTGCCCCCCGCGGGGGTTTGGGTCGGGCGCGGACTGGCGGCGCTCGGCCTGATCGCCGTCGTGCGCGCCGTCCAGGCGGCCGACGTGTGGGCACTGGTGGCCGCGCTGGGCGGGTTCGTGGCCGCCACCGGGCTGGCGCTCGGGCCGATCGTGCGCTCCTGGCTCGCCGACCAGCCCGTCACCGTGCCCTCCGACTTCGAGCACGCGCTCGACTTGCTGCGCCGGGCGCACGGCGCCCGCGCGGGCTGGGCCGTGGGACTGGCCGCCGGCGATCTCGAGGTCGGCGGAGCGTCCGACCTCGACCGCGCCGTGCGCGAGCGCGGCGCGGCGCTGGCGCAGCTCGCGTCGGCGGACGGCCGGGCGCACGTGGCCCGCGAGCCCGCCGGCACCTTTGTGGCCGTGGGTGACTTCCCCTTCGGCGCGGGCCTGTTGCTGCCGCGGGGCGACGGCGGACCCCAGGTGGCGGCAGCGGTCGCCGACGAGCTGCGCCGGCTGGTCGCGAGCATGCGGCTCGCCCAGCTGCACGAGCCGGGGGAGCAGCCCGGGCAGGTCGTGTCGCGGCAGCTCGCGGCCCTGGCAGGCGGAGCGCTGACACTCGAGGGCATCGCGAAGGCGGGAGTCGAGCTGGCGCACCAGGTGGCGCAACGCGCGGCGGCGATCGTCCTGCCCGCGGCAGGCGCCGGGCCCGGGGGCCGCGTGGTCGCGCTGTCGGCGGGCGCGGACGGGCGGCTCGATAAGCTGGCGGTGCCGTCCGAGGCGCCGGTGATGCGGGCGATTCATTCGGGTGTCCCCGTCGCCGCCCAGGGCGCCGATGACATCTTCGGCGCCGCCATTCCCGACCGCCGCCGCGCGGAGCGCGCCGGCACCGCCTATCCGCTGCGGGACGGACACTTCGTGATCGGCGCCCTCGTCGTCACCGGGCCGCCGATCGCGCCCGCCACGCCGGCGGCTGACGTGCTACAGCGCCTGGTCGCGGACTTGGGCTCCCGGCTCGCGGCAGCCCGCGCGGTCCACGAGGCCGAGCAGCGGGCGGTGCGCGATCCCCTCACCGGGCTCGCCAACCGCCGCGAGTTCGACCACCGGTCCGCCGTGGCCGCGGGCAAGCCGCCGGCGTGCGTCACGCTCGTGTTCGTCGACATCGATCACTTCAAGCGCTTGAACGACTCGCTGGGACATCAGGCGGGCGATTCGGCGCTACGCCACGTGGCCGACATCCTGCGGCGGGCGGTGCGCGACAACGACCTGGTAGCGCGGATCGGCGGAGAGGAGTTCGCGATCTGGATGCCGCACACGCCGATCGAAGTCGGCCTGGAGGTGGCCGGGCGCATCCGTGCCACCGTGGAGGCCTCGGCGTGGCGCTGGGGCGGCCAGACGTATCCACTGACGTTGTCATGCGGCGTGGCGAGCTATCCCGATACGGTGCGCGACCTCGCCAACCTGCGAGGCGCGGCCGACGCGGCGCTGTACGCCGCGAAGCAGGCGGGCAGGAATCGCGTGGAACGGGCTCACGGAGCTGTGACGCGATAGACCGGATGGATCTCCCACAGGGCGCGCACCGATGCGTTGCAGCGCCCGTGCTCGCCGTCGATTTTGTCGCTCCGTCGCCCGCCACGCCGGTGCTGTCCATCGAAGAACGCTGCTCCGCTCACGCGCGCCTGAAACGGCCGCGCGATGACGCCGCCGCGGCGAACCTTCCCGTCGCCGATCAGCGAGTCGAGCGCCGCCCTGGCCCGCGCGTAGCGGAGGCTGTATTTCGGGGCCGGGATCTCGACCACGATGCAGGAGTCGGAGGGACTGTCGGACCGCTCCGTGAGCTCGACGTGCCAGTCGCCGTCGTCTTTGAGCTTGTCGACCCGACGTACCCACGCGCTGATGTCGTACACCTCGCGCTCGCGCTCCGAGCGAGGAGCGCACCGGTCTCGCGGCCCGAGGTCGGGCGGCGTCCAGGTCGCGAGCATCGCCGCGACCGAGGCCGGCTGTGGCGCGAGGTCCGCCAGTGCGGTGTCGATCTTCTGCGTCCAACGGTAGTGGGGCTCGCGGCACCGTTGCGCTCCCGCGGGGACGCCATGCAGACGCACCAGCGCGAGCCCGATCACGCTCGCCGCGACGTCAGGTCGCAGCACCGGTCAGCGCGAGGAGGCGCTCCTGCGAGCCGCGGGGATCCGCGCCCGGCGTCGCCGTGCGGCGGCGATAGCCGCCGTCCGGCTCCAGCTCCCAGGCGGTCGGATCGGCCAGCTCATCCTCGAGGATGCGGTCGAGCCGGGCGCGGCACGCCGCATCGAGCACGGGCGTGACCACCTCCACCCGCTGCCGGAGATTGCGCGGCCGCCAATCGGCGGAGCCGATGTAGTACTCGGGATCGTTCCCATTGGCGAAATGGTAGACGCGAGCGTGCTCGAGAAACCGCCCCAGAACGCTGACGACGCGGATGCGGTCCGACAGGCCCGCCACGCCGGGCCGCAGCGTACACACACTCCGCACCAACAGCGCGATCTCGACGCCCGCCTGCGACGCGCGGTACAACGCCTCGATGATCTCAGGATCGGCCAACCCATTGAGCTTGGCACGAATGCGCGCTGCCCGCCCTGCCCGGGCATGCTCCCCTTCCCGGTCGATCAGCGCGATCAGACGCTTCAGCAGGTAGGTCGGTGACACGAGGATACGCCGAAACGGCGTCTGGGGAGGCTGCGAGGATCCCGACAGCTCGTTGAACAGGTCGTTCACGTCCGCGCCGAGGGCCGGGTCCGCCGACAACAGGCCCAGGTCGGTATACATGGCCGCCGTCGCGGCGTTGTAGTTGCCGGTGCCGATATGCACGTAGCGCCGAATGCCGCCCGCTTCGCGGCGCACGACGAGGGCCGTCTTGGCGTGGGTCTTGAGCTCGACCAGACCGTAGACCACCCGGATGCCCGCTTCTTCGAGCTTGCGGGCCCACTCGATGTTCCGCTCTTCGTCGAACCGCGCCTTGAGCTCGACGAACACGAACACTTCTTTGCCGTGCGCGGCCGCGCGCACCAGCGCGTCGACGATGTCGGAGCGCCCCCCCGCGCGATACAACGTTTGCTTGATCGCCAGGACCTGCGGGTCGTCCGCCGCCTCGCCCACGAGGCGCTGCACCGTCGTCTCAAACGCATCGTACGGGTGATGTACGAGGACGTCCCGGTCGGCCAGCACCGCGAAGATCGACCGGCCGGCCTCGATGGGCGCGCCGCCCCGGTGCGGCGCATAGTCGAGCCCGGGGAGCGGCAGGCGAGCCAACTCGCGCACGCTTCCGAGGTCCACGAAGTCGCGCGCCTCGTACACGTCGTCCGAGCCGAGCGGGCTCGTCGACGCCGCGTCCTCGTACTGGAGCTCGCGCAGCAGCAGCTCCCGTACGGACCGGGGCATATCCGCCGCCACCTCCACTCGCACCGCCGCGCCGAAGGGTCGGCGCTTGGTTTCCTCTTCGATCACCTGCAGCAAGCTCGCGGCGTGGTGCTCGTCGAGCTCGAGGTCCCCGCCGCGCGTGACGCGGAAGGCGTATGCCTCCTCGACCACTCGCCCGGGATACACCATGCCGAGATTGGCACGGATGACGTCCTCGACCGGGACGAGCCCGCCGCCGTCCGCCAGGTTCACGAAGCGGGGCAGGGTGTCCGGCACCTTCAGGTAGGCGAAGTGCACCGGTCCGGCGCGCGAGTCCCGCACGAGGGCGGCGAGCGAGAGCCGCAGATTGGGCATGACCGGGAACGGATGCCCGGGCGCACGGGTCAAGGCTTGTGGCGTGACGAGCGGAAAGATCTGGTCCGCGAAGTACTGCCGCAGCGCTTCATGCTGCGTTGCGGACAGCTCGTCCCACCGGAGAATCCGAACGCCGTGCTCCGCGAGCGCCGGCCGGCAGGCCTCGCTGAAACAGCGGGCCTGCCGCTCGAGCAGCGCGCGCACACGGATCGCGATGGCGTTGAGCTGCTCCTCTGCCGCCGGTCCGTCCGCGCCTCCCGGCGTCGGCCCCCGGCCGCTCGCGCGCTTCAGCGCGGCCACGCGCACCATGAAGAACTCGTCGAGGTTCGCGCTCAGGATCGACAAGAACCGGATGCGGGCGAGCAGGGGTACGCCGGGATCATCCGCCAGATCCTGCACGCGCGCGTTGAACTCGATGAGGCTGAGATCGCCGTTCAGAAAATGATCCGGACCGGCCCGGTCGAGATCGGAGAGCGGAGAGCGCAACGCGAAGTCGGACAGGCGCACTCGTCGCTGGCTGCCGCCGGGCAGCGTCGCCGTGGTGAGCGTGGGGCGGGGCGCCCGCTCCGAGAACACGTCCGACCGTGCGGCCACGGTGAGGGCGGCGAGGGTGCGCGGATCGCGCAGGGACGGCGAGCCCGCGCTGGCGAGCAGCTCGCCCAACGGCAGCCATTGCAGGCGGCCGTTGCGGTCGGCATCCCGCGCGCCGGAGACGCGCCGGGCCAGCCAGACCTCGAGGACCGGCCGCGTGGCCCCGGCGGGCGCCGTACCGAGCAGGCGGATCTGGCCGTCCGCACTGCCGAAATGCGCGCGCAAAACCTCGCGACACGTATCCTCGCCGCTACCGCCCCGGACGGGGAGCGTGAGCGCGCCCGCTTCCGCGAGCATTGCCACGCATCCCTCGGCCAGGACCACCACGGCCACCTCGCGGCTGCCACGCGCCACCTGCGCCAGGTCTTCGCCTTCGAGATCGCGGAGCAGCTTCTCAGCTCGGTCCACCTTTCCCACGAGCAGTCGACGCAGGCCGTAACGCTCCTGGAACGCCCGGGCGACACGCTCCAACCCAGGTCGTCCCGCCGCGAGCTCCCGCAGCTTCACCTCTTGAAAGGTCCGTGCCAGCCGCCGACTGCGAACCGTCACGGCGTCGTACACGACGTCGTAGCGCGCGCGCGCAAACCATCGGGGATGGGTGTGCCGCAGCCGCCGCTCCGTTTCGAACGCGATCCGGGGAACGAGCAGGGTCGGCTCGATGAGGGCACGCAGGCGGCGCGCCGGGTCGGACATCCCCCGGAGTGCTTCCTCCCCTTCCAGTTCCGTGACGTCCGCTTCGAACGTCTGGGGCAACACGAGCGGCTGGCCGCCCTCCCACCGGCCGACGGCGCGCAGCGTGAGGATGCGCCGATCGTCGACGCGCGTCCGGAAGCGGCAGCTCACGCCGCGACGCCGCAGCGTCCAGTCGGCAGAATCGAAGTAGACATCCCGCTGGAACATCTGCTCCACCGGTCCGGCGTGGAGACTCAACGGGAGCGCTTCCATCACCATCTGGTTCAGGAGCGCCAGGTTCGGCACGTCGCCCGTCCATTCGGACGTCATCGCTAGAACGGGAATCCCGCCCGCACGTACAGTCGCGTACCCTCGACGCTGTGCGCCGCCGCCAGGGACACGGTGTTGGCGGTACTCAGGAACGCGAACCACAGGCCGCCGCCGGCCGCCGCGTGCCAGCGGTCCGAGGTCTCCCCGGACAGGTACACGCGTCCGGCGTCGCCGAGGCCGAAGACACCGAGCTCTCCCGGAAGTAAGAGAAAGAATCTCGCCACCGACAACCGCAGCTCTACGTTCCCATACACGGCGGCGTCGCCCGCAAAGCGATGCTCGACGAAACCGCGCACCGTCGTCGCCCCGCCCATATAGGCCGCTTCCTGCAGAGGATAGGTCCCCCACACCCGTTGCGCCGCGACTCGCACGGCGAGCGTCGGGTGCAACGGGATTCGCGCCGTGAGGTACGACCGCGCTTCCGCATGCCCTTCGCCGAACGGCGTCGTGACGTCGAGCGCCTGCGGGTACCAACTCCCGCCGACCCCGAGCCACAGCCCCCGGCGCGCGGCACGCGGGTCGTCGCGCGTGTCGAGGTGGAAGTCCGCTGCGCCGCCGACCTGTCCCAGGTCCCTGACGCCATACGGCCGTGCGGCGTCGATGAACGTGCCCGGCTCGAGGTTGGTGTGGGCAAACTTGACCACGGGGCCGACCGACAGGTCGACCCTAGACGACAGCGGAAAACGCAAGGCGGGGGCGAAGAGGTACTGCTGCTGTTTCACCTTATAGAAGTCGCTCGAGCCGGCAGTGGCGGTTTCGTTGCCGAAGCCGTAGAAGCGCAACACGTCAATTCCGGACGCGCGCAGCTGCAGCGTCACGACTGCGGGAGACACTATGCCGCGGAACTCTCCCGCGAGCTCCGCACGGAAGGTGCGGGCGGCGGTCGCGTACCCCGCCCTCACTCTCATGCGGGAGTTGTACGGGAGCCGGCGGAACTCGTACCCCGTCCCCAGCGCCCCGGCCCCCACGAACAGTCCCACGTCGGATGTGTAGCCCAGCCACGTCAGCGGCATCCAACGCGAGCCCCAGTCGCGCGGAAACCCGAGCGTCGAGGTATCGCGCGGTGGCTCGTCGTAGTGGCGTGGATCCACGGACGTTCGAGGTCCCGTAACGAAACGGTTGTTCCCACGGTCGTCGTAGAACCGCGTCGTTCCCGCACGCGAGGAGTCGATCAGCTCGTCGTCGCCTCCGCCCCCGATCACCCGGACCAAGGGCCCCGATCCATCAGACCCCCGCACGATGGCGCGGTCGTCCCCACCGTGCAGGAAGAGTCGGACTTCTTGCGTCTCGCGTCGGTCGAGTGTCCGGCGGTAGTACGGCTCCCCACCGGCCCGGGCCGAGAGTCGCACGGCCAGTCGCCCGCCCCCGAGCCGGTCGACCTCCGCCAGGTCGGCCTCGTCGGTGGCATGAATCTCCACCACCCCGGCGAGCAGGGAGTAGTACCGGTCCGTGATCCGCGGCAGCTGATCCCGCCGGCGCCGCAACGCCCGGCCGAGCGTCGCGCCGTTCTTCGCGTAGTACTCCGGTGGCAGCCGTCGGACGGCCGCGTCGATCACCGAATCGGAGAGACGCGACTGCAAGGCCTTCGCCACCGAGTCCCACACCGGCTTCGCGAGGTCCACCAGGAGGCGCCGGTCGGGCACTTGGCCAGCGAAGGTGAGACGCCAGATACTGGGATAGTGGTCGCCGAAGCCGACGACTTGCGGCTGGTAGTAGCCCGTCAGCCACACGAGCACGCCGTCGAGGCGCGCGAACGCCTGGTCGCGGTCGCGCGGGATGGGGCGCCACCAATGAACGTCGGCCGAATCGAAGCGCGCCCAGCGCCATTGATCCTGGTGCCGGTCCCAGTCCCCGATGAAAACGTCCATCAAGCGGGCGGCCAGAAACGCGCGCGAGTCCACCCGGTGGCGCGAGCTCCGCTCGAGGTGCTCGAACAGCTTCCTGGTATTGGCGAGATCGACGGCCCCAGGGACCGTGGGCTCGTTGTCGGGTCCTTCGGCCGGGCGCTCTTCGATCATGCCCAGCTCGCCGGCGTGCGCGCAGGCGATACCGGCGAGGCGGCGGTCGTCCGGCAGGACGAACAGCCGCGGCTCGGCATTGAGCACGCCGGCGGCGTCGAGCAGCGGGGCAACGACCAGCGGGGCGCCGGGGTGGGCGGAGCTGATCTGATCCTGGATGATCGCGCGGACGAACGTGGCGCGCAGCTCGGGAGGGAGTGCGAGCGTGGGGTCCTTGTCGACGGAGCGGAACGCGTATTCGCGCCCATCCGCCCCCGAGAAATGCAGTGTTTGCGTCTGGCGCCGACCGCCGCACCGTTCGGGTGTGAGCCCCCCGGCGTAGCGAGCAAGGTCGAGTACCTCTACCGCGAGGGGCGTCCCCCACAGGTCGCGGTAATGCGCGCCCAACAGGACGCGATGCAGCCACCCCGCCTGGTAGCGCGCTCCGGCAACTATGGTCCGCCGGGCCGGCGAGTCGGCCGCGGCCGCCGTCTGCCCGTGAAGGCCGACGGGTGTGAGCGCCATCGCGATTTGGAGCCCGATCCGCCAGCCCGGCCCACTCAGTTGAGCCACAGCCCGAACTCCTCCGTGGCGTTTCCGGCGCGATCGACGACGATCACACCCAAGCGCACGCGGCCGTCACGCAGGAACGCGACGCGCATGAACCCGCTGGCGCTCCGCGCGAACTGAGTGCCGTCGAGTGGGGTGACCCGGTCACGATGCCCGAAGATGCCCGCCCCGCTGACGAGCTCGTAGCGGGCGCTCGTCCCGCGGATCACCTGGAGCGCGTGGTCGTGCCCGGCCGCATAGATGAGCGGAGCGGAGCCCGCGAAGGCGCTGTCCAACGCGGCACGCATCCGCTGGTACGCCGCGCTCGGAGCATCCTGGCTCGAGATGCCGCTCTCACGGGCGATCGGATACACCGAGCCGATGAGGGGAAGGGGGAGCCACAGCCACGACTTCCACGCCCGCAGGGGAAACACGTGGTCCTGCCACCCGAAGTGCCCACCGTGGGGGCCGCCACTCAGCAGCGGGTGGTGGGCGATGACGACTACCCGGCGCCCGCCTGCCGTGCCCAGCGCCGCTCGCAGCAAATCGATCACTTCGTGCTCGGAGCGCGCGGGGCACGACGAGGCGAGGCCCTGCGGCTTGAGTCCATCTTGGAGCCACCACTCGGTGTCGAGTGCCACGAGGCGCACGGCCGCTCCGACGTCTACGACGACGGGCCCGGGGCAGCCGCCGCCCGGCAACAACGCGGCGCGGGCGCCGCCCTGCGTCGCGACGAAGCGCTGCTGCCGCCGCACGGCATCCCATCCTCCTGGTCCCTGCCCGTCCCAGTCGTGGTTGCCGGGCACAAACACCCCGCGCGCACCGCTGGCTCGCACGACGCCGAGCTCGGCGCTGAGCCGACGCTCTGCTTCGGAACGACTCGCGGCGCCCGAGTCCGGGAGCCCGCGTGGGTAGATGTTGTCGCCGAGAAACACCACGACGGCGTGGGGCGCGGCGGTCGCCGCGGTCCGGAGCGCCGTGAGGACCGGCTCCGAATCGGGTGGCGCCGCCGGGGCGCCCGCATCGCCGATGAGAAAGAGCGTGACGTCCACCGACCCATCGGGCGCGGCGGGCAGCGCCACTGGAGCGGCGCTCACCTCCCGCGACACGGCGCAGCCTGGCCAACCGATCCACAGCGCCGCCAGCGCGGTGACGCGCAGCCGCGCGGTGCGTGCCATTAGTCCTGGCCCCCCTTCAGCCCCCGGAGCGAGCGGAACTCTGCGGCCACGATGTCCGGCGCACCCTGGGCCTTGAGGGCGTCGACCAACGCCGCGGCAGTCTCGTCGTCTTTGAGCCGGATCAGGTACTCGAGCGTCGACGTCCCGCCGTGCGACGGGACGATTTCGGCGAGCTTCCAGCGCTTGACTTGCTCATCGAGCAAGCCTTCGGCCACGCGCTGCGCCGGCTCGACACGGGCGGCGCGGATGAGGAGCGCGCCATTGAAACGTTTCTTCCGCTTGTCGTCGGCCGCGGCCTGGAGGTACGGCTCCAGCCTGACGGCGCGGTCCGCACCCAGCCGGTCCGCGTAGATGTTCCCGACGTTCAATCGCCAGAGCGCCAGGACGGTCGCGTTGAAGACGAGCGACATCACCGCGGCGACGATCGGGACATAGACTCCTGCCGCGAGCCCCACACCCAGGGCCAGGTAGATGTACACGACATCCTTGGTGTCCTTGAGCGTATTGCGAAACCGGATGGCCGCCACGATCCCGCCGAGTGCGAAGGCCAGGGCCAGACTGTTCTGGACGAGGATCAACGTTCCCGCAACCGTCATCGGCAGGACGATGACGGTCTGGACCACCGATTGGTCGTAGCCCCGCTCCTGCTTGGTGATCATGTAGACCCACGCCGTCGGGACCATCAGCGCGAGCGCGCCGATCATGGAGAGGAACGTGATGAGGGCGAGCGCCGTGGAGCCGAGGCTGGCCGGCCCGGGGGTCCCCGTCGCCTGTTCGAGCGCCTCTTTCTTGCCGACCGCGCCATGGACAGGGGAGAGTTCCTGGAAGCGCTCGAACAAGTCGCGCAGCTGCGGAAAAGTCCGCACCAGCGCGATCGTCACGAGGCCGAGGACGATGTAGTACGCCACCAGCCGCACGAAGGGGGATTTCCAGATCCGGCCCATAGCCCTCGTTTCGATTGCGAAATAGAAGGGCCGGTGCGTGCGTTGGCTAGATGCGTCGCTCGCCCGGCAGACGGGAGATCGCTAAGTTGCGCCCATGTCGGATGTGCTGGAGACCCTGCGCGCCAGCCTGGCGCCCCGCTACGACGTCGAGCGCGAGATCGGCGCCGGTGGCATGGCCCGGGTGTTCCTGGCGGTGGAGCAGCATCCGCGTCGCCGGGTGGCGATCAAAGTGCTCGACCCCGAGATCTCCACGCGGCTCATGCGCGAGCGGTTCATCCGGGAAGTGGACCTCTCGTCGAACCTCAGCCATCCGCACATCGTCCCGATCTTCTCGGCCGGCGAAGTCGACGGGCTGTTCTACTACGTCATGCCCTACGTCGAGGGAGAGTCGCTCCGACATCGGCTGTTGCGGGAGCGACGGCTGCCGCTCGAAGCGGCTCTCCAGATCGCGCAAGACGTCGCCGACGCGCTCGCGTTCGCCCATGCCCAGGGCATCATTCACCGCGACATCAAGCCGGAGAACATCCTGCTCTCGAGCAACCACGCGATCGTCGCCGACTTCGGCATCGCGCGCGCGATCAGCGCCGCGGGCAGCCTGACGCTCACCCAGGCGGGCCAACCGGTCGGCTCGCCCGGCTATATGAGCCCGGAGCAGGCGATGGCGCTCGGGGATCTCGATGCCCGCACCGACATTTACAGCCTCGGCTGCGTGCTGTTCGAAGTGCTGGCGGGGGAGCCGCCGGCGCCGAGCATGACGGAACGCCGGGTGCACAACTGGACGGCATTGCAGACGGCGCCGGCAATGCAGCGACCCGGGCCCGACGTCGCGCGCGCCGTGAAGCACGCCATCTCCCGGGCCCTCGCCCCATTCCCAGATGACCGATTCCCCACGGCGACCGAGTTCGCCGCGGCGCTCGGAGCACCAGCGCATCGCACGAGCGTGCCGACGCGCGGCATCTTCGCCGGCAGCCGGGGACGGAGAACCGCGCTCGTCCTGGGCGGCGCCTTCGTCCTGCTCGGCGCCGGGGCGGCGGTCCTCCTGCTGCGCCAGCGCGCGCCGTACCTCAACGACCGTCGCGTGGTCGTGGCCGTGATCGAGAACCACACCGGGGACCGCTCGCTCGACGACGTCGGCCACATGGCGGCCGATTGGGTCACGCAGGGCCTGGCCCAGACGGGTCTCGTCGAGGTCGTACCGTCCGTGTCGGTGATGAGCTCGTCGCTGGTATCGGGCGAGCACGGACCTGGCCATCTCGATGCCGCCGGCATCAAGCGCCTGGCGCGCGAGACGGGTGCCGGCACGGTGGTGTCGGGCGCGTACTATCGGCAGGCGGACAGCATCCGGTTCCAGGTCCAGATCTCCGCGGCGAAGGACGGCACGGTGTTGCGCGCATTGGACCCGGTGGCGGGACCGATTGCGCAGCCGCTCGGCGCCGTCGACGCTCTGCGGCAGCGCGTCATGGCCGCACTCGCGACACTGTTCGACTCCCGGCTCAGCCGTTGGGCGACCGTGGCGAGCCAGCCGCCGAACTTTCAGGCCTATCAAGAGTTCATCGCGGGTCTGGATCGGTTCGTCCAGTTCGACATGCGGGGGGCGATCGCCCACTTCGAGCGGGCGGCCGCCGTGGACACCACGTTCCGGCTGCCCCTGATCTTTGCCGCGAACGCCCACATGAATCTGGGTGAGTTCGCCGCGGCGGAATCCACCGGCCATGCCCTGGAGCGGCACGTCGAGCGGTTCGCCCCACTCGACCGGTCGTACTTGGCGTGGGTGCTGGCGACGTGCCGGGGTGATGGGCCGGAGGCGCTGCGGGCCGCGCGCGCGATGGCGAATCTCGCGCCCGGCTCTGAGGCGCTCTACCTGCTCGCCGAGGACGCCATGGCGCTCAACCGTCCGCACGAAGCGGTGGACGCCCTCGAAGCCCTCGGCCCCGACCGCGGGTTCACCCGCGGGTGGTGGGTGTACTGGTACGACCTGACCACCGCGCTCCACCTGCTGGGCGACCATCGCCGCGAGCTGCAGCAGGCGCTCGAAGGCGTGCGCCGGTTTCCCGACAACCCGCAAATCCTGACCACGGAGGTCCGGGCCCTCGCGGCGCTGGGCCGGGTGGCAGAGATGAGGCGCCGGATCGCCGCGAGCGTGAACTTTTCTCCCGCGCGGGGCTGGGCGCCGGCGGACGTGCTGCTGCTGGCCGCCGTGGAGCTGCGGGCGCATGGCCACGCCCCGGAGGCGGACACGACGCTGGCCGAGGCTCGCGACTGGCTGGCCGCCCGTCCGCCCGCAGAGGCGGCCTCCGCGGCGCACCAGCTGCGCGTGGCACTCGTCGCCTACACGGCGGGACGGCTCGCCGACGCGCAGCGCGGCTTCGAGGGCCTCGCCGCGGACAGGAGCCCCGGCCGGAGCGACTCGCTCGCGGCCGTCGCGGTAATGGGCGACGGGTGGGACCAGATGGACTATCTCGGCTACCGGGGCGCGATCGCGGCGCGCCAAGGGAAGCGCGACGAGGCGTTGCGCGCAGACCAACTCCTCGCGCGGGTGCAGCGGCCGTATCTGTTCGGCCGGCCCGCCGTATGGCGGGCGCGGATTCAGGCGTTGCTGGGCGAGCGGGACGCCGCCGTGGCCCTGCTGCGGGACGCGTTCGCCCGGGGGTACCCGCACGCCCACGGACTGCACGTCGATCTCGCGTTCGAGTCGCTGCGCGACTACGGGCCGTTCCGGGAGCTGCTCACACCCAAGGAGTAGGGTGACCCGCCCTTGCAGGCCGCAGGCCCCGGTGCATATTGAAAGCCCTCAGATGTGTTGATCCTCGAGGCGCCTTCGGTTTCGTCGCCCATACCTCGAGGGAGCAAATCGTGAAACCGGCTGAGCGCGCAGTCGCTTGGCCGGTTTTTTTTGTTCGTCCACGGAGGTTGCTTATGCCTCGCGTCTTCACGGCCATCGTCCTGCCACTGCTCCTCGCGCCGAGCCTGGGCGTCGCCCAAAGGGCGGATATCCGCGCGCAATCGAGCAATGCGGCGTTGGTCATTCCCACGACCTCGGTTACTCGCCTCTCGAGTGGAGAGGGTACCCGGGGTCATTTTTGGGCAGGCGCTGGCATCGGTCTGCTTGGCGGTGCCCTCATCGGCGGTGCGATTGGGTCGACTACGGAACTCTGCCTTGACAGCTGCACTGCTGCCCAGGCCCGATCCGGCGCGATTGCGGCTGGGGTCATCCTCGGCGGGTCGGCGGGGTTTCTGGTCGGTGGCGTCATCGGCGCGCTAATTCGGTCCCCCCGGTCGAGCATCAGCGTGGGCCCGCGTCTGCGCGACCCCGGGTTTACTGTGCAAGTCAGGCTCTAGTCGACCTGGCCTTCATGGCCGATTCGTTCCATCGCCTGACGCCGCCGACGCCCCCATCGGCCTGGACCGACATACCGATCCGGAGGGCGCGAGCGCCTGGACCCAGGACCGAGCGCGGGAGTGGTGGGCGACGCACCGGCTGGTGCCGCCTTAAAGATGGGAACGCCCAGCGGTCTGCGCGAACAGCGTATCGAACGCGGCCGCCACGCGCCGGCGCACGACATCCGCGGCATCGCTGGGTGCCCGGAGCGCCGCGCCCACCGGCTCGAGCGCGCGCCGCACCGTCCCCCGTGCCGCGTCGATGATCTGGACCTGGAACCGGACCGAGTCACCATACCTGTAGTAGGAGCCCGCGACGATCGTCCCGGCGCCGGTCTTCCTTGCCAGTGCTTCGACCGCTGCCACATCGAGATGCCCGGTCTCGGTCGCCGGCACCACCTCCACGACGCCGCGTCGCGCGAGCTCCTCGGTGACCCAATCGGCCGCGAGGTGACCGAGCGACGCAAGCGCCGGATCGCCCGTGAGGTCCTCGAACCTGGTGACGACGACCCGCCGGGGATCGATGACCCGCCCACGGGTCGCGAAGAACGCGAACCCTGCGACGACCAGCACGACGCCCGCGGCGCCCGCGAGGAGTGCCGTTTTGACACGTATCCGCGGGATCAAAGCTCTCTTCCCGAGCGGCCGGACCACGGCGCTATGCAAACGGGCTACAAAGTCGTCCACGCTCGCGAAGCGATCCGCCGGCTGCGCGGCAAGTGCCCGGGACATGGCTTCCTTGATCAGTCGGGCGGTGCGCGGGCTGGCGCCTTGGGCGCGCAGGCCGGTCTCGAGCGCCGCCCGTCCCGGTGCGGACCCTTCAGCGACATCCAGCAGCGGCGGCTCGCCGACGAGCATCTCGTACAGCACGCACGCGAGGCTGTAGACGTCCGTCCGGCCGTCGATCGCCCGGCTGCCGGCGAGCTGTTCCGGACTCATGTACGCGGGCGAGCCGACCGGCTGACCGACATCGGTCAGGGTCGGGACGCCGGCCGCGCTGACCGCCCGCGCGATCCCGAAGTCCGCGACCAAGGCACTGTTCCCCGAAAGCAGGACGTTCTCCGGCTTGACGTCACGGTGGATCACTCCGTGCGCGTGCGCGTAGCTCAGCCCTTCCGCCACCTGGAATGTGATGTGGAGCGCGTCGTGGAGCCCGAGCGTCTTATCCCGCCCGAGCCGAGCGCGCAGCGATTCCCCTTCCACGTACGGCATCACGTAGTAACACAGCCCGTCGGGTCCGTCGGGGACGAAAAGGCATTCGTCGGCCGCCAGGATCGGCACGATATTGGGGTGGGTGAGCTTGGAGGTGACCTCGACTTCGCGGATGAACCGCTCGCGGAAAGTCGGTGTGGAGACTTCGGGGTTCATGACCTTGATCGCCACCTGACGCGGCGGATGTCGCTCTTGCGCCAGGTACACGCGCGCCATTCCGCCGGCGCCGATCTCGCGCTCCACCGTGTAGTGGGGAGCCAGGCCCTCGCGCAGGGCCCCCAGGACGTCGATCACGGCGTGCAAGGTATCGCGTCGCTCCGCATCTGGCGACGGCGGCGGTCAGGACGGGTCGTTCCACCTCTCGAGCCCATAGCCCGCTTCGTGCCAGGCACGGATCCCGCCGACCAGCACCGCCACGCGGTCCTGATCGTAGCCGCCCGCCATCAACGCTCGCGCCGCCCGGGCGCTTGTGGCTTCATCCTTTCACGCACAGTAGAAGATGAGGATCCGATCCGGCGGGACCGAGCCAGCTGCGATTCGTCCGTTGGCCGCTTCGATGTCCGATACGGGGAGGGAGATCGCGCCCGTGGCGTGGGCGTTGTCGTACAGGCGGCGGTCGCGCGCATCCACGAGCACCGCACGCGCTGCGTCGACCAGCCCGCGCGCGTCGGCGACCGAGATCCGTCGGACGAGGTCGTTCGGGTCTGGGGTCATATCACACGGTTAAACCGCCCGGCGCGGCAAAAGGTTCGGATCGGTTCAGGGACCAAGCATCAGGGGATGAGCGATCGGCAGCGAGTTGACGCGCTGGATACATGGGTCAATCGGCGCGGGCGATGGCAGAAGCCTCAATTGCTTGCCATGGGCGACGATGCGTCCGCCACAGGGCGCGGGTGACGGGGGTCACCGGCTCGTCCCCCCTGACGGCCCATGTTGCAGCGCGCCCCAGCGCTCCCGCATTGCTGGAGGTGTTCCATGCACGACCGGCACGCCTTTTACAAGATCGCCGCCGTCGCGCTCGTTTCGGTAGCCATATTCGGGACGGCGTGCGAAGGGCCGGCCCTACTTTCGGCACCCACTGCACGGCTGAGCAGCGAACTCGCGCCCGCCGCGGACGCGTCCTACAGCGTGATCGGGGATTGCGCCCGGGCGACTGTCATCGATCCCGGCAGCGTGACAAACGTCGCGGGCATGTTGATTCAGCGTGGCACCGTCTTCGAGTGCCCCCTCACCGGTGATATCGAAGGCGTCGCCCGCGTCGTTCTGAATCTCACCCTGAGAAACGTCGGGACACCCCAAGTCGAGGGACGGGTCTTCGGCGAGACCATCTTTCTCGTGACCAAGTTCTTCGGCAGAACCGATCTCACCGGTACGTTCGAAGGGCGGTTCAACGGGAGTCTGGAGGAGGTCCGCTTCGGCGCAGCCAAGACCAGGCGAGAGGGTACTGGTGACTTTCAGGGCCTCGTGCTGCACGGTGTTGCTGTGCAGAATCCTCCCGGGTCTGGAACCGAAGTTGAGAATGGGCGGATCGTCGGACGCGGGGAACCGTAAGCCGGATTCACGACGGCGACGCCGCCGGCGCCGGCTCGATCGCCACGTCCACCGAGGGCCGTTACGTCTCCGAGCGTCTGTACGTTGCGGGGAACCGTGCGTGAACCGTTGAAAAAGCCGGTGGCCGCGGCTAGGTTAGCCTCGAGGGGGCGACAGGCTTCGACGGGTTTGGCGAGGCTATCGTTGCGTGCCCAGGTCGTCAGTCACCTGGTAAAACCACTGGCAACTTTTACAACTGCCAATTCAAACCTGGCACTGGCTGCGTAAGCTTCGGCTTCACGCACCTGCGTGAGTGGCAGCCCGCCTGAGGCGGCGCTCACGTATCGCAAAATCGGGCTGGCGTGACCTGGGGCCCGAACGGGTCGCGTAAGAGTTTCTAAGGGCTCGTCGCTGCCGTGGCCGGCGAGGCGCCGCGGTGGCGAGACCACAAGCCTCGTCTACGCACGTAGGAGCGGTAGCGGAGTCATTCTCGGACCGGGGTTCGATTCCCCGCGCCTCCACTGAGAAGCAGGTCGGGGAATGTTGTGGAGGTTGGTGGAGGGCGGTGGAGGTTGCGCCGCTGCAGGGTCCGCCATCCTCCCGCGACCTCCCCTTTTGACGCGACGCAGTTCCGCTAGCCACCACCATCGAATCCCGTATATTGGGCGCCGTTCCAGCCGTCCGGGAAGGCGAACCTTTCGTGCGGGAGGGCCCGATGGGCGCGGTCCTGGATCTCGTCAAAGTGCTGTTCGAGCCGACGGCCGTGTTCGAGCGGGTGCGGGAGAAGCCACGGTTCCTCGCCCCGTTCCTCACCCTCGCCGTCATCACCGTAGTGATCACGGCGCTGCAGCTGCCCTACACCAAAGCCGCCCTCGCCGCGCAGTTCGCGGCGACGCCCAACATGACGCCCGAACAGACGCAGACGGGGATGAAGTTCGCAGCCGTGGGCATCGTGATCGCCCCGATCTTCTTCGGCCTGTTCCTGGTCATCAATGCGCTGATCCTGTGGGTCAGCACATCGGTCCTGGGCGGCGAAGGCAAATTCGCGACGCTGCTCAGCGTGACCACCTACGCGTCGATCACCTACACGCTGCTGCAGGTGATCGGCGTCATAGTGCTGACCATGCGGGGCACGAGCTCGATCACGAGCATGCTGGACTTGCAGCCGTCATTGGGGCTCGATCTGCTCGCACCCGACGCGAAGGGCTTCACGTTGGGCCTACTGCGCGGCATCAACCCATTCACGTTGTACGGGGTGTTCCTGACGGCGACAGGCATCGCGGTGACCCACAAGGCCTCGAAGGGCGTCGCCTACACGGCGGCGTCCATCCAGTTCGTCATCGCGCTGTTGATCGGTGCGGCGCTCACGAGGGGGTAGATAAGGGACTCGGGATTCGGGACTCGGGACTAGGGATGTAGATGCAAATCCCTAGCCCCGAGACCCGAGCCCCGAGTCCCTGTTCCGCAACACAACGAGACCAGCCGCGACAAATTGATCACGCGTTCTCCCAAACGGGAGCGAGTATTTCCACGACCCGTTGAGGAGTTCTTTGATGCCTGACGCGAATACGGCAACCGGCCCCGTGCGGAGCTACCGCGACCTCCGAGTGTGGCAGCAGGCGATGGATCTGGCGGAAGAAACATATCGGGCGACTGAGAGATTTCCCGAGCACGAACGCTATGGGCTCGTGACCCAGATACGCCGAGCCGCGGTCTCGGTTGCTTCAAACATCGCGGAGGGTAACGCACGGTCCACCGGCGATTATCTCCGGCATCTTCTGGTGTCGAGCGGGTCGCTTACCGAAATGGAAACCCAGTTTATGCTCAGCGACCGGCTGGGGTTTATCCAGCACGGACAGGCGGAATCTCTCTTGGGGACGTGCGACCAGGTTGGACACATGCTGGGCGGCCTCCGGAGGACGCTCCGGGCCCGTCGCTCCCGAGCCCCGAGTCCCGAACCCCGAGTCCCTAAACAGTCGCTCTCGTCCGGTTGATCACCCCCTGCTCCTCGAGCGCCGCCTGCGCCGCGGCGAGCCGCGCGATCGGGAGGCGGAACGGCGAGCACGACACGTAGTTCATTCCCACATGGTGACAGAACTTCACCGACGCGGGCTCGCCGCCGTGCTCGCCGCAGATCCCGATCTTCAGCTCGTTGCGGCTGCCGCGGCCCAGCCGCACCGCGAGCTCGATCAACTTGCCCACGCCGTCCTGGTCGAGCACCTGGAACGGATCGTCCTTGAGAATGCCGTGCTCCACGTAGAACGGCAGAAAACGACCGGCGTCGTCGCGCGACAGGCCGAACGTCGTCTGCGTGAGATCGTTGGTCCCGAACGAGAAGAAATCCGCCTCCTTCGCGATCTCGTCCGCGGTGAGTGCGGCCCGCGGCAGCTCGATCATCGTCCCCACCAGGTAAGGGACCGCGCGCCCCTCGGCCTGGAACACCTCGCGCGCCACCCGGTGCACGATGGCGGTCTGGCGCCGCAGCTCCTCGACCAGCGCGACGAGCGGGATCATGACCTCGACCGTCACCTTCTTGCCGCGGCTCACCACCCGGCACGCCGCCTCGAAGATCGCCCGCGCCTGCATCTCGGTGATCTCGGGATAGGTGATGCCGAGCCGGCAGCCGCGGTGCCCGAGCATCGGGTTCGCCTCGACAAGCGAGGCCACCAGGCGCTCGAGGCGCGCCGCCGGCAAGTTCATGGCGCGCGCCAGCCCCCCCACTTCTGCCTTGCCGTGCGGCAGAAACTCGTGCAGCGGTGGATCGAGCAGGCGGATCGTCACCGGATAGCCGCTCATGGCCTCGAACAGGCCCTCGAAGTCAGCGCGCTGCATCGGGAGCAGCTTGGCGAGCGCGGTGCGGCGTCCCGGCTCGTCGGGGGCCACGATCATCTCGCGCATCGCGGTGATGCGGTCGCCCTCGAAAAACATGTGCTCGGTGCGACACAGCCCGATCCCCTCGGCGCCGAACTCGCGGGCCCGCTGCGCGTCCGCCGGAATGTCGGCGTTGGCGCGTACCCGCAGCCGGCGCCGCTCGTCCGCCCAGGCCATCAGCTTGGTGTAGTGGACCCCGACCTTGGGCTCCACCAGTTTCGCCGCCCCCAGGATCACGCGTCCCGTGGTGCCGTCCACGGTGATCACCTGACCCCGTTTCACGACCCGGCCGTTGGCGCGCATCCGGCCCGCCTGGGGATCGACCTCGATGTCGGTGGCGCCCACCACGCACGTCTTGCCCATGCCGCGCGCCACCACCGCCGCGTGGCTCGTCATGCCCCCGCGGGCGGTCAGCACGGCCTGGGCCGCCACGATGCCGTGAAAGTCTTCGGGCGACGTCTCCGGCCGGATGAGGATCACCTTGCGCCCGCGCTTCGCGAGCGTCTCCGCCTCGTCCGCGTCGAACACCGCCTCGCCCATGGCGGCCCCCGGCGACGCCGGCAGGCCCTTGGCCACCACGGTGACGCTCGCGCGCGGGTCGACCATGGGGTGAAACAGCTGGTCCAGGTCCTGAGGCGGCACGCGCTGCACCGCCTCGTCGGGGGTGATCAGGCCGTCGTCCACCATCTCGACGGCGCTCCGCACCGCCGCGAGCCCGGTGCGCTGCGCCCGGCGCGTCTGCAGCATGAAGAGCCGGCCATGCTCGAACGTGAACTCGATATCCTGTACGTCTCGGAAGTGGCGCTCCAGCTTGTCCGCAATCCGCTCGAGCTCGCGATACACCTTGGCGAGCGCGCCGCGCTTCATCTTGGCGATGGGCTCGGGCGTGCGCGCGCCCGAGACGACGCCCTGCGCGTTGGCGAGGAAGTCGCCGTTCAGGACGTTTTCGCCCGTGCGACAGTCGCGCGTGAACGCCACCCCGGTGCCGGAATCGTCGCCCATGTTGCCGTACACCATGGCGACGACGTTCACCGCGGTCCCGAGGTCGTCCGGAATGCCGTTCACCTTGCGGTAGTCCATCGCCCGGCGCGTGCGCCAGCTCTTGAACACCGCCTCGATCGCTCCCCACAGCTGGGCAAAGGCATCGTCGGGGAAGGGGACGCCACGCTTAGCCTGAATGATCGACTTGAACTCGTGCACCAGCGCCGCGAGGTCGTCGGCCGGCAGGTCGATGTCACGCTCCGCCCGCCGCCGCTTCTTGAACTCCTCCAGCACCTCAGCGAAGGGCTCCTTGCCGAGATCGAAGACCACGTCGCCGTACATCTGGACGAAGCGGCGGTACGAGTCGTACGCGAAGCGCGGGTTCTTGGAGCCCGCGATCAGCCCCTCCACGGTCGCGTCGTTCAAGCCCAGGTTGAGGATCGTTTCCATCATACCGGGCATCGAGACGGCGGCCCCCGAGCGCACCGACACGAGCAGCGGGTTCTTGGGATCGCCGAATTTCTTCTTGCTGACGCGCTCGAGCTGCTTCAGGTGACGGTCGACTTCT
>Ga0209056_10001649_pt1 | contig 24561 bp, 12 predicted proteins | sample GraSoiAngelo_114_FD_185876 | JGI IMG/M metagenome (GOLD analysis project Ga0209056, IMG submission 185876) | Grasslands soil microbial communities from the Angelo Coastal Reserve, California, USA - 14_0903_13_40cm (SPAdes) (version 2) | ecosystem: Environmental > Terrestrial > Soil > Grasslands... | reverse complement strand
AGAAGAAGCGGAACGGCTCGGCCATAAGCATGTCGGCACCGAGCATTTGCTGCTGGGCATCCTGCGCGAAGAAAAATGTTTTGGCGCGGAAATACTGATGGAGCGCGGGCTGCGGCTGTCCACTTTGCGCGAGGAGTTGGCGCGCACTTCAGGAGAAAAAGCGACGGCGGCGCGGCCCAAAGAGACTTCGCTGCTCGCGGAGTTCAGCCGGGACCTGACGCAAGCGGCGGGCGAAGGCTCGCTTGACCCGCTGGTCGGACGTGAAGGCGAAGTGGAGCGCGTGATTCAGATTCTTTGCCGGCGGACGAAGAACAATCCGGTGCTGATCGGGGAGCCGGGAGTCGGCAAGACGGCGATCGTGGAAGGTTTAGCGCAGCGGATTTCCGATGGAGACGTGCCGCCATTTCTGGCGGACAAGCGGATTCTTTCGCTGGATCTTTCCTTGATTGTGGCGGGCACGAAATACCGCGGACAGTTCGAAGAACGGCTGAAGACCATCATGAAAGAATTGATGGAAAGCCAGAATGCAATTATTTTCATTGATGAGCTGCACACGCTGGTGGGCGCGGGGTCAGCGGAAGGGTCGCTGGACGCGGCGAACATTTTGAAACCGGCGCTTTCGCGGGGCGAGATTCAGTGCATCGGGGCGACGACACCGGGCGAATACCGGAAATCGGTGGAAAAGGATCGCTCGCTGGAGCGGCGCTTCCAGGCGGTGAAAGTTCCGGCCCCGAACGAAGAAGAAGCGGTATTGGTGATTCAGGGCGTGCGGGAACGGTATGAGAAATTCCACGCGGTCAGTTACACCGACGAAGCGTTGCGCTACTCGGTTTATCTTTCGAACCGCTACATTCCCGATCGTTTTCTTCCGGACAAGGCCATTGATTTAATTGACGAGGCCGGAGCGCGCGTGAAGCTGAGGCAGGCCACCGTTCCGGAAGAAGTCGGGGAAGTGCAGAAGCGCGTGAAATTCATCACGCACCGGATGGAAACGGCGATCGCCAATCACGAATTTGAAAAGGCGCGTTTCTACTCGGAAGAAGAACGCAAGGAAAAAGAAAACCTGCGCGGGTTGCGCGAGCGTTACAAGCTGGATGACGCGTCCACGGGCATCGTGACGCGCGAGGATATCGAAGAAGTGGTTTCGCGCTGGACGGGCGTGGGCGTCACTTCCATTAAGGAAGACGAGCAACAGAAGTTGCTGCGCATCGAGCCGGAGCTGCACAAGAGGGTGATCAGCCAGGACAAGGCCATCACGGCGCTGGCGCGGGCGATTCGCCGCAGCCGAGCGGGGCTGAAGTCGCCGCTGCGTCCGGTGGGTTGTTTCTTCTTCCTCGGGCCGACGGGCGTAGGCAAGACCGAAGTAGCGCGGCGCCTGGCGGAATTTTTGTTTGGTTCGGAGAAGTCGCTGGTGCGATTCGATATGTCGGAGTTCATGGAAAAGCACTCCGTTTCGAAGCTCATCGGCGCGCCTCCAGGGTACGTGGGCTACGAAGAAGGCGGTCAGTTGACGGAGCGCGTCCGCCGGACTCCTTACTCGGTGATCCTGCTAGATGAAATCGAGAAGGCGCATCCGGACGTCTTTAACATTCTGTTGCAGGTGTTTGAAGACGGCCAGTTGACGGACGGGCTCGGCAATACCGTGGATTTCCGGAACACGATCATCATCATGACGTCCAATCTGGGTGCGCGGCACTTGCAGAAGCGCACCACGATGGGCTTCCAGTCCGGCGCGGATGAAGCCGGGCAGAAGAGCATGGAAGACATGGTGATGAACGAAGTAAAGCGGGTGTTCAATCCGGAGTTCCTCAACCGGTTGGACGAAGTGATCATATTCAATCCGCTCGGCGACGAAGACCTGCTCCGCATCATAGATTTGCTGGTGGGCCAGCTGAACGACACGCTGATTCACCGGCAGGTGCAGATCGTGCTGTCGCCGGAAGCACGGCAGTGGATCCTCGAGAAAACGTGCGCGGACCGCAATTATGGCGCGCGTCCGTTGCGCAGGGCTTTGCAGAAGTATGTAGAGGACCCGCTCTCCGAGGCGCTGATCCAGGGTGGAATCCAAAGGCCCGCGACACTCCAGATTTATGTCGCAGGGGAAGGCCTTTCGTTCCGGCCCGTCGGTGAGGCAACCCCGGTCGTCCACTAGCGAATCTGACACAACGCACGGGTAATTCCGACCGGGTCGGGATCGACGCACGGCCGGCCCATACCGGGTCCGGCGGGAGAAGAACAACTTGGGTTCGGGGGCGCGGCCTTGACGACCTCAACGGCCGCTTACAGGAAAGTTTGTTCGGCGTTTGGGATTTTAGCGGCTCGACTGACGCGAGCAATTGCGATCGTATTCTTTCTTGCGATTGCATCTCCCGGAGCGAGGCCGGAAAATCTCCCCGCGAACGCGTCTGCACCTGATACACCCGCAATACTTTTTTCCGCTTCGATCGATTGGAATACCGGGAATGATGTCGTTGAGGATCACTCGACCGCAGCCTCCGCCGAAGCGCAGCAGGCTGCCGCGCAGCAGCAATACGTGATCGATCGAATCGATTTTGTGGGGAATCGCCGGGTGCGCAGCGACACGCTGAAAGCGCGCATCTTCAGCCGCGACGGGGACAATTACAACGAAGAGACGCTGCGACGCGATTTTCAAGCGCTGTGGAACACGCAGTTTTTTGAGGACGTGAAACTGCGCGTGGAAGATTCGCCGAACCGCGTCAACGGGAAAATCATTATTTTCGACGTGAAAGAGCGGCCGCAGATTCGCCGCATCCGTTATGAAGGAATCCACTCTATCTCCGAATCGGACATTCTGGACCGGTTCAAGGAGCGCAAAGTCGGGCTCAGCGTCGAAAGCCAGTTTGATCCGACGAGGATCAAGAAGGCGGAAGTAGTACTGAAGGATTTGCTCGGAGAGCACGGGCGGCAGTTCGCGAAGGTGACGCCGCAGTATGAACGGATTGCTTCGAGCAACGCGGTGATTCTAGTTTTCAAGATCGAGGAAGGGCCCAAGGTAAAAGTCGGGCAGATCAAGTTCAAGGGGAATCACGCGTTCAGCGACCGCAAACTCATCCGGGCGATGAGACATGACCGGCCGTATTCGATTCCACTTTATTTCTGGTATATCCCGGTGCTTTCGAAAACCTACGATCGCCAGAAACTGAACGAGGATCTGGAGGTCGGTGTTCGCGGGCTGTACCGCGACAACGGATATTTCAAGGTGTCCGTCGGCGATCCGATTCTCGAAAACCTCGACACGCGCAACAACCGCCTGGGAGTTCCGCTGGTGCTGGGACGCACGGACGGCAAGGCCGTCAACATCACGATTCAGATCGAAGAAGGCGAGCGCTACCGGATGGGCACGCTGAAAATCGTGAGCGCCGATCCGGACAAGGCGCTGTCGCTGAAGGTAGATGCGCTCAAGAGCGCGTTTCCGCTCAAACAGGGAGACATCTTCTCCACCGAAAAAGTGCGGAAGGCTCTGGAGAACTACGGGAAAATTTACGGCGAGTACGGATTCATCGACTTCACGCCGGAGCCGGACACGGAAATCGACGAAGCCAACAAAGTGATCAACCTTACGATGCGGTTTGACGAGCAGAAGCAGTACACGGTGAGGCGGATCGATTTCACCGGAAACACCACGACGCGCGACAAGGTCATCCGGCGCGAGCTGCTCATCGACGAAGGCCAGCTCTTCAACAAGCGATACTGGGAACTGAGTATCCTGCGGCTGAATCAACTCGACTATTTTGACAGGATCGAAGCGGACAAGGCCGCGGAGCTAAAGAAAAACACCAAGGACGGCACGGTGGACATCACGCTCAAGCTCAAGGAGAAGGGCAAGCAGTCCATCGGCTTGCAGGGCGGGGTAAGCGGGCTGGCCGGAAGTTTCCTCGGGCTGACCTACCAGACCAACAATTTCCTGGGACTTGGCGAGACGCTCACGTTTTCGGCGCAGTTCGGCGATCTGACGCGCAGCTTCATGTTCGGATTCACAGAGCCGTATCTCTTCGACCGGCCGATCTCGACGGGTTTCACGATCTTCTCCAGCCGTTACAAGTTTGACCAGGCGCGGCAGGCGGCGCTTTTCACCGGCCAGAGCGTCAGCGTCAATCCACAATTCATCCAGAACTACAACCAGGACAGCACGGGGTTCACGGTGTATGCGAGCTATCCGCTGCGCAAATTGTCGTTCACCCGAGTGGCCCTCAATTATGGGCTGACGCGCACGAACATCACGGCGTTTAACGATGCTTCGAAATTATTGTTCACGCAATTGCAATTCCGGAGCATCGCAGGCCCGAGCGCGCTGAACGGAATCGTCTCCAGCACGATCACCCCGACAATTTCCTATAACACGGTGAACCATCCGATAAATCCCACAGGCGGGAAGAGCTATTACTATTCGCTGGCGTTTTCGGGCGGCCCGCTGGGCGGCAACGTCAAGAGCATCACCAACGTTTTTGATTGGAAGTATTTCCATCCGATCAACAAGAGGCGAAATGTCCTGAGCTTCCATGCGACGGGAGCATTCACCACGGGATACGGGGGCGGAGAGCCACCGCCCTACAGCCGGTTCTACATGGGCGGAGAGAGTGATATTCGCGGATTCGACATCCGCTCCATCACTCCGGTGACGTTTATTCCCGTCGCCAGCACGCAACAATTTACCTACCTGTGCGGAACCTGCTTGAACGCCTTTGGCCAGCCCACCCAGCGGACTTTCAACGTACCACTGCTGGGCTATACCATTTCCTTCCCCGGCGGCGACACGCAGAGCTACGGGAATTTTGAATATCGCATCCCCATCATCGGCACTACCGTGCAAATAGGGCTTTTCCTGGATGGCGGAACCAACGGCATTCTACGCAAGGGTGCGTTGAGGCTGGATAACACTGGCTTCGAGAACCTGAAAACTCAATTCCCGGAGGCGCAGAGTTTGGCGGGATTGTCGCAGCGGCTCTCCATTGCACCGGGAACGAACTTCCGGCTGCGGGGCTCGACGGGGATCGAATTTGTGGTTCAATTGCCAATCATCCAGGCGCCGTTCCGGGTGTATTACGCCTACAATCTCCACCGGCTGCATACGCAGGTGATCGCGCCGCCGGACTACCTCAATCCAAGCGAGATTTGCGATCAGATTGGACCGAACTGTCCGCAAATAGGATTGTTGCCCAGCACGCTGCCGCCGGATGTGTGGTTCAACCAGGTCAAACCTACGATCTTGCAGTTGCAGAACAATCCAGGGCGCCTGAACTATTTCGAGCCGGAGCGGACGTTTCGCTTTACGGTCAGCCGGACGTTCTAGAGTTTGCTTTTTTGAGTTGCGAGACCTTGGGAATTCAGCGATACAGCGTCCGACAATGAAGTGAAAGGCGCGCGAAGGCGGGGGAGAAAGTGGTTATGAAGTGGCGAAACATTTCAAAGAGCATCCTGTTGGCGGCAGCGGCCGCTTGCCTGTGGGTCAGTGCCTGCGGCGGCGGCAACCAAGCCAATCAGGTCGTGGTCCAGGTAAGTCCCGCGGGGGGCACGCTGGTGGTAAAACAGGACGTGACTCTCACTGCGATCGTGACCGGTGCGACCGATGTATCCTCGACGTTTGACTGCAGCTTTACTACGACACCCAATGCGACCACGGCGGATCCGAACCCCAAGGCCTCGACGCCCGCTGCGTGCACAAGTGCGAACGGGGAGGTCGGAACGCTTGGAGATATCCAGAACACCAGTACCACCACGAATTCCACCGCCAAGTACACGGCGCCGGCGACATTTCCTGATCCGACCAAGTACCCCAATCTACAGGTGATTATCACCGCTACGGCAAAGGCCGACACGAAGAAGACCGGGAAGTCCACCATCACCATAGATTCGGGCATCCGGATTCAGATGGTGCCCACGACGGCGACGCTGGCGACAGGCGAAAAGAAGCAATTTTTTGCGGAAGATTTGATCGGCGTGGTGATCCCGAACACTGATCTGAAATGGGATGTCACCGCGGACGCTACAGCGACGACGAAAAGCGTGACCTGCACGCCGACCTGCGGCACGGTTGACAACGCGACTGGTATTTACACCGCGCCGGCCACCGTGCCGACACAAGCGACCGCGACTATTTTCGCAGTCTCCAAGATTGACCCGACTCGCGGAGCGCAGGCAGCCATTACCATTGTCGCAGCAGGGAATATGACTTTTAGCGGCATTTCGCCTTCTATCGTGCCGCAGGGAGCGCTTCAGCAGGATATTTTCCTGGCGGCAACCAACGCCACGTCACAGATCGGCGTAACTGTCACCAACCTTGCGGATAGCACCAATTTATTTATAGCCCCAGAACAAATCAAAGTGGTCTTCCCCGCCGGGAGCAGCACTGCCTCGATCGGCGCTCGGGTTCGCTTGACAGCGGAGGACCTGCAGACCGCGGGACATTTTCAGATTCAAGTTTCAAGCAGCAACCCTTCGGTCACCGTCACAGGTGGACCATTTCCACTGGACATCATACCCAATCGCCCGACGCTCGTCGGAGCCGCGCCTGACAATTTTCAGGAGTCCACGCTGGGCCAGACCAACGGCGTACCGTTCGTGATCGACGGCGGATTCTTTGGTCCTCCAAGTTCTTCTCTCATCGCCACCAAAGTAAATGGACAACTAATTCTGGCCAACACCAACCCCTCCAGTACGCTTGTTCCTTCGGCGCGACGTATTCTCGGCAACCTACCTGTTCCTCTCGGACCCGTTTCTAATGCGGGATTGTTTCCTGTCAGCGTGGAGCACTCGGCGACCGCGACGGGGCCGTTTGGCCCTCCGACTCCCACCACTGTCTTTACAAATATTGCGGTAATTCCGGATTACGGCGCGTCGAATCGGGCGACTTTATTCTCAACGCTTACGCTCCCCGCAGCGTCCAAACCCAGCGGAATTGCACTGGATCCCTCGCTCGGGTACGCGATTGTAACGCTTGCCGGCCTGAATACTTCGGGCAGCAACACCAATACACAGAACAATGTGCAATTCATCAATTTGGCCGGGGGGACGCCTGCGCTGGGAGTGCTGGCTTCCTCAGGGGGAAATGTCGCGACGGCCGTTGCCGTTGACGATCAATTGCACGTGGCTGCGGTCGTGAATTACGGGAGCCGAACTCTTTCCGTGCTGTCCATTCCGTCGGGCGCGCTGGTGGCCACAATCGACCTCAGCGGCGTGATTCCGCCGCCAAATCCGATCCCCACGAATCCACCATTCGTGCCGCCGTTCCCCTATTCCGTAGGAGTTGATCCCTTCTCACACCGCGGACTGGTCGCCTTTGCGTCCACAAACGTAGGCTTGGTGGTCAACCTAGATCCCACTGCCACACCGGCCTGTCTCCCGTTTGCAACGCAGACGACGTACTGCCCGATCGCCTACGTAACTCTGGCTACGGGTTCGAGTCCCCAGGTTGCATTCGAAGCGGGTGCGCGCCTTGCGTATGTCACGCCGGGAGGTCAGGGGCTTATCTCTGCGGTGAATCTCGCCAATCCGTCGACGGGAAGTGTAGGGATTGTCAGCGCGACGCGAGCTTCCAATGTGGTCATGATCAAGACGGCCGCACCCCACAAATTAATCCCAGGCAATCCTGGAACCGTACTCATCAGCGGATTGCCACCTGGAACCACAAACAGCACAAATTTCAATGGTTCGTTCGCAGTAGGCACTGTACTGGACGCCAACAACTTCCAGTACGTCCAGGCCGCGCAAGACGATGTCTCCACGTGCACCACGACATGTCTGGCGAGTTCGGGAGTTCCTTTCTTGACATACACGGTCTCGCCCTCGATTGCGGGGATTGCCATCAATCCGATAACGCGTTTGGCGGTTTTGGCGGACACCAATACGACCTTCGGCCAGATCGCTTTTCTCGATCCGCAAAGCCAATCTGTCACCTCGATGACCGTGTTTGCCGGCGCCACCGGCCAAGTAAGTTCGGGCTCTCCGGAATTGGGCGCGACGAACGTTGCGTTCCAGCCGTTCACCAATACGGCGGTCTCTTTCAATCCTGCGCTCAACCAGGTTTCGCTGCTGGATCCGACGGCCCTGCAGAGATTGGCGATCATCGACACTAATCAGTCCGCGGCTGCTTCGGTTTGCGCCGCGAATTGCGGGTCGACTACGCCGCCTCCGACAAACGTATCTCTGACGGGAGCGATTGGTGTGGATAGCGTCCACAACCTGGCGTTCGCGGTGAATTCCGGCAGCGGCAACATCTCCGTCTTCAAACTTGGGACGATTAAGCCGGTACACATTCAGCAAGTTTTGACTCCGGCGATTGATGCACCGACAATTGCTGTTCCCGCGCAACTCTCTCAGGCCGTGAAGATCACGTCCGGCGTGGTGCCGGCGCCGGTGGGGCCGGTGCGAATACTGGGCGCGGGATTTACCAATCCCTCGCAAGTGCGGCTGGACGGCGTGGCGCTGCCGGGAGGCGTGACCTTTATCAGCAGCGAGGAACTGGATGTAACGATTCCGGTGACGATGCCGAATCCGAGCGGTCCGAATCCCATTGGAATTCTCACGGGACCCCGGCATTTCGCGCTCGACGTGGTGAACAACCTGGGAATTGGATCGAACGTTATGGACTTCACGGTCGTGGAGGAAGTTCCCATTCCCGATTGTTCCGGCACGGCCGCGGCACCGGGTGGCGTTGCGATTGACGAGCTTCACAACATCGCACTCGTGACCAACACCGGGTGCCACCAGGTTTCCGCCATCAGCCTGGACCCCGCAAACAATTTTGGGACGGTGCTAAAAGCGATTCAGACCGGCGGGACTCCTATAGGCGTGGCGGTTCTGCCGAGGCTCGCGATCAACGGCCAGGCTGCCGGCGCTTCCGGCGTGGCGGTGGTGACCAACAATTCGGCAAACACGGTTACGATTCTCGATCTGGCAAGTCTAGCGCCTGTGACGGGTGTGACCGACATCACCGTCGGCACTGCTCCCAGCGGCGTGGCCATCAATCCGGAAACAAACCTCGCGGTGATCGCAAACACAGGTTCGAACTCGGTTTCGACCCTCGATCTCACTCCCTTGACTAAAAGTCCGATTGGCACTCTCGCACCTGCTACCGTAGCCGTAAACCAGAATCCCATTGCCGTGGCGATCGATCCTGACCGCGGAACGAACGGGCGTGGACTTGCCGTCGTAACTACCCTGCAGCTTAACGGGGCCTCGACACCATTCGGGGCACTTGACGCCATTGACATCGGAGGAACGGTACCGGTCAAATCTTCGTCGGCTTCCATTTCAGGGCTGCTGTCCACGCCGACCGGAATCGTGTTCGATCCCGCGGTTTCGCCGGCGCTTTTCTACGCGACGTCTACCCAGGGAAATCAGATTACGGCTTTCAATCCGACTACCGGTGGAGTTTCGTCAATCAAAGTGGGGATTAATCCGATGGCGATCGCCTATAACTTCCAGAGCAGCACGATCTTGACGGTGAATGCGCTCAGCAATTCCATCTCGATTGTGGATTCGCAAACGTTCCGGACCAAGGCGACGCTGGGAATTGGGGGCAATTCGCGCTTTTCAACCGCGATACACACGCTAACGAACCTAGCAGTCATCGCGGACCAGGCGAACAACCGTGTGCTGCTATTCCCGGTTCCGAAATGAGGACAGCGTATTGCGAGTGGAACCACGCTTTATGATTGCGGGAGACAAAGCGCGTCGGCTATACTTTAAGGTTTGTTGCACACCCACGGAAGCCGCCGGGAGAGTGGAAACAGGTTCGAGCCAAGCTGACTTGGCACAGGTTGGTCCCGGTTTTGCCGGGACGGCCACATAAGGAGAAAAAAGTGAATTCCAGAATTGCATCGATTCGAACGGCTGCTCTGGCCGCAGCCTGCGTATTGAGCGCAGGAGCCGCCCTGGCACAGGGAGCCCCTGCGGCAGGCACCGCCGCATCCGGAAAGGTCGGCGTACTGAACGTGCGCCAGGCCATCCTCAGCACGGCCGAGGGAAAGCTGGCCTCGGCAGAACTGCAATCCCAGTTTGCTCCCCGGCAGACGGAACTGGAGAATATGAACAAACAGATTAATGATCTGCGGCAACGCCTGGCTGCGTGCGAAGGCAAGTGCAGCCAGGAAGAGATTGCTCGACTGACGACGCAGGGGCAGAGGCTCGCCCAGCAGCTCCAGCGCAAGCAAGACGAGATGCAGGAAGACGCGAACGCAGCGCAGGCCGAGGTATTCGAGCGTCTAGGCCGCAAAGTGAACGATGTCCTGGACCGTTACGCGCGGGAGAACGGGTACATCCTGCTCCTGGATTATTCGGCGCAAAATACGCCAATCGTCAACTTTTCGCCACAGGTCGACGTGACGCAGGAAATCGTGCGCCTCTACGACCAGGCGTACCCAGTTAAGGCCGGCGCAGCGTCGCAGCCCAAGCCTCCCGCCGCAAAGCCTGCAGCAACCAATCCGCCTGCCGCGAAACCTGCGGGAACGCCACCGCCCACGGCGAAGCCGTAGCAGTATGCGCTGAGAATTACCTCAGCCCGAAGATTGCGTGAACGTTCCGATCCGGTCGGGACGTTTCGCGTAAGGGACAAGTTGCAGCGCGTTCCCGATGGGGCGCGGAAGGCCCTTATCTTGCTTTTGCCGTACAGCCGGAATATACTTTAGTTTCGCTCTGAGGCGGGTCGCACGGAGGAGTGGGCGCAAGCCCACTTTTTTGTTGGGCCGGTTGGAGTGCACTAGAGACCGGCTACGGTCGGGGAGTCTCTGCTTGGATTTGGAGAAGATCCGGGAAGCCGCCGAACGAGTGGCGCGTTCGGAAGGCCTGGAAATCGTTGATGTCGAATGGAAGATCGGCAAGCAGCGGTTCCTGCGGGTGTACATCGACCGGGTCCCGAAGCCAGTGGGGGAGACCCTTCGTAAGGACTCAGGGCAAGTGAGCGATGCTGCGGGAGCGGTAGGGCCGGCGGTGGCGCATGACCCCTACCCGAAGATCAGCCACGCGGACTGCGAGCGCGTCAGCAAGCAACTGAGCGTGATCGTGGATGTCGAGGAGCTGATACCCGGGCCGGGGTACATCCTGGAGGTCAGCTCGCCAGGGATGGACCGGGCGCTGAACAAGCCGGCAGATTTCGAGAGGTTCAAAGGGCGTCTGGCGAAAATTACGACCAGCGAGCCGGTGGGCGAGGCGAAATTTTTTGAAGGTCGCCTGGCGGGATTTGGGGAAGGAAAAGTCCGCATGGAGCTGAAGGGCAAAGAAGCGCGGACAGTGGAGTTGCCGATCGAGATGATCCGCAAGGCGAATCTGGTTGTGGAGTTTTAGGACGGAATTCTAGGAACGCAACATGGCGAATTTGCTGTACCAACAAATTGAGATGCTGAGCCGCGAGAAGCACATCGAGCCGGAAGTGGTGGTGTCGGCGATCGAAGACGCGATGGTGGTGGCGGCGCGGAAGTATTACAAGACGGAAGAGGATTTGCGAGCGAAGTTCAACCAGGAAACCGGCCAAGTGGATGTGTTCTCGGTGCACATGGTTGTCGAAGAAGTGACCGACCCCAAAAAGGAAATCAGCCTGGCGGAAGCGAAGAAAAAGAATCCGGCTGCGGAGGTCGGGACGGAAATACTGGCGGCGAAGCCGACGGACGTGCTGGGGCGCATTGCGGCGCAGACGGCGAAGCAAGTGATTCTGCAGAAAGTGCGCGAAGCCGAGCGCGACACGATTTTCAACGAGTATCACACCCGTGTGGGCGAGCTGGTGACGGTGATTGTGAAACGCGCCGAAGGGCCGGACCTGATCGTGGACATGGGGCGAACGGAAGCGCGGCTGCCGAAGCGCGAGCAATCGAAGCTGGAAACTTACAATATTGGCGAGCGGTTGCGCGTGGTGATCAAGGTGGTGGATCGCGCAGCGAAAGGGCCACAGGTGATTGTTTCGCGGGCAGATGCCAGCCTGGTGCAGCGATTGTTCGAGATGGAAGTGCCAGAAATTTACGACGGCACGGTACAAATTCGTTTCGCGGCGCGGGAGGCGGGCGAGCGCACGAAGGTGGCGGTGGCAAGCCGGGACAAGGATGTGGATCCCGTGGGCGCATGCGTGGGCATGAAGGGCATGCGCGTGCAATCGATCATTCGCGAGCTGCGCGGCGAAAAGATCGACATCATTCCATACAGCGAAGAGACGGTGGCGTTCGCGCAAAAGGCGCTGAGCCCGGCGAAAGTGACGCGCGTGCAGATCACCGATCCGGAGAACAAAAAACTAGAAGTGATTGTGGAAGATTCGCAGCTTTCGCTTGCTATCGGCAAGAAAGGGCAAAATGTCCGGTTGGCGAGCAAGCTGATCGGCTGGGACATCGACATCAAGAGCGAGGAAGAGAAGCGCCAGGAAATCGAAGAGCAGATGACGGCACTGACCGCGCCTGTGACGCCGCTGACTTCGCTGGCGGGTGTCGGTGCCAAGACCATCGAGAAGATCGAAGCGGCAGGGATTACCTCCGTCGAGAAGCTCGCGGGAATGACGCCGGAACAATTGATGGAAATTCCGGGCATCGGCGAAAAGATGGTGGACAAGATTTATCAGGCGGTGAACCGCTTCTACGAAGGCGGCACCGAAGCTGCTGCCGCGACGGGTGAAGCGGCAGCGAGTACCGAGGCTCCAGCCCAGGAGAGTGAAGCAACGATAGTGGAGGCCGCAGAAACCTCGAAAGCCACAGAAGCTGCGGAAGCCCCTGAAGCTGCAGGAGCGGCAGAGGAAGCTGCAGCTGCGGAAGACAGTGCAGCAGAGGCTGCGCCCGCAGGTGCGGATAGCGAAGGCGAGCAGGCGGAAAAGGCGAAGTCGTAAAAGGACGCATGACCGACGTAAATCAAGTTCGAATTAACGAGCTGGCCCGGGAACTCGAGGTCAAGGCGAAAGCCATCATTGACCTGTTGCCGGGGTACGGCGTAACAGAAAAGAAGACGCACTCAAGCTCGATCCCGGCTGACGTCGCGGAAAAAGTTCGCAAGAATATTCTTGGGCACGCCGAGGAAGAAGCCAAAGCGGAAGCCGCCGCGAAAGCGGAAAAGGAAGCCAAGGAGGCAGCTGCGAAGGCCGCGCGAATGAGGCCTCCGGCCCCGCCCCCGGCGTCGCCGCAAGCCAGCGTCACGCCTGCCGCCACGAAACCAGTTGCGCCCGCCGCGCCCGTCGCAAAACCGGCTGCCCCGGTGGCTGTGGCTCCGGCGCCAGTTGTCCCGAAAGCACCAGCTGCTACGCCTGCGGCTAACGCGGCGGCGAAACCTGCCGCAACACCACCTGCCCCTGCGGGAACGCCAATTCGTCCGACATCGCCTGCGGTACAGCCTTCTGCAGCGCGGCCTGCCGCTCACACGGGCGCGCGGCCAACCACTGAGCGTCCTGCAGCGGCCGCACCTGGTGCCTCTCCGGCGCGTCCCGGCGCTGCTGCAAGACCTGGCACTGCAGGCCGACCTCTACCAACAGGGAATCGAGGGCCTTTGCCTACGGGCAATCGAGGGCCGATGCCTGACGCGTCGCGAGATTCTCGGCCGAGCGGACCGCGTCCCGGTCAGCCGATGCGTCCGCAGCAACCCGGCCAGGGGCGGCAGTTCACACCGCGCTCCGGAGCGGGCGGAGCACCAAGTCGGCCTTTTGAGCAACGCCGCGGACCCATGCCGACGGGAACGCGCCCTGGACCACGTGCACCGGGTCGTCCCGGCATGTTGCCGCCATTTCCGGAGAGGTTACCGCCCAAGGCGGAGCCGGGGAAACCGCTCTATACGAGAAAGCCGCCCCAGCGTCAACGTCCCGTGGTGGACAAGCGGGAACAGGAGGGCGAGCGCAAGCTGCATCCGACACGTCAGCGCCCCGGAGCGGGACGCGGGGGTGTTGCCGCAGTGATCGCACCGCCGGAGCCCCGGCCCCCGCGCGATGTCACCATCACCGAAGGCATTACGATTCGTGAACTTGCGGAAAAACTAGATGTGCGCGCAAAAGACCTGTTGAAGAACCTGCTCGATCGCGGCGTGTTCGCCAGCATCAACCAGGCGCTTGACGTTCCCACGGCCACCACCCTCGCGGAATCGTTTAGCGGTGTGGTTAGCGTCGTCTCTCTCGAAGAAGAGATGGTGCTGGAGGTTGCCAAGGAAGAAACCAAGGAGAGCCTGAAGCCTCGGCCGCCGGTGGTGACCGTGATGGGCCACGTCGACCATGGCAAGACAAGTTTGCTGGATGCCATCCGCCAAGCGGACGTGGCGGCCGGCGAAGCAGGCGGCATCACGCAGCACATCGGGGCGTACAAAGTCGTCGTCAACGAACGGGCCGTAGTGTTTGTTGACACCCCGGGTCACGAGGCATTTACGCGCATGCGCGCGCGCGGCGCAAAGGTGACCGACATCGTGGTGCTTGTGGTAGCCGCCGATGACGGCGTCATGCCGCAAACCAAGGAAGCGATCGACCACGCCAAGGCCGCCAAGGTGCCGATCATCGTGGCGATCAACAAGATCGACAAGCCGGAAGCGCAGATCGATCGCGTCAAGCGCCAGCTCGCCGACGTAGGCCTGATGTCCGCAGACTGGGGCGGCGACACGGAATTTGTGGAAGTTTCAGCGAAACAGAAAAAGGGCATCGAGAAACTGCTGGAAACCATCCTGCTCGTTGCCGATTTGCGCGAGCTCCGGGCCAATCCGGACGCTCCCGCGACCGGCACGGTGCTCGAATCGCGCGTGGATAAGGGCCGTGGCCCGGTGGCTACCATCCTGGTGCAGAACGGCACGCTAAAGTCTGGAGACTTTTTCATCTGCGGATCGGTATTTGGTAAGGTTCGCGCGATGTTTGACGATCGCGGCCGGGTGGTAGCGGATGCGCCTCCGTCTACCCCTGTTGAAGTTCTCGGATTGCAAGGAATACCGGACGCGGGCGACCTCTTTCAGGTCACCGATGAAGCCAAGGCGCGGCACATCGTCGAATACCGACAGGGCAAGCAGCGCGATGCGGCGATGGCGCGCATCAGCGGCTCGCGCATCACGCTGGACCAACTCCATGAACAGCTCAAGGCCGGCGACGTCAAGGAATTGGGAATTGTGATCAAAGCAGACGTGCAGGGCTCCGCTGAAGTGCTTAGCGAAATGCTTCCGAAGCTTTCGACCGACCAGGTGAAGCTGAAGATCATCGGTTCAGGCGTTGGCGCGGTGACGGAAAACGACGTGCTGCTAGCCTCCGCATCCGGCGCGATCGTGATCGCCTTCGGCGTGCGGCCGGACCGCAAGGCTTTGGACCTGGCGCAGCAGGAACATGTGGACATCCGCACGCACACGATCATCTACGAAGTTTCCGACGAGCTAAAGAAGGCCATGGAAGGCTTGCTCGAGCCAGTTGTCACGGAGACGTACCTGGGACGCGCGGAAGTACGCAATACGTTCCGTGTCAAGGGAGCGGGCACGGTGGCAGGCTGCTACGTCGTCGACGGGATCCTGAAGCGGGAAGCGCAGGTGCGAGTGCTGCGCGATGGTGCGGTGATTTACACCTCGAAGCTCAGCTCGCTAAAGCGCTTCAAGGATGACGCCAGCGAAGTACGCACGGGTTTTGAATGCGGCGCGGGCGTTGCTAATTTCAATGACATCAAGGTCGGCGACATCCTTGAATGTTTCACGGTCACGAAGATCAGTGCCGCGGAAGCCGCCGGACAGGGCGGCGGGTCCGCCGGTAAGAAATAGACCGCCTAACTGTCCTCCGGAGCCGCACATGCCGGTCGGTCTGCTCACCCTCGAGCTGCACATCCCTGACGCGCAATCGTTGAAGGACAAACGGCGGGTTTTGCACAGCTTGAAGGATAAGCTGCGGCGGGAGTTCAACGTGGCCGTGGCGGAGCTGGAGCATCACGAGGTGTGGCAGCGCTCGGTAGTCGGAATCGTGACGCTCTCGAATGAGGAGAAGCACGTCAAGGAAGTGCTGCAGAAAGTCTTGGATGAGGCGGATCGCATTCTCGGCTCCTTTTTGATCAACCAGGCCGTCGAAATCATCTAGAAAGTGCGTCAGAGAAGACGATGAGTCCAGCAAGTCACCGGCACGAACGCGTGGGCGAGGAGATCGCTCACGAGATCAACGCGATGCTCGCGGGTGAACTGAAAGATCCGCGGCTTGAAGGTAGCGTGATCGCCAGCGAAGTACGGGTGCAGCCGGACATGAAGCACGCGCGGGTTTTCATCAACGTGCAGGGAACGAACAAGGAACAATCCGACGCCATCAAGGCGCTGGAACATGCTTCCGGATACATCCGGCGGGAGCTCGTCGAGCGGCTGCAGCTTCGCCGCGTGCCGGAGCTGCACTTTACGCTGGACCTCTCGCAGGAGCATGTGGAGCGCATCGAACGGCTTCTGAAAGAAATGAAAAAGGACAAGCCCTCCGCAGCAGAACAGTAGTGAGCTTTTAGTTTCTCAGTCGTGAGTAAGAAACTTTGCCAGAATGCGCTCCGTGGGATCGGCCTTGTTTTTTCTCCGGCCTATCGAAAGTTTGTTCTAGCTAGATGTCTTCGTGGCCACACGTTCATGGCATCCTCTTTCTGAATTTTGTGCTTGAAACTCAAAATTTATGACTGACAACCAATAGAATGCCACGCCAGCCACAGCCGGCGCCGTTTGACGGCGCACTCGTAATCAATAAGCCGAAGGGAAAGACGTCGCACGACGTTGTGGATGCGGTGCGGCATCTGGCAGGCTTCCGGCAAATCGGGCACCTGGGCACACTCGATCCGCTGGCGACAGGCGTCCTGGTGCTGCTGCTGGGGCGCGCAACGCGGCTGGTGCAGTTTTACAGCGGGCGCCGCAAGCGCTACTCGGCAGGTTTTCGCTTCGGTTTTGCGACGGATACCTATGATTCCGAGGGCGAAGCGCAGGGGCCGGATAGCGTACCGTTGCTGGATGCGGCCGTGTTGGAACGGCTAGCCGCGGAGCGCATCGGACGATTCGAACAGATGCCACCCTCGTTTTCCGCGAAAAAAGTGCATGGGCGTCCCGCCTACGAACTGGCGCGCAAGAAGCAGCCGGTCGAGCTGAAGGCTGTCGAAGTCGAGCTTTTCGAATACAAGCTGCTCGAAATGGAAGGCAGCATCGCGCGTTTCGTCATCGAGTGTTCGTCGGGCACTTATATTCGTTCGCTGGCGCACGAGATGGGGCAAAAGCTCGGATGCGGCGCGCATCTCGCGGAAATTACGCGGACTGCCGTCGGAGAATTTTCACTGGAGCAGGCCATCCCGCTCGAAGAGCTTGCGGAGGCGAAGCGGGCGGGCAAATTCGCGGATTGCCTGATCCGCCTGGAAAATCTCCTGCCAAATTTTCCGCGCGCAAACGTTCTTCCGGTAATTGAGAAGCGTGTGCGCCACGGCTCCAAGTTCAATGTTTCGATCGCGCAGATTCAACCGGGCCGCGCTGAGCCGCCGCCAGGCGCTACGATGCAGTTGGATGGCGGCGAGCCAAAGGCGCCGCGGCTGCGCGTTTTCGGCCAGCAGGACAAGCTTATCGCCATAGCGGAAGCCGTCGTGCCCCGCACGTACCAGCCCATTGTGGTTTTCGAACCGCTGCCGTAGAAATTTTGCCAAATCACAGGTCTTCATCCGGATAGAGATTCGCATTTTTGTTTAAGGGGTACTCGCGAAACTCAGTTTGTCACTTGATTATGGTTGAGGCTGTGGAGAGGGAGACTGAAGTGTGCTGGGACCGGCGGTTCTGCCACCAGTCGCACCGCCCCGGCCGGCAAAAATCGTTCGCGTAAAATGGTCCGCCGCGCGCAATCTGCGCGGCGTGATGAGAATCAGGAGTTCGGTGTCCTGCCGTGAATTGTTCCTCTGCCCGAAGGCATAGCCCGCGCCCGGTATTTCCGCGAAGCCCGGCAAGCCGGTGATGGCGCGCGTCTCTTCCGTATCGGTGAGCCCGCCGAGCAGCGTCGGTTCGTCTTCTTTGACGCGCACGGTTTGCGTCAGTGTGCGGTTGGAAATAATTGGAATACCGTTCACGCTGCTGCCGGAGAGCGCCCGAATTTCAAATTCGAGCTGCAGGGTCACTTCATGGTTGGGATGCATCGCAGGCGTGGCCTTCACTTTTACGCCGAGGTCGATATATTCGGAAGCGGGATAGGGCTGCTGGGTCAATCCGGAACTTGAAAACAGACTCGCCGGGCTCAAGACAACGGTGACGTCGCCTGCGGCGCCGGACACATTGTTGGTGATGGCTACATCGGGAAAGCCGCCGCTTACCAGTTGTGCCGTCACGATCGCCGTGGGAGTAGACCCTGATGGGCCCGCGGGCGGCTCAAACCCGAGTGTGAAGAGACCTGCAGCGACTCCAAAAAAAACTCGAAACGTGTTCGTGTCTCCACCCGTGACCGCGAAATCCGCGTGGCCGTCTTGATTGAAGTCCGCGATGGCAATACCCGTGGGATTTGTAGCGGTACTAACCGGCGAGTTCGGGCCGGCAACAAAAGTGGCGTCGCCGTTGTTCAGGAGTACGGTGACGGAATTGTCCGTCTTGTTCACGACAGCGAGGTCAGCGCTGGCGTTTCCATCGAGATCCCCGGAGGCAATCGCGACGGGATTTTGCCCCACAGCAATTGGTGAGCCGGGAAACTGGGTGAAAGTTCCATCGCCATTGCCCTGGAGCACCACTACATTGCCTTGCGCCACGGAGGGATTGGCGAGCGTAGTTTGATTGACGATGGCGATATCAGGCTTGCCGTCGGCATTGAAATCAGCAACGGTCATGGCCACGGGGCCGCTGATATTTGCGGGGAGAGCAAAGGGAGAGCCTGCCACCGGGGTGAAAGTGGAGTTTCCGTTCGTGTCAACGCCTCCCAGAAAAACGGAGAGTGTGCTGTCCGCAAAATTGGCCACAGCGAAATCCTGGTGGCCGTCGCCGTCGAAGTCCGCGGTGACGATGGCGCTCGGCTGAGTGCCAACCGGGATCGACGTGGCAGGCGTTTTAAAGGTGTCGTCACCATTGCTGAAAAGAATCTTGACGTCGTTTGCGGTAGGGTCGGTGATAAGGAGATCGTGAAAGCCGCTGGACGTGAGCACTGCGGATGCGATGGCAGGCGCGCTCGCCGGAACCGTGGTGCGCATCGCACCCAGCGAAATGGGAGAATTCGTGGCCTCGACAAATGTCCCCGGGCTGCCGCTCTGATTCACCAGGATAGTCACGGAATTGTCCAGCTGGTTCACCGCGGCAATATCGAGTATGCCGTTGTTCTGAAAATCGGCCGCGATGAGGGCTACCGGGCCAACGCCCACCGCATAGGAAGTGCTAGGGAAGGGATTGCTCGCGCCGCCCGGATTTGCCAGGGCGCTCGAGGTACCAAGGCTGCCGGAGAGCAACGCGAGCGTAACGGGGAAACGATCGCCCACGAAGAATGTTGCCGGCTTGCCGTCCTGAGCGCGGAGCAGAACTTGCCGCCCGCTGTGCACCATCGAAAGAGCATTGGAAAAATCTAACGCAGCTCCGGGCAGCGTCAGAAGAAACGTGGTCTTGCCGCCACCCACGGCAATCAGCGGTGGGATCAGTGAACTGACCGATGTTGCCCCCGCGTTTACAGCCGTACCGAAGATGCCAGCGAGGAGCGTTTGTAGCTCCGAAAGATTGTTGGCCTGCGTCAACCGGCTGATCAAATTGGGCGGGATGGTGAAGAGCTGCGCCTTTGAGGGCGTTTGAACGCCGAGTTTCCGAGCAGTGTCGCGATCCACTTCAAGGAGCTCAATCTCCAGCATCACCTCGCCACGCGCTTTTTCCACTTGCCGGATCAACTCTCCGGCAACGGCCAGACGCTCCGGCGTGTCGCGAATGGTAATGGTGCGGCTGCGCGTGTCCAGCTCGATGTGGGTGGCCCCGGTCATCTCCCGCAGAACGCGGAGCATCTCCGTCACGTCTTCCGGGCTGGCGGCGCCGGAAAGCGGAAAAGTCTGCTGGGCTTCAGGGGCATATTGCCGGCGCTTCTCCAGGGTGTCCGGCGCGACGAAGATGAGAGTCGGATTCACCGGGCGCCAGAACGTCGCCGTTTGTGCGCTCAGGATCGAAACGGCCGTGAAAAAATCCATATCGTCGAGGCGAAGGCGTACCGTTCGCGGACTTAAGTCCGGATCGAAAACGGCCTTGATGCCGAACGCGGCGGCTGCCTGTTCGTAGACCGTCTTCGTGTCGCCGCGCAGGTCCAGGTTGTGTTTTTCGGGCAGAGGCTGGAGCTTTGGCAGGCCGGAGATTTCCGTCGCTCGCTTTGCAGGTGGCTCGTCTGCCATCGTTTTCATTTGGGCGAGGCGCTCCGCAACGATGGTATCTCCCGGATCGATCCGCAGGGCGGCTGCTAACTCCTCCGTGGCCTGATCCATGTGCCCCGCCAGGGCGTCACGCTCGGCGGCCTCGGTATGTACACGCACCAGCTTGGAGCGTAGCGCCGCTGCGCGTTCTACGATGGCCGTATCCTGCGGCGCCAGCAGCGCGGCCTCTTGATAGGCCGCTAGCGCTTCCTCGAGGCGTCCAGCCGCTTCGGCTTTGGCCCCGCGCTCTGATGCCTTCGGTGCTCGCTTGGGATTGGGTTGTTCCAAGGCTGCCGGGGACTGTGTGGTTGTTGGCGCTTGCGCACGCATCGGAGTGCATAGGAGCAGGCCGGCAGAGAAGACGGAGGCAGCTTGGCGAAGGGTGCGCATGAGCAGCGAACAGGATAACCTATTCGTGACCGGATTAAAGCGGACCAACTTGGTCCGGTTGACGGAAGGCTATGGCTGCGGTACACTTAAAACGCTGTTGCAAATGATTTACAACTGGAGTTCTCGTGCTCTCGGCCTTTCTTCTTGCCCTTCGCGAAGGTGTTGAAGCCTCTCTCGTTGTCGGCATCATCCTAGTCTACCTCTCCCGGACGGGACGCGGGCAGCTGGCGCGCTTTGCCTGGTACGGCGTGACGGCGGCTGCGGCTCTCAGCCTTGGAGTTGCGGTAGCCCTGGAACGCTTCCGAATCAGCGAAGACGGATTCGAAGGGCTGCTGCTCCTTGTGGCTTCCGTGTTCGTGGTTACGATGATCGTATGGATGAACCGCGTTGCGCGACACCTGAAAAAAGAAATTGAGCAAAAAGTCGAGGAGTATGCCGGACGCACGGGGAGCGCCGCGGGCTGGGGGATTTTTCTATTCGTGTTCCTGATGGTCTTGCGCGAGGGCGCCGAACTGGCGCTGATCCTGCGTGCGGTGGAACTCTCGAGCGAGGGGTTGCAAACCTGGATCGGGACGATTGTGGGCATAGGGGCGGCCGTGGCTGTCGGTGTGTTTTTCTTCAAGGGCACTTTGCGTATTCCGCTCCATCGGTTTTTTGCTGCGACGAGCGTCATTCTGATGCTGGTGGCATTTCAGCTCGCGCTGACGGGATTGCATGAGCTTAGCGAGGCCCGCTGGCTGCCTTCGAGCAAGCAAGAAATGGCGCTGATCGGTCCCATCGTGCGCAATGAGCTGTTTTTCTTTGTCCTTATTTTTGGGGCGGCGGCGCTGCTGGTACTGCGGGAGTGGCAGTCTGAGTCACACGCCAGGGCAGCGAAAGAAGCTGCCGGCGAGGCGGAGAAGAGATTGCTCGAGGCACAGAATCGCCGCCAGCAGCGGTGGATGATTGCTGCGGCAAGCGCGTGCCTGGTGGTGATTCTGGTGCTGACCGCGGACTTTATTTATACGCGCGCAAACTCCGCTCCGCCCACTGCACGGGCGGTTGTGGCGGTGGGCAATGAGGTGCGCATCCCGATCAGTGAAGTGCAGGACGGCACTCTGCACCTGTACACGGTCAACGCCGGGAATCAATCGCTTCGTTTCCTGATCATCAAGAAACCGAACGGCTATGGCACGGCTCTGGACGCTTGCCGGATTTGCGGCGCGGAAGGGTATCGCCAGGACGGGCAAAATGTCATTTGCCGGCACTGCGGCTCGGCGATCTATGTGCCATCGGTAGGAGATCACGGTGGTTGCAACCCGATCAGTGTTCCGTCGCACGTGGAGGGTAGCGAGCTGACCATCGATATTTTGTCATTAACGCAAGCTGCGAAGGAGATTCCTCTGTAGGGCACAATCGATTTATCGTGCCCCTACACGGACTGCCGCGAACCCCATGTTCCTGCGACTTGTTGCCGATTCCTTTGGACGACGCCCGCGCCACAAGCTTCTCACTGGGGCGGCGCTGGCTCTCGGTATGGGCGTAGCCACGGCGGCGCTGAGTGTATCGCTGGATGTGGGGGACCGGCTGGCGAAGGAGTTCCGCAGCTTGGGAGCGAATCTTCTCGTTACGCCGCAGGCCGATTCGCTGCCGCTCGAAATCGGCGGGGTCGACTATCGCCCTGCGAACGCTGGCGCGTACCTCCCCGAATCCGACCTGCCAAAACTCAAGACCATCTTCTGGCATAACAACATCATGGCTTTCGCGCCAATCCTTGAAGTTAGAGTCAAATCTTGGACTCCACAGTCTTCCCCTGCTTCCGCTGCCTTCGTGGAACCTGAGGGGAGCGGCGACGCTACTCTGATCGGCACTTGGTCAAATCACTCGCTAATCTTGCCGAACGGCGAAACCTTTATCACAGGGATTCAACAAGCGAGTCCATGGTGGCATCTTGACGGATCTTGGTTTCAGGATGGAGAGGGCGAGTGCATTGTGGGCAAAGCCTTCGCAGATAGGAACGCATTGAAGATCGGGAGTCCCCTCTACCTTGCCACACCCTTATCAGAGGGACTGCTATTGAAGGTCACCGGAATCTTTGCCAGCGGTGGCTCGGAGGACAATGCAGTAGTCACCTCCCTTTCGATAGTGCAGCAATATGTCGGGATATCTGCCCAATACAGAAAGCTGTATGTGAGCGCGCTGACGAAGCCGGAAGACGATTTTGCGCGGCGCGATCCGAAGACCATGAAGCCAGATGAGTTCGAAAGTTGGTCCTGTAGCCCGTACGTCTCGTCCATTGCGTATTCAATCCAGCAGGTTTTGCCAGGGGCCGATGTGCGCGTGATTCGCCGCGTTGCGGAGGGCGAAGGCCAATTCCTCATGCGCGTCCGGATGCTGCTGTGGCTGGTCACCGGCGCGGCGCTGCTGGCAGCGGCACTGGCTGTTGGCGCGTCGGCGGCCGCGTCTGTGATTGAGCGGCGCACGGAGATCGGCTTGATGAAAGCGCTTGGCGCAGGCTGCGGCACGGTGGGCTTTCTGCTCGCGGCGGAACAGCTCTTGCTCGCGTTTGTCGGTGGCGGCATCGGCTATGCGCTCGGAATTATTCTGGCACGCCTGCTCGGGCAGAAGATCTTTGGGGCTGCACCGGAGCCTTCGCTCATTGTTTTTCTTGTGGTGATCGCGCTCGCTGCCGGTGTCACGCTGCTCGGCAGCGCTTTGCCGTTGCGCCGTGCTTCGCGTTACCAGCCGGCGCCCATCCTGCGTGGCGAATGATGGCTAGCTACCTCACGGCCAATCGAGCCATGTTCTGGCGCATCCTCCGCCGGCTTCTCGGCGCCAACCGCGGCCGCCTGTTCGTCATCCTTCTAGCACTCGGGGCGGGCGCTGCCGTCACGGCAGCGCTCCTTAATCTACAGGTTGACGCCAAACGCCGCCTGACAACTGAATTCCGCAGTTTCGGAGCAAACGTCATCATCGCGCCGGCTGGTACTAGTCACGGTTCAGGCTCGGCGACAATCTCTGAAACTCTGTTGGACCACTTTCCAAACCAAACATCCCTCAGTTCGATTCCTAGGGCAACGTTTCTCTATGCCATTGCAGATGTCACAGCTTTCAGTGGCGAAGGAACGGACGGCACCAAGCTCGGGACCGCACTTGTTGTCATTACCGGTTACCGTTTTCTGGCCGACGATCTAAAGCAAATAGTCCCCCATCATGTGATCGAAGGCGACAATGTGGTCATTCTTGATTCGGAAACATGTGAAATCGGGGAAAAAGTCGCTTCGCAATTTCATCTTCACGTCTCAGGCGTATTGAAATTGAAGACTGAGAAAGCTGAGGTAAGTTGCGTGGTTTCGCAGATTAGGAGTTTTGGAGGTGTTGAAGACAGTCAGATTTTCATGCCAATGAAAACAGTTCAGCGTCTTGCTGGGTTGCCGCAGAGAGTCAGCTTGATTCAGGCAGTCGTGCCCGGCACCCCAGCTCAGATCGAGGACTATCTAGACGACCTTCGAAATCAATTCCCCGACGCTGAGGTACGCCCAATTCGACAATTCACGGAGGGCGAAGCGAAAATCTACAACCAGATCAGCGGGTTGTTGACAGCGACGGTGGGGATTGTGCTACTGCTGACCGGGCTTTGCGTGATGGCGGCGATGACGAACGTGGCGATGGAACGGAAGATGGACGTGGGCTTGATGAAGGCTATGGGCGGTTCGGTGCGTCGCGTGCTGCGGCTATTCCTGACGGAGGTAGCGCTGCTCGGCCTTGTAGGCGGTCTGATTGGCGCCGCGTTAGGAATTATTCTTTCGATGGGATTGGGGAAAGCCGTTTTTGGCGTGGCGGCGCGTCCCCGGCTGATTGTGTATCCTGTAGCTGTGGCGCTGACAATTATGATTGCCATTTTCAGTGCTTTTCCGCTGCGGCGGTT
>Ga0209056_10001647_pt1 | contig 24574 bp, 21 predicted proteins | sample GraSoiAngelo_114_FD_185876 | JGI IMG/M metagenome (GOLD analysis project Ga0209056, IMG submission 185876) | Grasslands soil microbial communities from the Angelo Coastal Reserve, California, USA - 14_0903_13_40cm (SPAdes) (version 2) | ecosystem: Environmental > Terrestrial > Soil > Grasslands... | reverse complement strand
CGGCGGATCGAAACATTCTCTTTGTCCCGGACCAAAATCTAGGCGCGTGGGTGATGGAACGGACGGGCCGCAAAATGGATCTGTGGCAGGGCACCTGTTACGTGCACGTTGAGTTCACCGCGCGCAGCATTAACCGCATTCGCGAAGAGTATCCTAACGCACCCGTCGTTGCGCATCCGGAGTGTACTTATGCCGTGCGCATGCTTGCTGATGAAGTTTGTTCCACCGAAAAAATGGTGACGTTTTGCAAGGAATCTCCGGCGCGCGAGATCATTGTCGTAACCGAGGCTGGCTTATTGCACCGGCTGCGCAAAGAAATCCCCGATAAGACATTCATTCCCGGCCCGACGGAGAACTGCTTTTGTGGCGAATGCCGGTTCATGAAGATGAACACGCTGGAGAAAGCGTACGACGCGCTCTTGAACATGGAACCGGAGATCACTTTGCCTGAATCGGTGCGCAAGCGCGCGGAAGTACCGATTCTGCGCATGCTCGAGTTGAGTAAATAATGAGATGCGCGCTTCACGCCTGAGGTAACTCACGCATCCTGCGTGAATCTCTGTCGGGCGTGCATCTTGCCCGTAGCGGCAAGCTGGAACCCTACAATCCGATCAGGCATAATGCCTGAATGACTGCCAAAGTATGACCGCCACAGAAGAATCCACCGACGAACGAATCGACCGGCTGCATGCGGACGGAATCGTCGACATGCATTTTGATCTGCCCATGGATTTGTACGAAAAACGCGATCGCAAAAATCTTCTGGAAACAGAATGTTTGCCGGAGCTCGAGACTGGAAACATGGGCGTTCTAGGCGCGGCGATTTACATCGAGGACCGGTATTTGTCCGCCACGGGACGGACTCGCCGTGGCGAGCCGGAAACAGGTCTGCGCGTAGCGCTTGATCAAATTGCGCGATTGTATGCCGAGACGCAGGCCTGCCAGCGTTTCGCGATCTGCAAAAGCTTTCGCCAAATCCAGAACGCTCGCGCGGAAGGCAAGATCGCGCTGATTATCACAATGGAAGGCGCGGAACCGTTGGGAAGCGATCTGCATCTTCTGCGCGTGTTTTACGAGCTGGGCGTGCGCTCAATCGGACTCACGCATGCGCGAAGCAACACGGCGGGACACGGCGGAATTTTTGCCGCGACCGGTTCCGCTTTGGAAGGTCTCACGGCGTTTGGACGCGATGTGGTGCGCGAATGCGAGAGGCTCGGTGTGATTATTGATCTGGCGCATATCAATCCGGCCGGGTTTGACGAAATTTTGTCGATTACAACAAAGCCATTGATTGTGTCCCACACAAACGTCCGCCGCTATTACGACATCGAGCGAAACATCAGCGATGAACAAATCAAGATGATTGGTAAACGGCGCGGCGTGATCGGAGTGAACTCCGTGCTTGTCAGTGCAGCGAAAGAGAAGAGCACTCTCGATCGTTACATCGATCACATCGAATACATCGCCAATTTGATTGGCATCGACGGAGTCGGAATCGGCTTCGATTTCTTTGAATTCGTTTATCGCCAGTGGCCTGAATCGAGGCAAAAAGAGCTAGCCACAAAATTTACCACTCCGCATTTCATTCCCGAGCTAAGGAACCATTCTCACGCGAGCAATCTCACCCGCAGGTTGATCGAGCGCGGTTTCAGCGACGATCAGATCGAAAAAATTCTTCGGGAAAACTGGATACGGATTTTCAAAGAAGTCCTCTAGCCGGCGCCTGGTCGGACCGGAACAGAAATGCTGTAAGTAATTAACGCGCAAATGATCACCATTCCGATCATGGCGATAATGAATATTCCATCGGCGATTTTTTCCAGGCGATGCATTCGGCGCAAGCTGCGGGAGCGAAGCGCCCAGTACGAAAGCAGGCACGAGATCAGGAACAGCAGTGCGTCTCCGGCCAGCAAGTCATCCGCCAGAGTGTCCGCACGTCCAAGTGTAATGACAACGCGGATCAATCCGATCACAGTCAAACAAACGCCGACCATGGCTGATGAAACGGTGAAGATGTGGATGCAAATATCATGCTCCAGGTGCGTGTTTGGGTCGCGCTGCCCGTTGGTTTCTCCTTCCATGGCGACCAGTGTTTAGACTACCGGCAAAACCGACTGTTCAGACAATTACGGCTCTGATAGGAAAGCCAGGGAAGCACTGATCATCATCGCATTTGAAATTCCTTAACTTGACACGGCGCACGGAGATCGGCGCGAACTCGTACTATCTTGAGATCGGAGGACACCGGCTGGTGCTCGATTGCGGAATGCATCCAAAGAACACCGGCGAGGATGCGCTGCCTGATTTGAAGGCAATCGCCGGCCGGGAGATCGAAGCGATTCTGATTTCGCACGCGCATCAGGATCACATCGGCACGTTGCCAGTGGTGATGCGGCGCTTTCCACGCGCGCGCGTTTTCATGACCGAGGCCACGGCCGAGGTTGGCAGTGTGCTTTTGCACAACTCAGTGAACGTGATGACCCGGCAACGCGAGGAGATCGGGGAGATGTCGTACCCACTTTTCACGCATCGTGAAACCGACAAAGCGTCAGAACGCTGGCGGTGGTGTGCATTGCGTCAACGAGTCTCCATTGCCGGCGAAAGGGCGCCCCAACGAGAAAAGGACGCGCTGACGTTTGAATTTTTCGAGGCGGGGCACGTGCTCGGCTCGGCTGGAATTCTGGTGCGCGCCGAAGGACAAACCGTGTTTTACAGCGGCGACGTCAATTTCGACGACCAAACAATCATGCAAGCGGCAATCTTCCCCGAAGAAAATATCGATGTATTGATTATGGAATGCACCCGAGGCGATCACGCAAAGGCTGCGGGCTGGACGCGACCCGGCGAAGAGCAGCGGTTTGCGGAGGCACTCGTGAACGCTTTCGACCGCGGGGCGTGCGTGCTCGTCCCGGTTTTCGCGTTAGGCAAGACGCAGGAGGTGCTGGCAATGCTCTACAAGTTCCGCCGTCAATCCCGAATGTTTTCGGAAGAGTTTCCCATTTATATTGGTGGGCTCAGCTCAAAGTTCACTGACATTTACGACCGCCGCGCGCAAATGGCGCGCAGGCAATTGCCGCGCCTCCAACTCATAAGGGAAGTAGCGCCATTCATTTTGAACGATGAAACCGTGCGTGATGCGCCGCTGCGCCCGGGACGAGTGTACGCCCTCTCCAGCGGGATGATGATCCCCAAAACACTCTCAAATGTTTTTGCCCGCCGACTCATCGAAAACCCGCGGCACTCCATTTTTTTTGTCGGCTACGCGAGCCCTCAATCACCAGCGGGTCTTCTCCGGGAGGCGGGCACGGGCGGTGAGGTCGCCCTTGATCCTGACAAACCGCCCCAACGCGTCCGCTGCAACATTGAACAGTTCCAGTTCAGTGCACACGCGACGCGCGAAGCGCTGATCGAATACGCCAAGAAAATTTCGCCGCGCAAAATTGTTCTTGTGCACGGCGATCCACCGGCTGTGGAGTGGATGCGCGCTACTTTGTCCGCAGAGCTTCCCGACTCAGAGGTGATTGTACCAGAGCCGGGCGTTGAGATGGAGCTGTGACAGGTGACAAGCCGGGAGTGATTCGTGCGAATGACGTCTCACTTCCCTGCGGGTCATCCCGAGCGCGAAGACGGCGAGGGACCTCACAATTGCACGAACGGTCACGCAGGTTAGTTAGTGTGATCCATCAGCAAATGAGAGGTTCTTCGCTTCGCTCAGAATGACACGCGATGAAGATCGCCTCATGGAATATCAACTCGCTGCGCAAACGACAGGATCGCTTGTTTGCATGGTTGGAGGCGACCAAGCCGGACATCGTCTGCTTGCAAGAAACAAAATGTCCGGACGAATTATTTCCAACGCTTGCTTTACAAGCGGTCGGCTATCGCTCGGCTTATCACGGGGAAAAATCGTACAATGGCGTGGCGATTCTTGCGAAGAGTGTGCTGCATGACGTTCGTCCGTCGCTTTGCGATGAAGTGATTGATCCGCAGGCACGGTTGATCGCCGCGAACGTCAATAACCTGCGCGTGTTTTCGATTTATGCGCCGAACGGACAAGCCGTCGGGTCTCCGGCGTACGAGTATAAACTGCATTGGTACGAGCGCCTTCGCGCTTGTATTGCGAAAGAAAAATCCGGCGATCTGGTCGTCTGCGGGGATTTCAACGTCGCTCCGCAAGACATTGATGTCTATGATCCGGAGCTCTGGCGCGGAGCCATCATGGCTTCGGAGCGCGAACGCGTGGCGTTTCGAGAATTATGCAACCTTGGCTTACAGGACACGCTTCGAATCCATCACAACGAAGCCGAACTTTATAGCTGGTGGGATTATCAGATGCGCGCGTTTGAAAAAAATCGCGGCCTACGCATCGACGCAATTCTGGCGAGCGAGACAATGGCGGAGAAGTGCAGCGCATCCGGAATCGATATCGAGATGCGCAAGGGCAAGGAACCATCCGATCACGCGCCAGTGTGGGCGAAGTTCGCGGTCAGTGAGAAGTGATTGGTTAGAGGTGAGAAGTGGCGGAAACGCCACTCACTTCTCACTTCTCACTTCTCACCTCTCACCTCTCACGTTCTACTAATCTGAATGCGCAGCCGCGTCTCCAATCCGCCCCCCAAACCGCTCATGATCTGGGATGGCGAATGTCATTTTTGCAAAATGTGGATCGAGCGGTGGCGGGAAATAACCGCCGGTAAGGTTGATTACGCGACATACCAGCAGGCTGCTGATCAGTTCCCCGAAATTCCACTCGATCAATTCAAGCACGCGATGGCTTTCATCGAGCCAGATGGCAAAACATTTTTTGCCGCGGAAGCCGTCTATCGTTCGTTGCAATATCGGTCTTCGAGAAAATGGCTGGAGTGGAGTTACGATCACGTTCCGGGATTCGCGGCGATTTCAGAAAGCGCTTACAAGTTCATCGCACGCCATCGCAGTCTCGGCTCAAGCGTTACCCACATGCTCTGGGGAAAAGACGCGCAGCCGCCGACTTACTTTTGGGCGCGGCGCTGGTTTCTGCGCGCGCTGGGCGTGATTTATCTGATCGCATTTGTGTCGCTGTGGGTGCAAGTGGACGGACTGATCGGCAGCGATGGTGTGTCGCCCGTAAATCAGTTCCTGCCGGCAGTTCACGCGCAACTGGGCAAAGACGCGTACGCTATTTTGCCCACGCTTTGCTGGTTCAGCACGAGCAACGCGTTTCTGCATTTTCTTTGTGGCGGCGGCGTTGTGCTCTCGGTGCTTTTGATCTTCGGGATCGCGCCCGCGCTCACGCTCATCGCCCTTTTTGCTTTTTACCTGTCCCTCACCACCGCTGGACAAACCTTCCTTAGTTTTCAATGGGACGTTCTCCTTCTCGAGACTGGTTTTTTATCGATCTTTCTGGCGCCGTGGCGACTTTGGCCAAGGGAACTGATGTGGTGGCCGGGGTCACGGCCCCCGGCTACAGCTGCGCCGGTTTCACGCGCGGGTTTGTTCTTGCTCAAATTTCTTCTGTTCAAATTAATGCTCATGTCCGGCATGGTGAAACTGACCAGCGGCGATGATTGCTGGTGGAACCTGACGGCACTCGATTATCACTACTGGTCGCAACCGCTCCCCACAGTCTTTGGCTGGTGGGCAGATAAAAGTCCCGAGTGGTTCAAGCATTTCTCAGTCGGATTTTGTCTGGGCGTAGAAATCATTGTGCCGTTTTTTATCTGGGCGCCACGGCGTCCACGTCTGATTGCCGCTGGATTGATGATCTTTCTTCAATTCGCAATCGCCATTACCGGGAACTATTGCTTTTTTAATCTGCTGACGATCGCGTTGTGCTTGTTATTGATCGATGACGCGGCGGTGGGGATCCCGCGATTGCGGGAGGCCGTTGGCGCGCAGATGGCCGGCGCGCCCTCGCCACGGCGAGCAGGCTGTGGTCGCGTCTTACCGATTCGACTGCGCAACTACGCGGCGATCGCCGTGATCGTTGTCACGCTGCCCATCAATGCGTGGCTCATTTTCAGTGCGTTCAAGCCAAGGGCTCGTCCACCTCACGCGCTGGCAAATGTTTACGAACAACTCGAAGCACTCCGGATCGTGAATGGCTATGGATTGTTTCGAGTCATGACAAAGGGCCGCTGCGAAATCGTGGTCGAAGGCAGTGCCGATGGTCTTGAATGGCTGCCCTACGAATTCAAATGGAAACCAGGTAACGTGAAACGTGCGCCCGGTTGGTGCGCGCCGCACCAACCGAGACTCGATTGGCAGATGTGGTTTGCTGCTTTGGAGAGCCCGCAGGAAAATCCGTGGTTTTTCGGGCTAATCGTCAGACTATTGCAGCGCTCACAAGACGTGAATGGGTTGCTCGCACATAACCCGTTTCCAGACAAGCCGCCCCGCTACATTCGCGCGATGTTTTATCGCTATCGATTCACGACCGTGAGCGAACTTCGGCAAACCGGCGCGTGGTGGAAGCGGCAGGAGCTTCGCGAATATCTACCAACGGTTTCGCTGGATCAGTTGCGCAATCCTTGAGGGGTGGCCGTTCCCGCCGTATACTTCGCCGCGATGGCGAAGGAAGGACCAATCGTTACGGAGGGCACAGTAACACAGGTGTTACCAGGCACGATGTTCCGCGTCGATCTGCCCGGCCAGCGCAATGTGCTTGCACATATCTCGGGTAAAATGCGTAAGCATTTCATCCGCATCGTGCCGGGGGATAAAGTCTCCTTGGAGCTTTCGCCGTACGATCTAACAAAAGCGCGGATCATTTTCCGCGAACAGTGATGGACGCTGCACGCGGTTAAAGCGTTTAAGCTTTTAGAGAAAGAAATCCGCTCCAACGCTTCAACGCGAATACTCTTCAACGAGAACTCGGCGTTTGCTGATTTGGCAAACCGCGCGGATACTTGAAACGAAAATTAACTGGAGATTACCAATGGCAGAAGAAAACAAATCACAACAGAAAACGTCCGTCCCCCCGGAGGCCCAGGATAAGTTGCAAAGTGGCAAGGAACATGCCCGCAGAGCTGCGGAAGATTTGAAATCAGCCGCAGGTGCTTTCGCCGAAGAGTACCGCGGCAAGGCCGAGCAGGCTTGGGGCGAGGCACGCGGCAAAGCAGAACAAGCATGGGGTGGTGCAAGGGATCGCGTGCGCACATTCCAGGAAGACGCAGAGCAATACGTGCGTGAAAATCCGACAAAGGCGATTTTCAGTGCGCTCGGAATTGGGTTCGTCTTGGGTCTGATCTTCCGGCGCTAACTCCGAAAGAATTCGGAGATGATGAGCGCGAGCACTCGGTCCCGCAACCCCGCGGGACACGCCGGTTTGCTCGGGAACCTGTTAGCGCTGTTAAACGCGCTCGCAGGGTTCTTTGAAAGCCGGTTTGCTCTGCTTGCCGAGGAATCTAAAGTCGCGGCTGTACAACTGCTCATACTGGTGAGTTGCGTAGTTTTTGCGCTGCTCCTTTGCGCGCTGGGTTACGTTTTTCTCATCACTGGTGCGGTTGTAGGGCTGGCGCACCTGATTGGGATTTCGTGGCCATGGATAGCACTGGCTGCCGCTGTAGTGCATTTCATTATCGCGATGGTTTTGCTTCTGGTTGCGCGCAGCCGCATCACCAAGCCGCTTTTTCGCGCGACGCTGACTGAATTAAAGAAGGATCGCGAATGGCTGAAAAATCTGGACGCAACAAATCCATCGAGGAGCTAACGGCGGAAATTACGCAGTCCCGGGAACGTGTAGCGCGCGATTTGCGCGGTCTGCAGTACGAATTGGATTTGCCGGCGAAATTCCGCAGATCATTTCGCGAACAAACGGTTTCCTGGCTTTCAGCGGCAGCTGCTGTTGGCGCGGTGATCGCACTGGCGCCGATGCGAAAGAAAAAAATCTACGTCGACGCAAAAGGCGGCCGTAAATCTCAGAAAAAGCTGGTCGAAACCGGTCTCGCTCTGGGTGTGCTGAAAATCGCGGCAAACCTGGTTCGGCCAGTGATTGTCGAGTTCGTGAAAAACCGGCTCACGGACTTTGGCGGGCGATCGCGCCGCAAAACATAAGTCCCATGCGTCTAATGAGGCGCATCGGATGCGTCTCGTTTTAAGATTTACGCGCCGGCTGGACTGCGTAATTATTTCAGCACGCAGCCATGATCGCAACGACTCTCGCTCCGGCCATCGCAGTTGAATCACATCCGCTCGGTCACGTGGATGACTATCTCGAGATTGGACAAAAGGCCGGCGCCTCGGATGTTCACTTGGGCGTAGCCGCGCCGCCAATCTGGCGGGTACATGGAAGTTTGGAGCCGATGTGGCCGGACGCCCCAGTTCTTACCAGAGGGCAAACGGCAGCCTTGGCAGAGGCTTTCATGCCCGAAGTGTACAAGGAGGAGCTCAATTCACGCGGCGATTCCGACTTTGCCTACGCGAACCAGTTCGCTCGTTACCGAGTTAGCGTGGTTCGGCAGCGGCTGGGGATTGAAATTGTTTTTCGCGTAATCAACACGCATGTCCGAACCATGAACGAACTCGGATTGCCGGAGCATCTCAAGTTACTCACCCGTTACCAGAATGGCCTGATTCTCGCCACAGGTTCGGTCGGCACTGGTAAATCAACCACGCTCGCGGCGATGATCGAGCACATAAACATGGAACGGCACGATCACATCATCACGCTTGAGGACCCGATCGAATACGTCATCACATCGAGAAATTGCCATGTCAGCCAACGCGAAGTTTTCACGCACACTGAGTCGTTCGCCACGGCGTTGCGCGCCGCTCTCCGGGAAGACCCAGATGTGATCATGGTCGGCGAGATGCGCGACTTGGAAACGATTTCACTCGCCATTACTGCGGCCGAAACCGGACACCTTGTCTTGGCAACATTGCACACCAGTAATGCTTCGCGCACACTTGATCGGCTGCTCGACGTTTTTCCGACCGAGCAACAGGAACACATCCGGGTGATGGTAGCGGAATCGTTGCGCGGAGTCATCAGCCACCAGTTGATACCAAAAAAAGACGGAACCGGTCGGTTGCTCGCTTTGGAAATCCTCACCAATACGCCCGCGGTGGCCAATGTGATTCGAGAAGCGAAAACGTACATGTTGCCGGGCATCATTCAGACCGGCAAAAAACAAGGCATGCGTTTGATGGACGACGCGCTGATCGATCTTTATGACCGCGGCCTGATCAGCGCCGAGGAAGCCTACGAGCGCGCCGACCAAAAACTACTGATGCGCCAGCATGTGGGAAAATGACAAAGCACGAATGACGAAGACCGAAACAAATTTCAATGAGGACAACCGAAAGGTGACAGCGGTTGGGAGACAACCATTTGTCATTTATGGATTGTCATTCCTTCGTTATCCGGCATTCGTCATTCGTCATTAGCAATGGCTTACATCGATCAATTTCTTCAGCTCGTCGTCCGGCAGGGTGCGTCCGACTTGCATATCGGAGAGGGGCAACCGCCAAAAATGCGCACGCACGGCGATATCATGCCCACCCGGGACGAGCCGATTTCACGGGAGGAAGCCACCCAAATGCTCAGCGAAGTTTGCGGCCCGCAGAATTGGGAAATTTTCCAGGAACGCGGCGATCTCGACTTTGCTTACCAGATGGATGCGGACTCTCGATTCCGCACCAACTACTTTAAGCAGTCCGACGGTTATGCCGCGGCTTTTCGATTGATTCCTACCAAGATTTTGAGTCTCGAGCAGCTGGGTGTTCCAGTGGTGATCAAGGAATTTGCTTATTTGCGCGGCGGGCTTGTTCTCGTCACCGGTCCAACGGGTTCCGGCAAAACAACGACACAGGCGGCGCTCATCGACTTCATAAACCAAAACTTTTCCAAGCACGTTGTGACAATCGAGGAGCCGATCGAGTTCGTGCACGATAGTAAGCGCAGCATTATCACGCAGCGGGAAGTGCCGGGCGACTCGATCTCGTTTGCCGCCGGGCTCAAGGCCTCACTGCGAGAGGACACCGATATCGTGCTCATAGGCGAGATGCGCGACTTGGAAACGATTTCGCTCGCCCTCACCGCAGCCGAGACTGGTCTTCTCGTGATCGGGACGCTGCACACGAACAATGCCCGTAAGACAGTGGATCGTATGATAGACGCTTTCCCGGCCGATCGGCAGGCCCAGGCGCGCGCCATGCTGGCGAACTCACTTCGCGGTGTTGTAGCTCAACTGCTTTTGAAAAGGTCAGACCGGCCAGGTCGCATTGCCGTCAATGAAATTCTGATCGCCAACGCAGCCGTTGCCGCCATCATTCGCGAAGGCGCAACACAAAAACTGCAGGACGTAATCATTTCCGGAAAAGCGCAAGGCATGCAATTCATGGATGACGCGATCTTGGCGCTGCTCGAAAAAGGCATCGTCTCCCCGCATGAAGCGTTCATGAAAGCGATCGATAAAAATAGGTTCAAGCCATTTCTCTCTGCGGAAGAAGAAGCACTCGCCAATGCTGCCGGTGCCGCCCCGGACGACGAAAAACGGATTCCGGGTAATTTTGTGAAACAGGTCACTGGTCGTGCACGGGTTGGAACGCGCTGAAAAACTGACGCTCAGGCGGGCCGGCTCCGTCCAGGTTGGGTTTGAGGTTCCTCGCTCTGCTTGGGATGATCGCTGTTAGGCATTAGAAGAACAGCGGTTCCACTTAGCTCGCCTGCGCGAAATCGGTCTAGTGCCGTATTGGCTTGTTCTAAGGGGAATGTTTCTGTCTTCGTTTGCACCGGAACGCGCGGTGCGAGATCGAAAAATTCCTCGCCGTCGCGCCGGGTTAGGTTTGCCACCGACGTGATGACCCGTTCTTCCCAAAGATCGGCATAGGGAAATGAAGGGATATCGCTCATATGAATCCCGCCGCAAACCACAATGCCGCCTTTCGCGAGAGCGCGCAAAGCGGCGGGCACGAGCGGGCCGACTGAGGCAAAAACAATTGCAGCATCGAGTTTTTCTGGCGGCATCTCGTCGGAGCCGCCGGCCCAGACCGCACCCAGTTTCTTTGCGGCTTGCTGCGTTGCGATGTCGCCTGGCCGTGTAAATACGAAGAGGCCGCGCCCTTCATAAAGCGCAATCTGCGCGATCAGGTGCGCGGCGTTGCCAAAACCATAAACGCCGAGGCGGCGCGCATTGCCTGTTTTGCGATAGGAACGATACCCGATCAGCCCAGCGCAGAGCAGCGGCGCAACTTCGACATCATTGTAGCGCTCTGGCAGAGGAAAACAGAACCGCGCATCGGCGACGGCGAATTCGGCGTAGCCGCCGTTGATCGTGTAGCCAGTAAAACGCGCGTTGTCGCACAGATTCTCCCGGCCCGATCGACAATAAGCGCAGTCGCCATCCGTCCAGCCTAACCACGGAATTCCCACGCGATCTCCCATCTGGAATTTCGAATCTGTTTCTTCGCCGATTTCTTGTACGCGCCCGACAATTTGATGGCCCAGAATTAGGGGCAGCTTTGGATCCGGCAATTCGCCATCGACGACATGAAGATCGGTCCGGCACACTGCGCATGTCGCAACGCGCACGAGCAATTGTCCCCTCCCCGGCTTCGGTTTTGGCACATCGCGCAATTGCAGCGACTTTCTTGGCTTATCCAGAACCATCGCTCGCATGCTCTAAGATAAATTACGGATAAGGAATCGCGAAGCTGGAATGGATAACGAACCTCGGAGGCACATGGCTGTAGCATGCGCTGTCCTCCGCGGATTTTTTTGACCGCGTTGAGTTGACGCGCTGAGGACAGCGCACGCTACAGCACTAACGAGAACAAAGAAATCAGTGGACGGCAGCTGGCTCCGGCTCAATCTCTCCATCGCCTCGCGCAGGTTCGCCTTCGTGATGCGTGTGCTTGCTGCGCAGGAATGGCACTTTGTCGAGCACGTGCTCCTGGAACCACTCGAGCCAGAGGTAGATCACCGGGGTGACAAAGAGCGTGATCAGTTGCGAGAAAATCAGACCGCCCACGATCACCAGACCCAGCGGGCGGCGCGATGCGGCGTCCTGGCCGAACCCCAGCGCAATCGGCACCGCACCCATGAGAGCGGCCAGCGTGGTCATCATAATGGGACGAAACCGTTCCATGCTGGCTTCGTGAATGGCTGAGCGCAGATCCCAGCCTTCGTCGATTCGTTGCAAGGCGAAGTCGACAACCATGATGCCGTTCTTCTTGACGATGCCTAGCAAGAGGAAAAGACCGATGACGCTATAAAGCGAAAGCACGGAGTGAAAGAGATACAATGTAGCCAGTCCGCCGACGACTGCGGGCACAATCGCGGGGAACAAAACTGTGAACGGGTGTACGTAGCTCTCGTAAAGAATTCCCAGAATCACATACATAACAAAGACCGCGGCGAGCAGCAGCAGAGGTAGGGAACGGAATAGTTGCTGGAACACGAGCGTTTCCCCCTGGAAGATACCCTGCACGGTCGGATAGTGCGGATGGATTTCCGCGAAGGCGTCCTCGATGAACTTGGTCGCATCGCCAATGGCGACGTTTGGCAACAGGTTGAAATTAAACGTAACGCTTGTGAACTGATTCAAATGGTTCACAGCTTGCGGACCAATAACTTCTTTTGTTGATGTTACAACACGCAGCGGTACGAGGTTCGCCATGTTGCCGGTAGTCGTCGCTATGGTTCCTCCGCCTGAGCCGCTCGCGCTGAAATTGCCGCTGGTGCTGCTGCGGACGTAGAGATCGTCCAGGTCCCCAGGGTGCGCCCTGTCCTTGTCTTTGACTTCGAGAATAACCTGGTATTGGTCGTCTGGTTCCTTGATGAGATAGACGTAGTTTTGCGAGTAAGCGTTGCGCAACAGGCTTTGGATTGCAGAAGTAGAAACGCCATAGGTAGCGGCGCGATCCCGGTTCATGTCGATCCGAAGATTTGGCGTGTCGTGGTAGTAGTCTGAGCGGACACTGAGGAAGCCTTTAAACTGTTTCAGTTTTTTCAGCAGTTGGTCGGCCACGGCATAAACATCCCCCGGCACGATGCCGCTAATGGTGTAAGCGTACTGCCCCTGGGTCTGGCTCGTTGCACCAACACTGATTTGCAGCACAGGGCTCGGCGTTAATACCGCGGTCATCCCGGGAATAGAGCCGAGCGATTTTTGCAATCGCAAAATGATTTGATCGATAGGCGGACGTTCACCGCGCGGTTTCAGAAAAAGAAACAGCAGCCCCTGCGACAATGCGGTGCGCGAGGAGAAACCAGCGAGCGTGAAAAACTGCCCGACGGCTGGATCCGCTTGGAGTTTCTTATTGACCTCCGCTTGATACGCTCGCATCTGCGCCGGCGACGAGCCTTCCTGCGCGATGAACACGCCGCGAACGAAACCGCTGTCGCCCGGCGGCAACAACGTAAACGGCAAATGGGTGAAGAAGAACCAGAGACCGAGGATGCAGATGATCAGGATCGGCACAGTGAGCCACGCGCGGTCGAGAAATTTGTCGAGCCACCGGCCGTAGGCAGCGATCACGCGTTTGATGAAATTGCTGGTGTGCCGTTCCATCCAGGCGCGTCGGTGGCCGGCTCTACGCTCACCCAGGATGCGCGCGCACATCAACGGGGTAAGGGTGAGCGACACAAGTCCAGAGGCGAGAATCGCAACGATGATCGTGACGGAAAACTCCCGGAAGATGCGGCCAAGCAGTCCAGGGATGAAAACCAAGGGAATGAAAACCGCGGCGAGCGACAACGTCATCGACAGGATGGTGAACGAAATTTCACCGGCACTGTTGAAGGTCGCTTTTACGATCGACTCGCCGTGCTCGGCACGGCGCACCACGTTTTCCAAAAACACAATGGCGTCATCGACCAGGAACCCAATAGCCAGGGTCAGCGCCATCAAAGTCAGATTGTTGATGGAGAAATTGAGCATGTACATCACGGCCACGGTGAGCAGCAACGACATTGGCAACGCCACAGCCGGAATCAGCGTGTCGGTAGCGCGGCCGAGAAACACGTAGATAACCATCACTACCAGCACGAACGCGATTATCAGCGTCCATTTCACTTCGTTAGCGGAATTGACGATCGTTTGGGAACGGTCGAAAACCGGCGTGAATTTGATCGAGCCCGGCAGGCTCGCGCGCAGCTCAGGGAACAGCGCTTTGACGGAGTTCGCCACCTCCACGGCGTTTGCGCCCGCCTGCCGTGACACCGCAAGCACCACCACCGAGCCGGGCGGTTTAAAACCGCGCATCCAGAAAAAGCGCGAGATGCGTTCGTCCTGAACGCCCTGGTACGCCTCAGCGACATCGCTCAAGTAAACCGGCAAACCAGTCGGGTTGCGCGCCACAATCAGATTGCGATATCCCTCAGCCTTATCGATCTGTCCATTCGGCTGAAGGACAAATGTGCGATGCGCACCGTCGAATTGTCCTGCGCCGGAATAGACTGTGCCCGCTTTGATCGCGCTGGCCAGATCATCCATCGTCAGACCGCGCACAGCCAACGCTGATGGATCGGCCTTGATTCGAATCGCGCCCTGCACTCCGTAAATGTTCACCTGCGAAACACCCGGCAGAATATTGATGCGCTGCGCGACAACCGTGGATGCGTACTTGTACAGGTCCCAGTCGGTCAGCGTGTCTGACAATAGGCCTAACAAGTAAACGGCCTGGTCGTTCGGGTTCGTCTTTGTGAACGTAGGCGGACTCGGCAGATCGATTGGCAATTTCCCTGTAGCGCGTTGGATCGCGGCCTGCACGTCGGTTGCAGCGTCGGTGATGCTTTTGCTGAGCACGAACTGCAAGGTCAGCGACGTGTTGCTCTGCGTGCTGGTGCTGGTGATGATGTCCAGACCGGGAATTTGCAAGAATTGTTTCTCCAACGGCGTCGCGATGTTGTTGGCCATCGTCGTAGGGTCCGCGCCGGGATACGAGCAGGTAACTTGAATAACCGGGTAATCCACTGCGGGCAGATCGTTGACGGCAAGTTTGCCGTAAGTCGCGAGACCGGCGACGATCACGGATAGCGTCACCAGCACGGTCATCACGGGCCGGCGAATAAACGGGCCGGAGAGTCCCGAGCCTTCGACTGGAACTAACTTTGCCGTCGGCTCCGGCTGATCTTCGGCGAACGACCTTGATCTAGGGCGATCCCGATCTCTTACTTCACGTTCGCCGTCATGTTCCTCTGCGTCATTCATCCGAGGTTGCGCTTTTTGGAGTCTCGACCTGTCCAGACTGAAGCGTGCCCGACGTCTCAGCAGCATACGGTTGCGGCGCCACTTTCGCTCCCGGCGAAAGCGCGAGCTGGCCGGTGACAACAACGGTCTCGCCGGGTTTCACGCCGCTCTCAACCACGATAAGATCGCCGTCCTGGCGCTGACCTGGTTTCACGGGTCGTAGATCGACAGTATTGTCCGGCTTTACCACAAAAACGAATGGCCCACTCTGGCTAACTTGGACGGCCTGCGACGGCACAAGCGTGGCGTTCTTGAGCATGTCCAGAATGAAACGAACCAGGACAAATTCCGACGGCCAAAGCGCGCGATCAGCATTCGCTGTGACCCCGCGGACTTTCACCGTCCCCGATCCGGGCTGCACTGCGTTATCGATAAAATACAAATCGCCCATGCGCGGGGTGATCGACCCGTCCGCTAGGTATGTGTCCACTTTCACGTTTGGGCCGCCGAGATATTTTCGCACAAGCGGCAGATCGTTCTCGGCCACGGTGAAATCGGTGTAAATCGGATCCAAACCCTGAATTGTGACGAGTGGCAGAGTCGAGGGTCCAACCAGGTTGCCAACGTCAACATTGCGAAGACCGACTCGTCCGTTGATCGGCGACTTGATGTAGCAATAATCGAGGTTCACTTGGGCAGCCTCCGCCGCTGCCTGAGACTTCTGTGCATTCGCCACAGCAGTGTCGTAGTCCTGCTGCGCTATTACCTTTCTGGCGCGAAGATCTTCTTGTCGCTTCAGCGTTACCTGGTCTAGCGCGGCCTGCGCTTTTGCCTGGTCGACAGCGGCCTGATACGGACGCGGGTCGATTGTAAAAAGGGGATCTCCTTTCTTCACGTCCGAGCCGTCTTGAAAAAGGCGCTCGATGATCTTGCCGCTCACCTGCGCCTGCACCTGCACGGTCTCGTACGCTGCACATGTGCCGATCTCATCCAGGTAAATCGGCACATCCTTTGTAATGGCTTTGGCTACAGTCACGGGGCGCGCCGGCGGCTGAGCCGTTTTTATTTCGGCGGCCCTGTGTTGAAGGATCCGGTAAGTGACAAACCCTGCCAGAATGATGAAAAGCAAGTACGCCCACCTAGGAATCCTCTGATTCGCCGCGCGGGTGTGTTTCATTTGAGAGTTCCTCGAGCGCTGGGGCGTGCCGTGATCCAACGTCTTAACATCGCTCACTTCCGTGTTAAGTTTCATTTCAACCCTCCGTCGCGCCGCGAAATTGCACTTTTTCTTGGAATCGAATGTCCCCGTTTGGTCTGGCCGTTGTGCTCTGGGAAAACGCGAGCTGCATGCTGGCGCGTGCTGGTCTCGCGCCGCTCGCCTTTCTCCGCTCGCTCTCGAATCCGCGCCAGGACTCTCATACACGCTTGGAGATCAGATTCTGGGATACCAGCTAACAATTCGTGTCGAAGTTTCTGCGCTGTCGCGTTGATTTGCGTAATCACACGCTGGGCGCGCCGGCCGAGCAGCACCATTTTGCATCGGCGATCATGTGGAGAATTTGTGCGCGTGATCCAAGCTTCCCGCTCCAACCGATGCAATAATGTGACGACTGTGGGCTCTTCCACACCCAGTCGCGCTGCAATTTCGGCCTGCGTGAGCGCTTCCTGCGCAATCGAGAGATGCATTAGCGTCCGCCATTTGGCCTGGCTCAGACCCATTGGCTTAAGACGTTCGTCGAGCTTTTGCCGCCACGCACGAGCGGTGCCGTGCAGCAAATGACCCAAGCTTTCAGCTGTGTCGCCGTCGGACATATTTGTCGCGTTGAAATTCGTTAGTATGCTAACCAATTCCTGATCTGACAGCCTGTCAATGGCCGCCGTTCAAGGCGCCACTTTGAAAAGAGCCATCTCGCGTTTGCTGTAATCATGCACGCGAGCAATTGGCTGTGCGCGGAGGGGAGCCCACTTTGAGGTAGTTGTCGCCTCAGTTTCGTTTTCGGTTCGAACGAGAAAGTACCGCGCATCAGCCGGCAATTTCCTGATGTGGCTGACGTATTTCACCGGCGGTTTTACATAAAAGAATACCGGCTGATAATCTGGATTCACTGCATATAGCGTCTCATTCGCGGGCACGAGCGCATTGATTTCCGCGGCGGCTTTCTTCACCTGCTGCCTGTTTTTTAAAACGACTGAGGTAAGCGGGTAGCCAATCGCACCGATCGCGATGCCAAGCGCGATAAAAAACGCCACGACCCTGGCCCAGTCTCGATCGCTCCTCGTCCAATTTCGGGGCCACTGCAATGCGCCTTCGACGTAAGTCATCGCCAGCAACCAACAGGCCGGAGCTATCACCGGCATGCTGTACCGAGCGACAGCGCCCGGAACCAGATTGACCGCGACAAACGGTACCGCGATTCCCCACGCCAGCGCGCGTGCGAAACGCTGCTGTGCTCGATCATGAAATTTTGAAAAACGGGCGAACGGCAACAGGAGAACCCAAGGCAGAAAATACATGAGGCTGCGCGGGATATTTTGAATCCAACTGAAAAATTTGAAATCAATACCTCTTAACCTCCCGGTGAATTGAGCTGACCACTTATCTACCGCCGCCTCCGTCGTCGTGCGTTGCACAAAAGGAATGGCCCACGCTGCTGGGATCGCCAGCATGATGGCAAGCCCGACGAAGTGCGCGGGATGAAACAAAAGCCGCCAATCTTTCGTATGCCAAAGTACGGCAAGCACGATCGCGTAAAAAAATACCAGGTCCGTCGGGCCCTTCGCCAGCAGTCCTATGCCAAGAAAGACCGATGCCGGAGTCCAGATGAGCCAGGGCGACTTTTTTTGATCCCAAAAGCTCAGCCAAAAAATAATTGCCAGACCGCAAAGCGAGACGTAGAGCGCTTCGATTTCAATCAACCGGCCTTTCTCGATCATCCCAATGTTCGTCATCCAGATTAGCGCCGCAACGATTGATCCTCTCGGGCCAAGACTCGGGCGCGCAATAGTGACAAATGCCATGGCCACAGCAAGCACGGCAAGCACCGACGGGAGACGCGCTGTCCACTCGTTACGCACTCCAGAAATTTTGAATGAGGCGGCTACCAGCCAATTCACCAGAGGGGGCTTGCGATAGTACGGGTTGCTTCCGACCTGTGGAACGATGTAGTTTCCGGTCTCGAGCATCCGAATTGCCGGCAATATTCGTCGTCCTTCTTCTCCTTTAATCGCGATAGAACCCAGCGACGGTAGGTAAATCAAAGCCCAAGCCAGCAGGACAATGGCGAGGGTTCCCAAGCGCGAATTCATTGAATGCTGGATGTTGGACATTGAGCTTTGAACGTCAAATCAAACTGGAGCGCAGCTTGACGAGAAGTCCTCCCGCAGTTATCCTTAGTGTCTAGTCCGCGCGCTGATCGGAGTGGGAACTGGTGTCCCACTCTTTTTAGTCTGCGGGCTGCATGTTTTCATGAACAAGGAATTTATTGACATGCTCGAGTACTTGGAGCGGGAGCGCGGGATCAAACGCGAAATCCTGCTCGAGGCGGTTTCGAACGCCCTGCTTTCCGCCTCGAAGAAGAGCGTCAGCGCGTCGCGCGATCTGCGCATCGATATTAATCCGAAGAACGGCGAAATCCGGGCACTGGCCAATCTCGTGGTCGTCGACCAGGTCACCAATTCGCAAGATGAGATCGAGCTTTCGAAGGCGCGCAAGATCAAACCGGACGCCAACATCGGTGACACAGTGGAAGTAGAAGTCACTCCGAAAAATTTTGGGCGCATCGCGGCGCAGACGGCAAAACAAGCCATGATGCAGCGGATTCGCCAGGCTGAGAAGGAAATGATTTACGAGGAGTTCAAGGACCGCGCAGGTGAGATCGTTAGTGGAACTGTGCGGCGCTTCGACCGGTCCGACGTCATTCTCGATCTTGGAAAATTTGAAGCGGTCATGCCGCAGCGCGAGCGCGTTGTCGTGGAAGATTACAATGTGGGTGACCGTCTCCGCGCGTACGTGGTCGCGGTCGAAAACGGCGTCCGCGGACCGGAGATCATCGTCTCGCGCAGTCATCCCAATTTCGTGCGCCGGCTTTTCGAGCTCGAAGTGAGCGAAATCGCCGACGGCACTGTGGAGATTCGCGGCATCGCGCGCGAAGCGGGTTATCGCACCAAGATCGCAGTGTGGAGCGCAAACGAAAAGGTGGACCCGGTAGGGGCTTGTGTCGGCATGCGCGGATCACGCGTCAAAAACATCGTACGCGAACTCAATAACGAAAAGGTCGATATCATTCGGTGGAGTTCCGATCCAAAGGAATACATTCTGGAAGCGCTTAAGCCGGCGAAAGTAAAGAATCTGGCTTTCGATACTGAGAAGAAGAGCGTCCAGATTTCCGTCGACGAAGACCAGCTTTCGCTCGCGATCGGAAAAAAGGGGCAGAACGCGCGGTTGACGTCGCGCTTGACGGGGTGGGAAATCAACATTGGCAAGGACACATCGGCAACAACGGTGGTGGAGCAGAAGGTGGCGCAAGCTGCACAGACACTTGCCAGTGCCCTGCCTGTTAGCGAAGAGCAGGCGCTAACCCTTGTGAAATCTGGTTTTACTAATCTGGAGGGATTGCGCGATGCTGACGTGCAGGATTTAGTGGATATTCTCGCGGTCGATGAAACAAGGGCGCGCGAAATTTACGAGGCAGTGCACCGGCAGGAACTCGTACAGTAACATGGCTCTGGTTTAGCAATGCTTGAGCCATGAGCGAAATTTTGAAGGAACAACAATGGCAACGAAGACGAGCAGCAAGACTGCAACTCGCAAGCCAGCCGCGCACGCGGCGGTGCGGAAGACTACTACTGCTCACAAGCCAGCCGCCGCACCGAAGTCAAAGATCCCGAAGAAGGAAGTAAAGAGCGACAGCCCGCGGGGAAGCGCAGCCGCAACTGGAGCAAGTAAGTCGGGTGTAATTCCGCCGCAAGAATCGGAGCCGCGATCTGCTCCGGCGCGTCCCCCCGAAGTAGAGAGCGTCTCGTTAATCGATCGGAAAAAATCGCGCAAGAAGAGCGAAGATGCCGAGCCAAAAACGAGACGCGACGTTTTGCCTCCGATCTCGCGAATCCGAGCCTCGCTAGAGGCTACGGCTGCGCCGCCGAAACCTGCGGCATCCAAGGCTTCACCTGCGCAAGCGCCTCCGACTGAAGCGCCGGGCACTGCAGCTGGGCCGGTCGTCGGCGCACCTTCTGATGAGGCCGAAGCCGCGTCTCAGAAGGTCATTCTGATAAAACCCCCGATTATTGTTAAGCAGCTGGCAAGTGAACTTGGGCTAAAGCCGCATCAACTCATTGCCGAGTTGATGACGTACAACATCTTCGCCAACATCAACCAGACAGTCGAACCCGACATCGCCTCAAAGATCGCTGAGAACCACGGGTTTATTCTGGAGAAGGAGCGGCGTGAGAAAGGCGCCGGCGTTCACAAAGTAGAACAGGTAGTGGTTGCGCCGCCACCGCCGGTTATCGAAAAGGAAGAGGAACTCAAGCCGCGCGGTCCCATCATCACATTTATGGGCCATGTCGATCACGGCAAAACAACGCTGATGGATGCGATTCGCAAGACGCGTGTGGCGGCTGGTGAAGCGGGTGGGATCACGCAACACATCGGGGCCTACACCGTCAATCATAATGGTGCGACAGTCACCTTTATCGATACGCCCGGCCACGCCGCCTTTACCGCAATGCGCGCACGCGGCGCTAATGTAACCGATATCGTCGTTCTGGTTGTTGCCGCAGATGATGGCATCATGCCCCAAACAATCGAAGCGATTAATCACGCCAAAGCAGCGCCGCATGTGAAAATCATGGTCGCAGTCAACAAGATCGATCTGCCTTCGGCCAACATCGACAGGGTGAAGAAACAACTCCAGGAACACGAATTGACTCCGGAGGATTGGGGAGGCGAAACGATTGTTTGTCCCGTCTCGGCAACGAAGGGCACTGGAATTGATCACCTGCTTGAGATGATGACGCTGCAAGCGGAGGTGATGGAGCTTAGGGCATCGCCCACGGCCAGACCACGCGGCACTGTCATTGAAGCGCAAGTGGAAGCGGGACGCGGCCCCACTGCCACTGTCATCGTCCAGATGGGCACGTTAAAAGTCGGTGACCCGTTCATCTGCGGTGATTACAGCGGCAAGGTAAAATCGCTTCTGGACGATCGCGGCCAACCGGTCAGAGAGGCCGGACCTTCCACCCCGGTGAAAGTGCTTGGGTTTACCGGGCTGCCAAATGCCGGTGACGAATTCCTCGTCATGGAATCCGAGCGCGCTGCGAAACAGTTGAGCGATGAACGCCTCGAGGCGAAACGTGCAAGCAAGCTGTTCGTTCCCCAAAGAGCAACGCTGGAAACTCTGCTTGAAACGGCGGGAGGCCAAAAAGTTCTGCGCATCGTGTTGAAATGCGATACGCAAGGCTCGCTCGAAGCGCTCCTCGGGGCGTTGAAACAGATCGAAAGCAAAAAAATCAGTCTCGAAATTATTCACTCCGCCGTCGGACCGATTTCGGAATCGGACATTTTGCTGGCAAGCGCTTCCGACGCGGTCGTGGTCGGTTTCAATGTTAAGGTCGAGTCGATGGCTGTTTCTGCTGCCAAACGCGAAGGCGTGCAGATCAAGCTTTACAGCATCATTTACGAATTACTCGACCAGATTAAGGACGCCATGGCCGGGCTGCTTGAACCCGAGCTCCGCGAAACAGTGATCGGACACGCAGAAGTGAAGCAAGTTTTCCAGCTAACCAGAGGCATTGTCGCGGGTTGCCTGGTTACTAATGGCCGCATCGCCCGCGCTGCGCGGGCTCGTGTTCTGCGAAAGCGCCAGCCAGTTTACGACGGCGGCATTTCGACGCTGCGACGTTTTCAGGACGACGTGAAAGAAGTGCGCTCCGGTCTGGAATGCGGGATCAAGCTGGGCGACTTCAGCGAATACCAGGTAGGCGACGTGATCGAGTGTTATCAACTCGAACAGATTGCGCAGAAATTGTGACCGTTAAGGACTGAAAAGGCATTGTCATTCTGAGCGAAGCGAAGAATCTCTGACTATTTTGTTCCGCAATAGCAAGCGGCCAACCAGAGATGTTTCGCTTCGCTCAACATGACAAGCATCGGTTGGTCGCTTCAACGAACATGAAACACCGACAACTACGTGTAAATGAACTCGTAAAACGTGAGCTGAGTGCAATCATTGCGCGCGAAATAAACTTCGAAGGCGTGCTCGTCAGCGTTAACGCCGTTGATGTTACGCCCGACCTGAAGAGCGCCCACGTGTTCGTAAGCATTCTCGGACCCGCAACCGGCGCGAGCGTGATTGATAAACTGGAAGCGCGTCGTCCCGCGCTGCAAGCTGAACTCTCCCGCCACGTTGTTTTGAAATACACACCGCATCTGGTTTTTCATCTCGACGATTCTATAGAACGCGGCGCGCGCGTCCTTGAGATTTTGCAGGACCTTGAAAAACCCAGCGGCGAGGACGAGTGAGCAACACCACGTTCGAGCAAATCGGAAAGGTGCTGCGCGAGCATCAGCATTTCGCGATCCTGGGTCATGTTCGCCCGGACGGTGACGCACTCGGCAGTCAACTCGCGCTCGCACTGTCACTTGAGCAGCTCGGCAAGGACGTTCGTGTCTGGAATGAAGACGGCATGCTCGAAAAATATTCCTTCCTGCCGCGCGCCGAATTGTTGACCAAACCTTCGGCGACGCCCGCCCCCGTCGATGTCGCCATCGCCCTCGATACGGCGATTCAAAATCGGCTCGGAACTGCGCTCGCTGCGGTTGGCTCGGCAACAATCTGGATCAACATCGACCATCACCTCAGCAATCCAGGCTATGGCGATCTGGTGATAGTCGACGTAAGCGCGCCAGCCACGGGAGAAATCATTTTCAACCTGATCAAGAGCCAGGGCCTCCCTTTCAATCACGACATTGCAGAAAATCTTTATGCCGCGATTTCCACTGACACGGGCTCCTTCCAATATCCGAAGACTAACGCGCGCACCTTCGCGATCGCCGAGGAACTTGTGCGCGCTGGCGGCCTCGACGTTGGAAAAATAAGCCAGCAATTATACGAGAACTATCCCCGACGCCGTCTGGAAGTGTTGCGAGAGCTTCTTCGAACCATGCGTTTTACTGCGGACGATCGAGTCGCAAGTTTTAGCCTCAGCTTAAAAACCGCAGCAGATCTGGGAGTTCTTCCCGAAGACAACGAAGGTCTCATCGATCATCTTCGGGCAGTTCGCGGCGTGATCGTCGCCGTTTTTTTTGAAGAACTTGCAGAAGGCAAAGTGCGCGTCAGCATGCGTTCGAAAGACGAAACCGTCGATGTCTGCGCGATTTGCCAGAAATTGGGCGGCGGTGGGCATACACTGGCTGCCGGCGCGCGCATTCGCGGAGGTCTTGCCGAAGTCGAAGAAAAGGTTCTGGAGGAAGTTCTTGAAGCCCTTAAGCGCGGGTCCTGACGGCGTCCTGCTCGTCGATAAAGCTGAAGGCATGACCTCGCACGACGTCGTTGCGTTGACACGGCGAAAGCTCGACACCAAAAAAATCGGGCATTGCGGCACGCTCGATCCGATCGCCACCGGTTTACTGCTGCTCACAGTTGGGCGTGGCACAAAAGTCCAGGATTTGTTGATGAGCGAAGATAAGGAATACGCTGGCACGTTTGTGCTCGGTGTGACCACCGACACGCAGGATCGACAAGGCGAAGTAATTCAGCAGCGGGCCGTCCCAGCGCTGAATGAAAATCAAATTCGCGCCGCATTTGAAAAGTTCCGCGGCGATTTTTATCAGCTGCCGCCGATGGTCTCTGCAAAAAAGCACGGTGGCGTGCCGCTCTACAAGCTCGCTCGCAAGGGAAAAGTAGTCGAGCGCGAGCCGCGCCTGGTGCACGTCTATCACTACACAATCGATCGGATCTCATTGCCTGAAGTCGACTTCAGCGTCCTGTGCAGCAAAGGATTCTATGTCCGCACGTACGTGCACGACATCGGCGACGCCCTCGGCTGCGGCGCACACTTGAAATCACTGCGTCGGTTGAAATCCGGCCGGTTCGACGTGACGAATGCGATCACGGTGGACAAGATCAAAAATGCAACACGCGAAGAAATTCTCGACCGGATGCTGAGTCTTCCGGAAGTTTCGAGAATGCGCGGAGCATGAAAACAATGACTAAGCTCGAATGATGAATGACGAATTAATAACCAAACGCGAAGCACGACAACGTGGCTGCCAACATTTTCGTCATTCGTCATTTGGATTTCCTTCGTCATTCGTCATTCGTCATTCGTCATTTGATTGATGGAAACGCTTCGATCCATCCCCGAGTTATCGGAATTACGTGGCCCCATATTTCTCGCGATCGGGTTGTTTGACGGAGTGCATCTCGGTCATCAAGCCGTTATTTCGACCTCCGCTAAACACC
>Ga0209056_10001646_pt1 | contig 24584 bp, 18 predicted proteins | sample GraSoiAngelo_114_FD_185876 | JGI IMG/M metagenome (GOLD analysis project Ga0209056, IMG submission 185876) | Grasslands soil microbial communities from the Angelo Coastal Reserve, California, USA - 14_0903_13_40cm (SPAdes) (version 2) | ecosystem: Environmental > Terrestrial > Soil > Grasslands... | reverse complement strand
GCGCAAGCGGAGGCGCATGATTAATCCGCGTTTCTAGCTATTGCGTCTTATTAGCGTCTGGACGAACATCCGAGGACTTCACCCAGCCGATGAGACCCTTCTGGGTCTTAACCATGTACCACTCATTGCCACCGGCGGTTTGAACCATAGGGATGAGCGTCTCACCTTGGGAAAGCCGGACTATTTTTTCTGATTCATCATCTTGACGCGGATAAAGGGAAGCTTCCTTCGAGGCAACGACCAATCGCAACGGGAGAGACCGCCCCCCCACGTTATCTATCCCCGAAGAACCGCCTTTGGCTTGTCCATTCTGCTGTCCGCCGAACGGGTTAGGGGCCGCACTGTCGTGCCTCTGGGTAACACCGCCGAGGCTTCTTCCGTACTCACCGAATGCCTGCGCCCTAGCCACTGTCGGTATCAAAAAGGCGAAAAACAATCCAAAGGATAATGGTTTCGTAAGCTTCATAGCGACGGTCCTTTCATAACAGCTCAGAATCCTCCAAAGGATACAATGTTAGAGCGCTCGTAACAACGAGCATGAACGAGCCGAGGGAAACTTTGATATTACTCTTGGCCTTAAGAGCGCGCTGTGAGCGTTGCGTCCCGCGCGACCCGACTCTCGCGTGCTTTCTCTCTAAAATCGGGAAGACTCGCTGAATTAAAACAAAAACCATGAATTTTGTGGTAATCTACGGTCGCGTTCTAAATAGAGCCAAACGGTGAATCCCGCCTTCAGGAACGACAGGCTTCAGATTTGAGATCAGCCGATTCGTGAAACAACTAAGAGTAATGCCTGAAAATAGGGAAGCAATTGTAATGACGGATCCAGAAACTCGAAACCACAAGCTAATGATTCTAATGCCCGTATATAATGACTGGGGAGCGCTTTCGATCCTGCTCCCCAGTCTGGACCGGGAATTGAACGTAGAGGGATTGAAAGCGGAAGTCTTGATGGTGGACGATGGGTCCACGATAACTGCGCCTCCAAATCTCGGCCAAAACTCTTTTACAGCCATCAAAAGCGTCGATATTCTTACACTTCGCCGCAACCTCGGTCACCAGCGCGCTATCGCCGTGGGGTTGTCCTACATAGAAGCGAATCGCCCCTGTCATGCCGTTGTCGTCATGGACTGCGACGGCGAGGACGATCCGCGCGATGTACCTCGCCTGATCAGGGAATGCCTCGCCAACGAAGGCCAAAAAATCATCTTCGCGGCCCGCACTCGACGCGCGGAAACCTTGGCGTTCAGATTTTTCTACCGCCTCTATCGGCTGATACATTTTTTATTGACCGGCGTGAAAGTTAGGGTCGGCAACTTTAGCGTGATACCTTGGCCCGTCCTGAAGCGTTTAGTGGCGGTTTCCGAGTTATGGAACCATTATGCGGCGGCCGCTCACAAAGCGAGATTACCGATGGCGCTGGTTCCAACCCAGCGAGGGAAGCGCTTAAAGGGCCCGTCCCACATGAACCTTGTCGCTCTCGTCGTACACGGGCTAAGTGCCATGGCCGTTTTCGGTGACCGCATCGGCGTACGGCTTTTGATCGTCGTATCGCTCGGGATGGTTTTAGCGGGTGGAGCGCTCATTGGCGTTGTTGGCATTCGCCTGTTAACAACTCTCGCTATCCCCGGTTGGGCCACTTATGTTTCGGGAATACTCCTGGTGATGTTGGTCCAGATGCTGCTGGTAATTCTCGTGTTTGCCTTCGTGATTTTGGCGGCGCGCGATACTGCCAGTTTCATTCCCGGCCGCGACTACGTCTACCTCACCGACGGAGTACAACGCGTGTATGGCAACGGCCGATGAATCTCCCTACGTGGGTCGGGAACTTGAACTGTTCGCTTCAGCGATCAATTGGAAACGCTACGTAAAGGCGGAGATCGGAGAATATTTGATCGGCGATGTTCTCGAGATCGGCGCTGGCATCGGCAGCACAACGCTGGCACTCCATGACGGCACGGCCCGCCGATGGATATGCCTTGAACCGGATGCCAACCAGGCGAAGCGGCTGCGGGCGGCGGTAACCAAAAGCTGGGGGTTTTGCGCGCCTGGTGTGATCGTTGGATCATTGCGCGCGCTCGCGGACCGGCCGTCTTTCGATTGCGTGCTGTACCTGGACGTTCTCGAGCACATTCAAGACGACCGGCGTCAAATCGAAGAGGCGGCACGTCTGGTTCGGCCCGGCGGCCACATCGTGGTCTTGTCTCCGGCTCACCAGTGGCTCTTCAGTGAATTCGATAAGAGCATCGGGCATGTCCGCCGCTACGACAAAAGGAATTTACGGTCGCTCATGCCTTCGGGATGGACCGAGAAAAAACTGGCGTACCTCGATTCCGTCGGCGTTCTATTATCCCTTGCAAATGCCCTCGCGCTCCGGCAGGCTTTGCCGTCGCGATTGCAACTCTCCTTATGGGATCGACTCTGCGTGCCCCTTTCCCGAATCGTTGACCGCGTGTTGTTGGGAAATTGCGGCAAGTCCATATTAGCGGTGTGGGAAAAACGAGAATTGAAATGATTCACCGAGACCACGTTAAGTCGATGAGCGGCCCTCTTCCGGATCAAGCTATTTAACCATCTTTTTCTAAGTCATTAATCATGTTCGATAGTTCACGCGTCGAGTCTTCCACAGGGCGTTGGTCGATTCCCATCGGCCTATTTCTCGGCTCACTGCTTCTCGTAGCCGCGACGCTCAAAGACTACGGCATAACCTGGGATGAGCCGGCGTATTTCCACGCCTCGGATCTGCAAAATCAATGGCTAGTTGAATTCGGGGAGAACCTCCTCCGGTTCGATCTCGGAAAATCGCTGCAAGATGAAAATATCAAAAAAGCGTGGCACTGGGATCCCTACCACGTACCCCACCCACCCTTCTCGAGAATCGTATCGGGTATCACTAAAGCGACATTCGCCCCTTATGTTGATAAGTTTGTCGCGTACCGGCTTGGGCCTGCATTGTTCTTTGCCTTGTTGGTAACCTGCATCTACGTCTGGATGAGGGATCTCTTTGACGAAGCAACAGGTTTGTTTTCGGCTCTGGCCCTCCTCGTTATCCCCAATCTGTTCGGCTTCGCTCACATCGCGGTGACCGACATAGCTCTTGCTGCGATGTGGTTCTTCACCGTGTATTGTTTCTCAAGGGGATTGGACAACTGGAGATGGAGCATTGTGCTCGGGCTCGTATGGGGACTCGCGTTAGCTACAAAGTTCCCGGCGCTGATGCTTCCTGTCCCGCTGCTTCTGTGGGCTCATCTGTACTTACGAGCGGACTACAGAAACAACTTGTTCTCGATGATATTCTTAGGCCCTCTGGTCGCGGTCGCATCGCAGCCATACATGTGGCACCAGCCGGGCCTTAGGTTTCTCGAATTTCTTTACGAAGGTATCAGCCGCGGTTATCGCCCCGAAACCAATTTTTCCATTTTTTTCCTGAACAAGATCTATTACACCGCCACGCTCCCCTGGTATTACCCATTTTTCATAGTCGGCATCACTACGCCAGAAGTGATTCTCGCTCTCGCGCTCTTGGGCGCCCTGCTGATTCCGTGGCTCAAGGCGCAGCGGGGGACGATGTTGCTATTTTTAATCAACGCCCTTTTTCTTGTTTGCCTGGCACTGGCGCCGGGCGCCGTGCTTCACGACGGAGTTCGTCAGTTGCTCTCGGCGCTTCCATTCCTGGCCGGGTTAGCGGGCGGGGGTTTTTATCTTCTCTTCAATTGGCTTGTCAGCGCGTGTCAGCGCGCTAGCGCCCTTCGGGGCGTTCAACACATAAAAGCCAAAGTTGCCGCGGCAACCTTGATCTTCCTTCTGTTCCCTCCTCTGCTCGATGTCTGGCTTTGCCACCCGTTCGAGCTCAGCTACTACAACCACCTCGTTGGAGGAATCCGCGGCGCCTACGCGCGGGGACTCGAAGTCACCTATTTCATGGAAGCGCTCACGCCGGGCTTTCTAAGGTCCTTGAATGCAAAGCTGCCACCCAACTCCGTGATCAACGCCTCAACTGCCAATTTCATGTTCGCCTACTACCAAAAAGAAGGCCGCCTTCGGCCGGATATCAAGATGACAGATACGGGACCCTTCAACTACTACATCTTGCTCAATCGTCGGAGTATTCTATCAGCGCGCCAACAGCTTCTATTAAACGGCACGACTCAACCCTATCTTTCTGTGCGTATCGCTGGCGTACCTTTAGTCGCCGTCTTCGAAATCAATAAGCCGGAACACCGACCGTCCTCTTACGCCCACGCAGATAGAAAATAACTGAGGTAATAATGAGCATAATGACAGTCCCAACGAAGATCGCGAGCCCGATCGCAAACGAGCGGGGTTCGTAGCGAAACTCCACCGTGTGTCTCCCGGCTGACAAAGAAACCGCGCGAAAAAATAAATTGGCCCGGAGAATCTTTTCTTCTTTCCCATCTACATACGCTTTCCAACCCGGATAGTAAGAGTCGGCAAGAACCAAAATGCCTGCATCGTTCAGAGATGCGTCGATCACTACGCGCTGGTTTTCATAGCGCACAAGCCTTGCTGTAGCCTCCAACGGGTGCTTCGGCGTAGTCGGAACTGCCTGATCCAATACAACCTCCTCTACTGGATTGAATCCCGGTTCCAAGAGCCGGCGGAAAACCCTCTCTGAGCCCTGTTCCACCGAAATTCTATTAACGACATAGGTTCGCGGCAGGGGCTTGTCGATTTTATAGAGCCAGGAGAAAAATTGGGGGAAACGCGCCACGAATGTAACTCCCTTAACCGACATCGACTGGAAGGTGACCAAATAGCCCACGTTGAAGGTCCGTAACAACTGAATCTGTTGCGCCGGTTCAAGCTGGTTGGCAAAACCGAGAAATTCAGCATATGGCCTTCGAGCCAGTGCATCGATCTCCTGCATGTAGTCGAAACCATAGATGATACCCGAGTTCGGGAGAAGGTCCTGAAACGATAAAGCGGTCGCCTGCTTGAATGACGGTTGGCCCTGGGCCATCAAGGAGCTCGGGTGCAAATTTCGGCTTGACGGATAGTAAAATAGTCGTGCGGGATCAACATCAGGTGTGCGTATAATGCGCTGTCCGTTTGTGGCAATCTGAGCCGATACTGGGAAAAGAAAACCTTGGTGTGCCCACGCAAGATCAATAAAAACAGCCGAGATCATGAGAACGCCGAAGAGAGATAGTCGGATCGCCTTTGCGCGTCCCAGGACCATCAGTAGCAGGAACCCCAAAGACAACACAACTTGCCTTTCCAGATTTGACAATACGGCTGCAACTATTTCGGCATGTGCTGGAGACAACAGCGGCTTGCCCGTTTGCGCAGTGACAAATCGTGCGATGACATCCACATGGAATCTGAGTAAAAAATATAGTCCCACCCACACCGCACCGATCACAGCCAGAGCGATGAAAGGTTTTTTGACGGTTTTCTCTTCTTTTAGCAGACTGTCAAGTCCCTGGAGAGTCATATAAAGGACAACCGCGTAGACGGGGAAAAAAAATTTCTCCGGGAAACGGAACGCGGCAAGAAAGGGTATACGCTGCAACAAAAAAGGATAAACGGGCGTATAGACGCCCAAAGCGAACGTCAATGAAAGAGTGACCAAACTCAGCAGAATAATTTTTTCGCGACTAGAACTAAAGCAAACCCACAGACTCACGCCAAAAATGCAAATCGCCCCCAAGTAATAGCTTACGAAAAACGGCGCCTCACGAGCAAAAAACAGACGCATACTCGCGGGTTCTGTCAAATCGACTTCCTTATCAAGAAACACAAGGTTCAAGAGACTCATGGGTTTAAGCGACCAATGGAGGACTTCTTGAGGAGGAATCGGTTGTTGCCTGCGCGACTCCGAGAAGAGCTCGACCGTCGGCAGCAGTTGGATCATCACAAGCATCAAGACCAACAAGTTAGCGGCAAAAAAGATCGCGATCACTTTGCGGTAAGAGACGTTTGGATACGATAGTTTGACTCGTATCCCATCGATCATTACCAACGCCATCGTCAAGGCGAACAGTTCAGGAGAGCCAGCCAGAAATTGAATGGCTAAGATGAGCGTGAAGGCCAAAAAATGTTTCCAGGAGGCATTACGAAGAACCTTTTCCCATGAAAGAATAATCCATGGTAACCATACTGCGGTTTGAAAGTGATTGAGCAAGTTAGCGAGAGATACGATTGTACCGCCGAGAGCGAAGAGCAAGGCGCCAACGATCGACAAGTAAGGTGGGTACTTCCAACTGCGGCAAAGGTAGTAAGCGCCGACTCCGGCGACAAGAAAGTGGAAGATGAAGATCGCGCGTATGGCTGGAAAAAACGACAGAATCAAAAAAAAGAGGTGCGGGGGATAAAAGGCACCCGATTGGAAGTCTGCCAGCAGCGGAAACCCCATGGCCGTGTGGCGATCCCAAAGCGGCAGCTTTCCGGATCTGTAACCTTCAAACAAGCTATACCGCATTGGATAGAAGTAAGTACTCAAGTCGCGGAAAAAGGGCACAGACTCGCTGAAGATGAGGTTTTGGCAAAACCAAAGGATCAAAAAAACTGTCAGTACAAGGCAGACTCTGTCCACCGTGGCCCTAACTGGAGCTTCGTTACTACGCATGGACTGGGACCACGATGAAGCAGCTTGCGATAAGATATCAATTACGAAATCGGTTAGGGGAAGCGATCTGACTACACAGAAAAAAAGGGGTGAGCCGTAATGACCACCCCTTTTTGTCACACCAAGTGCTCGTTATTGCAACGTGCCTTATGGGCAACCACCGGATGCTCCGGCGATTGCACCGCCCACGCTGGCATAGGTCCAATTGACGCCGGCGCAGTTAGCATGCGTTGCTGTTAGTACGAAGGTGCCATTGGTATTGTCTATCGCTGCGTTCATGGTTACACCTACGGTCTGATTATACCCGGCCGGCACCCCGTTGCTGAAGGCACCGCTCTTGTATACGGACGGTTGAGTGGTGGCAAAGTACGCCTCTTCGGCAGTAGCGGCGTTCCTCAGGTCTGATTTAACCTGAGCTTCATAGCCCCGTTTACGATAAGCCGAAAATTGTGGAATCGCGATCGCCGCCAAAATGCCGATAATAGCCACGACGACCAAAAGTTCGATAAGTGTAAACCCTAACTCGCTCTGCAATCTTAATTTCTGCATTTATTCTATCTCCTTTTCTATGCGGTTCTTACTTTGCTTACGGGCACCCGCCACTTGCTCCGGTGATTACACCGCCCACGCTGGCATAGGTCCAATTGACGCCGGCGCAGTTAGCATGCGTTGCGGTTAGTAGGAAGGTGCCATTGGTATTGTTTATGGCTGCATTCATGGTTACACCTACGGTCTGATTATACCCGGCCGGCACCCCGTTGCTGAAGGCACCGCTCTTATATACTGACGGTTGATTGGCGGCAAAGTACGCCTCTTCGGCAGTAGCGGCGTTCCTCAGGTCTGATTTAACCTGAGCTTCATAGCCCCGCTTCCGATAAGCTGAAAATTGTGGAATTGCAATGGCCGCCAAAATGCCGATGATAGCCACGACGACCAAAAGTTCGATAAGCGTAAACCCTGACTCGCTCTGCAATCTTAATTTCTGCATTATTCTATCTCCTTGTATTTTTCAATTGATTTTATCTGTTACTCTGTGTTCGCTACCTTTTTCCGTATTCTGGAAGGTCTCTCTTGCGATTATTAACAGTTTGAGGACAGGACACGCTTTACTTTCAATCCCTCTCTTCACTCCCTTCTGAGAGCCTTTCGCGTACGACGTATAACGGCAGGCCACGCAAAAGCCGGACCGGCGGTGATATGGGGACAGTTTCGTAGAGTGCGAGTAAAAATAACCACTACTATCAGCGAGAACGACCTCTTTGGAAAACACCGGCAGTTCGGATTACGTATTTAGTAACTAGCTGTTGTTACAAAATTTGTCACTAAGCGTCGCCCACTTCATCAGGAACATTTTGGTTCTTGGAATTTAGCAGATCGTATTTTTCCAACCTATGCCGCAGGGATCTATAGTTGATGCCCAAAAGCTCCGCGGCTCGCTTTTGTACTCCATTAGCTCGCTTCAACGCTCCCAACAGAATGCACTTTTCGTGGGTTTCCAGTTCGATGTCGAGAGACAAGCCTTTATTAAAGAAGACATCCGCCCCTCCGGGAGCCGTTTTCTCAAATAGCTCCGCCTCTTCTGTGATGGACACCCCGTCCTTGACGTGAGATGGCAAGTCATCTTCGGTTAAAACACTCTTGCGAGTGACCGCTACGGCATGCTCGATGATATTCTCCAACTCGCGCACATTCCCAGAGTACGAATAATTCAAAAGATACCTCAGGGCGCCGCTCGATATCTCTTCAACTTGCTTGCCATGCGAGCCGGCAAATTTTCCAATGAAATATTGGGCCAGTGCGGGAATATCCTCCTTCCGGTTGCGCAGAGGTGGCATGACCATGTGAACGACATTAAGGCGATAGAATAGGTCCTTTCGGAATCTTCCCTCTTCCATTTCCTTGCGCAGGTCTCGGTTAGTCGCGGAAATAACCCTGACGTCGACTTTGACTTGTTTGTTTCCTCCGACCGGCGCGAAAGTCTTTTCCTGGAGAACTCGCAAAAGCTTGACCTGCAGATGGAGCGGGAGCTCGCCCACTTCATCCAAGAATATGGTCCCCTGATCCGCCTGCTTAAAAAGCCCGGCGCGGTCCGACACGGCGCCGGTAAAAGCCCCGCGGACATGACCGAATAGCTCGCTCTCGATGAGAGTTTCGGGAATCGCGCCGCAATTGACCGCCACAAAGGGTCCCTCTCGCCTCGGGCCGTTGTAATGGACCGCGCGAGCCACCAATTCTTTGCCTGTTCCGCTTTCGCCGGTAATTAGAACATTGGCGTTGCCCGCAGCGACTTTTTGAATGAGGTGATAAATTTTCTCCATGCCGCCGCTTTTGCCTATGACTCCCTCGAATTGGAAATCCGTGTCAGCGACTCCGGCAGGAACATTCTGAAACTCGAACTCCCTGACTTTCCGCAACTCTTCTTCTAGTCGAACCTTTTCCTCGAATCCCTTCTGCCTGGTGATGTCTTCGAAGATCGAGATAAAGCCGATTAGTTGTTCGCCCGCGTTGCTCAGAGGCGCCACCGTCAGACGGATCTGCCTAGCCTGTCCCTGAGGATCCGTGAAAGTGATTTCCTCCGCGATCACTCGCCGCGCTTCTTGACGTCCGTCGAAGTTGTAAGTCAGCCCAGGGAAAATCTGATCCAGCTTTTTCCCCTTGACCGTTGCCTCTTGAAGCGACGTCAGGTGTTGCGCTGGTCCATTGAAGTAGTTGATGCGCCCTTGCGTGTCGGTAATCGCCACGCCGCTCCCAACTCCCTGCAGCAGTGTTTCTTTCAGCGCCTCTAGCTCTTGGTAATCGATCCGTTTTTCTTTGAGCAGTCTTTCTGTTTCACTTAGTTTGCTAGCGAGAAATCCGCCGAGCCATGCGATTGTGAAGAAACTACCGATATTAAGCACGACCGGCATCAGCATCGCCCCCGATACAGGAGCCCCGCTTCCACGGTTCAAGCTTCCGGCAACAGTGAGAAGGGCCGCATAGCACAGACTCGAAAAACCAGCGGTGAAGAACGCCCCGCGGTAAAACAGCAAGATCGCCCCGTTCATCACCGCCAGGTTATAGAGGAACGGGAACGGACTAGCGATATCGCCGGTCATCCAGATGATACCGGTAATTAAAAGGACGTCGAAATCGACTTGCAGATGGGCAAAGAAGCTAAGGTTTGGAATTCGCGGAAGCAGCCAGACGGAGCCCATGGAAATGCCATAGGCAACAATCAAGGGAATCAACAACGTATAGAATTGAGGATCGCCTTCCACCTTGAAGAAGTGAAAAAGCCCTGCCGCTCCCAGGAAAAAAGACAAGATGACGACCCGAAGAAAAAGCAACCATCTTATCTTTTCTGTCAAATCTTTGCGTTCGTCACTCAAAGTAAGAACTCGATCGTTCCGGAGGCGCGAATGAAGCGCGATTGGGAAATCTTCTCAAGAGACCAGAGAACCCAACTGGAATATGGGCAGATACATTGAAATGACCAGGCCGCCGAGAATAACTCCTAGAACAACCATGATCATGGGCTCCATCAGTGCGGTCAGACTGGCTACGGCATCGTCCACTTCTTCTTCATAAAACTCGGCGATTTTTCGTAACATACCATCAAGTCCGCCCGTGGTTTCGCCTACCGCCACCATATGGCACACCATCGGCGGAAAGATTTTGCTCTCCGCTAGCGGTTCAGCAACGGTTTTCCCCTGGCTGATGCTCACTCGGCTATCCATAATCGCCTTTTCCACCACTTTGTTACCGGCGGTTCTAGCGGTGATCGCCAGTCCCTCCAAGATCGGAACACCGGAGCTCAGAAGAATCGCCATGTTCTGAGAAAAACGCGCGACCGCTACCTTGCGAAGCATATCGCCAACCACCGGCAGGCGCAGCAACAAGCCATCAATGTTTATTCTTCCCTGGTCACTTTGATAATAGAATCGTACCCCAGCCACGACGCCACCTAAGGCGAGCAACAAATAATACCAGCTGGCGACGAACCAGTTGCTGATATTGATCGTGATTTGGGTAGGAGCCGGTAAAGCTTTACCCATGCTGCCATAGAGTTCGGCAAATACCGGAATAACGAAAATCAAGAGGATAGAAACCACAATGACCGCCACGGCAATAATGGCGCAGGGGTAGATCATGGCCCCCTTGACTTTTTTCTTGAGCTTATTTGCTTTCTCGATGAACAGGGCGATACGATTAAGAACGGTATTGAGAACGCCCCCCGCCTCGCCGGCCTCAACCATATTGATATAGAGGGCATCGAAAATCTTTGGATGTTTCCTCAGAGCATCCGCCAGAGTAGCACCTCCCTCGACATCTTGCCGAATGGTACGAACCGTGTTGCGGAGCAGTTTGCTCTCTGATTGCTCGCCCAGAATGTCCAGGCACTGAACGATCGGCAGACCGGCATCGATCATGGTGGCAAACTGACGGGTGAATATTGACAAATCTTTCGTTTTAACTTTCTCGCCGAAACCGGGAATGGTAATTTCTTTTTCAAGTCCCTTGCCCTTTTCGCGAATCCGGTTCGGTATCGGCCGGATTCTCCGGTGGCGCAGAACAGTGACAACCGCTTCTAAATTGGGGGCCTCGAGCTCCCCCTTCATCGCTCTTCCCTGAGCGGTTTTTCCTTCCCAAACGAACGTCGGCATGGCTTTTTCTTCTAAATAGCTGGTCTAGCTACTGCGGAAGCAACCGAAAACCTCATGATTGACGGGCATCAAAATCCCAAAGAAAACACCGATCCAAAACCCTTGTCGCTGTCTGTGACACGAGCGGTTTCTTCAATAGTGGTCAGTCCGTCGCGGACCTTTTGCAAAGCGCTCATCCGCAGTGTGCTCATCCCCAGTTTTACGGCCTCTCGTTTTAGCTCGGCAGTCGACCCACCTCGCAAGATTAACTCTTTAGTTGTTTCGTGCAGCACCATGACTTCGTAGATCGCCAATCGACCTCGATAACCGCTCCCATTGCAGTTGGCGCAACCACGCCCGTGGAACGTGGGAAAACCCGCACCAACTTCTGCAGCATCGGCACCCAGATTGATCAGCGCATCTGAACCTGCTTCCACTGGCTCCTTGCACTTTTCACAAATGCTCCGGACCAATCTCTGAGCGGCGATCAGATTAATAGATGAGGTGAGCAGGAAAGGCTCCACACCCATATTGATCAGCCGATCCACCGTGGACGGGGCGTCATTGGTATGCAACGTGCTCAAAACCAAATGGCCGGTCAAAGCCGCCTTCACCGCGATTTGCGCAGTCTCCAGGTCACGGACCTCTCCAACCATGATGATATCTGGGTCTTGTCGTAGAAAGGAGCGCAGACAGGCGGCGAAGCTCAGCCCGATTTGTTCCCGCACCTGCACCTGATTGATGCCCATTAAATTGTACTCGACGGGATCTTCGGCGGTGGAAATATTCACATCCGGCTTATTCAGCTCCGAGAGAGCCGAATAGAGCGTGGTTGATTTACCGCTTCCCGTGGGGCCAGTAATCAGTATCATGCCGTAAGGTTTATGAATCGCTTCCTGGAAATCCTTGAGAGTCTGGGGATCAAACCCGAGCTTCGCCATGTCGAGTTGAAGATTGGATTTATCTAACAGCCGCATCACGACTTTCTCGCCAAAGAGCGTGGGCAACACGGAAACGCGGATATCCAGCTCTCCACCCACACCCATCTTCAACTTGATGCGGCCGTCTTGAGTCAGCCGGCGCTCGGCGATATCAAGACCGGCCATTACCTTGAGCCGGGACACTAGAGGATTTTTGAGCCGCAGGGGAGGGCACATGATTTCTTGAAGGACGCCATCGACACGAAACCGCACTCGGAAAACCTTTTCGTAAGGCTCGATATGAATATCGCTCGCCCTGCGTTTGGCGGCGTCGGCCAAGATGGCGTTAACCAAGGTAACCACCGGGGCTTCCATGGTGGCCTGCTGGAGTTCTTGAAGGCTCACGTCATCGGCTTCGGGAATGATCTCCATTTCGCCATCGCTGAATTTCTTGAGAACCTCGTCGTAGTGACCAACTCCGCCGAAGCGTTGCTCCAGAGCTTTCTTGATCGCCGATGGAGAAGCCAACACAACCCGCACCCCATAGCCTGTGATAAACTTGACCTCGTTGATGGCAACCAGATCCGTTGGATCAGCCATCGCAACTGTCAACGAAGAACCGAGAAGTTTCAGGGGGACAAGCTGGTGCTTTTGAATCAATTGCGGCGGTACCAAACTGAAGACCGCATCTTCGATCGCGCTCGGATTAAGCTCAATTTTTTCAATGCCAAACTGTTTGGCGAGAAACTCGGTTAAATTGTCTTCGGTGGCAAAACCGAGGCGCAGAAGCTCCCGAATGACGCTGGAGCCATTATCTCGCTCCTTCTCTTGCGCCTGCTTGAGCTGTTCCCGGGTGACAAGACCACCCCGGACCAAAAGTTCTGCGATGCGTGGTTCCATGCGAGTTTAGCAATCGGAAAGTAGGTCATTATCTTAAAAGAGCATTGGTATGTCAATAAAATCGTTAAAAGAAGGAGGCTCTACGAAGGGACGTTTAGGATATCAAGTAGCCGAAAAGCCTAAGCTTTTTTACGCAAGGCGCTTTGCGCGGCGGCCAGTTTTGCAACCGGAACCCGATACGGAGAGCAGCTCACATAATCAAGGCCGATCTCATGGCAAAACGCCACGGATTTTGGATCCCCCCCGTGCTCGCCACAAATCCCCATCTCCAAATCTTTCCGCGTCTTGCGCCCTTTGGCCACGGCAATCCGCATGAGAGCGCCTACACCCTCCTGATCGATAGTAACGAACGGATCCTGAGGTAGGAGGCCTTCCAGCACATAGGTCGGCAGAAATTTTCCAGCGTCGTCTCGTGACAAACCCAAACAGGTCTGAGTCAGGTCGTTGGTGCCAAAAGAGAAAAACTCCGCTTCGTGGGCAATTTCGTCGGCCACGAGACAGGCTCTTGGCAGCTCGATCATCGTACCGATGAGGTAGCGAACTTTGACGCCGTAGGACTTCATTGTTTCTTGCGCGGCTTGTTCAACGATCTCTCGCTGCGCACGTAATTCCTCTTGGGAACCGACCAACGGGATCATCACTTCCGGAAATGGATTCTTGCCCAATTTGCGCAGTTCGCAAGCCGCCTCAAAAATCGCGCGGGCCTGCATCTCAGTTATTTCTGGGTAAGAAATTCCTAACCGGCAACCCCGGTGTCCGAGCATGGGGTTGAATTCTTGGAGCACGGTCACCTTCTCCTGCAGCAGCTTGATCGGCACCCCCATGACTTGCGCTAGCTCTCTAACTTCCTCTTCGCTTTTGGGAAGGAACTCGTGAAGCGGCGGATCTAACGTACGAATGGTCACCGGAAGACTCCCCATGATTTCGAGGATACTCTTGAAGTCTTCTCTTTGCATGGGCAGGAGTTTGGCCAGCGCGCGTCGTCGCCCGGCTTCGTCATCGGCCAAGATCATCTCGCGAACCGCTTGGATCCTATCTCCCTGAAAGAACATGTGCTCGGTGCGACATAGGCCGATACCTTCTGCGCCAAAGGCCATGGCGACTCGAGCCTGATCGGGTTGATCGGTGTTGGTGCGAACACCAAGTTCACGGGCTGCATCCGCCCACCGCATGAGTTTTGCATATTGCTGATAGACACGGGATTCTTTCGGCGCCAGCGTGCCGCCTAACAGTACTTGAAGGACTTCCGACGGGAGTGTGCGAATCTCGCCTTTTACAACTTCTCCCGTACTCCCATCGACGGAGATCCACTCTCCTTCTTTTAATGTCGTTTCACCAACGTGCATCAACCGTTCGGAATAATCGATCTGTAAAGCCTCGCATCCGGCCACACACACTTTCCCCATTTGTCGCGCCACCAGAGCGGCATGGGATGTCATCCCGCCCCGGGCTGTGAGAATCCCCTGGGCAGCTTCCATGCCGCGAATGTCGTCGGGGCTCGTTTCAATCCGGCAGAGCACTACCCGTTCGCCATTTTTCCTCCACGCCACCGCGTCTTCAGCGTGAAATACGATCTGTCCCGTGGCGGCTCCGGGCCCGGCAGGCAATCCCTTCGCTAAGATCCGTCCCTCTCGAGAGGCCTGTTCCTTGTCTTTATTGTCGAACACCGGCCGTAACAGTTGATTCAGATGATCCGGTTCAATCCGCAAGAGCGCTTCTTCCTTGCTAATGATCCGCTCTTCGACCATATCGACAGCGATGCGCACCGCGGCGAAGCCGGTCCGCTTGCCGGTGCGGGTTTGCAGCATCCAAAGTTTGTCATTCTCAATGGTGAACTCAATGTCCTGCATATCCTGATAATGTTTCTCGAGAATTCTGCAGACCTTTTGTAACTCGGTGTAGGCGTTGGGCATAACCGTTTTGAGTTCCGCAATAGGCCTGGGAGTTCGGATACCGGCGACCACATCTTCTCCCTGAGCGTTGACGAGAAACTCACCGTAGAACTCTTTTTCGCCGGTGGAAGGGTTGCGCGTGAAAGCAACACCCGTGGCGCATCTTTCGCCAAGGTTTCCAAAAACCATGGCTTGCACATTGACGGCTGTCCCCCAGTGATGTGGGATATGATAGAGCTCGCGATAAGCAATGGCGCGATCGTTATTCCACGAACCAAACACCGCGCCGATCGCTCCCCAGAGTTGATCGCGCGGATCATCGGGGAAGTTTTTTCCTGACCGATCCTTGACTTCTGCTTTGAACGCCGCCACGACTTCTTTTAGATCTTCAGCGTCCAATTCGGTGTCGAAATGAACACCGCGACGTTTTTTCTGGGAATCTATAATCGCTGCAAACGGACCATTTTCGTTGTTGTCTTTGGGTTTGAGTCCTAGAACCACATCCGCGTACATCTGCACAAAGCGGCGGTAGGAGTCATAGGCGAATCTAGGATTCCGAGTTCGGTGGATCAATCCCTGGACTGTTTGATCATTGAGCCCAAGATTGAGAACCGTATCCATCATCCCGGGCATTGATTCCCTTGCGCCCGAACGGACCGACACCAACAAAGGGTTCTCGGCATCACCAAAACGACGGCCGAGAATTTTTTCCACTCTTGCAAGGGCGGCATCGGCTTCCGATTCTAATCCTTTTGGATACTGCCGGTGATGTGCGTAATAGTAGGTGCAGACGTCGGTTGTGATCGTAAATCCCGGTGGCACCGGAACTCCGATGCGAGTCATTTCGTGCAGACCCGCTCCCTTGCCGCCAAGGAGGTCGCGCATAGTTGCTTTGCCTTCGGCTTTACCGTTGCCGAAGGAATAGATGATCTTTTTCTGTTTGCCCATAGATCCTCGTTGCGGCTCTGGTTGTGTTTCTTGCGTGGCTGCCTATGCTTGTGGAGTAGGCAGCGCGGCTCTAGATTGCTCTACATTATAGAGAAATCATTTAGAAAGGAGGACGATTTGATCTCCCGATCCATGTGGAACTGAATAAATCGTTGCATAACAAACCGAATTTCCTTTACTACCGAAGAGGACAGTAACATACAAGGAAAGGTCGTACTCCTTTCTACCTGAAGGTCCACCAACACTTCGAGCGCTTTTGCAGCAAGAGGCAAGATTTCCTTGGTCCACCGCGAACAGGTCTCGCAAAGGATCCCGCCATCCCTGGGACTAAAATGCCATCGATCTGTAAGCCTATCACGGCGATCTTTGCCGCAACGTTTACATCTGTCCAGTAAAGGCTGGTATCCCGCCAACTGAAGAAGTTTGAGCTCAAACGCCGTAAGAAACCTGAGAGACGCGCCGTGCTCATCCAAATATCCGAGGCCGTCTCTCAGATGTCGGAAAACCAGAGGATTCTCATCCCGTTCACCAATCAATCCGTCGGTGACCTCGACTATGTACGAAGCAAAAGAAATTTTTTCTAGGGTAGTCGCTAGCTGTTTGAAGCTTCGCAGGAGATCAGAAGCTATAATGAAGGCCAAGCTATTTTGCAGGCGATCTCGGAAGCACAGATTAACCAAAGAAAAAGGTTCCAGAGAGTTTACGAAACGTTTACGCGAACGCTTTGCTCCCTTCGCAATACCAGTAACTTTCCCGTGAGTCTCGGTGAGAAAAGACACGATCTTGTCAGACTCCCCTAAAGACCGGGCACGGAGAACAATGGCCGGGGTGACATGACTATGAAGCATGGACTATTTGCTCGAATCGATTAGAACAAATTTATCATTTTTTATTAGTATGGACAAGTAATTAGAATATCAAGAGTTTTTGTAGACTGGAACTTGACAATGACAGGTGCCATGATTAGCTTCTCACCACTATTACGGTAGGAAACCCAGGGAATGTCGGAAGAAAAGAAAAGAATTAACGAGGCGACCGGAGACGAAAAAGCCGCAGATAATGAAGTGGTTGAGCCTTCTCTGGCTGAAGAACCTCAGGCCGAGGAGTCAGAGCTGGCAAAGCTGCGTGAGCAGTTGGAAGCAAAAGAAAAAGAAGCCCAAGATAACCATGATCGCTTCCTTCGCCAAGTCGCAGAGCTAGAAAACTTCAAAAAACGAACAACCCGGGAAAGAGATGACGCAATTCGTTTTGCCAACGAAGTTTTGATCCGAGAGATCCTCCCAATTCTGGATAATCTGGAACGGGCGATTGCTCATGCTAAGGGCGGTGGAAACGGCGAGCCTTTAGTGGAAGGAGTCGAAATGGTTCTCAAAGGACTGTTCGATATCCTGAGCAGGCATGGGGTGGTCCAAATCTCTGCCGTCGGACAGCCTTTCGATCCGGGAAAACACGAGGCCATGGCTCAAGTGGAAAGCGAGGACCACGAGCCGAATACGGTTGTGGAAGAACACCATAAGGGTTACCTGCTTCACGACAGACTGCTTCGCCCCGCCCTGGTAAGTGTATCTAAGCAGCCAAAAATAAAAGAGAAAAAAAACGGCAGGAGCGAGGTTGAAAACGGATCTGCCGATGATTAAATAACATTTGTTAATTTGTTTGTAATTTGAGCAAATCCTTGAGGAGTAATTAAGATGGCAAAAGTTATTGGAATTGACTTAGGGACAACCAACTCCTGTGTGGCAATCATGGAGACCGGAGACCCCAATGTTCTCGCGAATGCCGAAGGGAGTCGCACAACCCCTTCCGTTGTTGCCTTTACGGACAGCGGTGAAAGATTGGTAGGACAAATCGCAAGAAGGCAGGCCATCACCAACCCGGAAAATACTATTTTTGCTGTTAAGCGCTTAATCGGGAGGCGTAGCGACGACCCCATGGTTCAAAAAGCGGCTAAAGTCCTACCCTACAAGGTTGTGCGCAATGACAACGGCGACGCGTGGGTGGAAATTCGCGGCAAGCAGTATAGTCCAGCCGAAATATCGGCTTTTATCTTGCAAAAAATGAAGCAAACCGCGGAAGACTATCTCGGCGAAAAAGTTACCGAGGCAGTGATTACCGTACCGGCCTACTTCAACGACAGCCAAAGGCAAGCTACCAAAGACGCAGGTCGCATCGCCGGCTTGAATGTTCTGCGCATTATCAACGAACCTACCGCGGCATCTTTGGCGTATGGATTGGACAAGAAGAAAGATGAAAAAATCGCGGTCTTCGACCTGGGCGGTGGAACCTTCGACATTTCGATTTTGGAATTGGGCGACGGTGTCTTTGAAGTCAAAGCCACCAATGGAGATACCTTCTTGGGCGGCGAAGATTTCGATCAAAGAGTGATTGATTACTTGGCAGACGAGTTCAAAAAGGACCAGGGAATAGACCTACGCAAGGACCGCATGGCCCTGCAGCGCCTCAAAGAGGCCGCTGAGAAGGCCAAATGCGAGCTCTCCTCGTCCATGGAGACGGACATCAATCTGCCGTTCATTACCGCAGACCAGCAAGGACCGAAACATCTCAACATAAAGTTGACTCGATCTAAGCTGGAGGCACTCTGCGCCGATTTAATCGACCGCACCGAGGGTCCTTGCCGTCAAGCATTGAAGGACGCTGGCCTCTCTCCTAGTGATATCCATGAAGTCATCCTAGTCGGCGGCATGACCCGCATGCCCGCAGTGCAGGAGCGGGTGAAGAAGATCTTCGGTAAAGATCCTCACAAAGGGGTTAATCCAGATGAGGTCGTCGCGGTGGGAGCGGCGATCCAAGGCGCCGTTCTTAAGGGCGAAGTAAAGGACGTGTTGCTCTTGGACGTAACGCCGCTTTCCCTTGGTATCGAGACCTTAGGTGGCGTTTTTACCAAACTGATCGAACGCAACACAACGATCCCGACGAAGAAGAGCCAGATATTCTCCACCGCCCAAGACAACCAGACGGCGGTGTCGATCCGCGTTTTCCAAGGCGAGCGCGAGATGGCGGCTGACAACAAGTTGCTCGGGCAGTTTGACTTGATTGGTATTCCGACGGCTCCGCGTGGTGTGCCGCAAGTCGAGGTGACTTTCGATATCGATGCCAATGGTATTGTCCATGTCGGGGCCAAAGACCTGGGTACAGGCAAGGAACAATCTATTAAGATCACGGCGTCCAGTGGCCTAAGCGAAGATGAGATCAAGCAAATGGTCAAAGACGCTGAAGCCCACGCCGCCGAAGACAAAAAGCGTAAAGAAACGGTAGAAGCGCGCAATCACTTGGACTCCCTGGTGTATTCGACTGAAAAATCTCTCAAAGAGTATGACGGCGACCTGGATGTAAGCGTTAAAGAAACCATCGAGGACGCGCTGAAAAAAGCCAAACAGGCATTGGAAGGTCAAGATGCCCAAGCTATGCGCACTGCAGCCGAACAACTGAGTCAGTCGTCGCACAAGCTGGCGGAGGCGATGTACGCAAAGGCTTCGCAACAACAGTCGGCACAGCAGCAGGGATCTACGCAAGCAGATGGTCAAGCCGGCGGCGGCGAAAAGAAGAAAAGAGATGACGTGGTGGATGCGGATTTCGAGGAGGTCAAAGATTAGCAGGGGTAAGCCCAAAAGTAATAATCAATCACGGGAAGCCCCTACTCCCACTGATATTTGAGGAGAGGGGCTTTCTTGTTTATAGAATGAGCTAAAAAAGATGCAGCAGTAGGGGTTGTGGCTTGAACGGCAAAAAGGACTATTACGAACTGCTCGGCGTTAATCGTAACGCCAGTGAAGAAGAGATCAAAAAAGCCTACAGGAAGCTCGCTCTGCAATATCATCCGGATCGCAATCCCGGCGACAAACCGGCGGAGGAGAATTTCAAGCTGGTTTCCGAGGCCTATCAAGTTCTTTCAGATCCGCAGAAGCGGGCGCAGTATGATCAGTTCGGCCATGCAGCCTTCGGCGATACAGGACCTTTCGCGGGAGGTTTCGACTTCACGGCGGGCTTCGAAGATATCTTTGGTGATATCTTTGGCGAATTCTTCGGGGGCGGCACGGGCCGGCGCCGCAGCCGCGGCAGGGGTGAAGATCTCCGTTACAATTTGACGCTTTCCTTCGAAGAAGCCGTTTCCGGTACCGAGAAAAAGATCAAAATCCCTCGACATGGACCTTGTGAAACCTGTCACGGCAGCGGCGCCAAGCCAGGCACCGCACCCCAGACTTGCCCGACCTGCCGCGGCAGAGGCCAAATCAATTTTCAGCAAGGATTCTTCAGCGTCTCCCGGACATGCAACCAATGCCACGGCCAAGGGACCGTGATCAAAGAGGCCTGCGCCAGTTGCGGGGGCGCAGGCCGAGTGCGCAAATTGCACACGCTGAGCGTCAGAATTCCTGCCGGCGTGGATACCGGTTCTCGTCTGAAATTGAGAGGCGAAGGGGAAACCGGTCCAGCGGGCGGATCGCCCGGTGATCTGTACGTTGTTATTCAAGTGGAGCCCCACCCCATTTTTGTGCGCGACAACTTGGACATCGTCTGTGAAGTTCCCATCAGTTTTGTGCAAGCTGCCCTGGGCGCAGAAATCGATGTTCCCACTCTAGACGGCAAGGTCAAAATGAAAATCCCTGCCGGTACACAGACAGGCAAGGTCTTTCGGATGAAAGGCAAAGGTGTTAAGGATGTTCAAGGGTACCATCAGGGCGATCAGCACGTGCGAGTGACCGTGGAAACCCCCGCTCATCTTACAGGCCGCCAAAAGGAACTTCTAAAGGAGTTCGCCGCTCTGGGCGGAGAAGATGTGAACCCACTCACCAAGGGCTTTTTCGATAAAATGAAGGAGCTATTTGGTTAACTGTCGCTGCTCACAGCAATATCAAATACTCCACCTGAGTCTCCTCTCTTATTCCTCAACTTGTCCCGTAAAACCACGTGAGGCGGGAGATTTTTGTTGGCCGCTCTAACTACTGTGATTAAGTTGATCAAAGGAACGCAAATATTATGAGCGAACCCGAATGGAAAGTTGAAAGTTCGGAGAACAGGGGTTCTCAGGTGGAGATCCCTGACGTCCTTCCACTCTTACCGATTCGCGACATCGTTATCTATCCCTACATGATGCTGCCGCTTTTTGTCGGTCGCGACGTGTCGATTCGCGCCGTCGAAGAATCGCTTTCGCGAGACCGGCTGATTTTTCTCGTCGCGCAAAAAAACTCCGCCGAGGAGAATCCGAATGCAGCGGCTATTCATCGAGTCGGCACCATCGCTTCAATCATGCGAATGCTGAAACTGGCCGACGGCCGGGTGAAGATCCTCGTCCAAGGTCTCTCCAAGGGCGAGATCGACACCTGTCTCCGTGAGCGACCGTTTTTTGAAGTCAAAATTCGCAAGGTGATCGAACCGACATTGCCGGAAGTGCCCATCGAGGTGGAAGCGCTCATGCGCACTGCCAAGGAGAAGATCGAACAGATCTTAAACCTAAAGAATTTGCCGCCCGAAATCGTGATGGTCACAGACAATATTAGCGATCCGGGGGTTTTGGCGGACTTGGTGGCTTCGAACCTCCGGCTCAAGATTGAGGAAAGCCAGGCAATCCTGGAAATCTTCGATCCCATTGAGCGGTTGAAGAAAGTCAATGAGCTCCTCACTCGCGAGTTGGAACTTTCGACGATGCAGGCACGCATTCAGAACCAAGCGAAAGAGGAGATGAGCAAAACCCAGCGGGATTACTTCCTGCGTGAACAGCTAAAGCAGATTCAGCAAGAATTGGGCGAAGGAGACGAGCGGGCAGAAGAATTAAGTGAACTTAAAAAGCAGATCGAAAAAGCGAAGATGCCCACGGAAGCGAAGCGTGAGGCGGATAAGCAGCTTCGGCGGCTAGAGCAGATGCACCCGGAGTCATCCGAGGCGTCCCTGGTTCGGACTTACCTGGATTGGCTGGTGGACCTGCCCTGGAGCAAGAAAACCAAAGACAATCTGAATATCAAAAAAGCCAAGCAGGTTTTGGACGAAGATCATTACAATCTGGAGAAAATCAAAGAGCGAATTCTTGAGTATCTGGCCGTCAACAAGCTCCGTCGCAAAATCAAAGGACCGATTCTTTGCTTCGTCGGCCCGCCGGGAGTCGGCAAAACCTCTCTCGGACGATCCATTGCGCGCGCGTTGGGAAGAAACTGCGTGCGGGTCTCCCTAGGCGGCGTTCGCGACGAAGCGGAAATTCGCGGCCATCGACGAACCTATGTCGGCGCGCTGCCCGGCCGTATCATCCAAGGGGTTAAGCAAGCCGGCTCGAACAATCCCGTCTTCATGCTGGATGAAATCGATAAAGTTGGCGCCGACTTTCGTGGTGATCCGTCGGCGGCGCTACTCGAAGTTTTAGATCCGGAGCAGAACCATACTTTCAGCGATCACTATCTGAATTTGCCATTCGATCTCTCCAATGTTTTGTTTATTTGCACGGCGAATCTTCTGGATCCCGTGCCGGCGGCGCTTGCGGATCGAATGGAAGTCATTCAATTGTCCGGCTACACCAACGAAGAGAAACTGGAGATCGCCCGCAAATATCTGATTCCGAGACAGCTCGAAGACAACGGAATTTCCACAAAACACTTGGAGCTCTCCGATGACGCGGTGTTGCGCATTATCGCCGAGTACACCAAAGAAGCCGGCCTGCGCAACCTGGAACGCGAGATCGCGTCCATCTGCCGCAAAGTCGCGCGCAAGGTTGCGGAAGGGAAAAAAGAGCTGACCCGCATCACGCGGGCGAACATCCATTCATTTCTCGGCGCGCCGAAGTTCCTTCCGGAGGCGGAACAAGAACACCACGAGATCGGCGTCGCAACCGGACTCGCCTGGACCAGCACGGGCGGTGAGGTCCTTTACGTGGAAGCCTCGCTGTCGAAGGGGCGCGGGAACTTAACCCTGACCGGACAACTCGGCGATGTGATGAAGGAATCGGCGCAGGCGGCGGTGAGTTACGCCCGCGCCCACGCCGCGAAGCTGGGCATCGAAGAAGACTTTTACCAAAAGCTCGACATTCACATTCACGTTCCCGCCGGCGCGATTCCAAAAGATGGACCCTCCGCCGGCATTACGATGGCCACCGCGCTCATTTCAGCGCTGACCAAGCGGCCCGTGAGTCGGGACGTCGCGATGACCGGCGAGATTACCTTGCGCGGTCGTGTGCTACCTATCGGCGGCCTAAAGGAAAAGTGCTTGGCGGCCTTCCGCGCCGGGATCAAGACCGTCATTGTACCCGATAGAAATAAAAAGGACTTGGATGAAATCCCGAAGCCTTTGCGCCGGAAACTCCACTGGGTCATCGCCGAGAACATGTCGGACGTACTGCAGATTGCTCTGCTGGACAGACAAAACGGCGCTCGCAAAACCAAACATGTGTCCGCCCCGAAAACGAAGTCACGTAAGGGAAAGTCTTTGAAACGCGAGAGACCCCTTCGAAAGAATCACAGAGAGCGATCTATTCCGCTCCGGCCCTAGCCGATCCACAGACAGCTTTCCTCATGCTGTAAAGTACTGACCTCCTGACCAGCCAAGACTAGTAGCCACCGCTCAATGAAACTAAGTCGGCTAGGAGAATTCGGTCTGATCGAGAGGGTTCGTCGCGCCACGCCCAAAAGTCGCGGCGTCTTGCTTGGTATTGGCGATGATGCTGCGTGGGTTGCGAGCAAATTTGGCTCCTTGTTGATTACGTCGGACCTCTTAATCGAAGGCGTCCATTTCGATCTCAAATGGACGTCCCTATTTGCGCTCGGTTACAAGGCGGTGGCGGTCAATTTAAGTGACATAGCCGCCATGGGTGGGACACCGGCCTACCTGATCCTCTCCCTCGGTATTCCAGCGAGATTTCGCAGCGAAGATATCGACGAGTTCTATCGCGGCATTCGCTCCCTGGCGAAAAAAAACGGAGTCGCCTTGGTGGGAGGAGACACGAATCTCGCTGATTCGCTGCTGATTTCAGCTTGTCTCATCGGCCACGCGCCATATCGCCCCGTCACGCGAGCGGGTGCGAAAATCGGCGATGACGTTTATGTCACTGGAACCATTGGCGACGCTGCTCTAGCCCTGAAGTTATTAAAGAGCAAATCACCTCAACCCGAGCGCGGACCCGCCGCCTATCTGTTAGCCCGTCACCATCGACCCACCCCCAAGGTTGCTGCTGGGACTCTCCTGGCGCGAGAAAGATTGGCAACCGCGATGATCGACGTCAGCGACGGGCTGCTTCAAGACCTCGGTCACATCTGCAAGGTCAGCAAAATCGGTGCGGTGCTCTGGGAAGAGAAGTTACCGCTGTCACCAGCCTATCGTGCTCTCTGCGGAAAAGAGGGCACACGTCCCGCGCTGACTGGCGGTGAAGACTATGAGCTGCTGTTTTGCGCGCCACCCCGTAACCGCTCGCGCATTGCGAAATTGCAGCATGGGACCGCCGATCTGGTCATGACTCGCATCGGGACGTGCGTTTCTGCTCGCGCGGGTATCACGGTGCTCGATAGCGCTGGCAAACCGCTCTCTATCCGGGCAGAGGGTCATGACCATTTCAAAAAGTATTAGCCCGATTATGATAAATTACACTTCGCCTGTGATTGGCAAATCAGAATAATCAGTGGACTCGGAGCGGCTAATAGAACTCCTGGAAAAAGTACGGCGGGGACACCTTAGTGTTTCCCAGGCCGTAACGCGATTGCGCCATCTTCCCTTCGAGGAT
>Ga0209056_10001645_pt1 | contig 24595 bp, 24 predicted proteins | sample GraSoiAngelo_114_FD_185876 | JGI IMG/M metagenome (GOLD analysis project Ga0209056, IMG submission 185876) | Grasslands soil microbial communities from the Angelo Coastal Reserve, California, USA - 14_0903_13_40cm (SPAdes) (version 2) | ecosystem: Environmental > Terrestrial > Soil > Grasslands... | reverse complement strand
GCTCCCCTGCTGCAACAGATCACCGGCAATCACGATCAAATCAGCGCCATCGATGTGCGGGTCACTCCCGGCATGACGGATGCCGGGATTCGGCACTTGTGCGACGAGATGAACAGGCTCATTCCGGAAGGGCGTGCCGAGCCGGCCGGCGAACATATTGCGAGCAGTGAGGGCTATCGGGTGATCAGTGCTATGAGCTGGGGCACGTCGCTGCTGGCGATACTGGTCGGTGTGCTTGGCGTCACGAACACCATGCTCATGAGTGTTTTTGAGCGAAAGCAGGAGATCGCTGTTTTGCTTGCCTTGGGATGGAGACCCAGCCGGATCGTGCGCATGATTTTGTGGGAGTCGGCCTTACTGGGATTCCTCGGCGGCATTATCGGTGTGCTCCTGGGCATCATCGGTGTTCAATTGCTGAAAATGGCGCCTGCTCTGCGCGGCATGCTCGAACCGGACTTAAGGACCAACCTGATGCTTGAGGCCGTTGCGATCGCGGTGTTTGTCGGCGTTCTGAGCGGACTTTATCCGGCGTGGCGGAGCTCACGAGTAGCACCCAGCCTGGCCTTACACGGATGAACAATGGGAAAACGAGCTCGTCGAAACTATTTTATGACTCTTGACTTCACAGGCCGCTGCTTCGCCGCCATTAGTGTCGCTCTTATTGCGGTGCCCGCGTTTGCCGTGGCGGAACAGTCGGCCTCTGATCTCGCAGCCGCTCTGCGCGCAAAAGAAGAGGGTTCAACATTTGTCCGCGTGCGAATGCAGATCGGGAGCGGGGAAAACCAAATACTTCAAATTCAAATTAAATCCCGCGTGTCGAATATCACCGGCGATATCGTCTATCAGGTTCTGTTTCCGAAAGAACGTAAAGGCGAAGCGGTTTTACTTCATCGATCTGGCGAAAAATTCAGCGGAACCACGTTCGCTCCTCCGAATACCGTTAGGCCAATCGCGTCGGGACAAATGAATCAAGCGCTTTTCGGCAGCGATCTTTCCTATGAAGACATAATCGATAATCCTTTCCGCTGGCCTCAGCAGGCAATCGTCGGAACCGAAGCGATCGATAATATTCAGTGTCAGATCCTCGAATCGAAACCCGGAAAAGGCCACAGCTCCTCGTATTCCAGTGTGAAAACCTGGGTAGATCCTCGCCGGCTCGTTCCGCTGCGAATCGAGAAATATGACAATTCGGGCAAGGTTCTTCGTCGCATCAATATCACGCGTGTTCTGCTCGATGGAAACGACTCCCTCCCTGCCGATCTCAAAGTTTACGGTCAGCGCGGCACCGGCACCGAAATAACCGGGTCGCGCATCAAGCGCGGCGTGACCTATGCAGACAGCGAATTCACCCTACAAGGTCTAAAACAAGTCACAGCTCGGCCTGGTTCTCCTGAATAGCACGCGGCACTGGTAACGGTCCGCTGTATGCGTTACGCCGTTTGATTACGACGCGGCGGTTATGCCGGAGCTCTCAGAGACCGAATTGACCTTCAACGAATCGACCAGTCTCGTTGCGGCACTGCTAAGAGCCTTCGGGATGCGTCGTCCTAAGGACTCTTTTTCTGGAGAAACCAGTTGCGGTGAGGTCATGGTGGTTATCAAGCCCGACATTTTTGATTCCGATTCGATGTGATCGTCCTCCGTGACCGTATGAACCGACCGCTGATCGGAACATCCCGAACGGTTAATTGTGACGGATAAAACGATTTACACATCGCTGTGACGCCTCAAGGTTTCTTAACCCGCTCCAGCGAAATCGTCTCGCCGATTCTCATCACACGCAGTTCCGCCTCCGCCTCGCGCTGTTTCAGTTCGCGCTCAAATGCTTCGGGCGTTCCTGTCAAAATCGGAAAGGTTCCGTAATGCATCGGAATCGCTGTTCGCGGTTTCACCAGTTTTACTGCTTCTGCGGCACGAGCGGGTCCCATCGTAAAATGGTCGCCGATGCAAACGAGCATGACGTCGATGTCGTGAAACAGTGAGAGCAGCGCCATGTCGGAAAACAAATCTGTATCGCCTGTGTGATAAATTGTTGGCCCGCCGCGAATGGTAATCACAAAACCTCCCGGTGCGCCGCCATGGCGCAGCCCGTATCGATCATCGGCGGCGACACCGGATCCATGATGCGCGCGAACGAACGCGACTTTCACTTCGCCATCCAGCAGCGTCAGTTCGCCGCCAAAATGACCGACCGTGTCCGTTTGCGCCTGCTCCGCCGGATAACCCAGATGTTTCACGATCGCGTCGGCCAAATCGAACGTTGCTACCAGTTTTGCGCCCGTCTTTTTTCCGATGTCGACCGCGTCGCCGACGTGATCGGAATGACCGTGCGTAATCAGGATGAGATCGACATGCTTGAGCGAGGCGATTTCGTCTTTCGCATTTTCAAAAACAGGATTGGAGAGCCACGGATCGACGAGCAGAACTTTTCCGCTCGGGGTCACAATCTTGAAAGCCGACTGGCCGTACCAAGTGAGTTGCGTATCCATGGGAATCACGAAACTGAAAACCCCTCGCTCGGCAAGAGATGACCAAAAGAATGAGGAAGCGGAATATTGTAGGGCGTTTCTGTGAAACGCCACGGCGTCTGACACAGACGCCCAACAGTTCGTCATTCGACATTCGACATTCGTCATTTTATTTATGCTCCGCACCATGAATCGCGATCTCGCGCATCGGCACATTTCGAAAAGTCACCCGCACATGGCGCAGTTAATCAAACGATCGCGGCGATATGAAATCACGCCGGCTGTCACGATCCGCCCGTTCGATGCGCTGGCGGAATCCATTGCTTACCAGCAACTAAACGGGAAAGCCGCCGCAACAATCTGGGGCCGGGTCCGCGCGCTTTATCCAAAAACGAAATGGCTCGACCCTGCTAAAGTTCTTGTCACACCGGATGAGAAGCTTCGCGCCGCTGGTCTTTCGCGTTCCAAAACCGCAGCAATAAAAGATCTCGCGGCGAAGACGCTCGACGGCACGGTGCCATCCGGACGTGCCCTTCTCCGAATGAACGATGACGAGATCATCGCGCGTCTTACGCAAGTGCGTGGTATCGGGCGCTGGACTGTGGAGATGCTCCTGCTTTTTGATCTTGGCCGGCCTGATGTCTGGCCAGTCGCCGATTACGGGGTGCAGAAGGGCTTCGCCCAAACTTTTCGCCAACGGAAACTTCCCACGCCGAAACAACTGATGAAGCACGGCGAGAAATGGCGCCCCTATCGCTCCGTTGCGGCCTGGTATTTCTGGCGAGCAGTGGATGAGTCTCGTTGAAGCGTCGGCTCTGTCCTTTGTCATTCTGAGCGAAGCGAAGAGTCTCTGATCATTTCTGGAGTGTCATCTGCCGCAGGGCGAGAGCCAGAGATGTTTCGCTCCGCTCAACATGACACGAGAGGACGCTTTAACGCTTCAACCTTTTCACGAGCGCAAAACCGCGCTATTAACTTGCGCTTCACGTCACATTTGACTAGAACGCGCGCGTACGGCGATGATCCACGTTAACCGGGGCGGAACAAGTTTGGGTGTCTTTCCCGAGGAAGAAGTTCGCGAGGGCCTCCGCACCTTGCGCTTTGCTCCAAGCGATTTTGGCTGGCGCGAGGGGATGGCGACTTGGCAACTGCTCTCGCAGTTCCAAGAACTCGCTGCGCTGGGTGCGAAATCGTCCCGACCGCCACCTTCCCCTCCGCCATTGCCGCCACGGCCCGACGAAACTGGCTCTGAAGTTCCAGCCGCAGCATCGCCACCGTCCCGCGACGGGTAGCCAATCCGGATTACGAGGGATTATTTGCTGCCCCGGGGCCGGATTGACCGCGCTCAATTCATCGTTCGGAGTGCGTTAATCTGGACGGTGGGGGGAGTTCTAATGTTTGTGATTGTGAGCCCGCTCGCATTTGGATTGACGCGTGGAAGAACAGTCATCGCCGGAGTTACCGTGACTGTCGTTATCGTCGGATGGGTTCTCGCTGTGTTGCTCTTTTTTTGGGGAATGAGTATGCAGGCAGCAAAACGACTGCACGATTTTAACCACTCAGGTGGTTGGGTATTCGTCGCCTTATTGATGGCTGTTTGGGCCGGTCGTATTGCGAGGACGCCCATACGCGACTCACCCAGTGACGCCGATGTCGCGCTTGGCACACTCGGCATTTTCGGCCTGTTAATCTTTGGTTTGATTTTGTTGTTCGTTCGGGGGAGTAAGGGCGCTAATCGGTTCGGAGCCCCGCAGGTGGAAAAGAAAGGCACGAGGGTTGCCGCCACGGCAGTTGTCTGGGTTTACCTCATCGCAGGCTTCGTCTGGCTTTTGATGCTCGCGTTCACGGGCGGTGTTATCAGTGGCACTAAATCAAAAGGCGATGAAGGAAAACCGGACCGAGATCCTGATGTGATTAAGGATGCACAAGCCCTTGTTCGTAAGGACGGTTCCACTGCAGTTGAAGCGTTTACAAATGCTTCACACAAATTTCCCCGGAGTGACGCCGTTTTTCTGGGGCTGGGAAGAGGCTACGGAATGCTGCGAGACAACGATAGCGCTCGCCAAAACTATCAACGTGCATTGGACCTAAATCCCAGAAATGGTGATGCGTGGATGTATTTGGGTATGACTGTTTACGAAAGCGAACCATCCAAGGCCATTGACGCCTGCAAGAAAGCGACTGAATTAAAACCGGCCGACTCATTTGCGTGGTTCATTCTTGGCCTGACGTACGAGAGTCAAAAAGAGTTTTCGCTTGCGATACCGGCTCTTCAGCGAGCTGTGCAAATTAGACCGGATTTCGTTGAGGCTTGGACGTCCTTAGCCGACGTTTACTCAGTAACGGGCGATTACAAGCGCAGCTCAGACGCTCGACGGCGAGTGGAGGCCTTGAAGGCTCGGAATGGCCCGGATAATTTGAAAAACGAGGACAACTTCCGCTACCAAAAAGCCCGTAGGGGTGACAATACGAACTGCCCAGCCTTTTTAAAAAACTGATCGGCGGTCGAGACAGGCGCGCGATAAATCACTCGCTTAATACGCGTAAGGCCTAGAAGTCTGCACGCACTTCCCATTTGATACCCATTACAAGACCGGGAATTGATTGCGTAAGTGGACGGGCGGAGAAGCGGATGTCCTTAGCCCCAGTTTCAGCTTCGATCTTATCTTTCATCTGCGCCATCATCTTGTCCTTCCATTGCTGCACCGTGCGCGGGTCATCTGCGGTACTCACCTCGACGTAGCTTACCTGCGGACTTGTCATTGTTGGGAACCGTACCACCTCATTTCGAGCTGCCAAGTGCTCACGCAGGCTTTCGCTTTATCGCCGTCGACAGTGCTTCGCCTTTATAGATCACCGCGCATTGACTTTAGAATCGTGCTTCAGTAAAACGAGGCATTATGGCGATGATTCATGTTAATCGGAGCACAACGAGCCTGGGTGTTTTCTCCGAGCAGGAAGTTCGCGAAGGTCTGAGCGCTGGCCGCTTTGCGCCAACTGACATCGGCTGGCGCGAGGGTATGGCAACTTGGCAGCCGCTCTCGCAGTTCCCGGAGTTCGGAGGGACCGCTGCACTTGGCGTCCCGCCCGTCCAACTTGGCGCAGTTCCGACGTCAACAATTGTCGCGGGGCGTCCCGGTCTGCCGTGGGAGCACCGGCAAGAGCGCGGATTTTTCAACGCGTTCATCGAGACACTGACAATGGTGCTTACTCGTCCAGCCGAAGCATTCAGTGTGATGAAGCGCGAAGGCGGCCTGGGCGAGCCGCTCATCTACGCGCTCATCGGCGGGTGCCTAGGCGGGATCGTGCAGTTTCTATTCTCGCTCGGTTTCCAATCCATCGGCTTGTTTGCGGATAAGAATAACAGTCTTGCCGTAATGACTGGGATGGGCATCGGCTCGGTTGCAATGATAATTTTGCTGCCTCTGTTCATCGTGATCGTTCTATTCATCTGGAGTGCGATCGTGCATCTCTGTTTGATGATCGTTGGCGGCGCTAACCAGCCGTTTGAAACCACGTTCCGAGTCCTGGCATTTACTCACGGCTCCACTGGCCCTTTGCAGATCATACCGTTTTGTGGTGGATTGATTTCCTTCGTTTGGTCGCTCGTCTGTTATTGTATCGGGTTGGCACGCGCTCATGAAACCGACACCGGCCGCGCCGTTCTGGCCGTTTCCCTTCCGCTGATAGTTTGTTGCGGCGGATTGGTCGTCCTATTCATGTTTGGAGTGGGCGCCTGGACCGGATTGCACCATTAATGCTTAGCAAATGCAGTTTTCTGTTCGGCGGCTTGTTCCGGGCGAACTTGACCACGAGTTAATTTGGTTGAGCGCCTCGGTTTTATCGCTCGGCTTTGCAGCTGTCTGGTTGACGCTCGGTTTGCCGTGGCCGCACTGTGTGTTTCACGATCTTACCAATCTGCCGTGCGTCACGTGCGGAATGACGCGATGCGGCATCCAATTCTTTCACGGTCACTTTCTAGCGGCATTGCAATGGAACCCATTCGTGTTCGCGGTTCTTTGCGGTGTCATTGGGTTCGACGTATACGCGCTTGCAACACTCATAGCGGGCACGTCACGAGTGCGGATCCATCTTTCGACGCAGCGCGCGAAAACATTTTTGCGTGTCTCAGTCATCTCTGCGCTCGCGCTAAACTGGATTTATTTGCTGCTGCACTGGCGTGATTTTTGAACTGTAGGGCGTTTCTGCGAAACGCCACGCGTCTGACACAGACGCCCTACAATTTTCTTCGTGCACTTGGTGTCCTTCGTGGTTCAACTTCCTGCCGTATGCGAATTCTCGTCACAGGCGGCGCAGGTTTCATCGGCTCACATCTCGTTGAGAAGCTGCTCGCCGTCGGGCATCAAGTCGTCATCTTGGACGATTTCAATGATTTTTACGATCCGCAAATCAAGCAGGCGAACATTGCTGATTTCGCAAAAGACGTAACCGTTTGCCACGTCGATCTTCGCGAGAGCGACTCGGTGCGAACTGTGTTTCACCGCGAAAAAGTAGACGCGATTGTGCACCTGGCTGCGCGCGCTGGCGTTCGGCCCTCCATTCAATACCCGCGGCTTTATTACGACACGAACGTCATTGGGACATTGCATCTTCTCGAGGCGGCGCGGGTGACAGGAGTTGAGCGATTTATCTTCGCTTCGAGCTCGTCTGTGTACGGCGCTTCAAAGACCGTCCCATTTTCTGAGGATCAACAGCTGACCCAGACACTCAGTCCATATGGCGCGACAAAAATTGCCGGCGAACTTCTTTGCTCGACGTACTCGCACCTTTACCAGATCCGCGTCGTAGCTCTGCGGTATTTTACTGTTTACGGCCCGCGGCAGCGTCCCGATCTGGCGATTCATCAATTCACCCGGCGCATTCATGCTGGCCAACCGATCGATCAATTTGGGGATGGCACCACGCGGCGCGATTACACCTACATTGATGATATCATTCAGGGCACGATGGCCGCGCTCGATTATGACGGCCCGGTGTACGACATGTTTAACCTTGGCGAAAGCCAAACCATTCAGCTGAAAGACCTAATCTCTGCGATCGAAAACACGCTGGGCAAAAAAGCAAAAATTAACGAGCTACCAGAGCAGCCCGGCGATATGCCGCTGACATATGCAGACATATCGAAGGCCAGGAAATTGCTGGGCTACAATCCGACAATGAAGTTGAGCAAAGGTTTGCCAAAATTCGTCGAGTGGTTTCTACGTATCCAAAGAACGGCGCGCACGGAGTGACGCGCCCTACCGCCCACACCACGCAGTCTGTGGGTAGGGCGGGCAGTCCTCTGGACGCCGTTTTATTCGCGCGGCAGTGATTACCATTTCGCCTGTAGCTGTTGTAATCTCCGCTTGTGATTTCCAAATTGCCGTTGGAGCAGCGCGCCTGTTTTATTGCCGGCCAGGCAAAATCGGGCACCACGCTGTTGGTGGCGTTGCTCGACAGTCATCCTGAACTGCTCGTGTTACCCGAGGAAACAGCCTATTTCCCTACGGTCCTGACCAAATATGCGCCGCGCGGCCGCCGGGCGCAGTTTGACTATCTGACCAAACAGTCGCTCTCCAACGTGCTGTTCGGCGGCCCGTGCAAATGGGGCAAACGCAATTACGCGACATTTCCGCGCGAGAAATTTCTCCAGACGTTTGAACGCGCGGCATTCGATCCTGCGAACGCGCAGGAGGATTTGCTCGTGCTCATGGTGAAAGCGTACGCGGCGACGCTTGTGCGCTCGCTTGATACGGTTGCGCGCTGGGTGGAGAAAACTCCGGCTAATCGAAATCACGTCAGCGCCATCGTCAGTCGGTTCGCGCATGCAAAAATTCTGATAACACTGCGGGACCCGCGCGCCATTCTCGCCGCGCAAATTGCGCTGGAGAAAACGCGGCAAACCGGACGCTTCTCGACTTACTACGTAATCGCGCATTGGCGGGTCGCTGCGAAACTGGCCAGGCGCGTCCGCGATGCGGAAGTTCCCGGGCTCGTCGTCCAGTACGAACGGCTGGTGCGTGAACCAGCCAGAACGATGGAAGAAGTTTGCGGATACCTCGAGATCGCCTTCGATCCGGACACAGTTTTGACGCCGACGAAAATAGGTCGGTTATGGAGCGGCAACTCTGCGGCGCGCATAAACTTTTCGCAAATCAGCACCGAACCTGTGACCCGTTGGGAACGCGAGCTTTCCAAGGATGAGATCGGTTGGGTGGAATGGCATTGCCGCGATCTGATGCCGGAGTTTGGCTACGAACCGCGGCTGGGCCGACGCGAATTGCGCTATTTTGTTAGGCCCATTCGCGGCGAGCGCCCGCGAGAGTATCTCAAATCACGAGCATATTCACTGCGCGACGATTGGATTCGAGAGGCAGGCCGACGCGTCTGACTTGCAATGTCGTCGTAAACAATCCATAATGAGCCCGAGATGTCGGGAATCTCCTTCGATCTTCCGAGCGTCCGGTTTCTACGACGATTCAGATTTCTTGAGCTGATGCTGCAAACGTTCGCAGCATCACTGTTTCGTTGGTTGAGTGCGCCGGCTTGTGCTTTGAGACGAGTCTATTCCCGGTATGACGAGGCGGAGTTTCCATCGGCGCCGCAGAGTGCTTGCAACAAGTTTGACTCGACTCTTGATGAGTCGCGCGCTACGGACGGTGTCCCGAGCCTTTTCGGGGCGCTCCGCCCTTTTGACAATTGGAAAACAGTTAAGGATCAACATGAACTCTTATTCATCCGGAAGACGCCCACGCCGCTCGCGCGGTGGGGGCCGGCGCAGAGGAAATTACGAACGCGTCAGGGGACCACAGGAGCCGGCGAAGGCGCAGAAGAAGACATTTTGGCAGCGAGTTGCCGAATTCTTCGGAAACGGCGGCGAGAAAAAGAAAGCGGCGACACAACCGCGCAATGGCGCGCAGCCATCGCGACCCGCGCGCAAGCCAGAACGGGTTGAAGTCACATCGCCACGTCTCTACGTTGGCAATTTGTCGTTCGACGCCACTGAGAGCGATCTCTTCGAATTGTTCAACGGCGTTGGACACGTGCAAAACGCAGAGGTGGTAAGCTATCGGCACAACCAGCGCTCGAAAGGTTTTGCATTTGTGCAAATGCAAACCGTCGAGGAAGCGAAACGCGCGGTGGAGGAATTGCACGACAAGGAATTCCTCGGTCGCAGGCTTGTTGTAAGCGGCGCGAAATCCGATCAGCATCAGCCGCGTTAGCGCGTTCCGTTTCCCATTCGCTTAGGATCGTGGTGGCGCGCTGCGCCGACTCCCGAAAGCTTTCGGGAGAGGACGGCGGCCTATCTCTTAATCTCCAGATAAGCGCGCGCCTCGACGTGATTCGTGCCGGACTGGAGTTGCTCGACGCGCATCTGTTTCAGGAACCAGCGTCGTTCGATTTTTTGCGCGGACACTACCTCAAAACGTTTGATCAGTTGCGCATTCCAATCGTAACCCTCCATGCGCATCAGAGCGCCGCTCGCCTTGTCCACCCACAGCAACACGTTCGAATACGCCGACTCGCGCGAGGGTGCGCGTAATTGCAGTTTCCAACATTTCCGGGTGCGGACATTTTCCTCGCCTAACAGACGTGCGGTGGGCCAGTAGAGAAATTTGAATGCAAGATCGCCGTACGTCACAATTGTGTCGCGAATTTTTTCCTGCAGCTTCGAAGCGCCTACTTTTTCCGTTCCGGCGTCGCTTACGAGCTCGAGGCGTGAGCTGTTTTCGCCGAGCCGCAACTGAAGAGTCTCATCCGGATTTGTGAATGTATACCGGATCAGGGGCCCATTCTGGACCAGGCGAAACGGAATAACCACGTCATCCTGACGAAGTTGCCCTTGCAGATCGATCTGCTGGCGCGACTCAATCATGCGAACTGAATCGAGAATGTCTTTGGCTGAGGGCGGCGGCTCGGCGAGAACCGACAAGACTGCGAACGTCATAGAAATGACGAATGTCGAATGACGAATGACGAAGGAATGACGAAATCCAAATGAGCAATGGTAAACCTTCGATCGCATGTTCGTTGTTCGAGAATTCGAGCTTATTTCGTCATTCGTCATTCGTGCTTCGTCATTGGACCACGTTTGTTTATTAGACGGCTAGCGAGTAAACCTTAGATCCGATTGATCCCTATTCGCATGGACCAGTCTCTTTTTCACCTGATCAACCAACAATGGACGAGTCCGGTGCTCGACTTGTTCATGGCGGGGTTGAGCGATTCGCAGATTTGGAGGCCGTTCATTATTGCAATTGGAATTGGTGCGCTCGTTTTCGGCGGATTCAAAGCACGCGCGTTCGTCATCTGTTTGGTCATCTCTCTGGCAATGGCGGGATTGGTCACCAGCGCATTAAAATCGGCCGTGTCCCGTCACCGACCGAAACATGTACAAACCGTGCGCATGGTGCAGTTGCAAAAAGCGCGTCCAAAGTTTCTTACCCTCTTCAAGAAACCGACCACTCGGTTTTCTGATTCGTCCGATCGCACTAGCTCGGGACCATCGTTCCCGTCGGGACACACTGTAAACAACACGATTGTCGCGACGTATTTTACTTTGTCTTACCGGCGCCGCGGCTGGCTGTACTGGTTTGTCACTTTGGCCATTGCATATTCGCGAATTTACCTGGGCGCGCATTGGCCCAGCGATGTGATGGCGACGCTCTTTCTCGGAATCGGTGAAGCATTGATTCTGCTTGGCTTCTTTGAGTTAATCTGGAGAATCGCGGCGCGAAAATGGCTACCAGATGTGTTTGCGCAGCATCCGAGCTTGATCGTTGGTCAAGCTAAAGAGTTTCGGCCTGAAGCATGAGCACAACGCGCGTAGTCTGGCTTTTTGTCGCTGCGCTGACAGCGATTCGTTTTTCACTTCTGGCAACGACAGACCTTTCCTTTGACGAAGCGCATTACTGGATGTGGTCGGAGCGACTGGCGCCCGCTTACTTCAGCAAGGGACCTGGGATCGCCTTCGCGATACGCGCGAGCACCGCGGTTTTTGGCGCGACCGAGTTTGGTGTTCGCTTCTTCAGTCCTGTGCTCGCAGCGGCCACAAGTCTGCTCCTGTTCTATTTTGCGCGGCGTTTGTTCGGCGCCACCGCTGGTCTGTGGGCGGTCATTGCTTTGAATGCCACACCGATTTTCAACATTGGCGCGGTCCTGATGACGATCGATGCGCCGTCGATTTTCTTCTGGATGGCGGCGATGTTCACCTTCTGGCTCGCCGTGGAAAACCCCGAACGTTTTTGGGGCTCGTGGTATTGGCCGCTTACGGGTTTGCTGATCGGACTGGGATTTCTCTGCAAATACACGAATGCGTTCGAATTGATTTCGGTGTTACTTGTTCTGGCGCTCGTGCCACGGCTACGACGGGAATTCAAACGCCCCGGCGTGTATTTGCTGATCGGGATTTTCATTCTTTGCACAATTCCGCCGATTGTCTGGAACGCGCAGCACGCCTGGATCACCCTGGCGCATTTGCGCTCACGCGGGAATCTCGACCGTGGCTTTGGCTTTCATCCGGTCGAGGTGCTCTCGTTTCTGGGTCAGCACTTCATCGTGTATTCGCCCCTGCTGTTTCTCGGGTTAGCGTGGGGTGTGATCGCAAGTTGGCACCGGATAAATCATCAATTCAAAATCTTGTTCCTGATGTGGTTTGGCTTGCCAGTGTTTGTTTTTTATTTGCTCCTGTCGCTTAACAAGAGCGCCGCGCCGAATTGGGATGGGCTTGCTTTTTTCGGGTTTGGATTAGTGGCGATGTATTTCTGGTGGGAACGGCTCCAGGCAAGTGTTCTTTTACATTCATGCGCCGGTGTCGCCGTGGTTCTTGGATTAATCATGAGCCTGGTCGCGTTGGACACGGATCTGTTGCGCGTCACAGGTTATCAATTTTCGCGGAGCGATCCGAGCGACCGGATGCGCGGATGGAAAAGCGCGACCGCGGCGCTGGAAAAAATGCGCAACAATCTTGAAGCGCAATTGGGCGAGAAACTCTTTCTCATTGCTGACGCTCGCGATCGCGCGTCGGAAATTTCGTTTTATCTGCGCGACAAACGAGTGGAAGGCCCGGGGCATCCGCCCGCTTACATTCCCGAATCGCAAGACATGGTGAATCAGTTCTCGTTTTGGCCGCGCTACGATCAATTCGTCGAGCTAAAACCTGGCACGGAACGACCGGAGGGCGAGGTTTACACCGAAGAGAACGGCATCAATTTGTTCGTCGGACGCGATGCGCTTTTCGTCAGAGCAGGAGAAAAGGAACGTGTGCCTCACAACATCCAGGCCGCATTTCAATCCAGTGAACCGGTGGGGACAATCGAAGTGTCGCGCTACGGAAAGGTGATACGGATTTGGCAGGTGTTCCTCTGTCGAGGTTATCGGACACTGCCCTTATGAGAAGTAGCTTAGACGCATCCTGTAGCCGCTTCGCTGTGCGAAGCGCAGGCCTAATCTGTCTACGAATCAAGCGCCACGCGTCTCACAGAGACGCGGCTACAGCGTTTAAGGAAATGCTTAACTTCAAAGCGATCCGAATCCGAAGGGATTCGGCAGTGTTGTGACCCATACGACGGATTCTCCCGCAGTTTCGGTCATCGTTCCAGTGTACAATGAGGAACAGAACGTTCCGATCCTGGAAGCGGAGCTCCGAGCAGCCCTCAAGGGCGTTGATCACGAAATCATTTTTGTTGATGACGGGTCAAGCGATCACACCGTAGAGCGAATCGAAGCGGCACCGAATGTGCGAGTGATCCGTTTCGAAAAAAATGCCGGTCAAAGCGCCGCGATCTACGCCGGGCTGCAAGCCGCCCGCGGGGCAATCCTCGTTCTGATTGACGGGGATTTGCAAAACGATCCCGCCGATATTCCAAAATTGATCGCTGAAATTGCACGCGGCGCTGATCTGGTTTGTGGTTATCGCGCGCAGCGCAGGGACACGGTTGTGAAACGGCTCACCAGCTGGATCGCCAACGCGGTCCGAAGTCGTTACACAAAAGACGGCGTGCGCGACACCGGTTGCACGCTCAAAGCAATGCGGCGCGAATGCGTCAGCGCGCTGGTTCCGTTCAAGGGGATGCATCGCTTCATTCCCGCGCTGATCAAAGACGCAGGGTACCGGCTGGTGGAAATTCCGGTGAACCATCGCCCCCGGCGGTTTGGGCAAACCAAATACGGTCTGGGCAATCGTGCCATGCGCGCCACCATCGACATGTTCGGTGTGCGGTGGCTGCTCTCGCGGCGTTTAAGTTACAAGATTCGGGAACACAACTAGGGCCTGCGCTCCCGGAAAACACGCTTGTCAAGCCATGCACTGCCGCTAAGCTTGGCCTCCCGCACGGAACATCCGCATGTCCCTCGCTAATTTACTTTCTGCCGAGCAAATCATTCCCGAGATGAAAGCTACGGAGCGTTGGTCGGCTATTGTTGAACTCATCGATCTGCTAGTTAGTCTGGGAAAAATTAAGCCCGCGGATCGCGAGCCAATTCTGGCCGCGCTAAGGCAACGGGAGGAGACCATGAGCACGGGCATCGGATTTGGAATTGCCATACCCCATTGTTCATCCGATCGGCTCGACGAAGTGGTGGCGGCATTTGGAAGGTCCACCAAAGGGATCGAGTTCGACGCGCTGGATAACGCGCCAGTAAGGTTCGTGGTCCTCTTTATCGTCCCCAAAAATCAATTTCAAACGCACCTGCGCACGCTCGCTTCCATAGCGAAGTTTCTGAATGACCGCTCTGTGCGCGAGAGCCTCGCCAGCGCGAAATCCGCTGACGAAATTTTGTCGATCTTTCGCGAACGCTCGTAACTTTGCAGCCGCTTCCCACAGGGAAGCGGCAACAGGTTGTCCAATGCAAACGTTCCAGTCATTGCTAGCGAAAAGGCTTTCCGACGCTTTGCCGCGCGCCGGCTTGCCCGAAGCCGGCGAATTGACGCAGGCGACCGATCCGCGCTTTGGCGATTATCAGACCAACGTTGCTCTCGTACTTGGCAAACAGCGCGGTGAAAATCCGCGCGCGCTGGCAGAAAAGATAGTAGCACATTTGGACGTTAGCGATTTCTCCGAACCGCCTGCTGTCGCTGGTGCCGGCTTTATCAACTTCACATTGCAACCTGCCGCGCTCGAAAAACAGACGCTCGACATCTTGCGAGATGAGCGACTCGGTGTCGCCGAAACAGAATCACCACGACGCATCGTGATCGATTTCGGGTCGCCCAATGTGGCGAAACCGATGCATGTCGGTCACATCCGCAGCACGGTGCTCGGCGACGCGCTGGCGCGCGTCGGTAAATTTCTTGGGCACGAAGTGATTCGTGATAATCACCTGGGCGACTGGGGAACACAGTTCGGCATGGTTATTTGGGGGTGGAAAAATCTCCTGGATCGACAGGCGCTGCAGCGCAATCCGCTGGCCGAGATTGTGCGCGTTTACAAAGAAACACACGAACTAGCGAGCAGGGATCCGAAAGTTCGTGAAGCCTGCCGTCAGGAGCTGGTCAAATTGCAGGCTGGTGACAAGGAAAACACCGATATTTGGAACGAATGCGTCGCGTTGTCGATGCAGGATTTCGAGCGCGTTTACAGGCTGCTCGACGTCCGTTACGACCTGCAATGCGGCGAAAGTTTTTACCACGATCGGTTACCCGGCGTGGTAGATCGCCTGCTCAAGGCCGGCATAGCCGAGATCAGCGAAGGGGCCGCGGTCGTGTTCTTCCACGACGATTCTGCATTGGCTGATAAGCCTCTGATCGTTCGCAAACGGGACGGCGGATTCAATTACGCTACGACCGATCTCGCCACGGTCGATTATCGTTTCAACGAGTTGAAAGCCGACACGATCTGGTACGTCGTCGGCGCCCCGCAGACGTTGCATTTCAAACAAATTTTCGCGATCGCCCGGCGAGAAGGTTACACCACCGATCTGCGCCACATCGTATTTGGAAGCGTGCTCGGGGAAGACCGCAGACTGATGAAGACGCGCTCGGGTGAGAATGTTCCTCTGCGCGAGCTTCTGGACGAAGCGTGCAGGCGCGCCCGCGAAATCATCGACGAAAAGAATCCGGGCCTGAGTGAGGAGGAAAAGAACAACATCGCGGAGAAGATCGGCATCGGTGCCGTGAAATATGCGGATCTCTCGCAGTTTCGGACGACAGATTATATTTTTTCGTGGGACAAGATGCTTTCGCTGCACGGGAATACCGCGCCGTATTTGCAGAATGCGTATGTCCGAATTCGCTCGATCTTTCGTAAAGCAGGCGATGTTGCGCCTAAAATTGACAAGCTCGTCCTCAGCGAGCCCGCGGAAATTGATCTTGCCAAAAGAGTTTGTGAGTTCGCGGAGATCGTTCCGCAAGTGTTGAATGGGTTTCGTCCGAACGTTCTTGCAAATTACCTGTTCGAGCTCGCGAACAGCTTCCATGCCTTTTACGAAGCTTGCCCCGTGTTGAGATCAGAGGAACCAGCCCGCAGCTCGCGTCTGATGTTGTCTGATCTTAGCGCGCGAGTGTTGCAGCGCGGGCTGGATCTTCTCGGTATTAAAGTCCCTGAGCGGATGTGACGCGCTTCGATTCGAAGCGTGTCATCCTGAGCCGAGCGACGGATCCCGGATTTTTTCGCGCATCGCGCGTGAAGAGGTGAATAGTAAGAGATTTCTCGACTTCGCTCGGAATGACAAAAGACACTTCAAGAACGAAACATCCACGCATCCCCGCCTGCACGTACCGGTTGCAATTCAATCGGTGGTTCACGTTTGCGAAGGCGCGCGAGATCGTCGCGTATCTGGACGCGCTAGGAGTGAGCGATGTATACGCGTCACCTTATTTTCAGGCAAGCCCGGACAGCCTCCACGGCTACGATATCACTGACCACAACAAGCTAAATCCGGTGATCGGTTCGCGGGCGGATTATGACACCTGGGTCGCGGAACTACAGGCGCACGACATGGGCCAGGTGCTAGATTTTGTTCCGAACCACGTCGGGATTGCCGATTCGCGGAACGAGTGGTGGATGGACGTGCTGGAAAACGGGCCCAGCTCAAAATATGCGCCGTATTTCGATATCGACTGGGAACCGCTGACATCTCATCTGCGCGACAAGGTTTTGCTGCCAATTCTCAGCGACCAATATGGATGCGTGTTGGAACGCCGCGAATTGCAGGTGCGCTTTGAGGAAGGAACGTTTTACTTGCTTTATGGCGAACGCAGATTGCCAATCGCGCCCGGCACTTATCGCTACATTCTGGAAGTCGCGTTAAAAAATCTGGCCGAATACAAAGACGACGATTTTTACGCGGAACTGCAAAGCATTTTGACTGCGCTCGAATATTTGCCGAAGCGCACTGAGACCGACCCGAAGCGGATTGCAGAACGCGAACGCGAAAAGGAAATCATTAAGCGGCGACTGGAGCGTCGGTGCGCCGAAGCTCCGGAAGTGCAACGGGCGATCGAAACAGCTCTGCTACAGATTAATGGGAAGCGGGGTGACCCGCGCAGCTTCGACAAGCTGGATGAACTGCTGAACGCCCAGTCATACCGCCTGGCGTTTTGGCGGGTCGCAGCTGAGGAGATCAATTATCGCCGGTTTTTTGACGTAAACGATTTGGCAGCCATCCGCGTGGAGTTGTCAAAGGTGTTCGACGCCATTCATCGCCTGGTTCTTGAATTGGTGGGCACAGGCGCGGTCACCGGACTTCGCATCGATCATCCTGACGGCCTGTATTTACCGCGTGAATATTTCGTCAAACTTCAGCAGCGTTCCGCGAAAGCGCTCGCGATCGCCTTGCCTCGCGACGGCCGGGCCATCTACATGGTAGCAGAAAAAATTCTCACCGATTCGGAGACGTTGCGCAAAGACTGGCCGGTTCATGGCACTACTGGTTACGATTTTGCTAACCACGTGACGCAGTTGCTCGTCGATTCTTCCGCCGAGACGGCGGTCACAAAAACGTTTCATCGGTTTATCGGTCGTTCGATTCCTTTCGGGCATGTGCTCTACGCGAAAAAACTTCTCGTGATGAAGCTTGCCCTGGCCAACGATGTCGATGTTCTGGGCAATATGCTTGATCGTCTATCGGAGCAAGACCGATGGTACCGAGATTTTACGCTCGAGGCGCTCTCGCGCGCCGTGCGCGAGACGATTGCTTGCTTTCCCGTTTATCGAACGTACGTCGAGCCGGATCAGCCGGTAAGCGACGAAGATGAACAAATCGTCGAGCGCGCGATCGCTGCAGCCAAACGCCGTAACCCGGCGATGGAGGAATCGATCTTCAATTTTTTGCGCGACGCGTTGCTGTTTCGTTCGCCCCAAAATCTCGCTGCTGCCGGACGGGCTGCGTATACGCATTTCATTTTGAAATTCCAGCAGACCACAGCGCCGGTCATGGCAAAAGGACTCGAAGACACGATGTTTTATATCTACAACCGGTTGCCGGCGTTAAATGAAGTCGCTGGGGAGCCGCAACAGTTTGGAATCGGCGTCGAGGCGTTTCACGAGCGGAACCTTGATCGGCAGCGCGACTGTCGCGCGACGTTGCTCGCAACGTCGACGCACGACACAAAACGCAGCGAAGATGTTCGTGCGCGAATGGTCGCGATTTCAGAAATCCCGGAGCTTTGGCGACGCTCGTTGCAGCGTTGGCATACCGCGAATCAGCGTTGGAAACGGATGGTCAATGATTTGGAGGCGCCGGACGCGAATGAGGAATACTTGCTCTATCAAACCCTGCTCGGCACCTGGCCAATGCAGGCGAATGGCGAACCGGAGGCTGTGCCGACGCCGGAGTACACCGGGCGGATTCAAGCTTATATGGCGAAGGCGCTCAAAGAAGCGAAGATTAACACAAGCTGGATCCAACCGAATGAGGACTGGGACGCCGCGATGCACGATTTCGTCGCGAAAATTTTGGATTCATCACCGCGAAATAAGTTCCTGCCGATTTTTCTTCCTGCGGCGAAAGAGATTGGCCGGCTCGGGGCGATCAATTCGCTCACGCAAACGCTGCTGAAGCTGACATCGCCGGGTGTGCCGGACATTTACCAGGGAACTGAGATCTGGGACTACAGCCTCGTCGATCCCGATAACCGGCGTGCCGTCGACTACGACCTGCGTCGCCAAATGCTGAAATCACTGTCGAGCGCGACTCCGGAAGAACTGATGCAGACCTGGTCGGATGGTCGGATCAAGATGTTTTTGACACAGCGCCTGCTACGATTTCGCAGAGAGCACGGCCGTCTTTTACAGCGCGGGGAATATTCACCGGTTCAAACGAGCGGAACGTTTGCAGAATGCTGCGTCAGCTTCGTTCGGCAGTTGGCGGACAATTGGATTGCGGTAATCGCGCCGCGGCTCTCTGCGCGCATCGGCTTTCCACCGATTGGGGAGGCGTGGAAAGATACCGCCATTGAACTGCCAGAAACGCTGTCGCTTCGGAATACACACGATTTTTTCACCTGTAGTCCCGTTCGTGATGGTAAGCGACGTGTCTTGCTGCAGCACACATTGTCAGTGCTGCCGTTCGCGGTGATTACAAATGTGTAGCCGCTTCGCTGTGCGAAGCGCGGTCCTGAGATAGACTGGCTCGTGATGCGTCGCCCACAGGGCGACGGCTACAATTATCGTGTTACTGCTTGAAAAAGATCGAATAGCCATTGCGCGAAGTTGCCGAGATTGATCAGCAAATCCGACCCGAAGCTTTCAAAGGTGATTTGTCGGGACGCGAGAATAAGCATGACGCTGAGCAACAGCAGATTCATCAGATAGATGACGACGAGCGAAAAAAATGTGCCCTGATCGGTGAGGTCGGTCTGGTTCTTGGGGATCATCCAGCAGGTGAACGTGAAATGGAACGCCCATGTGGCGCCTATCACGGCGTAAAGAAGCCGTCCATACGGCTGCATGTTTAGAAAAAGGCTTAGCGCGCCGTAAATCCCGATCGCTAGAATGCTGTAGATCGGGAAGAAATACGGTGCCAGCGCGATCCAGAAGTTGGCTTTGCTGGTTACGACGTGTCCGCCGTCGGGACCAACGCGGAACTGGCTCACGCGACCACCCATCAACCATACCCAGAGCGCGTGCGTAAGCTCGTGCCCGAACACGTAGATCAAGATTGGCCGTGGCAGACCGAAAAAAGCTATTAGCCACAGCACCGCGCCTAACGAGAAGAACCAGAATTCTTCGCCCGCCCACAACCGCTGCGTCACAGTCGCGTGCGCGAACGCAGTGAAAAATGTCTGTGTAAGAACCCCGCACATCGGCAGCAGAAAAATCGCAAAAATAAATTTCACCCACTTTGTGGGTATTGTAAGCGGCTCGGATGCCGCGATGAAGCTTCTCGGTGTTGTGCGCGCAACGCTGCGGACAACTTTCCGGCCGCGCTTCGAATTGCGCGTACCGCGATTCTTTTTTCTGGATCTGCGCTTTGTCGCCAAATCGTCCGCAGATTACGCAGAATGCGGTGGATTTGGAAAAGCGAAATTTGCATTTCAGGGGAGCACAGGCCGCCGGCCTGTAGTTTCCGGCAGCTTGCCGGAAACGTGCAAACAAGCGTTGTTTGCAGATTGCGCGAAGCATCTCGGCAAGCTGCCGAGATGACAGGCTGGCAGCCTGTGCTCCCCAGAACCGAACGCGTTACGCGCGTCCCATGTAGGCGCCGGTGCGGGTGTCGATTTTGATCCTTTCGCCTTCCTTGATGAAAAGCGGCACGTTAATGGTCTTGCCGGTTTCGAGCTTTGCCGGTTTGGTGACGTTACTGGCAGTATCGCCCCGCAGACCTTCCGGTGATTCGACCACCTTCAGGCTTACAGAGGCAGGCAGTTCAATCTGCATTGCTTTGCCTTGCGCGTAGAGAACCTGCACGGAAAGGTTTTCGACAAGGTAATCATTGGCGTCGCCGATCAGATTTTCCGCGAGCGTGATCGTGTCGTACGTCTCGGGATCCATGAAATGATAGCCGTTGCGATCTTTGTACGAAAATTCGAGCTGTTTTCGCTCGATATCGACCAGCTCGACCTTGTCGGTGGAACCAAAGCGGACATCGGCGCTTTTGCCGGTGTTGATGTAGCGAATGATAGCCTGCACGAAGGCTCGCAAATTCCCCGGCGTGCGATGATGGACCTCAAGCACAATGGCGGGATTGCCATTGTATTTGATGGCCATCCCTCTGCGTAAATCGTTGGCGGCGGGCATAGGCGCGTTTAAGCGGGGGAGGCGGAGTTTACACGTAGTTGCTGCAACGCTCTACAACAATTTCAACCGCGTCAGGTCTTGGGAATCGACGATGCCTACAGGCACGTTGTCGTCGTCAATCACGACCAGATCGTCGATGCGATGACGCTCCAGCAGGTTCAGAACTTCCACCGCGAGTTTCTCTTTGTGCACGGTGACTGGATTTAGCGTCATCAGGTCCGCCACCAATCGTTCGCCAATCCTGGAATCGGATTGAAAATGGCGCACGAAATCCCCGTGCGTGAATATGCCGAGGAGTTGGTTGTCTTCGCCTGTCACAACGGCAGCGCCCGCGCGCACACTGGTCATGGCCCGGAGCACGTCGCGTATCGGCGTATCTGTGGCGACAATTGCCATCGCCTCCCGCGGCCGCATGACTTGATGAACGCGCATCAACATGCTCCGGCCGATCATTCCGCCGGGATGAAATTTAGCGAAATCTTCCTTGTTAAACCCGCGCGCCTCCAGGAGCACCATCGCCAGCGCGTCGCCCAGCGCCAGCATCACTGTCGTGCTCGACGTCGGCGCCAGATTCAACGGGCAGGCTTCCTGTTCGACGTTTACATCCAGACAAAGATGCGCGTTTTGTGCCAGCGTTGATTTCGGATCGCCGCATACGGCAATAATCCTGACTTGGAACCTCGCGATCGCCGGCAAAATCCGCAGCATTTCTTCCGTCTCACCGCTCGCGCTAAACGCGAGCACCACGTCACCATCGGCGATCATGCCCAGATCGCCATGAAGCGCGTTGGACGAATCCAGCACCACCGCGGGCGAGCCGGTACTGGTGAGCGTAGACGCGATTTTCGCACCGATGTGCCCGGATTTGCCCACACCAACTACCACAACTTTCCCTCGCGCATCCACCGTTTCTTTGATCAATTCGACGGCGCGGGAAAAATTTTCATCCAGCCGCTTCCGGAGCCGCTGGAGTTCAAAAATTTCTATGTCCAGGACGCGTGCGGCCTTTTCAAGAGAATCCATCGAAAGATATATTGTGCGCAGGCGTGGTTATGGGCAACATTTTGCACGCCTCGAACGAAAGGGAAACATGAAGACATTGATAATCGCAATCCTGTCCGCGCTGGTTACGACCGCTTCCGCGCAAGAATTCAGAGCACCGATCGGTCGGCAAAAGCCGGTGCGCGCGATGGCGACGCCGCCACCAGTTTCCGAACGGCCAAGAGTTGGGGGCGCGCTTCCAAAAGCATTTGGCCCCGGCCGTAACCCGCTTCAGATGCTCAATCCGTGGGCGCCAGCCCGCTACGGGATTTGGATAGAGAACACATCATTTGACCCCGACCACCCCGGGAAATGGAACGGCATCAAACTGTTCGAGATCATCTTTTAATTCTCCGGTGAGCGCACGCGCGCCGCGTGCTGGCGATCGCGCCCTCGCGAGTCGCCAGCTTTTCCGGCACAAATCGGTGAGGCCGTCGCGCTTTAGTGATCGCTCGCTACCGTTCTCGCCGCTGAGTTATTCAGCTCCAGCTGCGCGCTCACTTTCTGGATTTGCGCGGCCTGCTCTTTGAGCTGCCCTCTCAACTCCGCGACAGTGGCTTCCAATGTCTCCACTTTGCGATTGAGCATGGCCTGCCTGGCGGCGTCGGGAACGGCTTGGGGCCGGACGCCTTTGGGCGAAACTCCACCCGGGTCGGGTCCCTCGACGGTGAACGTGCCCAATCTTCCATCGGAATCGACGAGCACGAAAGCGGCCGTCCCGGCGGAAACCGGCGCACCGGAGATGTTGTCGATAAAGCACCTGTCGCTGACCTGGCCAAAAACACTGTGCACACCATTGTGGTGACCGAGAATGATGTTGTTATTTGCGACGGTGATACCTTCCCCGGCGTGTCTGCCTACGACCACGTGATCGCTCGTGCTCACGCTGATATTGAGCGCTAAATTGCCGAGGGCAGTGTTGTTGTCGCCGTCGACGTTAAACTCCATGGCACGAACACCCAAGGCCGTGTTGTTGAAGCCGGTGGTGGTGTTCAATTGCGCTTCCCAACCAACGGCCGTGTTGGAGCCGGTGGTGGTTTGGTTCATGAGCGCAAAGTAACCGACGGCCGTACTGCCGGAACCGGTGTCGTTAAAGACGAGCGCATCGGTTCCAACGGCGGTGTTTTGTCCGCCGGTGGTGTTGAGCAACAACGCTGCAGCGCCAACTGCGGTATTGGAACTCCCGTTGTTGAGGACCAGCGCTCCGCCGCCAACTGCGGTGTTAAAGCTGCCGTCGATATTGGAAAATAGCGACCGCCAACCAAGCGCAGTATTTCCAGCGCCGATGGTGTTGCTAATGAGCGCATCATCACCTTGAAACGTGCCGAAGTTGGAGTCGCAACCGTCTAGACAATCCGCTTGGGCTCCAGGTAAAAACGCAAAGCACCCGAGGAACAGCGCGACACGAACTAAAGCGCGCCGCGAAGATTTGTGGTTCATGGGAGTTCTGACCTTTGGGTTAGTAGATGGCATTGTTCTGAGGATTATCGTTTTCATGCGGGAATTTTTGCGCCTTACGCGATTCTTGGAAATACGCAGAATTGCGTACGAACTCTGTCGCGCTCCATCTCTTCACTGATCCTTCAGCTTTTCGAATCCTGGTCCATGAGCCGGCGAACCGCCACGGCTATCATTTGTCTTCCGCCATGGCGTTTCTCAGAATGAGCCAGTCGGGACGAGAGGCCGGCAAACTTCTCGCAATTAACGCTGACGGTGCCTCCTCAGTCGTGCGCAGTTGTTGCGCGGGGCGCGCTCTGCGCCACTGCCAAAGTCAATCTTAAATTAAAGAGAATTCAGAAAGTCGATTACCTGCGCTTTCTGAAAGTCGCCCAACGCGTTGAACGCGTCCCTTGCAGCCGCGGCTTGTCCGTCATGCCGCTGAATGGCGTCGTCGTAGGTAAATGATAGACCGTCGTGCATCAGCCGGTTGCGCGTCCGCAGTCCCCAAAGTGGCGCAGTACGAATTTGGGTTGCTGTCCCTGCGAACTCGGGACCGGGCTCAATCGGTATGCCGTCACCGGTGCCGATATCGTGCAACAAGAAATCGCTGTAGGGATGGATGACTCTGTTGCCCAGAGCGTCCGGAACGGTGAACGCGCCGCCGTTGATCGGCGTGCCTGCGGCGGCCGTGGTAATGGAAGCAACGTGACAGATATTGCAGCCTATTATGTTAAACTTTTTTTCTCCGGAGTGCACATCAGGCGTGATCGGCCCGCGCGGCGGGGCCTTGGTGGATCGCATAAAGTTGGCGAAGGCCTGAGCATCTGTGCCATCGTCTTCCGGTTCTGGGAGCGGGTCATAGGCCGTGCCATACCCGACGAACAGGCCTTGCGACGTATTTTCATCCGGGAAGAGAGGATTGGTGATGCCCATTTCGTTAAGATAGGCATCACTTGCAAACGAGAGCAGACTGCGGTGCTGGCATTTCCAACCAAACCGGCCAACGCCGGGGCTGCCATCGCCTTCAAGAACAGCAACCTCTGGAGCGGTGCCCTGCTGGTCGGGCGGTTGCGCGTCGCGAATAGCAGTGAGCGTGCTGTCTGAGACGCACTCTACATAGCCGTCACCCATAGTGTTGGTTGACATACGGAAAGTTCTGACGGTGTCCACGGGAAGCACATGTTCCACGATGTCCGGGAACGTAGCACGCGATTGAATGAGCGAACCACCCGGCGATTCGAAGAACTGGCCATTGAAGGTATGCCCAGTCCGGTGCTCAGCTATCTGGCTCGCGCCGCCAGTGACAACGTTCTGATGGCATGCGCTGCAGCTCTGAGCGTTATAGGTAGGCCCAAGACCGTCCTCTGCCATTTCCTTTTCTTCAAAAACGAACCGGCCATCGTTGTAAGAGCGAAGTGGCACCACGTTGTCCTCAGTGATCGTGTCAAAATCCGGCCCCTGTTCAAA